>Ga0066710_100000555_pt1 | contig 23236 bp, 32 predicted proteins | sample GraSoiAngelo_159_FD_79666 | JGI IMG/M metagenome (GOLD analysis project Ga0066710, IMG submission 79666) | Grasslands soil microbial communities from the Angelo Coastal Reserve, California, USA - 14_1009_16_40cm | ecosystem: Environmental > Terrestrial > Soil > Grasslands | place: USA...
CACTAAGAAAATTCCGGTCGCGTCCGATAGTTCGATCGACATTGAAAACACAGATGTTAAGGCAAATGACTGGTACGTCCAGGATGCGACTGGTAAGAAAATCAATCTGCTCACGGTTGATGGAACTCACTATGTAATCTTGCGTTGGGATCTGCGCAAGTTTGCTGGGAAGAAGGTGGCTGGGCATGGACTGTTGGAGTTGACGACGTACTCAGTTCAGCAGAAAGCGGAGCGAATCAAGGATTTTGGAATCGTGAGAGTCGTTGAAATTCTCGGTGGCGATCCCAACTGGGGCCAAACGACGGTGACGACCGATAGCTTTTGCCACTATCAACCTCTCAATCGGGTCCTTAACCCACAGATGATCATCGATTGGCCGATCATGGAGGGTGAGGGCAAAAAGACCTACTTGACTATTGGTCATCCTGTGCTACAACGCCTGATTGATGGAAAGACGCTGGGGATTGCCATTAAGCCGTTGGGCGCGATCAGCGCTTCCTTTTATTCTCTGGAAAATGAGAACGGAAAGAATAGCGCACAACTGTATTTCAATCTTGAGAAGTGAACGCGTACGGCCGCGCGACTGTTCATTGAGTTCGGAGGCTTTCATGAGCACCTTGCGAATACAGTTGTCCATCGGTTTGCTGGCAGGTCTTTTAACCGCACCCACGCTTGCCCAAAACCAGCAACCCAAACAACCTCCTCCAGCACAGCTGGCTGCCAAGACAGTGCCGGACGAGGTGCAGCTTTTCATTCCCTACAAGCGATATTCCCGCGAGGAAAATCAACGCATCCTGAAGCTCTACGCACCGTTGCGCGTTTCCGATGTATCCGACGGGATGGATGTGATCGGATTGCAGGATGTCGGAATTGCAGACGAAGCCATTCAGCCACTATGGCGTGACACCCAAAACTTCACTCATCGTATCGTTGGGATTGCTGTAACGGCACGATACGTACCGACGAACAAACGTCTAGCCAAAACCGCTCCAGAAGAGGTCGAGAACTGGTATGACAACATCACCGGAGAACCCTTCATGGATGGTCTTTTTCCCGGGTGCGTGCTCGTGATTGATGCAGAGGGCGACGGAGACACTCGTAGTATCGGCTCAACCAACATTCTGGATTGGCAAAAGCTCGGAATGCTTGGAGTTATCACGAGCGGCGGTTTGGCGGACAGCGATGAGATCATTGCTCATAAAGTCCCCGCCTATCACAAACGAAAAGGCCGCGGTTTCCGTCCGGGCCGCAACGAAATCGAGTCCGTAAATCGGCCTATCAACCTAGGCGGTGTACTCGTGCGTCCGGCAGATGTCGTTATGGCGGACGGCGACGGCGTGATTGTTGTCCCACGTGAGCACGCCGAGGAAGTAGCCAAAGCGGCGATGCAGTTCCTCGATAACATCGGTCTCGAGCGTTATCAGAAAACGCAAAAAGGTGTAAAGCCCTGAGTAGTTGCATGGGAGAAGCATTTTTTTCGCGGCCGTCCTTCGGAGGTGAACAACTAAATGAGTGTCGGATTTATCGGCTTAGGAGCTATGGGCCTGCCCATGGCCAAGCGTATCCTCGGCGGTGGTCACAAGACCTACACGACCTTCCACCAGAGACGGGAGCCCGCGCAGGAACTTGAGGTCATGGGTGCCGAGATCGTCCCAACTTCAAGCGAGGTCGCCCAGGCCGCGGATGTGGTTATCACAATCCTCCCCGCGGATGCGGAACTGAAGGAAGTGGTCTTTGGAAAAGAAGGAGTCCTGAACGGTTTTTCTGAAGGTAAAGTGCTCATCGAGATGACGAGCGGGACTGCTCTGGCCATGCGAGCAGTCGATGAAGCAATCCGAGCGAAGGGTGGTTCCGTTCTGGATGCTCCAGTGAGCGGCGGAACTTCGGCTGCCGAACAGGGGACGTTGACGATCATGGTTGGCGGCGACGGGCCCAGATGCCGCTGCAGATCACCTGCAATACAGCTTCGTTCGTGCGATCGGAACCAAGGGGTGAGCTCTAACCAAGGTGAAGAGGCGAGATATGCATGTATTGACAATGTGCGCACGTAAATGTATATTGATTGTGCGCACAACGGAGGGCTCATGCGTGGAGCTGGCGCATCCACTGGGTCTTTGAAGATTCCAGTCTGGACCGTCATGCCCTTCCAGATGACTTCGCGTGGCAGTCCCACATTTACAGAAATGACTTGCACGGGTGTTCCCCCTCGACTAATGCCGGCATGGCGCGGGCCGCGTCACCCTGCGGCCTTGTGTTGACTGTAGTTGGCAGGCCCACATTCCACCGGGCTCCGAGTTCGGGAATCGTTCTCACGCAGCGCTGGCCTGCGTTGTTAGCTTGCGATTGAGGAACTCCCGAATGGCGTCGGCAATCTCGCGATGATGCGTTTCCAGCGCGAAGTGGCCGGTGTCGTAGAAGTGTACTTCAGCGTCCGGGTTGTCGCGCTTGAACGCCTCGGCCCCGGGCGGCAGAAAGAACGGGTCGTTCTTGCCCCAGACCGCGAGCATTGGCGGCCGCTTTGTACGGAAGTAATCCTGGAACTTCGGGTAGAGCGCGACGTTGCTGGCATAGTCCAGGAACAGATCAAGTTGGATCTCATCGTTGCCGGGCCGGGCCAACAGCGCGGAGTCAAGCTGGTAGGCTTCCGGCGCCACCAACGTCTCGTCTTGAACGCCATAAAGGTACTGGGATTTGGTCGCCTCCGGAGTGAGGAAGTCGCGTAACGCGGTTCGATTCTCGGGTGTTGGTTCCTTCCAGTACTTCTGGATCGGGTTCCAGCCCTCGCTCAGGCCTTCCTCGTATGCGTTGCCGTTCTGCGAGATGATCGCCGTGACCCGTTCTGGATGCGCGAGTGCCAAGCGGAGCCCCACGGGGGCGCCGTAGTCGAAGACGTAAATCGCGTAGCGTTCGAGACCGATCGTCTGGGTGAACTTGTCGATCACCTTGGCCAGCTGTTCAAACGTGTAGCGAAAGCTCTTGCGGTCAGGCGCATCCGAGAAGCCGAATCCCGGGAGGTCGGGCGCGATCACATGGTAGCGGTCGGCCAGGGTCGGAATAAGGTTGCGGAACATGTGCGACGAAGTCGGAAAGCCATGCAACAAGAGAAGGGTTGGAGAGGTTTTCGGGCCGGCTTCGCGATAGAAGATATTGGAGCCGTCGACGATGGCATGTTGATACGTGGTCATAGTGTGTCTCCTCAGAGAGTTTGCTGCGGCAACCTGGTGCTGATGCCGTCTCAGCAACGTTTTGCTCGTCCACAACATCAGATGTACTAACCGATAATAAGTTTCATTAACGGTGTTATATTTATCGGGTTGGAAATATGAGACCTGTAAAGACAATGCCCGATTCCGACTGGAGAGGCGGGTTCCTCTTCGTCGGCAACCAGTTGGCTCTGGATTTCCTGAACACGCGGCCGGTTCAGAACGGCGAGCCCACGGAGTTGCTGTCTGATTTCAGCTCACTCTTACGGTGGTTTCAGACAGCTGGGCTGCTAAGCTCTCGTGAGGTGACGAACGTTAAACGGCAGCGGGGAGAATCGGCCACTGCACAGCGAACGCTGGAAGCGATGCGAGAATTTCGGGAGATGTTGAGAAAAGAGATTCTTGCGTGGGAAGATGGCGCCGATGTCCGTCGCGCCACGGTTGAGGAGCTAAATCAACTGATGGCGGCGCATCCCATGCTTAGCAAGTTACAAGCAACCGGGAACGTCCCCTCGCTGGAACTATGGTTCGAACCGCGCCAACCCGAAGATTTGTTTGCCCCGTTGGCACACAGCGCGGCGAAGGTGTTCGCAGAAGTGGATCGGAGCCGGGTTCGCAAGTGTGGAGAATGCGTTCTGCATTTCTATGACACAAGCAAGAAGGGAACGCGCCGCTGGTGCAGCATGCAACTATGTGGAAACCGCCTCAAGGTCGCAGCCTATGCTGCTCGCCAGCGCCTAAATGCCCACGAGTGATAAGACACGATCACTAGGTATGCGAAACCATCAACAGCCTCCTCATTCGCGGTTCGCCTGCAACCCGCATCGATACCCCATGACCACGCGGGTATCAGGATCAAGGCCTCGATCCGGTTCCTCGGATACTGCAGCGACCAATTCGGGACGCACGGTCTGGCGGGGGATCTCACGAACCCCAAACGCGCGTAAAACGGGAGGTTCCAGGGCACGGCACGGAAGGTCGTCAGTGTGAGCATGACGTACCCGGAGGCGCCCGTGAGACGGGTCCGACATCCTACGGTGGGGGAATCAATCTCTGATTCTCGTGTTGCGCGCGATGCCCGCTTCTTGCTCGACGCTCTCCTCCTCCGAGCCGGACGCATGAGCTGCGGTTTCGAACTCAGAACGGCGGTTGAGGCTTGCTCTCAAATACTGCTTCATGCAGCGTACGCAAGGCGCATACCCTTCTCGCAGCGCTTCACGGGCTGCGATTGTCTGGATGTGTGCCTTGTCATGAATAAATGGGCATCCAGCGGCGTGAAAAGTCTTCCCATCAGTCGAAACCACGACCATCATATCGGGGGGTACCCCGGTTCCAGGCTGTGCGTGCTCCGAACGCAGCTCCGGATGGCCAAAACCGGAGGACCTACCCAGCTCGAAGCTGCCAGCAACCAGGACTGCTGCTGCGGCAGCGACCATCCATCCGAGAAACCCGCGCCTCGTACGAGGCATATTGTCTTCTAGCCTCCGCCGCAGTCGATGGCTGAACCCTAGCGGCACTTCGAACATCCTTTCGTCCCCGTACAGCTGAACCACATTGCGTGTGCCGTCAAGCACCGCGGTACAGCGCTTGCAGCCACGGATGTGTTCGTCCATGGCACGCCGCAGACCTGGATCGATGTCACCTTCAAGATAGTTCGAAATCTCGCGCCAGACGTGTCCGCAGTTGACTACCATGGCTTGGTCCCCTTTGCAAAAGACAACTTGCTGTTCAAGTTGCTGCCGAGTCCCGGCGCTAACAGGTCACGGAGCATCAGGCGTGCCCTCAGCAATCGGGTCTTCACCGACGCCGTTGAGATCCGAAGAGCCCGAGCTGTCTCCTCAATACTCAGGTGCTGCATGTCGCGCAGCACAAAAACTTCCCGGTACTTTTCTCCCAGCGAATCCAGCGCCTCGGAGAGCAACTGCCGGACCTCTTTCCGTTCCAGAGTCTCCGAAGGGATCTCACGCCAGTCTGCGAAATCGCGGGGCGTATAGTTGCCCTCCTCGTCCTCGTGGTCAACGATCGGCTCAATGACGTGGGCGTGTTCTCTCCTCTTTCGCATGCGCGCCTCATTGACGCTAATCTGAATCAGCCAGGTGCTGAAGCGCGCTTCCGCGCGGAACTGCCGAATGTGCTTGAACGCCTTCAGCATCGCTTCTTGTGCTGCATCTTCAGCATCAGCCTCGTTGCGCAAAATGGCTAAGGCCGCAGAGTACACACGTCGTTCGTAAGGTCGAATCAGCTCATAGAAAAGCTCGTGTTCGCCCTCTCGAATGCGCCGGATCAGCGTCTCTTCGTTGAATCGCTCGGCTGGACTGTCCTGGATTCACTACCACCGCAAACCAACCGCTACTCCGAGTCGTATTCCGGGTCCTCCTTCCATCCCGTCAACATGGAGACGAAGTTGTTCCAGCCATGCAGGACCACCATCACCAGATGTCCGAACACGAACGCCAACATCGCCCACATGATCAGGAAATGCCACAAGCGCGCCAGATGGAAGCCGCCCATCATCCACGCCAGCCACGAAAACTGCACTGGCTTCCAAATTGCGAGGCCCGTCAGCACCGAGAGCACTCCTAGCCCAATTGCGGAGGTGTACGCGTGCTTCTGCAGCGGGTTATAGGTTTCCTTGGTTTGCGGTTTGTGGCCTAAGAGAAAGTAGTGGCGCACTATCGGCCACACACCTGGGACGTCACGTCGTACGAAGAGCACCTGCTTGTAGTTTCCGCTGAAGAGCTGGTAACCGATGTACACCAGGCCGGTCGCGATGTAGATCCACATGAAGGTGAGGTGCCATTGCAGCGCACCGCCCAGCCATCCGCCGAGTGCGAGGGCTTTGGGCCAGTCGAGGAGATCTTTTTGCGGGATTTTTGCCCCGAAGCTCGGGAAGGCGCGGAAAATCTGGAATCCGCTGCCCACCATCACGAACAGCGAAACCGCATTCACCCAATGGCAGAGACGCACGACAAAAGGATGTTCGTACACAGCCTGCGTCACTTCGCCTGTCTTCACATCTTCGATTGCCATCGTGCGGGTTGCCATCGTCACCGCCTCGGACTACAGGCCATAGAATTCGGAGTACCCCTGATCTTCCCAGTAGCCGACTTTCTCCAGTACATGGCTCACTTTGAGGTCCGTGACGTACTTTGCTTGCTTGTAGCCAATCTTGGTCGGAATGCTCAGGCGCAGCGGAGCGCCGTGTTCGCGGGTCAGCGGCTGGCCGTACATTTCGTAACAGAGCAAGGACTGCGGGTGCATGGCGGTGGCCATGTCGAGCGATTCGTAATAGTCGTCCGCACATTCGACGGTCACGAGGCGTGCAGTTGGGTCGGCGCCGACCATCTTGAGGAAGTCGGAGAGGCGCACGCCGCCGAAGTTGCCAATCACGTCCCAGCCTTCCACGCAGACATGCCGCGTGTTTTGCGTCACCTTCGGTGAAGCAGCCTGAATCTGGGCCAGCGTGTAATCTCCCGGCTTTTGTACAGAGCCCGTCACAGTGAGAGTCCACTTGTCGAAATCCACGCCTGGGTCGTCGGTGTCATAGTCGTTGATGGGGAACTTCTCAAAGGAAGTCAGATCGGCGTCAGCAAACGTTGGTGCCAAATGGCCGGAGCGGAACAGCCTCGCCGATGCCCAATCGCTAAAGGCGAGACCGCCCTTGAGGAGTGGTTTCTGCAGTTGCGGAATGGCAAAGGCGCCCAACGCTACCACAGGTGTGAGTTTTAACAACTCACGCCGGCTGATGGCTTTGAACTTGCGGCTATCGGTTCGTGACTTCATCAGTGCATTCCTTGCAGGTGACACGAGAACCAAATGAGATTCGCGAGTCAGCAAAAGGTTACAGGGAGATCATGGATGATCGTCCGGTCAGGATCAACGGTAAGTTTTGAATCTCCTCAGGCGGCCTGCGCGACAGGGTTACCTTCGCGGAAATCGGCAACAGGCTGGCGCTGCATCCACAAAAGCACAAAGGCCATGAACAGTGGGCAAACTGTGGAGGTGGCTAGACCCAGCCGCAGGGATGACCAGTCCGACGTCACACCGACGAGCCACGGCATGAGAATTCCACCCAGGTTCCCAAAAGCGGCCAGCAACCCAAACATCGTGGCGCCGCCTCGAGGAAAACGGTCTGCTGCGACACCAAGCGTGGTGGGCCACAGGCAACTGCCTGCCAGACCCACGGCAATGCTGGCGGCGAGAGCCACCGCAGGCCAGGGGGCGAAGCAAGCCAGCAGGAAGAGCACAACGGAAGTCCAGCAGCAACCCAACATCAACCGAATCGAGTCAACTCGGCGGCCGATCAGCCCAGCAGAGATGCGTCCTAGTGCCATGGCGACTGAGAAGGCGAGCGGCGAAATATTTCCTGTCCACTTTGAGAACCCAAGACTCGTCTCCGCGTAAGCGGGCAGCCATTGTGCCAGCCCCCAATTCCAGAGCGCCTCCAAGAAAGATTGCCACATTGACGGCCACGAAAGAAGGATCGCGACAGAGATCGCGCAGCGCTGTCCGCTTGCCCACTTTGTCCGAGACGAGCGGCGGCAGATCGACGTTCAGGAACCCGAGGGCCACCAGCAGGGGAACAGAGACAAGAGTCAGGGAAATCGTGCGCCATCCGATGCCCCATCGAAATGCGAACGTACTCACCAGGACCGTGATCACGGTTCCAATTCCATAAAAAGAATGCAGCCAGTTCAAGGCCGTTGCGCAATTGTCCGGCTGCAGAGCGGCAATGATCGGACTGAGCACCATGTCCAGGATCCCGGCGCCGAGGCCCATGACGAACACCGCAATCAGAACTATGGAATAACCGGATGAGTTGCCCAGGAGCGCGAGTCCAACACCGATTAACAGGGTTCCGAAGATACTGAACACCTTGCCTCCCCATCGATCAGCCAGGGGGCGGTGAAGAGGATGCCCCCAACCAGCCCGGCAAAGGTGAAGGCGCTGATCCGACCAAGTTGCTCGCCCGTCAGCCCAGCCCTTCCGCCAAGATCTACCCTGAGGGTAGTCAGGAATATCGGCATGAGATTTACCGCCATCGCGAGACACACCATCGCCGCATAGCAAAGCGCAAAAGCGGGATTGTGTGCGCGCTTTTTCATGCCCTTAGCGAACGAACTGCTCTAGCCTCAGGTAGAACGAGGTCCCTCGATCGTAAGATTCAACACGAAGCGAAATGTTCCAGGAGGTGTTCGTGGCGCAGTGAGGGTGTCAGGGGAGACGCTGTTCGATGGAAACTACGTGTGGCGCGAGGAGCCATCGCCGCACTTGGGACAGGTATGAAATTCAGCGATGGTTCCGCCCAGGACGGGATCGCTGCCAGCCTCGTCCGTACCTGCGTTGTACACAATCTTGTCGCAGTGGTGGTTCATCTCAACTTTGCAGTGCGGACAAATCATTTTGTCGGTCCTTGCCACAACAGCCATCCTTGTCTCCGGGCATCAGTCCAGAGATATCTGTTCACGTCCCTGGCGAAGTGTCTTTGCCATCCAAACGAGTTCCTTTAGAAACTTATCAATGCGCCGGATATAAGATTCGTCGAGGAGCTTGCCGTCCTCCGCAAACACTTTCTGCACGCTCGAGAAATTCACGTCCCAGAAGATCGTAACCAGCCCGATTTCACGCATTACGGGGAGCAGATTTTGAATCACCCGCGTCCCCCCGAACGGTCCCGCCGACACCCCCACGATCCCGACCGCCTTATGAATGTATTCTTTGAGACAACTGTCCAGCACATGCTTCAAAAGGCCGGAGTATCCGTGGTTGTACTCCGGCGACACGACGACCAACGCATCCGCCTTGTTCATCTTGGCAGAAAAGTCGGCTTGCTTGATGGCCTCACCCGCATCGTTTGTGGGTAGTGGAAGCTTTGCGATATCGATGAGGTCGGTTTCGACCCCTGCAAGTTTGCCCAGTTCCCCGGTAACGACCCGAGCGGCGTGCAGACTCATCCGTCCCATCCTGGCGGTACCCAGGATCACAGGGACAAACAAAGGACGCCCTGTTACCATGACCAAACTCCTTTAAGCCATCGAGACCGATACTCTCTCTGCAAGCGTAACCTCCGTTATCTGCCAGTGAGATTCGTATCGCGGCGATAAGTGACGAATCTCCAGTTTCCCAGAGAGACCTTACGGTTTGGCGTGCTTGTTACTGGCTGGCCGCCGGAGCATCTTATCCTTATATATGGCTACGGAAAGTCTCATCCCCATCGCTGACCTGTTCGAAAGCCATCTCACCGTGCGCGAGCTTGATCGGGCAGTCGCTTTCTATAGGGATCTGCTAGCCTTGCCGCTGGCGCGCATCTTCCCGGAACGCAAGGTTGCCTTCTTTTGGATTGGCGCTCCAGGGAAAGCAATGCTTGGTCTCTGGGAGGCGGGAACCATGCCGATGAGTGTCAGCCTTCATGTGGCCTTCCAAGTTGCACTCTCTGATCTGCACGACGCGCCGGCCCGATTGCAGAAGGCTGGCGTTCAGCCGAGAGACCTGGCCGGCCTTCCGAGCTGACGACCCCGTGGTGCTGGCCTGGATGCCTGCGGCTGCGGTCTACTTTCGCGACCCGGACAATAACCTGCTGGAGTTCATCACGATGCTGCCGGATCCGCCGAGGCCCGATCTGGGCGTGCTGCCCTGGAGCGATTGGCTCCGCCGAACTCCACCGAGCGCCTGACCTCGGAAACCTCCCGAGCGTCACGTCGTGCGGCGATGTGATTGAGGCTTTACGCCGACGCTCCTGGCTACGTCCACTGTGTGAATCACGATGGCGATTAGAAACGGTGAAACTGTTTCCGGAGAAGAGGCCGGCCTCTAAGTTGTATTTGCCGCTTTCGTCGAAATTGAAACGACCCTTGAATGTGACCTGATACTGACTGCCATTGGCGGTTGTCGTCCCGCCCACGTTCCCGAGAAAGTGATACCGACTGCTGATTGAGGCAGTTTCCAACTCGAACCAACGCGTGATGGGTGCCTCAGCCGGAACCGGCGAGGGTGTAAGACGCATCTCCCCGGTCGTCATCTCGATGATCATGCGAGTGGTGGGCTGAGCTGGAGGAGCAAGTCTTTCCGTGTCACCTTGCTTGCTGGAGCGGATGTTCGGATCAGGTAATCCTGGATTTGTCATTTGCGGGGCCCGATCCGCGCCCTCCTGTGCATGGAGGGCGACAGCCCCAAACAAGAGCAACCCAACGAGCCCATGACTCGCGATAGAAGCACGAAGCGAACGATGAGGCTGTGAATTCATCTTCTTTGATTTCTGGTGCGCAGAGCGATGCGTGAAGCACGTCCGATCCCCGATCCGCCTTTTCCGTTCGTGAGATTCCCTCTCTATACGAAAGTTCCACGAGACTCTCGTCGGTCGCATTGGCCCACACAGTTGTTCATCCCGATCTCTCATTGGAACCTTTTGGAGAGGAGAGAATCCCACTGATGAGAACGGAATGCGTCGGAGAGCAGGCAGGCTCGTACGCGGTCACTCACAAGGTCTGACAGTTCCCACCCTTCGATACTGATATGGAATTCTTCGTCATTCGCGTGCTTGGTCTCCTGGCCACCATAGTCGACGCCAGCACCGGGGCCGCTATTGGTGTGGGTGTGCTGGCGGCCGTGGTCAGAACAGCCAAGCTCGGCTTCCGCCGCGGCAGCAGCCTGGACTCGGCTATGTCTGAGATTCGAATCACGCTCGGCCGATGGCTGGCTTTGGCTTTGGAACTGGCACTGGCAGCCGATATCCTGCGCACGGTGATGATCCCCACCTGGGATGAGATCGGCAAGCTGGGAGCAATCGTCGTTCTCCGGACCGTCCTGAACTACTTCCTCGAACGTGAGATTGGACAGGAACAGAAGAAGGCGGAGTATGTCCTCGAATCCGCTGCTTGATTTCTCCTGGTGGGGGTTGGCGCTTCAACTAGTGAGCGCCGTCGTCATTACCGGATTCGTCGCCGCGGCGATGGTCTCTTTGGGTCTCGGCCGAGGCGTTTTGCGAGCGAGACTGCTGGTGGCGGAAGGCGTGATCGGCGGCCTCGGCGTGATGACGGCGGCCACCCTGTTGCGCACAATCGGACTGCGCACCTGGCGCCAGATCCTGCTGTTCACGCTCGTACTCTCTCTGCGCATCCTGCTGAAGAAGCTGTTTGTGTGGGAGAAACGGCGACTCCTTGAAAATCCTGCTTGATGGGGACAACGCCACTTCTTGTTCGACAAGCGGTCCGTCACCTTTCAGGCCTGTCGGAATCTGATGGCCAGTGAGATCGGAGCATTCGATGAAGGGCAAGGTTGTACTTGTAACCGGGGCCAACGGTGGCCTGGGAACCTATGCGACGCAGGCGTTTCTCGACGCCGGTGCAACCGTCGTTGGCACATCGCGAACGATACAGCAGTCTAAGTTTATCAACCCAAACTTTACCGCGATGCCAGCGGAGATTTCGACGCGCGAAGGCGCGAACGCCCTGGTTGATCAGGTTGTTGCCCGTTTCGGAAAGCTGGAGGTTTTGGCTCACACAGTCGGCGGTTTCGCTGGTGGCCAATCGATCGCGGACACCGACGACGCAATCTTCCAACGTATGTTTGACCTCAATCTGAATACCGTATTTCACATTCTGCGGGCGGCAATTCCGCCCCTGCGAAAGACGGGCAACGGTAGAATCATTGCGATCGGAAGCCGGGCTGCGCTGGAACCTGGCGCAGGCGTGGGCGCGTACAGTGCTTCGAAGGCGGCAATGGTCTCACTCCTCAAGACTGTGGCGCTCGAAAACAAAGATGCGGGACTAACCGCAAATGTGATCTTGCCCGGCACGATGGACACACCAGCCAACCGCAAAGCGATTCCGAACGCCGATGTCAGCAAGTGGGTACAGCCGGCCGCGGTCGCAGGGTTGATGGTCTGGCTCGCAGGCGAATCAGGAACGGACGTCAACGGATCTGTGATCCCGGTCTACGGTAAAGATGCTTGAGACCTTCGCCAAAGCGATTGTTTACACCCTGGCGATATACGCTGGCCTTGGGTTGCTGTTTGCGATGCCATTCGTGTGGTTTGGTATTCAAGGCCTGGACTCCGATGCTCAGGGATCGGGCGTTGGCTTCCGATTGCTGATCCTGCCTGGCGTCGCGGCGTTCTGGCCGATGTTCCTTTACCGCTGGACGCGAGGGATCGTTGAGCCTCCGGTCGAAAAGAACTCACACCGGTTGTCGGATAAACCATGATTCAGCCACTCAGGGCCGTTCATCGGGGGGCATTTGTCACGCTGGCGCTACTGCTGCCTGCCATCCTGTTGATCGGACTCGCAGCGCGGCGTTCACGGCCAGGCCCAGGTGCGCATGCTGCCGACTTACCGACCACCGCCTACGTTGTGAGGGAGTCGAGCAATTTGTGGCAGAAACATACGATTCAATCAAAGTTCTATAGCAGGTCTGATCGTCCTCAAGACATCGGTGTCGTTCTGCAATCGGTGGAAGAGTTCAACGAGCCGGACCTGCTGCTCTACTGGGCTGCCATCGCACCGGAGGAAAACTCTCTGCCGAAGGAGGCGTGGCTAGTGGGCGCCTTTACCAAGGGCAAGGTTTTTCCCCTTCCATTGAACGAGAAACGCGCTGGCTATTTGGTCCTGTTCAGCCAGGCTCATCAGACTGTGTTTGACGCTGCCAGAGTGGAGATGTTGCCATGAGCGTTCAATATGGCGCGATCAGTTGGAATCGCCAGAAGAAAGTGTATGCCTTGACGCTCGTATCCCTGCTGGCACTCTACCTCACCGTCTTTATCGGTGTCGGCGCTTGGCGAAACCCAAGCGCGACGGCCGAGACTCTACTGATCCGAGCGCTAGGAACGGCTGCATTCCTGCTGCTGAATGTGGTGCTTTGCATAGGCCCTCTGAGTCGCTTGGATCGTCGTTTTCTTCCCCTGCTGTATAACCGCCGGCACTTGGGCGTCACGACGTTTTTGTTGGGCCTGGCACATGGAGGGTTCGCACTATTTCAGTTTCACGCTCTGGGGAACGTGAATCCATTTGTCAGTCTGTTCATCAGTAATCCCCGGTATGGCAGCGTTGCCGACTTTCCCTTTCAGGCTCTGGGTTTCTTCGCGCTGATCATTCTTTTTCTGATGGCCGCCACGAGCCACGATTTCTGGCTGCGCAATCTCTCTGCGCCCACATGGAAGCGGCTGCACATGCTGGTGTATGTGGCCTACGCGCTGCTGGTCGCGCACGTGACTCTGGGGGCCCTGCAGTCGGAGACGAGTCCGGTGCTGGCTTCTGCCCTGATCCTGGGAGTGACTGCCGTGCTTTCGCTTCATCTTGCAGCGGCATTTCAGGAGAAGCGGATAGATCGGGCGAGACATCAGGCTGTCAACGAGGGTTTCGTCGAGGTCTGCAAAGTGGATCGTATCCCCGAGAAATGCGCGACCATCGTATCTCTCTCCGGGGAGCGCGTTGCCGTCTTTCGCTACGATGGCAAAGTCTCTGCAATCTCAAATGTTTGCCAACACCAGAACGGACCTCTGGGCGAAGGTCGCATCATCGATGGTTGCGTTACCTGCCCGTGGCATGGCTACCAGTACCAGCCGGAATCTGGTGCAGCTCCGCCGCCGTTCAAGGAGAAGATTCCGACATTTCGTGTCAAAGTCGTCAAAGGGGCTGTATTCGTCCATCCGCGTCCGAATCTGCCCGGAACTTACGTTGAGCCTGCCCAAGTTGAATCTTCCTCAGCGAACTCCCGGGAGGTTCAACCGCGATGAACGATTTCTACGTAGGCTATTTGCCGAAGGCGCCCGAGGGGTTGGCGCGTTTTGTCCGAAGGGTCATTATTGCGCTTGGTTTGCTGGCGGTAACTGCGGCTCTGGTGCTAGTCACCGGACAAATGCCGTTTGCCAATTCCGCGTTCGAATATGGCAAGCTGCGCAGCTTTGAGGGTGTTGTCGTTGCACGGCCTTTCCCAACCCTGTTGGTCGCACGTCCGGGAGAAATCGAGCAACAAGACAGATATTCGCGCTATCTGCTGGTCGCGCCCGGAAAGCATGGGGCCGACGATCTCGTGGCAGGCTTCGATGGCAAACAAGTCCGTCTACAAGGCCAGCTGATCTATCGTGAGGGCCGAACAATTGTGGAGATAACACCCGGCTCCATCGCAGTGATGGATACAGCGCCCGCCGACCAAGAAGCAATTCGTGATCTGGGAACTGTGACGGTCACCGGCGAGATCGTAGACAGCAAGTGCTACTTGGGCGTAATGAATCCCGGTCAAGGGAAGGTTCACCGTGACTGCGCGGCGCGCTGCCTTAGCGGAGGGATCCCTCCGATCTTCGTCACGAATAACGGAGAAACCCATCTTCTCTTGGTCGGCCCTGACGGGAATGCCCTTGGGGGCAATGCGTTGCGCGAGTTTGTTACGGAACCGATCACTATTCGCGGACAGCTCTTGCAGCGCGGAGAAAGCCGCCTGCTGAAGATCGACCCAAGGGCACTGCAGCATACGCCAATTGGGATCGAAGCAGGGCTACGATCTGACGCATCCCAAAAGTAAGGAGGTAAACGGGGACTATGCATGACGAACCAAGCCAGTTGACGGCGGAGCAGCAGTTCTTCAGCTCACTCATCCGTGGCGATGTGGAAGCGGTGGATCGTTACACTCACGTCTTTGTCAAGAATCAGGATCAGTGGCATCTTGTATCGGCGCAGGGAACGCAGATCAGCAGTTGACGAGATCTCTCGGATCGTCAACCTTTCAGGAAACGCGCATACACGCGCGGATGCAGTGCCTGGAGATCCATCAGCGTGAGGAAGTCAATCGTCTTGAACTCCTGATCGATGGCTGGTGGAGCACAGATCTTCGCCCCAACCGCCAGATATGCGCGCAACAACTTCGGGATCTTGTCGCTTGCCTTCGGTGAGAACACGAGCGGCATCAGAAACGCCGGCTGCGGGCAGGTACGTAACGGCGGCTCCACCAAGTAGTCCCGCATAGCTCCGTAGACAGCCGTACCGTGCGCTGGGTCTTGCGAAGTCAACGAAGAACAACCGATCAAGTACCGACCGCCATGGTGCATAGCGTATTGGGCGATCCCACGCCACAGCAAATAAAGCACTTCGGACGAGCGATGATCGCGATGCACACAGGCGCGTCCCAGTTCGATCACGGAGTGGCCCAGCCGCTTGTAGGGTGTGAAGTCGAATTCACGCTCGCTGTAGTAGCCAGAATTCGCAGCAGCCACCGCTCCGGTTTGGAGCCGGTAGGTCCCAACAACTTTGCCTGAACCGGCATGTTCAACGATGAGGTGGTCACAGACGGCGTCGAATTCGTCGTTGTCGTAGCCTGTCGCGTGCGCCGTGTCGAGACCCTCATTCAACTCCAGATTGAAAACCAAGAAACGCAAGCGGAACGCTGCCAGGCGGTCTGTGTCTGACGAGGCCAGGCGGACGCGATACCAACCGTGGACTTCGACCAGCCCACCTGTTTCCGCTTGGTGATCGTTCTCAGGTCGAACCAACGGCGCGGAAGAGGTCGGGGTTCTTAAGGTGGTCGCGCTCATGATGCTCCTCGCGGTTTTACCCCAGCGGAGGCCTCAGGATTCTGCTCGGCAGGTTCACCGGCCCTTCTGCACGATCCTGTTGTTATGCGATGCGCGGGAAAGGGAAAAGTGACTGTGATTCCTTGCTTCTCGGTTCGTGTCACTTTCGGCGTTTTCGTGAGTCTCAAGGTTGTACACGCACCTCAAATCGCAAACCCGAGAGGATTTGTAATGAAGAGTTTGTTTACCCTGTTTCTGATGATCGTCGCGTTGTCGACGGTGGCACCCGCAAAAGAACTGCTCAATCTGGACCGCAATGGAGTTGCCATCCAGGGCTACGACCCGGTGGCCTTCTTCACCGACAATCGGCCGGTCAAGGGCAATGCACAATTCCAGTCGGAATATCGCGGCGCGAAATACTACTTCGTTTCCTCGGAACACAAGGCCGCGTTTGATAAAGAGCCGGCGAAGTATGAACCGCAGTTTGGCGGCTACTGCGCTTACGGTGTGAGCCACGGCTCGCGGGCTCCCGTCAAGATCGAAGCATGGCAGATCGTCAACGGGCGTCTCCTCATGCAGTACGACCTGGTCGTGAAGGATGAGTTCAACAAGGACCAGCAAGGCACCCTTAAGAATGCGGACCAGAACTGGCCCGGCTTGGTGGACAAGTACGCTAAATGAAGGAGCAAGACATGAACAGCTATGCCATCGCAACTACGGGCAAAACTTTGACCACTCCGGTGCTGGTCGTCAGTTGGATTTGCAGAATTGCGGCAGCGATTATCTTGCTGCAGACGCTCTTCTTCAAGTTCACGGCGGCGCCGGAGTCGGTGTACATCTTCACGAAGCTCGGGATGTTTATCCATACCTACATTCCGTTTGCGTCGATCAGCACTGTCGAGGTCTCGGGACGCATCGGGTCGGGAATCATGGAGTTGATCGCGGCCGTCCTGTTGCTGACCCCGCGTTTCGTGTGGGCGGGCGCAGTTCTGGCGATGGCGGCCACGGGCGGAGCTATTGTCAGCCACCTGACCTTTCTGGGCATCGAGGTACAGGGAGACAAAGGACTCCTGTTTTTCCTGGCCATCGCCGTGTTGGTGACAAGCGCGATCGCCCTGTACCTGCATCGCATGCAAATTCCGGTGCTTGGAGAACGCTCCTGAAATGATGACCCCGTCACTGAATGTTGCAGTCAAGGACGTCCTGCGGCAGGGATGCACATTCCTCGATCGCGTGAGCGATGAGGTCTACGCTCGCCGGCTCGAAGGTACTTTTGCAGCGTCGCTGGGGGCCCACTACCGGCATGTGCTGGACCACTTTCTCTGTCTCACGGAGGGGAGTCGGACGGGCCAGGTCAACTATGATCGGCGGCGCCGAAATCCGCTGTTGGAACGGTCGGTCTCTTACGCGCGTCTGGTGACGGAGGGGTTGATCGATGAACTCGGAGACCTTTCTCGCCAAGTCCTTGGACGTGAGTGCATGGTGTCCTACAGCGTGGGCTATGGTGAGGGCGAGGCGGAGCCAGTTCGTTCTAACCTCGCGCGCGAAGTCATGTTCTGTGTCGGACACGCCATCCACCACTACGCTCTCCTCAAATTGCTCTGCGCCGGGGAGGGAGTGAATCTGCCCTATGAATTCGGCGTCGCCCCTTCTACGTTGAAACACTTGGAAGCCGAGACGGTGGGACGAGGGTAGATTGCTATGTTTCCTCTCGCCTCGCTTCCTGAAACTCAAGCTGCTCTGGCGCTCTCCATCTTTTTCGCTACCTTTGTTTATGAGGATGGCGCAACCCTGCTCGCCGCGACCCTGTCCGCCAGCGGGCGCCTGGATCCCAGGATCGGACTCCTGAGCGCATTTCTCGGAATCTGGATCGGAGACATTGGACTGTATGGGCTCGGCTCGATGTTTGGGCGGCACACTACGCAGTCGCGCTGGCTGCAGAAGTACCTAAAGCCGCAATCGCTGGCCAAGGCCGAAGCGTGGTTTGCCAAACACGGTTCCCTGGCTTTGGTGATGAGCCGCGCGATTCCGGGGAGCCGCCTACCTCTTTATGTGGCCGCTGGCGCGCTACGCCTTCCAGCTCCGTTGTTTGCCAGGGTTACCGGAGTTTGTTCGGCTATCTGGGTTTGTGCCATTTTTGCAATCTGGCGGTTTGTCCCCAAAGCATCGTCCGGGTATCAGAGATTGCTCCCCTGGCTACTGACCGCCCTCGTGTTGTTTGCACCGTGGCTGTTGAGTAAGAGCGGCAGATCACTCGGCGGCTGGATTCGGAATCGTGAAAGTCTTCGAGACTGCCCAACGGTGAGCTTATGTGCACGTTGACGGCTGTTACCGGTGTGTGCGCCCTTTCCGATGACCAGTCCGCCGTCTTGGATCGTGAGCCCTCTCAGCGAAAAGCCTCGACGACTCCGGCCCCCGCATCCGGTGCCCACTCTGCGGCTGGTCGCCCCGCACGGAAGATCAGTGGTTCTGCACGTGCGGATGTGAGCGGACCACATTCGATGCGGGAGGCCTCTGCCCATCCTGCCTCCACCAATGAACCGAGACCCAGTGCCTCTCGTGTAGCCGTTGGGTCCGCGCATTCCAACTGGTATGCCCAGTGATTAGAAGGAGGAATCCATGGTAAAGGTCAGCGTGCTGTATCCGAATCGAGAAGGCACGAAGTTCGACATGGCGTATTACCTCAATCACCACATCCCCATGGTTCGCCAACTGCTGGGATCGGCCTTGAGGGGAGTATCGGTCGAGCAGGGGATTTCGGGCGAGGAGCCGGGATCGCCTGCTCGGTATGTCACAATGTGTCATCTTCTGTTTGACTCAGTTCAAGCCTATCAAACGAGCTTCGGCCCGCACGCGCAGGAGATCGTGGAAGACATCCCGAAGTACACGAACTCCGAGCCTTTCATTCAGATCGGGGAAGTCAAGCTCTAGCCATGGCTACAATCGGCGGATGGTTTCGGAAGCGCCAAAGTGCTCGGGACCCCGGGGCGGTGGGCGTATGTGCACTCTGACGGTCGTCACCGGTGACGGTACCTACCGCATGGCGATGAATCGTGATGAGATGATCACACGCGGTGTGGGGGCGCCTCCAGAGATGCGTGAATTCGACGGTACCCGGGTCATCTATCCCGGCGACGGCGACGGCGGCACCTGGATCGCAGCCAATGAATATGGGATCGCGTTCGCATTGTTGAATTGGAATGACATCGCTCCGCCGGGCAAGGTTGCCAAGTCGCGGAGCAGAGGGCGTGTGATCCCGGCCCTCATTGATTCGCGATCACTATCGGACCTGCATGCGGTGTTCGGCGTTTCGAATTTCAAAGGAATGATGCCCTTCCGGCTCGTCGGAGTATTTCCTTCCCAACAGGAGATTTGGGAGTGGTGTTGGGACTCGACCCAACTTGAGTTCCGCGTCAATGAGTGGAAATCCCGCCATTGGTTTTCGTCGAGCCTTTCGGACAAACGGGCTGAGAGCCTGCGCGGGGCGGCATGCCGCGCCGCCCGGCACGAGTCGGACGCTGGATCCGTGTCCTGGCTGCGGAGACTTCACGCCTCGCACGTCGCTGGCCCGGGACCATTCAGTTTGTGCGTCCATCGGGAGGACGTGAGAACGCTAAGTTACACCGAGGTGGCGTGCACACCGTCGACGGTAACTGTCGAGCACTTCCGAGCTAGTCCGTGCAGCCTGCGCTCAAGTCACTTGATCCAGACTCAACGATTGGTCAACGCGGATTCGCCACACTGCGAGGTCGGCAGCTGTCCCGAGATCTGAGGCCCGCATAATGGGGCTCTATTGGAACCCAGCCCTCTTCGTAAGAAAATCCGAGCGGATGACGGTTGGAAGCGTCAGCCGCTGCGAAAACGGCCGTGGATGCGATGGGCGGTGTCGATTGTAGTTATTGGCTACTCGCTAGCGCTTGGCGCTTCTGCGTACCAGCGTTGGCGCTTCCAGAAATCGCCCGTCTCTCTTCCTAAAGACAAACGATCAATGTCCGTCTCGGCGGTGGTGGGCGATCGTGTCCTGCCGAAAGAAGTCACGATGGCATTCCGTGACGTCCCTGCCCAGGGCGATTCCCGGATTCCCGTGGTGTTAATACACGGCAGCCCGGGCAGCGGCGACGTATTGAAATTGCTCACCGCACAGATTCGGGGACTGCGGAGAGTGATTGTCCCGGATCTCCCAGGTTTCGGCGAATCGAGCCGCCAGATTCCGGACTATTCGTTCCGAGCGCATGCGGTTTACGTATGGCAGTTGCTGGACCGATTGGGAGTGCATCGGGTGCACTTGGTCGGCTTCAGCATGGGTGGGGGTGTCGTCTTACATATGGCGCGACTGGCCCCGGAACGTACGGTTTCGGTGACGATGCTCTCGGCGATCGGTGTCCAGGAGATGGAACTCTTGGGCGACTATCACCTCAACCACGCCGTTCATGGTGTCCAATTGGCGGGCCTGTGGCTGATGAAAGTCGCACTACCCCGATTCGGTGCATTCAATCGCTCGGACATGGGCCTGCCGTATGCCCACAACTTCTACGACTCCGACCAGCGCCCCTTGCGTACAATCCTGCAGTCGTACAACGGGCCGATGCTGATTCTGCACGGCCGCCATGATCCGCTCGTGCCGGTAGAAGCGGCAATCGAAACGAGCAGGCTGGTCCCGCAAAGCGAACTACGAATCCTTCCCAGCAACCATTTCATGGTTTTCGAGGACCCTCGCCCCCTGGAGCCCTTCTTCCATGACTTCCTCGACCGCGTCGAGGCGGGTCGTGTCTCCACGCGTGCCACGGCTGCGCCGGATCGGATCACTCTCGCCAGCCAGTCCATGAGCACGAGACATTGGCCTGAGCCCGGAAATGTCACCGCAGCGGTGATGCTCATGTCCCTTGCGTTCGCGACCTTCTTGAGCGAGGACCTGGCATGCATCAGCGCCGGTGTGCTGGTTGCCGAGGGGCGCATGAGCTTTCTGTTCGCCACGTTTGCATGCTTCATCGGGATATTCATCGGTGACATGCTGTTGTTTATCTCCGGCCGGTACATTGGCCGCCCAGCCCTGGGCCGTGCTCCGTTACGTTGGCTTGTCCGTCCCGGATCACTGGCGCGTGCGTCTGAGTGGCTGGTCAGCAACGGCGCGCTCGCCATAGCCTCCTCGCGCTTCTTCCCTGGTACGCGACTTCCAACCTACATCGCGGCCGGCGTGCTGCGCACATCTGCCAGAAAGTTCTTGGTCTACTTTCTGATCGCTGCCGCAGTGTGGACGCCGCTAGTAGTTGGGTTGTCTGCCGGCTTGGGTACGCCACTCATGCACAGCGAATTCTTGTCCCATCAGCCGCTGTCAGTGAGGCTGCTGCTCGTTGCCGCGGGAGTCTTTCTTTTGGTGCGGTTGGGCACAAAGCTCGCTACCTATCGTGGGCGTCGCGCCGTAGTCCGATGGTGGAGGTGTCTCTTTCGATGGGAGTTCTGGCCCCCTTATTTGTTCTATCCGCCGGTTGTTGCCTACATCGCCTATCTCGGGATCAGGTTTCGGAGTTGGACATTATTTACGGCAGCTAATCCGGCAATTCCGGCGGGCGGATTCGTCGGCGAATCGAAACATGAGATCCTTGAGCATCTAAAAGATGCCAGTCCGTGGCTACCGTGTTCGACTCTTCTGCCGCCGGGAGTGCTCGCCCAACGCCTTGTTCAGGCCGAGGAGTTCATGCGCGAACATCGTTTGCAGTTTCCGGTTGTCTTGAAACCGGACGCGGGGCAGCGCGGCGATGGTGTCGCCGTCGTTCGTTCGTTCGAGCAATTGCAAGAGTATCTGTCGTGCTCGTCCTTCCCGGCTATGTTGCAGGAATACGTCCCGGGCGACGAGTATGGAGTCTTCTACTATCGCTACCCGGGTGACGAGCCCGGCCGAGTATTTTCAGTGACCGAAAAGCGGATGCCCGTGCTCTTGGGTGACGGAAAACGCACTTTGGAAGAATTGATCCTCGCCGATGACCGCGCCGTCTGTATGTCGGACTTTTACGTGCGCAAGAATTCTGAGCGGGCGGGACAGGTGCCCGTGGCAGGAGAATACGTGCAGTTGGTTGAGATCGGGACCCATTGTCGCGGCGCCATCTTCCTCGACGGAGGCGATATGATAACCCCGTCATTGGAACAGGCCATCGACCGAATTGCACAGACCTTCGACGGCTTCTTCTTCGGCCGTTTTGACATCCGCGTTCCTTCGCGACAAGACTTCAAAGCCGGGCGCAACATGAAGATCATCGAACTCAACGGTGTGACGTCGGAAGCCACCCACATCTACGATCCGAAGCTTGGCCTCTTCGAAGCCTACCGTGTGTTGTTCAGGCAATGGCGAATTGCCTTTGAAATTGGGAACCTCAACCGTGCGCGGGGCGTGCGACCGGCTTCTGTGACTGAACTTCTCAATGTGACTCGTGAGTACCGCCGGCTGGCACAGGGCTACCCAGAATGACTCGGAGTCGCGGCTTGCTTCGCCGATTGGCGCGCTCCCAAGCTGCGATTGCCTTTGCGGGGATCTTCTTCACAACGCTCTCCGCTCAGAGTCAGCCGGGCCCTGCCGCCTTGTGTGCACCCACCGACCAACAAGCGCCGCTTGCGGACCGCTCTCCCACGAGTATCTTCGCCAGCGGACGAGGACAGGCAGACCCGGGAATCGGCGCGACAGGCGCAGCGATTCAGGAGGTTCGGGGGACGTCTTTCCCGGAGTTAGCGGAGGTCGATCTCCGTGTTCGTACTTTCCACTGCCACTCCGAATATTTTCGTACACGTTTGAGCTTGTCTCGCTTCCTGTTACTCATGAAGATGCGATATTTCGTTGACGTCAACCTGCTCTGTTCCAGCAGATGGCCCCATCCGATGGCGTCTGTGCGATTCTGGTTCACGAGCTCGTGCATGTCCTTTCCCTGAGCCATGGCAACCGCATTCGTCGCTTCGGTCTGGTCCGGTTGCTGTCCAAGGGGCACACAGCGAAATTCGAACGTCGCACCGATCTCGAAGCCATCCATCGCGGTTACGGAGACGGCCTCAAGAGTTATCGCACTTGGGTCTACAGCCATATCCCACCCAACAAACTCCCGGAGAAGCTGCACAACTATTTCTCTCCCGAGGAGATCGCGGCTATCCAGATGAAGCTGAGAGAGCAGCCTGATCTGTTCGCGTACTGGCGCAAGCATGTGCCTACAAATCTTCAGGAGATACAGAACGGCCGGAGGTAACGTGCAGTTAAGCCTGGCTTCGGGTGGCCAGCGACCCACACCGGGCTACTTTGCTGCTGCTTGCACGCCAGCCAGCATCGCATCGAGCTTTTCACGGCCGAGATAGCTTCCGTTCACAATAACTGCACGAATCTTCTGTGTATTCGAAATATCTTCAAGTGGGTTGGCGTCAAGCAACACCAAGTCCGCGAACTTTCCAGTCTCAATCGTTCCGAGATCCTTCTCCTTGCCGAGATAGCGTACGGGATTCAGGGTGGCAGCTTGCAGCGCGTCCATGGGAGTGAAACCCGTGCTGACCAGAAGCTCCA
>Ga0066710_100000556_pt1 | contig 23205 bp, 25 predicted proteins | sample GraSoiAngelo_159_FD_79666 | JGI IMG/M metagenome (GOLD analysis project Ga0066710, IMG submission 79666) | Grasslands soil microbial communities from the Angelo Coastal Reserve, California, USA - 14_1009_16_40cm | ecosystem: Environmental > Terrestrial > Soil > Grasslands | place: USA...
ATCGGCCGGCTCACGCGCGAGCCCGAGCTGCGCGCGCTCCCGTCGGGCACGAGCGTGTGCGGCCTGCGAATCGCGTGCAACTCAGCTCGCAAGGACGCCGAGGGCGCGCTGGTCGAGAAGCCCAACTACTTCGATGTCAGCGTCTATGGCCCCGCGGCCGAGAGCGTGGCCAACTACATGCACAGGGGCAGCCGCGTTGGCATCGACGGCAGGCTCGAGTGGCGCGAGTGGGAAACCGCTGAGCAGCAGAAGCGCCAGGCCGTGAGCATCGTCGCCGACACGGTGCAGTTCCTTGACGGCCCCCGCGGGGAGCGCGACAGCGCGGATCACGAGGACGCTGCCGACGAGGACGGCGAGCTCGCCGGCGTCGGCGCCGAGGAGAAGGACCTGGGCTTCTGATCGCGGGTTGCTCGGGTGCGCCGCGGCGTCGGGGCGCGTAGACTGGCGCGCCGCAGCGCATCCGAGACCGCCGTCTCTCGGCGGCAAAGAGCAGCGAGCATGCCCGTCAACACTCAAGCGATCGGCAAGACCTACGATCCGGTGCTGTACGCAGTGGGCCGCGAGAAGATCCGCGAGTACGCCCGCGCGGTGGGCGAGACCAACCCCGTGCACCTGGACCTCGATGCCGCGCGCGCGGCGGGCCACGCCGACCTCGTGGCGCCGCCCATGTTCGCGGTCGTGTATAGCGCGCCGTCGGTGGGGCCACCGATCTTTGACCCCGAGATAGGCCTCAACTTCGCGATGATGGTGCACGGCGGTCAGCAGTTCGAGTGGGGCCCGCTGGTCATCGCCGGCGACGAGATCACGACGACGACGAGCGTGAAGGACATCTCCGAACGCGATGGCCGCGGCTATTACGTGTTCGAGTCGATCTCCAACAACCAGCGCGGCGAGCGGGTCTGCCGCGGCACCTGGACGAACATCGTGCGGGGCGTGTGAGCATGGCCGAGTTGACGGCTGGCAGCGAGATCCCCCAGCTGAAGGTCACGCCCGACAGGTACCTGACGGCCCGCTACGCGGGCGCCTCCGGCGACTTCAACCCGATCCACATCGATGAGGAGTTCGCACGCGCGGTCGGCCTGCCCGGGCGCATCCTTCACGGGCTGTGGACGATGGCGCAGGTGGCCCGCGCCCAGACCGAGGCAGCTGGCGGGCCGGAGCACCTCAAGCGGCTGTCGGTCCAGTTCCGCGGCATGGGGCTGCCGGAGCAGGAGGTCGTGGTCAGCGGCAAGGTCCGCGAGGCGGCAGACGGACGCGTGATCGTGGACACGGTCGCCGAACAGTCCGACAATCAGATCATCCGCAACGCCGAGGCCGAGCTCGAGCTGTAGGGCGTCGCAGGGTCAGAGGGCGCCAACCCCGGCGCCTACAATCATCCTCATGCTCACCGCCAGACAGGAGCAGATCCTGTGCAAGGTGGTGGACGACTACCTGCGAACGGGGCAGCCGGTGGCATCGAGGTCGATAGCCTCCGATCCGCTGCTGGAATGCGGGCCGTCCACCGTGCGCAACGAACTGGCGCTGCTGGAGGAGGTCGGCCTGCTCGCCCATCCACACGTCTCCTCCGGGCGGGTGCCGACGGACGCCGCACATCGCTACGTCGTCGATCGCATGCTCAGCTCGGGCCAGGGCCTGGCCCGTGGGGGCGGGCTCGAGCTGTCGCTGATCCAGCGCGAGGTCGAGGAGGCGATGCGCGTCACCACCGAGACGCTCTCGCAGGTGACCAACCTGCTGGCCGTCGTCTCTGCGCCGTCGCTGAACACCGCGACGATCAGGCACATCGAGGTGCTCGCGCTGCAGCCGCAGGTGGTGATGGTGGTGATCATCACCTCCACCGGCGGGGTTTCCAAGGTGCTGTCCACCTTCGAGCGTCCGGTCGACCCCGGGCTCTTGACCTGGGCCGGCGAGTATCTGCGCGAGCGCCTGGTCGGAATGGGCCTGGGAGCGCGCATGCTTCATCAGCGGCTGGTCGAGCCGAGCCTGTCGGCGATCGAGGAGGCCTTCATCGAGCGGCTGGTCCCCGCCCTTGGCGATCTCGCTTCCGAGGCCGAGGACGAGCTCTACGTGGAGGGCACCGCGAAGCTGTTCTCGGCCGGTCAGATCGAGGACGCCGCGCAGCTCGACGGGATCGTGAGCCTGCTCGAGCGCCGCGTGGTGCTGTTGCGTGTCCTGCGGGCGGCCCTGAGCGAGCCTGGGGTATACGTGCGCATCGGCCACGAGAACGAGCTCCCTGCACTGCGCTCGCTCGCCCTGGTGGCGACCGGCTACGGGCTCGGGCAGCGCAAGCTGGGCGCGGTGTCGGTGATCGGACCCGTGCGCATGGATTACGCGGGTGCGATCGTCACCGTGCGCGAGGCTGCGCACGAGCTCTCGCGCTTCGTCGAAGATGCCTATGCCGAGAACTAGAACGGGCAACATGCCGCGCGATCCCTATGAGGTGCTCGGCGTCGCCCGCGATGCCTCCGAGCAGCAGGTCAAGAAGGCTTTTCGCGTGCTCGCGCGCGAACTGCACCCCGATGTCAACGCCCACGACCCCGCGGCCGAGGAGAAGTTCAAGGAGGCGGCCGAGGCCTACGAGATCCTGTCCGACGCCGAGCGGCGCGCGATCTATGACCGCTACGGACACGAGGGCCTGTCCTCCGGCGGATTCGCGCCCAACTTCGACAGCTTCGGCACGATCAGCGACCTGTTCGAGGCGTTCTTCGGCGGCGGCGCCTTCGCCTCTCGCACCGGCCCGGCCGCCGGCGAAGACCTCGGCGTGGCGGTCGAGGTCAGCCTGCTCGAAGCAGCTCGCGGCGCCAAGGTCGAGGTCGCCTTCGACGCGATCGCACGATGCGAGCGCTGTCACGGCAATGGCGCCGAGCCGGGAACGCCGATCGAGACCTGCGTCCGGTGTGGTGGCGCAGGGCAGCTCCAGAGCGCGACGCGCACCGCCTTCGGGCAGATGGTGCGCACGATGGTGTGCGACGTCTGCCACGGAGATGGTCGCCTGCCCAAGCGGCCCTGCCGCGACTGCCGCGGCCGCGGGCGCCTGTCTACCACGCACGAGCTGGACGTCGAGATCCCGGCGGGCATCGCCGACGGCCAGCGCATCCGTCTGTCCGGTCGCGGACACGAGGGCGCGCTGGGAGCGCCCCCGGGCGACCTGTACGTGCTCGTCAGCGTGCGCCCGGATGAGCGCTTCGTGCGTCAGGGCGATGATCTGATCACCGCGCTCGACGTCCCGGCCTCGCTTGCCGCGCTCGGAGCCACGCTCGAGGTCCCGACGCTCGAGGGCACGGCGCCCGTCGAGCTCTCACCGGGGACGCAGCCTGGCGACGTGCTGACGCTGCGCGGCGAGGGCATGCCGGCGCTCAGGCGCGGGCGGCGCGGAAACCTGCGCGTGGTCATCAACGTCGTCATCCCGCGCCGGTTGAGCGAGGAGCAGAGGTCGCTGCTGGAGAGCCTCGACGACTCGCTTACCGACGAGAACCTGCGCTCGGAGGACTCGCTGCTGGACAAGCTGCGACGCGCTCTCGGCAGTCACGCTGCGTGATCCGCCTCGCCGTGCGCGTTCGCCGCGAGCAGGCGGAGCTCGTGCTCGCGGAGCTGCTCGAGCTCGCGCCCGGCGGCGTGGAGGAGGTAGCCGTCGGTGAGAGCGTCGAGTACGCCGTATACGGCGCGCCGGGCGAGCTGCCGAGCCTGCCCGACCTGAAGGCGGCAGCGGGCGCGGCGCTGGTGCAGATCGCGACCAGCGAAACCCCAGATGACTGGCACGAGCGCTGGCGGCGGTTTCACAGGCCGGTCCTCATCCGCCCCCCGCGGCAGAGCGCGGCTGCGAAGCGCAGCGTTCCAGCCGTGTGCGTGCGCCCGCCGTGGGAGCACCCGGCCGGCGCGCCGGGCGACGCGGTCGAGGAGATCGTGATCGATCCGGGTCAGGCGTTTGGCACGGGCGCGCACGCCAGCACGCGACAGTGCCTCGAGCTGCTGCTCTCGCTGGCCCAGCTCGAGCCGCGGCTCGGGCCGCTCGTGGACCTCGGCACGGGCTCGGGTGTGCTCGCGATCGCCGCCGCGCGCCTCGGCTTCACGCCGGTGCTGGCGATCGACAACGACCGCGGCAGCATCGCCGCGGCGGAGGCCAACGCGGCGGCAAACGGCGTGCAGGTGCAGCTACGGCATGCCGACCTGCGCACGCAAGCTGCGGGCTGGACCGCCGCCGCCGGTGACGACGCGGGTAGCGTGGTGGTGCTCGCCAACCTGCTGCGTCCGCTGCTGCTCGAGGTCGCGCGCGCGATGCCGCGCGCGCCTGCGCAGCTCATCGCCGGCGGCCTGCTTCCCAAGCAGGTCGCGGAGGTGGCCTCCGCCTTCGCGCAGCAGCTCGGCCTGCACGAGCGCGAGCGGCGCCAGGGCGGAGGCTGGGCAGCGGTGTGGCTGTCGGCGCGCTGAAGCCCTCTGCCGGCGGGCCGCTGCTGGTCGCCGCTCACCCGGCGTCGAGCACCTCGGTGGCGGCGCAAGCCGCCGAGCGGTAGACCAGGTCGATCGCGGCGCGAATCCCGTCCTCCCCCTGTAGCAGCGTGTCGGCTGCGCCGAGCGCGGCGCCGATCGCCTCCAGGGCCGCGCCGTCGGCGCCGGGATCCGGATCGCGGGTGGCCGCGATCGCCATGCCGAGCATCGCGCGGGCCTGCTCCGGGGCGCCGCCGAACAGCGCCGGCCCGACCAGGCTCGTGTAGCCGTACACGCGCGCGAGCCGCCCGGAGAGCGTGATCGCCGGCCCGCGGCGCGGCGGGGTCGTCGCAGGCAGCTCGCCGTGATCCAGCAGCATCGACATCGTGTCCCCGAGCACGCCGCGGGTCGCGGCATCGTCGAGGCCCGCCTGGCGCGCGACGCGCAGCGCGAGGTACAGCGTCGGAGCGGGCCTGCCATACGGCGGATCTGACGCGAACACGATCCGCTCGGCTGGGACGCGTGCGAACAGCTCGATCACGTCCAGCGGAAAGAAGCAGGAGATGTCATACAGCACGCGCCCGTGGTCCGCCAGGCGTGACGTGAGCGTGCCCTGGTCGCAGATCGCGCCGTGCGCAAGGATCAGCACCGTCTGCGGGTGTCGCATTGCCAGCGCAACCAGGCCGTCGGCCAGCGGTGGCAGGCCACGACCTGCGTGGATCAGGATCGGCACGTGCGCGCTTTCGGCGAGCCCGAACACGTCATCCATCTCGCGCCCGTCAAAGACGAAGTCCTGCGCTCGCGGATGCAGCTTTATCCCGCGGGCACCCGCCTGCAGGCAGCGCTCGCTCTCGGCTAGTGGGCCTTCGGCCGGGTCGAGCCGGCAAAACGGCACCAGCCGCCCGTCGCAGTCTTTGGCCCACTCCAGAACGCGGTCGTTGGGAATCCGGTAGCCCGGCCGCCGCTCCGGATCGTGCAGGGGAAAGACGCATGCCCGGCGCGCGCCCGCGTCGTCGAGCATCGACAGCAGCTGAGGCGGGGTGAGCGAGCGCCCGTCCTCGTCCAGCCCGAGATGCGTATGCGCGTCGAGCACCTCAGCACCTGCGGGACGCAATCGCTCGGCCTCTGCCTGGAAGGGTGCCAGGGCGCTGGCATAGAGCGACTCGTCCACGCGAGTCAGAATATCCGTCGCCGTCGGCCGTGCCGGGCCCGGGGCCGGGCCCGGGCCCACGCCCAGGCGGTCAGCGCGGACGGGCGTATCCTGGTCTGGGCATGGCGATAGTCGATCAGCTCAGGGCGGACATGCAGAGCGCGCTGCGCGCCGGAGACAAGCACCAGCTGGGGGCGCTACGACTGCTCATCTCGGAGTTGAACAAGGCGGCCAAGGATGGCTCCGATGACGAGTTGGCGGTGCTGCGCCGTGAGCGCAAGCGGCGCCTGGAGGCCGCCCGGGCCTACGCCGAGGCCGGACGAGAGGACCTCGCCGGGGCTGAGCGCACGGAAGCTGAGCTGATCAGCACCTACCTTCCCGAGCAGCTCTCGGAGGCCGAGCTCCAGACGATCGTCGAACAGGCGATACGCGACAGCGGAGCCGAGTCGATGCAGGACATGGGCAAGGTCATGAAGCAGGCAATGGCCATCGTCGATGGTCGCGCCGATGGCGCGACCGTCTCGGAGCTCGTGCGGGCGTCGCTGCAGGGATGAGGACGCAGCTCGAGCTTCCCGACGACGTGGCGGTCGAGCTCGCAGGCAGCCAGGACGCGGTGTTGCGCGCGCTGCAGGAGCATCTGGGGTGCAAGGTGTTCCTGCGCGGCAACCTGCTGACCTTCGACGGCGAGGAGAGCGACACGCACGCCGGGGAGCGCGTCGTGCGCGAGCTATCGGAGCTGATCTCGCGCGGCCATCAGATCGGACCGGGCACGATCGCCGCGGTCACCGGCGCGCTCGACGCGCACGAGTCGCCCGCGCAGGTGCTCGAGGATGTCGTGTGGCGCCACCGCGGCCTGCGGGTCGCGCCCAAGTCGGTCAACCAGAAGCGATACGTGGACTCGATCCGCCGCAGCACGATCACCTTCGGCGTGGGCCCCGCCGGCACCGGCAAGACGTTCCTGGCGGTCGCCATGGCCACCGCCGCGCTGGCGCGGCACGAGGTCAACCGCATCATCCTGACCCGTCCCGCGGTCGAGGCCGGCGAGCGCCTCGGGTTCCTGCCCGGCGACATGATGGCCAAGGTGGATCCCTACCTGCGGCCGCTGTTCGACGCGCTGCACGACATGCTCGATCCGGAGAAGGTCTCTCAGCATATCGACCGTGGCGTGATCGAGATCGCGCCGCTGGCCTTCATGCGCGGGCGGACGCTCAACGACTCGTTCGTGATCCTCGACGAGGCTCAGAACACCAGCCCCGAGCAAATGAAGATGTTCCTCACGCGCCTAGGCTTCGGCTCGAGAATGGTGGTCACGGGAGACATCACTCAGGTCGACCTTCCGCGCGACCAGCGCTCGGGGCTGATCGTCGTGGGCGAGATCCTCGACGATCTCGAGGACATCGAGTTCGTGCGCTTCGATGCCGAGGATGTCGTGCGCCACAAGCTCGTACAGCGGATCGTGGAGGCCTACGACGTGCACTCCCAGCGCACGCCGGCCGCCGGCTCAGACGCTGGCTCCTGAGCACGATGCTCGAGGTCGAGGTGCTCGGTTTGCGCCCCCGGCGCGCCGGCCTGCCGAAGGCGGCCGAGGTCCGGCGGCTGAGCCTGCTCGCGGCTTCCGCGGCGGGCGTCCGCGACGGACACCTGGCGATCGAGTTCGTCGACCCCGAGCGGATCGCGCAGCTGAACGCACGCGTTCGCGGCAAGCCCGCCGCCACCGACGTGCTGTCCTTCCCGATCGACGGGCGGCAGCCGCTGCACGGCGACGTCGCATGCGAGCTGGGCGACGTGGTGATCTGTCCGCAGCACGCGCGCGACGTGCGCGAGGCGATCGTCCACGGCGTGCTTCACCTCGTGGGCTTTGACCACGAGACCGACGACGGCGAGATGCTGCGGCTGCAGCGGCAGCTGCTGGCCTCGGAGGACGCGTGAGCCGCAGCGGATTTGTCGCGCTCGCCGGCCGGCCGAACGTGGGCAAGTCCACGCTCATCAATCGCATGGTGGGCGAGAAGGTCGCGATCGTCTCGGATCGTCCGCAGACCACGCGCCGCGCGATCCGCGGCGTGTGCTGTCGTGACGGGTGCGAGATCGTGCTCGTCGATCTCCCTGGCGTGCAGCGCCCTCGGGATGCCCTCACCGGGCGCATGGCGGGGCGGGTGCGCCAGGAGCTCGCGGATGCCGATGCGGCGCTGCTGGTGCTGAACGGCGAGCAGGGCGTGGGGCCTGGCGACCGCTACATCGCGCGCGTGCTCGCAGCTGGGGCGCTGCCGGTCGTCATCGCTGTCAACAAGATGGATCGGCTGTCCAGGCAAGCCGCCGTGACCGTCCTGTCGCGGGCGGCGGAGCTACAGGCGGAGTGGGAGGTGTTTCCAGTCTCGGCGCGCAACGGAGCGGGCGTGGAGAGCCTGATCGAGCACCTGCGGACGCTGATGCCGCGAGGGCCTTTCATGTTTGGCGGAGGCGCCACATCTGACCAGCCGCCCGAGCTCATGCTGGCCGAGCTGGTGCGTGAGGCGGTGATCGCGCGCACGTTCAACGAGCTGCCCCATGCGGTCGAGGTGCTCGTGGAGGAGCTGGAGCGCCCACGCGCCGGGCTCGTCAGGATGAGAGCCCTGGTGTGGGTCGAGAGCGAGTCCCAGAAGCGGATCGTGATCGGCGCACGCGGGCGCATGATCTCCTCGATCGGCAGAGCCGCGCGCAAGGAGCTCGAGCGGGCGCTGGACGCACACGTGCACCTCGATCTCACCGTGCGCGTGCGCCCGCGCTGGCGCTCCGATGACGCCCTGCTGGATCGGCTCGGCATAACCTGATCCGCGCCCCAGCGTCGCCCGCGCACACCCGGGCGTTGCCCGCGTGGACCCGCCCCTGTGGGCCGCGAGCTCAGGCGACCGCTGTCACAGCTTGCGCGCCAGGTGATCGGCGAGCCGTCCCAGCGCGTCCAGGTCGAGCTCGGCCCGGAACTGGAACGGAGCCGTGAGCACCGCAAACGGTCGGCGCCTCAGGCGCGCGAGCTGGTTGTGCTGCAAGCGGGAGCGGTCGTACACCGCGCGCGCCGCCTTGGCCGCGGAGCGGGCGATCGGGCCCGGCAGCTGCTCGACCAGCGTCAGCTCGCGCTCGTTGAAGCGTCGCGGCAGCAACCCGTTGACCACCACGGCGTCGAGCTCGCGACCGAGCCGGTCGTGCAGGCCGTGCTGCACTTCGAGCGCCTCCGAGACCGCGGTCTCGGACGGCTGTGCCACGGCGAGATAGCCGCTGTGCTCCGGGGTGGTGAGCAGCGCCCGCACGCGCTCGGTCTGCGCCGCGACCGGGCCGACGCGTGGGATCGCGCCAAACGTCATCGGCGACTCGAGCATGCCGAGCGCGTGTCCGGTCGCCGGCGCGTCGAGCACCACCAGGTCATACGCCCCGGTCGGCCCCCGTCGGCGCTTGCGCTCGGTCAGCTCCCACACCTTGACCATGCTCACGAGCTCTTTCGCCCCCGGCGCGGCGGCCGCGAAGTACTGGAAGGTGCTGCTCGTGGCGAGCACGCGACCGGGGATGCGCCCGCCCAGCATCTGGAGCCATTCGAGCAATGCCTGGTCGGGGTCGATCGACAGGCTCCAAAGATCGGCCTGCAGGCGTGTCTCCCGCCCGGGATTGGCGGCGGCGCGGGAGTACAAGAACGACAGGCGATCCTGATGTCCGACCTCCACGATGATCGTGCGCAGGCCGCGGCTCGCGGCCAGCAGGCCGATCGCGGATGCGATCGTCGTCTTGCCGGCGCCGCCCTTGCCGGTGACGACTAGCAGCCTGCGTGCCAGCAGTGATGTCATCGCCGACGGAGTCTGTCTCAAACGTGGCCCGTCGGACGCGACCTACAATCGTGCGCATGACGATGCCCCCGGTCGAGCTCCAGATCGAGCAGCAGATCGCCTATGACGAGCGTGGGCTGGTTCCGTGCGTGGTGCAGGACTGGAGCAGCGGCGAGGTGCTGACGCTCGCGTACATGAACGAGCGCGCGCTCGCGCGCACTCGCGCCACCGGTGAGCTTCACCTGTACAGCCGCTCGCGCGAAGCGCAGTGGCACAAGGGCGAAAGCAGCGGCAATGTCCAGACGGTGAGGGCGTTGCGGCTGGACTGCGACGGCGACTCGCTGCTCGCGCTCGTGGACCCCGCCGGGCCCGCGTGTCACACCGGCGAGCGCACGTGCTTTCACCGCGGCCAGCAGCGGCCGGCGGCGCCCCACGAGATCCTGCCACGGCTCGAGCGGACGATCGGCGAGCGCGCACGCACGCGTCCCGACGGCTCCTACACCGTCGAGCTGCTGGACGACCCGCCGCGCATCGGCGCGAAGGTGATCGAGGAGGCCGGCGAGCTCGCGCAGGCCGCGCGTGAGGAGTCCGCTGAGCGGGTGGACGAAGAGGCAGCCGACGTCCTCTACCACCTGCTCGTACTGCTGCGCAGCCGTGCGCGCGAGCTGGCCGACGCCGGGCGGGTGCTCGATGGCCGCAGCCGCTGAGGCCACCGCCGAGGCCCCCGCGCTCACACCGAGCCTCGAGCAGGCCCGGGTGCTCGCCGCAGAGCACAACCTGATCGCGCTCTCGCACCGCTTCATCGACGACTGTGAGACGCCCGTGTCGGCGTTCCTGAAGCTGCGCGAGCTCGCGCCAGGCGAGCCGGCCTTCCTGCTCGAGTCGGCCGAGCAGGGCCAGCGGGTGGGGCGCTACTCGTTCATCGGTGTGCGTCCGCGCTCGGTCCTACGCTGGTCGCCCGGCGACGGCGGCGACCCGTACGTGCTGGCGGCCGACTACGTGGCTCGCTTCAGCCAGGCGCCGGTGGCCGACGCGCCGCCGTTTCAAGGCGGTGCGGTGGGTTTCTTCGCCTACGACCTGGTGCGCACCGTCGAGCCGCTCGCCGCCCCCAATCCCGACCCGCTCGAGCTGCCCGACATGGCGCTGATGCTGACCGACGTGATGGTCGTGTTCGATCATCTGCGCCACACCGTCGCGATCCTCGCGAACGCCGACCTGGGCGCAGAGCCGGATCTGGAGCGCGCCTACGCGGCCGCGGCGCGCGCGATCACCGAGGTGCGCGCGCGGCTCGCGGGCCCGGTGCCGCGGCCGGTGCGTGAGCAGCAAGCGCGCGCGGTGCCCGAGTTTCAATCCAACATGACCAGGGAGCGTTTCCAGCAGATGGTGGCGCGCATCGTGCAATACATCCACGCCGGCGATGCCTTCCAGGTCGTTCCCTCGCAGCGCTGGTCGGCTCCGGTCCCGGTCGAGGCCTTCTCGATCTACAGGGGGTTGAGGGCGGTCAACCCGAGCCCCTACATGTATTTCCTGGACTTCGGCGACTTCCAGGTCGCGGGCGCAAGTCCCGAGCCGCTGCTCACGGTCAGCGGACGCCGCGTGAGCACCAAGCCGATCGCCGGAACTCGCCCGCGCGGCGCGAGCGCCGAGGACGATCGCCGCATCGCGCAGGAGCTGCTGGCCGACGAGAAGGAGCGGGCCGAGCACGTGATGCTCGTCGATCTCGGGCGCAACGACCTCGGGCGCGTGTGCGAGTACGGCAGCGTGGCGGTGGACGAGCTGATGGAGATCGAGACCTACAGCCACGTCATGCACATCGTGTCCTCCGTGTCGGGGACGCTGCGCCCGCAGGTCGGCGCGATGGATGCCCTGCGCTCGGTGCTGCCGGCGGGCACGCTCTCGGGCGCGCCCAAGGTGCGCGCCATGCAGATCATCGACGAGCTCGAGCCCGTTAAGCGCGGAGGCTACGGCGGCGCCGTCGGCTACCTGAGCTACGCCGGCGACCTGGACACCGCGATCCACATTCGCACCGTCGTCGTCAAGGACGGCATCGCCCACGTGCAGGCCGGCGGCGGCACGGTCGCGGACGCCAAGCCCGAGTACGAGTACGAGGAGTCGGTCGCGAAGACCAGCGCCGCGCTGCGCGCGATCGAGCTCGCGTGCGCCCAGCCAGAGTGGCCATGAGCAGATCAAGCTCGATGCGCGTGCTCGTGCTCGACAACTACGACTCGTTCACTTACAACCTCGTGCAGTACTTGGGCGAGCTGGGCGCGGACGTGCACGCGGTGCGCAACGACCGCGCCACCGTGGATGAGCTGCTCGCGGAACGATTCGCCCGCTGCGTGGTCTCGCCGGGGCCGTGCACGCCTCAGACGGCCGGCATCGCCCTCGAGCTGGTGCGGCGGATGCCAGAGGCGGGCGTTCCCACCCTCGGCGTGTGCCTCGGGCACCAGGCGCTCGCCGAGGCGTTCGGCGGCCGCGTGTGCCTGCACCCGCCGGTGCACGGCAAGGCGACCACGATCGAGCACGACGGCCGCACGATCTTCAGTGGCCTCTCCTCGCCGTTGCGGGTGGGGCGCTATCACTCGCTCGTCGTGGACCCCGAGCTGCCGGCTTGCCTGGAGCGATCAGCGCACGGCGACGGGGTGCTGATGGGATTGCGCCACCGCAGCCTGCCCGCCGAGGGGGTCCAGTTCCATCCCGAGTCCGTGCTCACCGACGAGGGCAAGCAGCTGCTCGCCAACTTCCTCGCGGCTTAGCCGATGCCCAACGCGATCCTCACCCGTGCGATCGACGCGCTGGCCTCCAGGAGGGACCTGGACACCGACGAGACCGCGGAGGTGCTCGCCGAGATCATGCACGGCGGGGTCTCCGAGACGCAGATCGCCGGCTTTCTGATCGCGCTGCGCACGAAGGGGGAGACGGTCGAGGAGCTGACCGGGCTGGCACGCACGATGCGCGCGCTCGCGGCTCACGTACCCACCGCGCGCGACGAGCTGCTCGACACGGCCGGCACGGGTGGTGGCAGGCGCACGTTCAACGTCTCGACCACGGCCGCGCTGATCGCCGCCGGGGCCGGGTGCGCGGTGGCCAAGCACGGCAACCGCTCCGCGACCAGCTCGTCGGGGTCGGCCGATCTGCTCGAGGCGCTCGGGGCGCGCATCGACCTCGATCCCGCTGCCGTGGCGAGCTGCATCGATGAGGCCGGATTCGGCTTCATGTTCGCCCCCGCCCACCACCAGGCGACCCGCTTCGTCGTCCCCGTGCGGCGCGAGCTCGCGGTGCGCACGATCTTCAACCTGCTCGGCCCGCTGACCAATCCCGCCGGGGCGCGCCGGCAGCTGATCGGGGTGTCGGACCCGCGCTGCATGGAGCTGATCGCCGGCACGCTGGCCAGCCTCGGAGTCGAGCGCGCGCTCGTCGTCGCCGGCGAGGATGGCCTCGATGAGATCTCGATCGCAGCCGCGACGAAAGTGCTCGAGGTCAACGGGTCGGAGATCAGCAGCTACCAGCTGCTGCCGGAGGAGGTTGGCGTCAGCCGCTGCGAGGACCGCGACTTCGAGCACGACTGCGCCGGCGGCACGCCGGAGCAGAATGCCGCCGTCACCACCGCCATCCTGCAGGACGAGGCGGCCGAGGCGGGGCGCCCGGCGAGCGCCGAGCTGGCGCTGATCAACGCCGGCGCCGCGGTCTATGCGGCGGAGCAGGCCGCGTCGATCGCCGACGGCGTGGACGCCGCGCGCGCCGCGCTGGCCGACGGCAGCGCCGCGGCCGCCCTCGATCGCTACGTGCGCGCGAGCGTGGCCCGGGCGCCCACCGAGGCGCCCCTTTGAGCGCGGGCGTTCCCACGGTGCTCGAGGGCATCCTGCGCAGCACACGCGAGGAGCTTCAGCGGCGCAAGCGCGAGCTCCCGCTGCCGACGCTGGCCGATCGCGTCGAACACGAAGCGGACGCGCGCCCAGCCGGGGCGGGCCGCTTCCGCCGCGCCCTGCACCGAGCACCGCTCGCCGTGATCGCGGAGTTCAAGCGCCGCTCTCCCTCGGCTGGCAGGCTGCGCGAGGGCGTGCAGGTGCAGAGCGTCGTGCGAGCCTTCGAGCGCGGCGGCGCCAGCGCGCTGTCGGTGCTGACCGAGGGACCAAACTTCGAGGGCTCGCTCGAGGATCTGCGCCTGGCGCGCGCCGCAAGCGATCTGCCGATCCTGCGCAAGGACTTCGTCGTCGACCGCTACCAGCTGTACGAGGCGCGCGCCGCCGGCGCCGACGCGGTGCTGTTGATCGTGGCGGCGCTGCAGCGGCGCGAGCTGGCCGCGCTTCACGACCACGCGCGGCGGCTGGGGCTCGATGCGCTCGTCGAGGTCCACGACCTCGAGGAGCTCGAGGCGGCGCTCGACATCGGCGCCGAGCTGCTCGGCATCAACAACCGCGATCTGCGCGATTTCAGCGTCGACCTCGAGCGCACCTCGCGCCTGGCGGGCGAGGTCCCTGCCGGCGTCACGCTCGTCAGCGAGTCGGGCATCGCCGACGCCGGGCAGCTGCGCTCCCTTGCCGCCGAGGGCGTGCACGCGGTGCTAATCGGCGAGGCGCTGATGCGCTCACCCGCGCCCGAGGCGGCGCTGCGCGCGCTTTTGCTGGCGTCGGCACCCGACACCGGCCGCGCCAACGTTTAGCCGCCGTCGGCGCAGGCTTTAGATGGGCTTCATGGCTCGCGCTCATCCTTGCCGTTGTGAGGCGCATGTTCGCCATCCCCTTCGTTGCGGCCCTCGTCGGGGGCGGGGTCGTGGCCGCGGTGATCGCCGCCGCCGGCGGCCTCGGCGACACGCACAGCGTCACCACGACCGTGCAGGCGGCGCCGCTGCAGCCATCCAACGCCTCCGCGGTGAGCCCGCGGCTGACGCCGCACGACATCTACGTGCGTGCCGCGCCCGGCGTCGCGTACGTGACCTCCACGATCGTGCAGAGGCCCGAATCGCCATTCGGCCTGTTCGGGGGCGGCGAACAGCAGCAGCAGCGGGGTCAGGCGACCGGCTCGGGCATCGTGATCGACTCCAACGGCACGATCCTCACCAACTGGCATGTGGTCGAGAGCGCGATCAAGGTCACGGTCAGCTTGGAAAAGGGCAAGACCGTGGAAGCCCAGGTGGTGGGCAAGGATCCCTCCAACGACCTGGCAGTGCTGCGCATCCATCCCGATGGTCTGACGCTGCATCCGATCCCGCTGGGCAACTCGAGCGCGGTCCAGGTCGGCGACCCGGTGCTCGCGATCGGCAATCCGTTTGACCTGCAGCGCACGCTCACCACGGGCGTGGTGTCGGCGCTGCAGCGCACGCTGCGCGCCCCGAACGGCTTCACGATCACGAACGTGATCCAGACGGACGCGCCGATCAACCCGGGCAACTCAGGCGGGCCGCTGCTCGACGCATCGGGCCGCGTGATCGGAATCAACTCGCAGATCTACAGCGGCAGCAGCGGCGGCGGCTCGATCGGGATCGGCTTCGCCGTGCCGATCGACACCGCCAAGGCGGAGATCGCCCAGCTCGAGAAAGGCGGGACGGTCAGCCGCGCCTACATCGGGCTCACGTCGATCACGATCGACGGCTCGCTGTCCGCGCTGAACCTGCCCGTCAAGAGCGGCGCCCTGGTGCAGAGCGTGCAAAAAGGGACGCCGGCGGAAAAGGCGGGCATCCGCGGCGGGAACCTCAACAGCAACATCGAAAGCGGCCAGGTGGCGGTGGGCGGCGACATCATCACCTCGGTGGATGGCCAGACGGTCAACAGCTCCGAGGATCTGGCCAACGACATCGGCTCAAAGAAATCCGGCCAGACGATCACGGTCGGGCTGAAGCGCGCCAACGGCAAAGGCGGCTACGCAGACAGGACGGTGCGAGTGACGCTCGCGAGCCGGCCGAGCACGCTCCCCGGCGGGAACAATCCCGAAGGCTAGAGCCCGCTACCGTGGGGGTATGCCGGCGAGCGACCCCCGTGTGAAGGTATGCGGGCTGACCAACCTGTCCGACGCCGAACTGGCGGTCGAGCAGGGAGCATGGGCGCTGGGGATGATCTTCTTCGACGGCAGCCCGCGACGCTGCTCGCTGGATGAAGCCCGGCGCATCTCCGGCGCGCTACGCCGCAGGGTCGAGCTGTGCGGCGTGTTCGTCAACGCCCCGCTGGAGCAGGTGGTCGGGATCGGCGAGGAGCTCGGGCTCAGCATGCTCCAGCTGCACGGCGACGAGGGGCCCGCCTACTGCGCGGAGGCCTCCCACCGGAGCGGCGCGCGGGTGATCAAGGCGGCCCAGGTCTCCGGCGTGGGGGACATCAGGGCCCTCGAGCGTTTCCACGTCGATTTCCACCTGCTGGACGCGCGCGCGCGGATGCCGCGGGCCAGGGCGCAGCGCGGAGGAACCGGCGAGAGTTTTGACTGGACTCTGCTGTCGGCGCGGCGATCGGCGATCCCGCTCATCCTCAGCGGTGGCCTGAAGGCCGACAACGTGGCTCAGGCGATCACGCTGGCGCATCCGTACGCGCTCGACACGGCCAGCGGCACCGAGGCGGCGCCGGGGCGCAAGGATCCTGGCAAGCTGCGCGCATTCTTCGCCGCCGTGCGCTCGGCCCAGGTCCGCGGCGCGGACGAGGGGCGGGGAGCGATGCTCTCCCAGCTCTCCCAGCAAGTGTGAGCGACGGCGACGCCAGCCCGGCCGTGGAGCGCCGCTTCGGCCCCTACGGCGGGCAGTTCGTGCCAGAGACGCTGATGCCGGCGCTCGCCGAGCTGGAGCAGGCATGGGCGCAGGCGCGCGCCGACGAGGGCTTTGCGCGCGAGCTCAGCGGGCTGCTGCGCGACTTCGGCGGCCGGCCGACACCGCTGTACTGCGCCCGGCGGCTGTCCGAGCGAACCGGCCGAACGGTGTACCTGAAGCGGGAGGACCTCAACCACACCGGATCGCACAAGCTCAACAACGCGCTCGGCCAGGCGCTGCTGGCCAGGCGCATGGGCAAGCGTCGCATCATCGCCGAGACAGGCGCGGGCCAGCACGGGGTGGCGACGGCCACGGTGTGCGCGTTGCTGGGAATCGAGTGCGTGGTCTACATGGGCGTGGCCGACATGCATCGCCAGCGGCCAAACGTGCAACGCATGGAGCTGCTGGGGGCAACCGTGCGCCCCGTGGAGGTTGGATCCACGACGTTGAAGGAGGCGACCTCGGAGGCGATCCGTGACTGGGTGAGCAACGTGGAGTCCACGCACTACGTGATCGGCTCGGTCGTCGGACCCGCTCCGTATCCGGCGCTCGTGCGCGACCTGCAACGCGTGATCGGTGACGAGGCGCGCGCCCAGATGCTCGAGCGCGAGGGGCGGCTGCCGACGCGGGTCGTGGCCTGCGTCGGCGGGGGCTCCAACGCGATCGGCACGTTTGCGGCGTTCATCGCCGACGAGCAGGTCGAGCTCGTGGGCGTTGAGGCCGGCGGCGAGGGCATCGATACCAGCCGCCACGGCGCGCCGCTGACGGTCGGCGGGCGGCCGGGGATCCTGCACGGCTCGCGCTCGGCGGTGATGCAGGACGAGGAGGGGCAGATCCTGCAGGCGCACTCGATCTCGGCCGGGCTCGACTATCCGGGCGCCGGGCCCGAGCACGCTTTCCTGCGCGACAGCGGCCGCGCGCGCTACGAGGCGGTGACCGACGAGCAGGCGCTGGCGGCGTTCGGCCAGCTGGCCCGCCTGGAGGGGATCATCCCGGCGCTGGAGACCGCGCACGCGCTCGCGTGGGTGCTCGCGCAGCCGGATGGCGAGCTGGACCTCGTGTGCCTGTCCGGGCGCGGTGACAAGGATCTGGCGACGGTGCTGGGTGAGGCGTGACGCTGGCGCGATGAGCGGCGAGCAGCGGCTCGGCGAGGCGTTCGCCGCATCCGGCAAGCACGCCGCGCTGATGCCCTACGTGATGGCGGGCTTCCCGACGCCCGCGGACTCGCTCGCGATCGGCCGCGCCTGCGTGCAGGCGGGCGCCGACGTGCTCGAGCTCGGCGTCCCCTACAGCGATCCGCTGGCCGACGGGCCCGTGATCCACGCGGCCGGCACGCGCGCGCTGGCGGCGGGCGCGAGCATGGCGAGCGTGCTGGAGGTCGCTCGCGCGCTGGCGCCGAGCGTCCCCGTCGTGCTGATGTGCTACGCGAACATGGTGTTCGCGCCCGGGGCCGAGGAGTTCCTCGAGCGTCTGGCGCGGTCCGGGGCGTGCGGGCTGATCGTCCCGGACCTGCCGCTGGAGGAGGCCGGCGCGCTGCGCCGGGCCTGCGATGCCCGCGGCCTGGCGCTGGTGCCGCTCGTCGCGCCGACCACCCCGCCCGAGCGGCTGGCGGCGATCGGGGCGGGGGCGCGCGGGTTCCTGTACACGGTGTCGGTCGTCGGCACGACCGGCGAGCGCGCCACGCTGCAGGAGAGCCTCGCCGCGGTGATCGCGCGCGCGAAGGCCGCGACCGACGTGCCGGTTGCGGTCGGCTTTGGCATCAGCACGCCGCAGCAGGCGCGAGCGGCGGCCGATGCGGGGGCCGACGGCGTGATCGTGGGCACGCGCCTGGTGCGTGCCGCCGGCGAGCAGCCGGACGCCGTCGCGGAGCTCGTCGGCGAACTCGCCACGGCCCTGGCTTAGCCTCGCTAGGATTGCGCCGCCATGGGACTGATCCTGACGACAACGGCGGGTCTGGTCGTCTGGATCGTGCTGTGGTCGCTGGGGAGCAAGGGATTCGACGCTTTCATGCTCGCCGTGGCGATCATCCTGGTCGGCGCCACGCTGAGGATCCTCGCACGCTACCTACCCGGCCGCCGCACCTAGCTGCCGCGGTGCGCGCGCGCTGGGCCTGCCTCGCTGCTCTGATCGTGATCGCCGCAGCGGCGGCGGGCTGCGGGAGCATCAGCATCTCCGGCGCCTCGGAAGCGACGGGCAGCCAGCTGGCGATCTACTCGAGCCTGCCGCTGCAGGGACCCTCGGCGCAGGTCGCCCAGGAAATGGTCAACGGCGAGCGGCTCGCGCTGGCCGACGCCGGCGGTCACGTGGGGCGCTTGCGCGTGGGCTTCGTGTCGCTCGATGACGCGGACCCGAGCACCGGCAAGCTCGACCCCGGGGTCACCGCTGCCAATGCCAAGATGGCGGCGCAGGACTCGAGCACGATCGCCTATCTGGGCGAGTACAGCTCGGTCGCGACCGCTGTCTCGCTGCCGCTGATCAATGCCGCCGGCATCCTGCAGGTCAGCCCCGGGAGTCCCTACGTGGGGCTCACCTCCTCGCTCGACGCGGGCCAGTACGAGCCCCAGCGCTTCTACCCCAGCGGGCGGCGCACGTTCGGCCGCCTGCAGCCGGGTGATCCGGCACAGGCGGCCGCGCAGGCGGCGCTGATGCGCGCGCTGGGCATGCGCAGCGTGTACGTGGTGGACGACCAGAACCCGTTCCAGGTCCCGCTCGCTGAACTCGTCAGACGCGATGCCGAACGGGCCGGTATCCGCGTCGCGGGGCACGACAGCGTGCCGATAGCCTCGGGGACGGTGTTCAGCGGAGAGGTCGAAAAGATCTCCCGCACGGGCGCTCAGGCGATGTTCTTCGCCGGCGGACCCGGCCCCGGCTCGATCGCGTTCTGGCGCGCGCTGCACGGCGCCGAGCCGCAGGTCCTGCTGCTGGGATCGAGCTCGATGGTCAGCGAAGCGTTCACCTCGGCGATCGGCGCCGCCGCGGCGAGCACGTACCTGACGACGCCGGCGCTGGCCCTCGGCCAGTATCCGCGCGCGGCGGCCCGGATGCTGGAGGACTATCGCCGCCACTTCGGCGGCGATCCCGGGCCCTACGCGCTGTATGGCTACGAGGCGATGAGCGTCGTGCTCGCCGCGATCCGCCGCGCCGGAGCTCGCGGAAACGACCGCCAGGCGGTGATCGAAAGCTTCTTCGCCACGCGCAACCGCGCCTCGGTGCTGGGCAGCTACTCGATCCAGCCCGATGGCGAAACCACGCTCTCGCGCTACGGGGTCGACCGCGTGCAGAACGGCCGGCCGGTCTTCGATCGAGCGATCGACATCGGCTGAGCTTTTAGCTCGGGCGCAGCTCGAGCACGAGACGGAAGCGCTCCACGCCGCCGCCGAGGCTCCTGCTGCCGCCCGCAACCGAGGACAGCAGGCGCAGGTAGGGCACGATCGCAGCGACGGTCGGATCTTCTCCCAGGCCGGCCGATTCGAGCAGGCTGAGCACCGTGGGGGCCTGCACCAACAGGGCCGGCTGGATGCCTTCGCCGAGCACCATGCCGGCGCCGCCGTAGGAGGTCGCGGCGAGCGTGCTCGAGGGGGCGAGCGCGGCCGCGACCGAGGCTTCGCCCAGCCCGATCACGAACTTCGTCTGGCCCTTGGCATCTCGCCCGTCGGCGATGTCCAGGGCCAGCGGAAGGCCGCTCAGCCGCGCGGTCACGGCGGCGTCTGTCCCCGTGATCGAGACCGGTTGCACCGACGCGCCCGAGCTGCGCAGCTTGAGCGCCAGCTTCGCCACCGCGGCGCGGGACAGGGCGGGATTGCGCGAGGAGATGACCACGCCCGCCTTCAGGTCGAGCAGCCCGCTTCCGCTGGCGAACAGCGCGCCGGGTCCCATCCAGCTCTGGAAGTTGCGCCTGGCTTCGGCGCTGTCTTCGGTCAGCGCGCTCACCGGCGCCAGCGTCGCCGCGAGCAGTCCCTTGACGCTGATGCCGGCACCCGGCGCTTCCCCGCCCGAGCGCGTCGCCGTGCCGCCGAGCGAGCCGAGGCTGCGCAGCGCCCGCGCATACTGCGACAGGGCCGCGTGGGCCGAGCCGAAGCCGATCGCCACGAACGATTCGCCCGGCAGTTCGCCGGCCGCGCGTGCGGCTTCCGCTCCCGGCGAGAGCAGTCCGCCGGCCGCCCCGGGTGCCGCCGCCGGCAGCGTGTCGGCGTCGAACACGAGCGAGCTCGCCGACGGCAGCAGCGAGATGTTCGCAGTGCGCGACCCCGTCAGCAGCGCCAGCGGCCCCGGCGCGGCCCCTCCGCGTGCACTCGCTTCGGCGGCGGCCGACGCGCCGCTCACATAGACGTGCGCAAGCGCTTCCGCCGGGCCCACCGACAGCAGCTTGGCGTAGCCTGGCGCGTGCGCCAGCGAGGCTCCGCCGCGCGCGGTGTCGATGACGCTGCGCAGCGCCGGCTCGGTGCCGATGACCGCGAACCGGTCGACCAGCCCGAAGCCCAACCCGCCGCCGGTCGCCTCGTAGGCGACGCCGCGGTAGCTCGCTCCGCGCGCGCCCGCGCGCGCCGCCTGCGCGCTCAGAAATGCGCGCGCCCGGCCCGGGTCGGTCGTGTCGAGCACGATCGCGCCCTGGCCCGCGCCCGCCCGCCCGGCGCCCCCGGCGAACGGGAACGTCGGCGCGGCGGAGCCGGGGAGGAGGACTGCTCGCAGCAGCGACAGCAGCGGTCCGAGGTCCACGCGAGCAGTGGCCGCGCTCGAGCTGAGGAAGATGCCCCCGCGTGCGCCGAGCCACGGTGCGAGGTCGCGCCTGAAGTCAAGCGCCCGCGAGCCCGGGGTCTGCAGCGCTCCGAGCAGGCGCAGGTACGGATCGGCCTGGTGGGTGAGCGTGCGGCCGGCCGCGCGGGCCCGGGTCTGCAGCGCGCCGGTCGGGCGCACGACCGCCGCCACGTACACGGCCGCGGACGCGGGGACCGCCAGCGCGGGGTCGCTGCCGCGTGCGGATGATGACGAGCCGCCGCAGCCGGCCAGCGGGGCGGCGATGACCGCGCAGGCCAGAAACGCCGCCGCGAGGCGCGGCGGCGGGGGGAGGGGGTCCTGCATCGAGGCGATCGTATCGCTGGGCCGTGTCGGTGGAGACAGGCGTGGGAAACGGACAAGTGGGAGGAAATGTCTCTAAGGGTTGAATTGTGGGACAAAGTGGGTTATGGTCGCGCCCAGCGAGCCGGGGTGGAGGAGCTCCTCCCACTCCTCCACCTCGGCTCGATCACCAACGCCGGAGCCCCATGTGGTCCCTTTCCGCGGCACCTTCGACCATACGCTCGATGCGAAGAAACGGCTCACGATGCCCGCGCGCTACCGCAGCGCGCTCGCCGGGGGAATCGTGCTCGCGATGCTCGTCGACCAGCAGCCCTGCGTCGGCGTGTGGCGACCGCCGGAGTACGAGGACTACAGCCGACGCGCGCTCGGCGATCTGCCCGCGCTCTCGCCCCGACTGGCCGAGCTCGAGCGCTTCTTCTACGGCAACTCCCAGGACGCCGAGCTGGATGCGGCCGGGCGGGTCATCGTCCCCGCCTTCCTCAGCGAGCACGCTCGCCTGGAGAAGGAGATCGTGATCGTGGGCGCGGGCGACCGCCTCGAGCTGTGGAGCAAGGACGTCTGGAGCGCTCACCAGCCGACGCTGCTGAGCGGCGTGGCGGACATCACGGCCAATGTCGATGACACTGCTTGAGATGACATCAGCCCGGCGAGGCTCCCTCCGGCGCGTCAGCGGACCGGCTGCGCTGCGACGGGCCGCGCGCGAGCGCGGCGGCGAGCAGGCGCGACACGTGCCCACCCTCGCGCGGGAGCTGCTCGAGCTGCTGGACCCCCAGCCTGGCCAGTGCGCGATCGACTGCACGTTCGGCGACGGCGGACATGCCCGGCTGGTGGCAGAACGCCTGGGCCCGTCGGGGACGCTCGTGGCGATCGACCGCGATCCGGTCGCGGAGGAGGGCTTTGCGCGCTTGGAGCGCGAGGTGCCCTGCGCGGTTCGCTTCATCCGCGCCGGCTACGCCGAGGCGCTCGAGCTGCTCGCACGGGAGGGGCTGCGGGCGGACCTGGCCTACTTCGATCTCGGCATGTCCTGGATGCAGGTGGACGCGCGCGAGCGCGGCTTCTCGTACTCGTATGACGCGCCGCTGGACATGCGCATGGACCCCGACCAGCCGCTCAGCGCGCGCGAGCTGGTGGCCGAGTGGGACGAGCGCCGCCTGGCGCGGACGCTGCGCGACCTCGGCGAGGAGCGTCGCGCCGCGGCGATCGCCCGTGCGATCGTGCGTCGCCGCTCGCGCGCGCCCATCGCGACCACGCTCGAGCTGGTCGAGGCGATCAACTCCGCCGTTCCGGCGCCGGCCCGCTTCGGCGGCGGCCACCCGGCCAAGCGCTCCTTCCAGGCACTTCGCATCGCCGTCAACGATGAGCTCGGGCAGCTCGACCGGGCGCTCCCGCGCGCTTGGGGGCTGCTCCGCCCCGGCGGATCGCTGGCGGCGATCAGCTTCCACTCGCTCGAGGACCGGCGCGTGAAGCGCTTCATCGCCGAGCAGGTGCGCGGCTGCATCTGCCCGCCCGAGCTGCCCGTGTGCGCGTGCGGTCGCGAGCCGCGAGCGCGGTCGCTGAGCCGTCGCGCGATCGTTCCGTCCGCGGCCGAGGTGGCACGCAACCCGCGCTCCTCCTCGGCGCGGCTGCGCGGCGCAAGGAAGCTCGAGGACAGCCAGGCGGAGGCCTCGTGACGCCGCCCGCCGCTGCCGCTCCTGCGGTCCAACCCAGGCGCGTCGGCGCCGGCTCGCGCCTGGCGCCGGGTGTCCGCCCGCCGCGCCGCGTCTCGGGCCCCGCCCGCCGGCCAGCGCCGGGGCGGGCGGCGCAGCGCCTGCAGCGCCACGGCGGGCTGCTGCTCGAGCTGCTCTCGGCGCTGGAGAGGCTATCGGGCCACCGGCTGATCGACCGCTTGATTCGCGGGCGCGCTTGGCTTGTCCTGATCACGTTCGCGCTGATCGGGATCGTGACGCTGCAGCTCGCGCTGCTGAAGCTCAACGGCGCGGTCGGCCGGACGCTCCAGCGCGAGGCCGTGCTGCAGCGCGAGAACGCCTCCCTGAGCATCGAAA
>Ga0066710_100000557_pt1 | contig 23193 bp, 25 predicted proteins | sample GraSoiAngelo_159_FD_79666 | JGI IMG/M metagenome (GOLD analysis project Ga0066710, IMG submission 79666) | Grasslands soil microbial communities from the Angelo Coastal Reserve, California, USA - 14_1009_16_40cm | ecosystem: Environmental > Terrestrial > Soil > Grasslands | place: USA...
ACACAGCTAGCTCTGGCGGCCTAACACCCGTCAGCGTCCGCCGGCTCGAGCCATCAGGGACCGGGAACGGACGTCATATTCTGGTGGCTGGCTCCGAACCTGGCCTCAGGGGAGGGGCGAGACTTTGAGGCTGGCCGCGCGGTGATCCGGCCGATCGGAGTGCCGCGTAGCGAGAAGCAGTAAAGTAGATCGGCTATCGACGTAGACGCCTGCGGCTGAGGGTTTCCGGACGTGGGTTCGATTCCCACCGCCTCCACCAACTCTCGACCTTGACTCGTCTTTGATCGCGAACGACCGGGCTGCCGTCCTGTTCGACTTCGGCGGAACGCTGGACGCCGACGGGCTTCCCTGGAAAGAGCGGATGGAGCGTTTGTTCCGCGACGAGGGAGCCGTCGTGGCCCGCGAGCGCTTCGATTCCGCTTTCTATGCGGCCGACGACGCGCTCGTCGGCGCCTTGCCGGCGACGACCTCGTTTCGGGCGACGGTCGAGCGTCTCGCCGTCGGCGTCGCCGCGGCGCTCGAGCTTCCCGATCCGGCGATCGCCGATCGCGTGGCACGGCGCTTTCTGAGCGACGCGCTGCAGACGCTCGACGGGAACACGCCGCTGCTCCGCGAGCTCAGTCGGCGCTATTGCCTCGGTATCGTCTCCAACTTCTACGGAAACCTGGCGCAGGTGTGCGACGATGCCGGTATTCGTTCACTGTTTGGTGTGCTCGTCGATTCGGCCGAGGTTGGGTGCACGAAGCCTGCCCCGCGAATCTTCCAGCTGGCCCTCGATGCCCTCGGCGTCTCCGCGGCGAAGGCGACCTTCGTCGGCGATTCGCTGCCCCGCGACATGGCGGGTGCGCGCGGCGTCGGGATGCGCCACATCTGGCTCGTCGGAGCCGCGGCGTCCACGGCGAGCCCATGCTGCCGGGACGACCGACAGATTCGCTCGCTCCGCGAGCTCGAGGCGATCTTGTTATGAGCGCGTCGTTCGCGGGCGGCATCATCGCCGCGGGTGAGGGCAGCCGGCTCCGCCAGAGTGGATTCGCGATGCCGAAGCCGATGGTGCCGATCGCCGGCGTGCCGCTGATCGAGACGACCATCCGCAATCTTCGCGCCGCGCGGGTCGGACCGCTCGCGATCATCGTGAACGAGCAAGAGCGCGAGTGCGTCGACTGGGTGCGGGCCCGCTTCCCCGATCTCGACGTCGAGTTCATCGTCAAGACGACGCAGTCGTCGCTCGAGAGCTTCGGCGAGGTGATCAGGCGACATCCCGGCGGGCGGATGCTGGTCACGACGGTCGACGCCTGGTGCGTCCAGTCTGCGTTCGTGCGCTTCGTGGAGGCCGCGGCCCGGCGCCCGCTCGGCGCGACGGTGCTGGCCGTCACGCCGCTCATCGCCGACGAGAAGCCGCTGCGCGTCGTCATGGCGGCCGACGGTCGAATCGAGGCGATCGGCGGCGCGGTGGGCGATCTCGTCACCGCCGGCATGTACCTCGTGCCCGAATCGGTGCGCACGCTGACGCCGCCGGCCGGACTCGGGCGGCTTCGCGACTTTCTGCAGTGGCTGGCGCGCTCGGGCGCGCCGCTGTACGGCGAGGTCATCGAGCAGGTCGTCGACGTGGATCGGGCCGACGACGTGGCACTTGCCGAGACGCTCGCCTTGGCGGGCCGGGTATCATAGATCGGCCGAGGAGGACTCGAGTGAGCAGAGTCTGCTGGGGAGTTTTTCGCGAATCGACCCACTCGCCGGGCCGCGAGTCCGACGACACAGAGATTTTGCGGCTGACCGGGAAGCACCTGGAAGCGAAGGGCTTTCACGTCGAGCTCAAGACGGCTGACGAGGTCACCGAGGCCGAGGAGGTCTGGCCGCGCTTCGTGTTCTTGATGTGCGAGCGGCTCGATGTCCTCGAGCGCCTGCGGACGCTCGAGGTGAGCGGTGTGCCCCAGGTGAACACCCCGCGGGCAGTGCACAACACCTATCGTGACCGGATGGTCGCCGTCCTCGACGAGGCGAGCGTGCCCTTCATCCCGAGCCGCATCGTCGCGACGAGCGAGCCGCCCGAGCCGAGCGCGCCCCCCGTCTGGGTGAAGCGCGGCGACGTCCACAACACGCAGGAAGGCGACGTCGTGTTCGCCACCACGACCGCGGCGATCGAGACCGCCCTCCAGGGCCTCGCGCAGCGCGGGATCAAGCGCGCCGTGCTCCAGCCGCACGTCGAGGGCGACCTGATCAAGTTCTATGGAATCGGGGCCGGCGGCGGTCCGCATCGCGAGCCGCCCTGGTTCCGGTGGTTCTATCACAAGGACCAGAAGCTGTCCGGCAACCCGCTGGACCAGCGCATGCTCGCGCGGCTCGTCCGCCGCGCGGCCGCGGCACTCGGTCTGGAAGTGTACGGCGGCGACGCGATCGCGACGGCGACGGGCGAACTCGTGCTCCTGGACGTGAACGCGTGGCCGAGCTTCGCGCTCTACCGCGACGAGGCCTCCGCCGCGATCGCGTCGTATCTCGCCCTGCGATTCTCGGGAGGGAAGCGTTGACCGAACGGCGTCAGGTGGGACCGCGCTCGCAGGGGATCGTCGCTCAGGAACGAAAGCACCTCGCCTCCGGCTCCCAGGGGTTTTCGCTCTACGCGGGCCTCGCGATGGCGCGCGGCGTCGACTGCACGCTGATCGACGAGGACGGCAACGAGTACCTCGACTTCATCGCCGGCATCGCCGTGGGGAGCATCGGCCACTGCCATCCCCATTACGTCGAGTCGCTCAAGCGGCAGGTCGAGCGCCTCACCTTCGGGAGCTTCACGACCGAGACGCGGGCCAAGTTCCTGGACCTGGTCTCGTCCGTCTTGCCCGAAGGCCTCACGCGCATCCAGATGTTCTCCGGCGGCGCGGAAGCGGTCGAGGCCGCGCTGCGGCTGGCTCACGCGGCGACCGGCAAGTCCGAAGTGCTCGGGTTCTGGGGCGGCTTCCACGGCAAGACCGGCGGCGTGCTCCCGTTGCTCGGCAGCGAGTTCAAGCACCACCTCGGACCGTTCATGCCGGGCCGCTATTCCTCGCCGTACGCCGACTGCTATCGGTGCCCGCTCAAGCTCCGGTATCCGGACTGCGGGATCGCCTGCGCCGAGTTCGTGCGCGACGTCATCCGCTACCAGACGGCCGGCGAGATCGCCGCGATCATCGTCGAGCCGATGCAGGGCACGGCCGGCAACATCATCCCGCCCGAAGGATTCCTCCGCGCGGTGGCCGGGATCGCCCGTGAGCACGGCGCGCTGCTGATCTCGGACGAGATGATCACGGGGTTCGGTCGCACCGGTGCCATGTGGGGTTGCGATCACGACGGCGTCGTGCCCGACATCATGACGGTCGGCAAGGGCGTGGGCGGCGGCTATCCGCTCTCCTGCGTGATCTCGACCGAGAAGATCACGTCGTCCAAGCCGTGGTCCAACCCGAGCGCCAGCTCGTCCAGCTACGGGGGCAGCCCGCTCGCCTCGGCGGCGGGCCTCGCCGCGCTCGAGATCATCTTGAAGGAAGACCTGGTCAAGAACGCCGAGCGCGTCGGCAAGGTGATGCTCGATCGGCTCGAGGCGCTGAAGGAGAAGTACCGCTGCGTCGGCGAGGTGCGCGGCCGTGGCCTCATGCTCGGCATCGAGCTCGTGAGCGACCGGACGACGAAGGAGCCGCTCTCGAAGACCGTGACGCAGGCGCTCTACCAGGAATGTCTCCGCCGTGGGCTCGTCGCGATGACCTACGCGCCCTCGGTCCGCATCAACCCACCGCTGACGATCCGCGAGGACGCGGCGCTGGCGGGCCTCGCGATCCTGGACGAGGCGCTCGAGGTGGTCGTGAGAGATCACGGGCTCCGATAGGATGCAGCGCGGCGCGATCATCGGCCTGGGCAACGTCGCCCTTCACGGCCACCTGCCAGGCTGGCGCCGCCGGCGCGACGTCGAGATCGTCGCGGTCACCGACGCGCGGCCGGAGCAGCACGCCCTCGTCTCGGCCCATGCCCCCGCGGCCCGGTGGTACACGACGGCGGCCGAGCTCCTGGCCGAGGCCACCGTGGACTTCGTCGACATCTGCACGCCGCCGAGCAGTCACGCGCCGCTGATCCGCCAGGCGCTCGAGCGCCGCCGGCACGTGCTCTGCGAGAAGCCGCTCGTCAGCGCCGCCGCCGATCTGGGGCCTCTGGCGCGTCTGGCCGAGAAAACCGGACGCGTGCTCCATACCGTCCACAACTGGCACCACGCTCCGATCGTACGCCGCACCGCGGAGCTGATCCGAGAAGGCCGGATCGGTCGGGTCACGCACGTGATCTGGCACACCCTGCGGACCCGGCCCGCCTCGGTCGGCGACGAGCGCGCCGGGAACTGGCGGGTCGATCCGGCTGTCGCGGGCGGCGGCGTGCTCTCCGATCATGGGTGGCACGTGTTCTACGTCGTTCAGCGCTGGGTCGGCGAGCCGCCGCTGGCGGTGAGCGCGAGGCTGGAGCGGCGGCGGCACCTCACGTGGGGCGTCGAGGATACCGCGACCGTGCGCGTCATGTTTTCCGGGGCGACCGCCGAGATCCTGTTGACGTGGGCTTCCGATGTCAGGCGGAACTGGGCCGAGGTCGGCGGGACGGCGGGCACGCTCGAATTGCACGACGACACGCTCGTGCTGAAGAGTGGCGGGCCCGCCGCGGATTCTTCCTGGGCGTGCCCGCCGCCGATGTCGGACGGCTCGCATCATCCGGACTGGTTCGACGCGGTCGCGAGCCAGTTCCTCGCCGAGACCACCGGCGCCGCGCCGCGCGGAGCGAACCTGGCCGAGGCGCGGCTCTGCGTCGCGCTCGAGCACGCGGCCCGCGAGTCGAGCCGACAGGGTGGGCGCGAGATCCCGATCTCGGGAGCGCCCGTCTGACGACCGCGGTCACCGTGTCCGTGCAGTCGGTGGAAAGCCTGCTGCTGGTCGTGCCGCCCGAGCCCGGGACGGCCGGCAGCGTGTCGCCGGACACCGTGGTGGCCGGGCTACCGCTGCTACGCCGAATCGTGCTCGCCGGCTCGCGCGCCGGCTTCTCGCGCGTGCTGGTCCAGATCAGCCACGACGGTGCCGAGCGCCTGCTCGGCGGCACGGCGGCTAGCGCCCTGACCGACGCGCGGCCGCCCGACTCGCGGCACCGGATCGTGATCCTGTCGGCGAACGTCGTGCCCCAGTCGCGGTGGCTGCGGGCGCTCCGCGAGACGGACGTCGAGCGTGAGCGTCTCTACGCCGACGGCCAGCTGACCGCGGTCATCGACACCCACGACCCTTCGATCGTGCTCGCGGCGGCGGCCCGATGCCGCGACGTCGGCGAGCTGCTGGCGGCGCTACGCGTCCGGTTCGACGAATCGAAGCTTGACGTCGACGAGACCGGGCGGTTCCCGGTGACCGAGCCCGCCGACGCAGAGCCGGCCGAAGCGTGGCTCCTGCGAAGCCTCATCAAGCAGCGCGAGGGCTTCATGTCGCGCCACTTCGAGCGGAAGATCTCGCTGGCGATCACGCGCCGGCTGGCGGTCACGCGCGTCACGCCGGACGTGATGACACTCGTGAGCGTGGGGATCGGCCTGCTCGGCGCGTCGTTCTTCCTGTCGTCGTCGCCCGCGTATCAGCTCGTCGGAGCGCTCCTGTTCCTGGCGCATTCGATCCTCGACGGCTGCGACGGCGAGCTCGCCCGGCTCAAGTTCATGGAGTCGCCCCACGGCGCCATCCTCGACTTCTGGGGAGACAACGTCGTCCACGTCGGCGTGTTCGCGTGCATGGCGGTGGGCCTGAGCCGCGCCCAGGAGGCGACGTGGCCCCTCGCGCTCGGGGCGCTCACGGTGATCGCGACGCTCGGCGCCGCCGCGTGCCAGTCGCGCGCGATCATGCTGGACACCGCGGTCGAAGCCGACGCCACGTGGATCGCGCGCTTCGCCGAGGCCTTCTCCCACCGCGACTTCATCTATCTGGTGATCGCGCTAGCGGCCTTCGGAAAGGCCCACGTGTTCCTCGTCCTGGCGTCCATCGGCACGCCGATCTTCTTCGTTCTCCTCCTCTGGGTCGGGGCGCGGCGGCGCGCCTGAGCTCGCGGTGGCCGGGTTCGTCGACGTCCTGCTCCGAGGGCTAGCCCTGTGCGGGCAGGCGGTCGCCATCGGCGGCGTGCTCTTCGCGCTCCTGCTGCTGCGACCCGCGCTGCCGGAGGGTGGACCCGCTCGCTCGCGCCTGGCCAGGAGCCTCGCGCTGACGGCGATCGGGGCCGCCGTCGTGGCCGGTGCTCAGCTGCTCTCCCTGGGCGTCCAGCTCTCCGTCCTGGGCGCCGCCGGCTCCGGCTGGCCGATCGCCGAAGTCGCGCGCACGAGCTTTTTTCGTGCTGGCGTCCTCCGGGTCCTGGCCTGCGCGGGGCTCGTGATCGGGTGCGTGGTCCTGGCGAGGCGCCCGCACCGTCTCCGTTGGTGGATAACGCTCGCAGGGCTCACGGTGCTCCTCGGTGTGGGCAGCGCGTGGACGAGTCACGCCGCCGGCCGCCTCGGCCCACGGGCCGGACTTCTGATTCTCGATGCCCTGCACCAGCTCGCGGCCGGCGTGTGGATCGGGGGGCTCCTTCATCTGACCCTCGTCGCTTCCTCACGCGCCGAGGCCGGATGGTCGGCGGCGATGCTCAAGCGGTTCTCGGCGACGGCGTTCGTCTCCGTGGCGGTCCTGATCGTCGCGGGGGTGGGGCTCACCCTGTCCTACGTCGACGGCGCCGGCGCGCTCCTGGGCACCTCGTACGGCAGCATGATTCTCACGAAGGTCGCGGTGCTCGGCGGGCTCGTGGTCCTGGGTGCCGGGAATTTCTTCGCGGTGCGACGCCTGCCGGGAAGCTCGGCCGTCTCGCTCCAGCGGTTGCGGCGCTTCGTGGAGGTCGAGTTCGGCCTGGGCGCGACGGTGCTGTTCATCGCCGCCTCGCTGACGTCGTTGCCCCCCGCGAGTGACGTCGTGGCCGACCGCGCCGCATTCGCCGAGGTCAGTGTCCGGTTCGCGCCGCGCTGGCCCGTGTTCACGTCGCCGAAGATCACGGACATGCCGGTGGACGATCGCAACGCGCCGCGCACCGACGCCGACCGCGCGTGGTCGGAGTTCAATCATCACTGGGCGGGCATCTTCGTGCTCGTCATGGGACTGCTGGCCCTCGTGCACGCCACTGGTCGAGCCAGGTGGGCGCGTCACTGGCCGCTGGTGTTCCTCGGCCTCGCGGGCTTCCTGCTCGTCCGCAACGACCCTGGTGCCTGGCCGCTCGGGCCGCTCGGCTTCTGGGAGAGCATGCGGTACCCCGAGGTGCTCCAGCATCGCATCTTCGTGCTGCTGGTCGTCGCGTTCGGCGTCTTCGAGTGGCTGGTCCGGACAAACCGGGTCCGCGTCCACGGGGCGGCGCTCATCTTTCCGCTGCTGTGCGCCGTCGGCGGCGGGCTCCTCCTCACTCACTCGCACGCGGGGTTGAACTTGAAGGAGGAATACCTCATCGAGATCACGCACGTGCCTCTGGGATTGCTGGCCATGATCACCGGCTGGTCGCGCTGGCTCGAGCTGCGCTTGCCGCCGTCGGCCGGCCGGCTGCCCGGTCAGATCTGGCCGCTCGCGTTCACCTTGATCGGCGTGTCCCTCATCCTCTACCGGGAAAGCTGAGCTGCGCTACCTTCGCGTCGCGCTCCTCGTGCTCGGTGTGGCGCTGCTCGCTGCGCTGGTCGCCCAGAACGATCCAGCGGCTGTGCTCGCGTCGATCACGGATCTGCACTGGCGGCTCGGCGTCATCCTCTGCTTCCCGGCGGTGTTCGTCGCGCTGTTCGACACGCTCGGCTGGCGTTACGCCTTCCTGCGCGAGGCGGTCCCGTTTCGCGCCCTGGCGTGGGCGCGCCTCGCCGGCGAGGCCTTCAACATGACGACGCCGACCGCCGCCGTCGGCGGCGAGGCCGTCAAGGCCTGGCTGCTCCGCGGCTACGCACCGCTCGACGCGACCCTCGCGTCGGTGATAGTCGCCAAGACGACGATCACCCTGGGTCAGGGACTCTTCTTCCTGGTGGGAGCGGTGGTGGCGTGGGAGACGGGGCTGGCCGGCTCGGCGCTCCTCTACGCCATGCTCTGGTTCCTGGTCATCGAGGCGATCGTCCTGGGCCTGTTCGTCCTCGTTCAGACGCGCGGCATGCTCGGCTGGACGTGGCGGCTGCTCGAGCGGGTCGGGATTCGCCCGGCGAGGGTCCAGGGGATGCTCGGGCGCGTCGACGACTCGCTCGGACAGTTCTACCGGACCGCCCCCGGGCGGCTCGGCCTCTCGATCGGGTTCCACTTCGTCGCCTGGCTCCTGGGCTCCGTGGAGACGTGGCTGATCTTGAGACTCCTTGGAAGTGAGGTGTCGCTGGCGACCGCGACGGTGATCGAAGCGTTCGGGACGGGGGTCAAGGTCGCGACCTTCCTGGTTCCGGCGAGCCTCGGATTTCTCGAGGGCGGCTTCGTGGCGACATTCACGACGCTCGGGCTCTCGGCCACGACGGCCATTTCTTTCAGCCTCGTGAGGCGCCTGCGGGAGGCCGCCTGGGTCGCGATCGGCCTGGTCGCCTTCGGCGTGATGCGCCCGCGCGAGTCCAGGGCGCCTGATCGCCCGCAATCATAAAGACTTTCACTGGCCAGTCCATTGTTAGAATTGGCTCCCGATGAGCGGCAGATGGCTGGCCGGCGTCCTGATCGTGCTCGTGCTCGCCTCGACGGGCTGGGCGGTGCCGCCTCTGCCCATCGTGACCCACGATGGGCGCCCGTACGTCGAGCTGACCCTGGTGGCCGCCTCCCTCCAGGCGAAGGGCCCCCCCCCCGCGAAGGTGGTCGCGACCCCGCTGAGCACACGAGCCCAGCTCCGCGCCGGGGATAAGGTCGTCACGCTCACGCGGAACTGGTCGCAGGTGCTGGTCAACGGAAGGCCGGTGGTCCTCGATGCCCCCGTGCGGGTGAGACGCGGGGTGTGGCTCGTGCCCGAGTCCTTCGTCGGTCGGGTCGTCCCCACGCTCGTGGCGAGCGCGCCGATCGCTCCAATGGCTTTGCGTTACGCGGCCGCGCCGGTCGAGGTCGGCCTGGAGGACGTCAGGGTCAGATCGTATCCGTCGTTCACGCGCATCGTCATCGAGACCTCGGCGGCCGTCATACACCGGATCGAGTCGAGCGGGCCCAGGGAAGCCCGCATGCGGCTGGTCGGACTCGGGAGCGGGACCCACAACCAGGAGATCGGCGACGGGCTCATCGCGGAGGTGCGCCTTGATCGCGCCGGGTCCGACGGCATCCTGCGCGTGGTCTACGAGGGCACGGCCGGGACGCTCCGTGCGATCACCCTGGCCGATCCTCCGCGCATCGTGCTCGACGTCGCCCGGCCCGTGGATCCAGGCTCACGCGAGAGCCGCGAGCAGCTCACCCCGCTGAAGACGATCGTGCTCGACGCCGGTCACGGTGGCCACGACTCGGGCGCCACCGGGCCGAGCGGTCTCATGGAAAAGGATCTCGTGCTGGACGTCACCCGCCGCGTGGCGAAGCTCGTCGAGGCCCGTCTGGGCCTCAAGGTGCTCCTCACGCGGGACTCCGACAATTTCGTCACCCTGCGCGACCGCACGAGCTTCGCGAACCGCCAGCACGCCGACCTGTTTGTGTCGATCCACGCCAACGCGCACCGCGAGGCAGCGGCCGACGGGGTCGAGACGTACTTCCTGTCGTCGGAAGCGACGGACAGCGCCGCTCGGCAGGTCGCGGCGCTCGAGAACAGCGCGGTCCAGCTCGAGCAGCCGACCGGCCGCGGATCCGGCCAGGTCGACATCGTGAAGGCGATCCTCTGGGATCTCGCGCAATCCGAATTCCAGGTCGAGTCCTCGCGCCTGGCCGAGGTGGTCCACGACTCGATGGCGCAGACTCTGAGGATCTCGAACCGCGGCGTGAAGCAGGCCGGCTTCTACGTCCTGGGCGGCGCGGCGATGCCGGCGATCTTGCTCGAGATCGGCTTCGTCACGAATCCAAAGGAAGAGCGGCGGCTCAAGGACACGAAGTACCGGGACGAGATCGCGCGCGCCATCCTCGCCGGCCTCGCCGAGTACAAGCGCAACTGGGACCAGCGGACGCGGGCGGCGGCCGGGACGCCTGCGGTCACGCGGACGCGCTAGCGCGATGCCGCGCCCCGACGGCCGCGCCCCCGACCAGCTTCGCCCGGTCACGATCACGCGCGACTTCCTCCTTCATCCTGAGGGCTCGGTGCTGGTGGAGTTCGGCGCGACGAAGGTCATCTGCACCGCGTCGGTCGAGGACAAGGTGCCGCCCTTCCTGAAGGGGCAGGGCCAGGGCTGGGTCACCGCCGAGTACGCGATGCTCCCGCGATCGACCAACACTCGGACGGCCCGCGAGAACCGTGGGCCGAGCGGGCGCTCGCAAGAGATCCAGCGGCTCGTCGGCCGCGCGCTCCGGGCGGTCCTCGACCGGAGCAAGCTCGGCGAGCGCACCCTGTGGGTCGACTGCGACGTGATCCAGGCCGATGGGGGCACTCGCACCGCCGCCATCACCGGCGGCTTCGTCGCCGTGGCCGACGCCATCTCGCGCGTGCCCAGCCTGCAGCCGTCCGCCGCGATCCGCGACTGCGTCGGCGCGATCAGCGTCGGTGTCGTTCACGGTCAGGCGGTCCTCGACCTGAACTACGTCGAGGACTCGAGCGCCGAGGTGGACATGAACGTCGTCATGACCGGCGCCGGCGAGTTCGTCGAGGTGCAGGGGACGGCCGAGCAGGTGCCCTTCGGCCGCGCCCGGCTCGACGCGCTCCTGGCGATCGCGGAAGGCGGCATCCGTCGCCTCGTCGCGCTCCAGCGCCGCGCCCTCGAATCGCGTGCCGAGCGGGTCTTCACGCTCTAGGGCGGTTCTCGTCCTCGCCACGCTCAATCCCGCCAAGGGTCGCGAGCTCGTCGCGCTCCTGGGCGCCGTGCCGTTCGAGATCCGGCTGCTGGCCGATGTTCCCGGCGCTCGGCTCCCCGAGGAGACCGGTGCCACCTACGCCGAGAACGCGCTCGCGAAGGCGCGTACCGCCGCCGAGCTGACCGGAGCGCTGGCGCTCGGCGACGACTCCGGGCTCGAGGTGGACGCCCTCGACGGCGCGCCGGGACTCTACACGGCACGCTTCGGCGGCCCGGGACTCGATGACCAGGGGCGCCGGGAGCTCTTGCTCGAGCGCCTGCGCGGCGTGCCGCCCGCGCGGCGGACCGCGCGCTTCCGCTGCGTGATCGCGCTGGCGGGCCCCGCGCGCGCCGAGAAGGTGGTGGAGGGCGTGGCCGAGGGCGTGATCGCGGAGGCGCCGCGCGGAAGCGGTGGCTTCGGCTACGACCCGGTGTTCTTCTACCCGCCGCTGGGCCGCACCTTCGCCGAGCTCTCGGACGAGGAAAAGGCGCGCGTGAGCCATCGCGGTCTGGCACTGGCCGCCGCCCGGCGGCTTCTGACCGGGTGATATAGTCGGAGCGATTCGACACGCGCTTGCCGACGGGGTGTGGCGCAGCCTGGTAGCGCACCTGCTTTGGGAGCAGGGGGCCGGAGGTTCAAATCCTCTCACCCCGACCAATTTCCCGCACCGCCAGCCCGCGCCGGACGGGCACTTGCCGGAACCATTTCTGTCAGGCGTGCGGGGTGACCGCGCCCAAACCTATTGATTGTCCGAGGTCTTCGGGCGTGGCGGTTTTCTTGCTAACTCAGATGCGGCAGGAGGGACCTGCCCATCGAGGCACGCGCTCGACGGCTCGCGCAGACCGTGCTTGCGACGACGACGGCGGCCGTCGCCGTCTTCGGCCTGACCGTGGACGTCGCCGCCCAGGCCGGCGGCCGCTGGCTTCTGGTCACCCCTCCGCCGATCCCCGAGAAGCGGGCGCTGATGAAAGTGTACGTCGCGGGCTCCGACGCCGAGGTGCAGGCGGCGGTCGCCAGCCTGCCCGGCGAGGAGCAGATCCGGCTGGTCACGAAGATCTACAAGATCCTCACGATCCCGACGGTCGCCGCGCGCACGGAAGCGCTGCTCGACGCGCTTCAAGATGCGTCGGCTCCCGTATCGCGATGGCGGCGCATCGAGAAGTTCGACTCGGCCGCGTCGTGCGAGCAGCAGCGCCAGCGCGCTCTTCAGAGCTTCGAGCGCGCCGCCGCGAGCGTGCGCTCGTCGGCTCACGACGGCGACGAGCTCGCCGTCGAAGAGTGGACGATATTCGAGGGACTGACCGCGTGCCGATTGAGCCGCTGCGTACCGGAGTCGACCCTCCTGTCGCGCTGAGCCCGACGTAGTCGCTGCCGCTCCGCCGCCGCTCGCGGCCCGCCGCGGGTCGAGAAAAAATGCAACTCCCGGCTCAAGCTGCGCCGGATCAGGCTAGAATGCCGGTGCATGAGATTGGTCGTTGCCGCGATCCTCTGCGCTGCGCTCGTCCTCGTCGGCTCCGCATCCTTGGCGTACAACTGCCCGGTCGTGATCAAGCAGGCGGAGGACACCATCAAAAAGGCGGAAGCCGGCAAGGTGAGCCCGGAGACGCGACAGCTCATCGACGAGGCCAAGAAGTTCCTGGCCGAGGCGAAGGCCCACCACGGGAACGCCAAGACGAAGCGTGACCACGGCGACTCGGTCCGCAAGGCCAAGACCGCCATCGCCTACGCCGAAGAGGCCATCATCCTCCAGAATCCATAGCGCGCCATTGGGGGGACATCGCCAGCGTTTTGCCGGCAACGCGGTCTTCATCACGGGCGCTTCGTCGGGCATCGGCGCCGCCCTCGCCCGCGAATTCGCCCGTGAGGGCGGCGACGTGGCGCTGGCGGCCCGGCGCCTGGATCGGCTCGAAGCGCTGGCGTCGGAGATCGGCAAGACCGGGCGCCGGGCCGTGGTGATCCCTTGCGACGTCACCCGGGACGGCGACCTCGAGCGGGCGGCCGACCAGGCCCGGGCCGCCCTCGGCAAGCTCGACGTCGTCGTCGCGAACGCGGGCTTCGGAGTCACCGGCCAGCTCGAGACCTTGTCGCTCGACGATTACCGCCGCCAGCTCGAGACCAACGTCTTCGGAGTTCTCCGGACGATCTACGCGACCCTCGACGACCTCAAGAAGACCCGTGGCGGCTTGGTCCTGATCGGCAGCGTCAGCGGCCACGTCGGCGTTCCCGGCTCGTCGGCCTACTCGATGAGCAAGTTCGCCGTGCACGGGCTCGCCGCCTCGCTCGGCCACGAGCTGGCGCCGTATGGCGTCGCCGTGACCTTGATCAGCCCCGGCTTCGTCGAGTCGGAGATCGGTCAGGTCGACAACCGCGGCGTCTGGCGCGCGGAGGCTTCCCCGCGCCCGGTTCCGGCTGCGATCGTCATGGCGACGCCCACCGCGGCGCGAAAAATCGTGAGCGCGGTCGCGCGGCGGCGTCGAGAAGTCGTGATCACCGGCTTCGGAAAGGCGGCGGTGGCGCTCCAGCGGCACCTGCCGTGGCTGCTCGCGGCGATAATTCGACGTTTCGGTATTAAAGGACGACGAGAACCGCGTTAATATGGCCGCAACGGCGCTGAGACGCCGGGAGGGAGGCGAATGCTCCACTTCACGATCGACGGGTTTCGGGGGTTCCGCTCTCGCTTCGACGATGCTCACCTGATCCAGGAAGTACTCGAGGACGCCCCGGCGCAGCTCGGACTCAAGCGGGCGATGCCGGCCTTCGTGCTTCCGTACTACAGCGGGGTCGTGCCCGAGGATTGCGGGATCAGCGCGTTCGTGTTCCTGGCGGGCGGTCACTTCACGCTCCACACCTTCTCGTTCCGCGAGACGTACTTCGCCGATCTGGTGGCGCCGGCCGAGTTCGACCCGGCCCGGCTCCGGGCGCTGCTCGAGGCCGTCTTTCCGTGCGCCCTCACCAGTGTCCGGACCGTCGAACGGCAGGACCTGAAGGACTCCGAACCGGACGTCGACAACGACTTCGGGCCGCACCTGTTCCTGAATATCGATGCCTACCAGGGTCCGAGGGACCTCGACTCGCTGTTCCAGCTGTTCGACCGGCTTCCGGCCGAGATCGGGATGACGCCGATCATGCGGCCCTACGTCATCCGCGACACCACCGGCGACGGGCAGCCCGTGCTGAGCGCCCTGACGATGATCGCGGAGAGCCACGTGAGCCTGCACGTGTTCCCGCGCGAGGAGCGTGCGTACTTCGATATCTTCTCGTGCCGCTTCTTCGACCGGTCGTTCGTCGTGCCCCGGCTTCTCGCCCAGTTCCCCGGCGGGAGCGTTCAGGAGGCCCTGGTCGCTCGGGGTAGCCGCTACCGCTATCTCCGGACCGAGCGCGCCGACGAACACGCCAAGTCGCGCACCTGGCTTCCTCAGCGATAGGAGCGAACATGACTCGCGAGCCGCGATTCGACGACCCGAACCTCGTCCGCGAACCCATGACCGTCGCCGAAGACAGCGGGCGGGGCAGCGTGCTGTCCCTGCTCGGCCGGATGGGCAAGTCCGCCTTCCAGGGCCGCAAGCTCGGCGAGGCCTTCGAGGCCTGGAAGGGCATGATCGAGGGCGAGAGCCTCATCTGTCTGGGCTATGCCGCTTCGATGTCGAGCGCCGGGATGTGGCCCCTGATCACCTGGCTGGTCCAGCGCGGCTACGTCGACGTCCTGGCGTCGACCTCCGCCAACATCACCGAGGACCTGCTCGACATGATGGACGGGACGCGGGTCTACCGGGTCGACCCCGAGCACGTCGACGACGTGGCCCTGGCCGAGGCGGGCTACTACCGGTTCTACGACCACATCGTCTCCTCCAAGAAGTACGACCAGATGGAGACGGTCGTGACGGGCCGGTTCTTCGACGAGCTCGCCGACACCTGGCGCAAGCCCACGATCCCGACGGTCCGCCTGCTGTTCGAGCTCGGGAACTGGCTCAACGCGAAGGGCTTCGAGAAGTCGATCCTGGCGACCGCGGCGCGCAACCAGGTGCCCGTCTTCTGCTGCGGGTTGCCCGACGGCCCGATCGGCGAGGGATACAGCACCTCGCCCAAAGCCGAGCAGGCGCCGGTCGTCGACTTCTTCAAGGACTATCGGATCGCGACCGACATCATGGACAACGCGATGATGTCGCCCCGGGGCACCTCGGTGGTCTTCCTGGGCGGCGGCGTGCCCAAGGACTTCCTGCAGATCACCGCGACCAGCGTGCGGACGCGCCACGGCAACGTGGATCCCACGCCGCACAAGGCCTCGATCCAGATCACGACCGACAACACGGTCTACGGCGGCCTCGGCGGCGCCACGCTCGCGACCGAATGCATCTCCTGGGGCAAGGAGGCGCACGGGAGCGCCAACGTCATGTGCTTCGCCGACGTCACGATCGCGCTGCCGATCATCTGTCAGGGGCTGGCCGAGCACTTCGGGCGTGGCCACCGGCGCGAGCGGCCCAAGCCGTTGAAGCTGTCCGAAGTCTTCTAAGAGCTTCCGCGATGCGGCGAGGCGTTCTGCTGATCGCGGTGGCGGCCCTTGTCGCCGCCGCCGCGAGCGCGCAGGCGCAGGGGTCCAGCCGGCCGACGGTCGAGTCCTTCCGGATCGAGTGGCTGCGGCGCCCGCCGTCGATGCGGCCGGGCGTGGACGGCTACATCTACAACGATTCCCGCTGGCGGGTGACCAATATCCGCGTCCGTGCCGTCGTGGTCGACGCCGCCGGCGCGGTGGTCCGCGAGAGTATCGTGTCGGTGTGGGGCAACGCGGTCCCGGGGACCCGGACGTTCTTCGTCCTGCCGTCGATCGGCGAGGGCGAGATCTATCAGCTCACGGTCGTGACGTTCGATCTGATCTCGGAGCAGACCCCCTAGCTCCGAGGCCGGAACCGCACGACGGTGTAGCCGAGCGAGGAGGCCTGGCCGAGCCGGAGACGCCGCCGAAGCCGGCGCCGGTCCGGTGCCGGCTGCCGCCGATCGTGGCGCCGGTCGCCCACGCGGCGCTCCAGAATGACCTTCACCCCTCGGACCCCGTCCAACCGTCGCTGGAGATACTCGAAGAGTGCGATGTCCGGACGGCGAACCACGATCAGCAGCTCGACGTCGGGGAACGACAGCGACGGAAGCGACGCGAGGAGCAGCGCCGCGTGCCGCGGACAATAGCCGTGCGTCTCGGTGGGATCGTCCAAGGGCGCTTTCTCGCCCAGGTCTCCGGACCGGCCCTCGACACGGCACGACGCGCAGATGACTTTCATGCTGACCGAGAACCTCGGCCTCCCGCCACGATCAGTGGGACCGCCTATAATTCCGGAAAAATTCGGAGCGGCCGCCACGCGAGCACGACACTCTAGCATCTTCTGTGGACACGTTCGAGCACCGCCGTGTAAACGCGTGAACCGGCGCGTTCGTCTGGCGAGGTGTACCATAAATTCTACGAGGCTGGAGGCGAGCGTGATCAGAGCCGGACGGATCTCGGGTACCGCGTTGCTCTTGGCGGCGGCGTGCGTCGCTCCCGCGCGGGCCGAGGACGTCGAGCACTTCGCCATGAGTCACGTCCGACTGTCCACCGACCCGGCGATCGCCTCGGGTTGCGCGCGCGTTTCTCGCGTGACCGACGACTCGCTCCGAGATCTGCGGCGTAAGGTCGTGCGTTCCGGCGGCAACACCGCCGTCCTCTCGTTCTCGTCCGACGACCTGGGGATGCTGCTCGCTGACGTTTACCGGTGCACTCCGCCGAATCCGGCAGCGCGCCGGCCGCCGAACGTGCCGCCGCCCCCAGCGGGCGCCCCACCGCCGCCCCCGCCCACATCGAGCTCGCCGCCCCCGCCACCGGCCGGGAATCCGCCACCACCGCCCCCAGGGGGATCGCCGCCGCCACCTCCGCCGCCGCCGTCGCGGTAGCGCGGTCGTCGAGAAGGCTCGGCCGTAACGGCGGCGGCTGATTTAGATCAGCGCGCGGGGCCCACCGTCGCGCCCACCGCCTTGAGATCGGCTTCCAGGGTCGCCCGGCCCGCGAGGAGAACCACGCCGGCAGCGGCCAGCAGGCATCCGGTGAGGAGAACGGGCGCGCGGAGCCCGACCTCGTCCGAGGCGACCCCGATGAGCCAGGGCGACGCGGCATCGCCGAGCAGGTGCATCACGAGGGTCGTCACCGCGAATCCGCGCGCGCGAAGCTCGGCCGGCAGCACGTTCGCCATGGCGGCGTTCAACGGCCCGATGTTCACGAAGACCAGGAGCAAGGTGACGAACATGGCCGGCCAGAACACGGCCGGCTGCGGCGCGAGCACCGCGAAGAGCGTGAAGACGATGGAGACCACGAGCGACCAGCCCGACACGATGAAATCAGCGCCCGGGTGGCGCCGCACCACCGCCGATGAGAGGCGTCCGCCGAGCAAGGTGCCGGCGAAGCCGGCGACGACGAGGAGCAGGCCGAAGGTCGCCGCCGCGCTCGCCAGTGGAATGCCGCGCTCTCGCACGAAATAGGTCGGCATCCACGTCGCCAGGCCGCCCATGCCGAACGTGTAGATGATCTGCGCCGCGGTGTTGACGAGATAGCTCCGGCGGCTCGCCAGCGCGCGGAGCCAGGGGGTCAGACCGAGCGGCGTGGCCGCTCCGTGCGAGCGATCCTGGGCGCCGCGCGCCGGCTCGGTGAGAAACAGGAGCAAGAACGCGAGAGCCGCGCCCGGCGCGCCCGCCACGAAAAAGGCCGCTCGCCAGCCGTGCGCCTCGCCGATCAAGCCGCCCACGATGTAGCCGAGGGCCGATCCGATCGGGATTGCCGCGTAGAAGATTCCGAGCACGCGTGCCCGCCGTTCGGCCGGGTAGCAGTCCGAGAGGAGCGACGGGGTGACGACCGCGTAGCTCGCCTCGCCAATCCCGATCACGGCGCGGGCGATGAGGAGCCAGCCGTACGTCGGCGCCAGACCCGACGCCACGGTGGCGACGCTCCACACGAATACACCACCCGCGACCAGGTGCAGGCGCTTGCCGGCATCGCCGAGCCAGCCGGCCGGCCCGCAGGCCAGGGCATACGCGACGATGAAGAGAGATTGAAGAAGGCCACCCTGCGCATCCGAGATCGCGAGATCGGTCAGGATGAGGGGCAGGGTGGCCGCCGAGACGTAGCGGTCCAGATAGTTCAGCGCGTTGAGCGTGGTGAGCGAGCCGAGGATGACGCGGGGCGACCGCGACCAGCTCTTAGCGGGCATCTTTCACACGATCCGCCCCGAGTACCTCTGGAGGCACGCGGTCCGCGAGCTCACGGAGCTCTCCAACGAGCGCGCCACGCTCTTCGAGCAGCCGCCGGTGGAGCCCGCGGTCCGTGAGGAACCAGACGAAGGCGCGCGCCTGACGTAGGAATCGGCCGAGCCGCTCGCGCCAGAGCAGCGCCATCAAACCAGACGGCACGATCAGAAGGACGAAGAGCAGGAGTGCGCCTCGGCCCGCGAGCCGCCAGACGAGCCAGCCCTCGATCGCCCACAGGAGAGGATAGATCACGAGGCCGACCGCCATCTTGTCCGTCGCCTCTTCCTCGGCGGTTTGCCCGAGCCGCTTCACGATCTGACCGGTCAGCCAGTAAGGCGCCGCGTGACTGACGATTCCCCAGCACGCCAGGGGCAGGCCAAGGGCCAGCCACAGCAGATTGGTCGCGACGTAGGAGACGACGAGGCTCGGCGTGTACGGCTGGCCGAGCTGAGCGCTGGTGATCCCGACCTCGTCGAGGTGGCTGCGGTAGACCTCGATCTTTCGCCGCAGCGCGGCTACGCGGTGGGGCTCGCGCGCGGCGAGATATCGCCCGGCCCGCATGACCCGCTGCTTCCACGCAAGCGTGGACTCGGCGGCCTCGCCCCGCGGAGGCGCAGGCTCGCCGCGGCGGGCCGCCTCCTGCCACCACGCGCGCTCGAGCACGGCGAGCAGGTCGAGCGAGTACTGGTCCTGGGCTTCCACGATCTGGGCGCTGATCGACTCTGTGAGCCGCGCGGTGATCGCCCTGACCGCCTCTTCGGGGCGGTCGCGATGCGCCGCGGTGAGATCCGCGGTTGTGACCGGGCTGCCGATCGTGATCTGGACTGACGCGGACCGAAACGTCCCCGGGTCGTGAAAGACCAAGCCGACGGGCAGGAGCGTCACGCGGCTGACGCCGCCCATGGCACGCTCGGCTCCGAGGGCCAGGCGCGCGGCGCCCGTCCGCAACGGCATCAAGATCGGCTGCGGCTGCGTCGTGCCCTCGGGAAAAATCAGGATGACGCGGCCCGCGCGGAGCGCCGCGATCGCCGAGGCGAACATCTCGTCGTTCCTCCGTGGATCGTCCCCGGCTTCCGCCCGTCGGTGGACGGGCACTGCGCCCATCAAGCGCAGCGGCGGGCCGATCAGCGGGTGGCGAAAGAGCGGCGCCTTGGCGAGCACCGTGACGGCGCGCGGCACGGTCGCGATGATCAGCATCGCGTCGACCAGAGAGTTGTGGTGGTTAGCGGCGATGATCACACCACCGCGCTCGGGAATGTGCTCCCGCCCGACCACCTCGATCCGCCGGTAGAAGAGCCACAGGAGGAAACGGGCCAATGCGCGGACGATCCGATAGGCCAGAGTCCCGAGCGTCGGGCCGGCCGGCGCCGAGCCGACTGGAGATGTTCCCGTGGCCGTGGTCGTCATGCGTACGCCAGAGTCCAACCTATCCGAAACCTCTCCATCGCGGGACAGACATTCGAAGCGTGCCTTGACCGCCGACGATCGGTGGAGCTACCCTGCCGGCCATGAGCTTTCGAATCATCTCCGCCGACTGCCACATCGACATGACCTGGATGCCCGGTGACCTCTGGGTCAAGAACGCGCCCGCGAAGCTCCGCGATCAGGTGCCGCAGGTGCGACAGACCGACGCCGGACCCCGGTGGTTCGCCGAGGGAAAAGAGCTCGGCGTTTACGGCGGCCTCGGCTTCGGCTTCGACCGCGTCCAGCGCGGATTCTCGAAGCACGTCGAGAGGATGTTCGACGTCGGCTTCTACGAAGGTGGTCCGCACCCCACCACGCCGGATCTGCGGTTGAAGGATCAGGACCTCGACGGCATCGACGCCGAGGTCATGTACGGGATCCTCGGGATCGGCCTGCGCATGCAGGACCGCGAGCTCATCCAGGCGGTCTACGAGGTCTACAATAGCTGGGCCGCCGACTTCTGCAAGACCAACCCGCGGCGCTTCGTCGGGCTCGCGTGCATTCCGAACCACGATCCGGTTGCCGCGGCGAGCGAGCTCCGGCGCGCCGCGGCGCTCGGCCTCAGGGGCGCCGATTTCGCCGTGTCCACCGCCGCGTTTCCCATCTGGCACGGCGCCTGGGACCCGTTGTGGGAGGCCGCGCAAGAGTGCCGCATGGCGATCTCGTTCCACACGACGGGCTATCCGGTTCGCGAGCCGGCCGACGACGCGATGAAGCAGGAGTACGATCTGCGCTATCGCGCCACGCGCACCACGATGTTCCAGATCGCCGCCGCCGAGTTCCTCGCGGGCATCGTGTTCTCGGGCGCCCTCGATCGGTTCCCGGGCTTCAAGTTCGTGCTCGGCGAGGCGGGGGTGAGCTGGCTTCCGTACATCCTCGACCGGATGGACGAGGAGTACGAGGACCGCTATCACCAGCTCACGCTCTCGATGAAGCCGAGCGAGCTGTGGCGGCGCCAGGGGTACTCGACGTATCAGCACGAGCCATCCGTGGCAGTCATGATCCCGCTCATCGGCGAGGACAACATCATGTGGGGGTCGGACTATCCGCACCCCGACGGCATCTGGCCCGACTCGCAGAAGTGGATCGCCGAGGACCTCCGGTCGGTCAGCCCGACGGTCCAGCGCAAGATCCTCTGCGAGAACGCCGGCAAGCTGTACGGGCTCCTGTAGGATCACATCTGGGACATAGCAAGGAGGCGAGCATGGCCAGGATCAAGCACATCGCCATCCGGACGCCGGACCCCGAGAAGACCGCGGCCTTCTACAAGGACGTGTTCGGGCTCAAGGAAGTGGGCCGGGCGCGAGCGGGCTGCTACCTGTCCGACGGCTACATCAATCTCGCCATCCTGAAATCGAAGGACGAGGGAACCGGCGAGGGCCCGCGCGACGAGGCCGACTACGCCGGCGTCCACCACTTCGGGTTCATGGTGGACGACGTGGACGAGACCTGCCGGAAGCTGGAAGCGGCGGGCGCCAAGGCCATGACCAATCGGACCGACCCGCAGCACGCCTCCGCCGCGGGCGCGCGCTCGTACTACGAGATCAAGTTCCGCGGGCCCGACAACCAGGAGTTCGACGTCACCGCGAGCGGCTGGATCACGGGCTAAGCCGGAACGCGGCGCGACCGCGCGACCTCTCGCGCCACCTTGACGAATGCCTGGACCAGAGGCAACTCGCTGTCTCGTCGCCAGGCGATGACGGTTTCCAGCGCCGGACCGGCGGGCGATAGGCGCCGATAAGCGATTGCGGACCGCCTGACCATCTGCAGCGAGGCCGGCACCAATGAGATGCCGAGGCCGGCCTCCACGATGGCCAGGATCGTCTGCGGATGCTCCACCTCGTACTTGACCCTCAGCGTCACCCCGGCGTCGTGGCAGGCGCGGGCGACGAGGGCATCGAACGCCGGCGCTCTTCGCCGCGAGAAGAGAACGTACGGCTCATCGCCGAGAGCCGGCCAGAAGACTCGTCCGTAGCTCTTGAATCGATGCCCTCGCGGGAACGCGACCACCAGGTTCTCCGACAGCAAGCGCTCGCTGATCAACGCCTTGCTCGGGACCGGGGGCCGAAGAATCCCGACGTGGATGCGCCCGCTCTCCAGCGCCGATATCTGCTCCGTGGCCGTGAGGTCGCGCAGCTCGACTTCCACGTCCGGATGTCGCCGGGCGAACAGCCGGATGATGTTCGCCCCGTTGAGGAAGTCAGCCCAGAGGTCGCAGCCCACCAGGACCTGGCCAATCTCGCCGCGGCTCGCCCGCTTCGCGTTCCCGGCGGCCTGCTCGGCTTGTGCAATGAGCGCTCTCGCGTCGCCGAGGAACACGCGGCCCGCGTTCGTCAGCTCCACATGACGCTTCGTCCGTTGAAAGAGGGGCGCCTGCAGCTCCTTCTCGAGGCGTCGGATCTGCTGGCTCAGGGGCGGCTGGGAGATATGGAGCCTCGCGGCGGCCCGGCCGAAATGCAGCTCCTCGGCGACCGCGAGGAAGTAACGGAGGTGACGCAGCTCCATGCGCGGACTCATATCATCAACGTCTCAACACTGCTGGGAAAATGTATTGGACACCGGACCCTTCTGGTCAGATCGTGGCCGCGACACCGCAGCGCCGGTGCCCGCGGCTGGCAGGGGGAGGCCCGTGCCCCTGTTCCGGATCGTGCGACAACAATTCACCGGCCCCTATCGACGACGCGGCCGCCTTGTGGTCCTGCACGACAGGCGATCGCGTTCCCGGCATTCGTCCCTGTGCTCGGTCGGATCGGGTTGTCCCGCAGCATCCAGGTGGGCTCTCGCAATCCGTGATGTCGAAGGAGGAACTCTATGCTGATTACCGCCGGCACGCTACTCACCCTGGGCGTCCTCGTCGCGATCGTGATCGCCGTCGTCGTCGGAGCCAGATACGTATCCATGCGACGCCAGCGAATCGACGAGGCGGTGATCCTTCAATCGCAGCTTTCAGATGTCGTCGCGCGCGAGCCGCAACTGCATGGCTTGCTCATCAGGCCGACGGCGCGTGTGTCCGGTTGGCGCCAATCGAAGGTGACGATCGAGGTGGCGGGTGAAGTCCCCACTCCGGAGCTTCGGGAGACGGTGATGCGGATCGTCGGAGCCGAAGCGTGGCGACTCAGGCCGGACGTCATCACGCTGGATCATCTCTTCATCGTTCCGCCGGTGCGCCGGCCCTCGGACTCGATCGCGTCCCGCGGGTGAGACGCCGGCCGAGTCCGCCCGGGCGCTGAGGGCGGGGCCATAGACCGCCGAAGGATTGTTTAGCGGCGCAGCGCGCGAGCCGCGCTGAGGATTGGCGCGCTCCATGTCGGCCTGGTCGGCCTCTGTCTCCTTGACCCTCATTGTTGACCAGGGCTACCCTCTGCTCTCGATCACTTCGACACGACGACGCCTGATTGGGAGGCGACGCGATGAATCGACACAAACGACAGCTTGCGGCGGGTGTGCTCGCGCTGAGCCTGGCCGCGTCGGCATATATGGTCGTGGCGCCTATGGTCGTGGCGCCCGCGGCACACGCGGAGGCGCCGGCGGGTCAGATCACGTG
>Ga0066710_100000558_pt1 | contig 23190 bp, 19 predicted proteins | sample GraSoiAngelo_159_FD_79666 | JGI IMG/M metagenome (GOLD analysis project Ga0066710, IMG submission 79666) | Grasslands soil microbial communities from the Angelo Coastal Reserve, California, USA - 14_1009_16_40cm | ecosystem: Environmental > Terrestrial > Soil > Grasslands | place: USA...
GTCGGCTACAACTTCGTTCGGCAGGGTCGCGCCGGACTCGAGCGTTCCTACAACTCGGACCTCACGGATGAGACAGACGAGTTCCAAAGAATTCTCGACCAGATTCGAGGCCAGCAGCGAGAGGGAAACGACGTCCTCACGACGCTGGACCCGGCAGCGCAACGGACTGCCATATCGGCCCTTGCCGGGCGGGCGGGGTCGGTAGTGGCGATCGAGCCGCAGACCGGGCGGGTCCGCGTGATGGCATCAGTTCCGGGCTTTGACTCGAACGCCATCCCAACCGAGTTTGCGCGCTTGAACAGCGCCCCGGGCGCGCCGCTCTTCGATCGCGTGACCCAGAGTGGCTATCCACCCGGCTCGACTTTCAAGGTGGTTACCGCTGTAGCGGCCCTCGACAGCGGAAAATTCACCCCTCAATCGGTGCTCAGCGGCCGCTCGCCGAGGACGATTGGAGGCGTCCCGCTTCGAAACTTCGGCGGCGAGCAATTCGGGTCGATCGACCTCACGACCGCCTTGACACACTCCGTGAACACCGTCTGGGCGCAGGTCGGTGAGCGCCTCGGCAAGGGGACGATGTTCGACTACATGCGCCGGTTCGGGTTCAACAGCAAGCCGAGGATCGACTTGCCCCGAGACGAGCTGCGGGCGAGCGGCGTCTTCCAGAACGGGAAGCTCCTCGACGACTCCGATGCGATCGACATCGGCCGCGTCGCGATCGGCCAGGAAAGGCTGCTCGTGACCCCGCTTCAAATGGCGATGGTCGTGGCGGCGATCGGCAATGGAGGAAGATTGGAGAGGCCCCATCTGGTCGACCGGATAAGAGACCCGGATGGAACGACCATACGCCGCATAAAGCCGAGCCAGGAAAGCGGGGTCATGAAGCCGGCGACCGCACAGGCGCTTGCTTCGATGATGAGCCAGGTCGTCAAGGAGGGAACGGGAACGGCCGCTGCCCTTCAGGGCATAGACGTCGCCGGCAAGACAGGGACCGCCGAGATCTCGGGCCCGGTCAATCAGGCGTGGTTCATTGCGTTTGCTCCGGTCTCCAGCCCTCGCATAGCAGTCGCAGTGACGGTGGAGCGGACAACCGGGCAGGGCGGCACGGTCGCGGCGCCGATCGCGAAGCAGGTGATGGAGGCGCTCGTTCGATGAAAGAGTCGGGTTCGCTTGCCTGAGCTGAAGGAAAACGTATTGATCGACGGTCGCTACCGGATCGTTCGGCATGTGGGCTCCGGCGGGATGGCAGACGTCTATTGCGCAGAGGACACTCACCTAGGTCGTAACGTCGCGCTCAAGCTGCTCTACCGGCGTTTTGCCCAGGACGACGAGTTCGTGGAGCGCTTTCGTCGCGAGGCCTCCGCAGCGGCCGCTCTCCAGCACCCGAACGTGGTGAGCGTCTACGACCGCGGCGAGTTCGACGGTACCTACTACATCGCGATGGAGTTCTGCGATGGCGTTTCCTTGAAGGAGATCATCTCGCGTGAGGCCCCGCTTGACCCGAGACGCGCGATCGAGCTTGCCAAGAGCATCCTGGTAGCTGCCCGGTTCGCTCATCGCCGTGGAGTGATTCATAGAGACCTCAAGCCACAGAACGTCATCGTCGACCCGGAAAACGGGGGCGATGGCGTCAAGGTGGCCGACTTCGGCATCGCGCGGGCGGGGGCGTCCGAGATCACGGAGGTTGGCGCGATCATGGGAACGGCCCAGTACCTGTCGCCCGAGCAGGCGCAGGGACACCCGGTGAACGAGGCTTCGGACCTCTACTCCGTGGGCGTGGTGCTCTTCGAGATGCTGACCGGACGCCCGCCTTTCGAAGGCGACAGCGCCGTCGCGATCGCGCTCAAGCACGTCAGCCGGCCTCCGCCCTCGCCGCGCGAGCTGCGGCCCGAGCTCCCGCGGGACCTGGAAACGGTTGTCTTGAAGGCGCTGGCCAAGGACCAAGGTGACCGTTACACCGATGCGGACTCCTTCATCCGGGACCTCGAAGCAGTAGAGAGCAATCTCGACGAAGGACCTGCGACCGACCTCGGCAGCACAGCCAGATTCGAGCCCGTTCGGCTCGTGGGCGCTGGAGGCACCGCAACCCTGCCTGCTCCCGCCCCGGCCCAGGCCGCGGAGTCCGGAGTGCCGGCCGAGCCGCCGCGTCCCCCTGGGCAGCCTCCAGCCCCCACCCCGAGAAGACGCTGGCGCTTGCCGTTCGCGCTGGCCGCGCTTCTTGCGTTGGCCGCCGTCGGCTATGGGGCGTACCTGATCGCGCGGCCAGAGCAGGTCCGGGTGCCTCTCGTGCTCGGCCAGACTCTTCAGAGCGCAAACCAGGAGCTCAGCGCCGCGGGGTTCAAGGTGGACATCGACCGGCGCCCCGACCCCGCTCCGGCCGACACCGTCTTTCGGCAGGTCCCGAGCGCAAGCGACAAGGTGGACAAGGGGTCAACCATCACCCTGTTTGTCTCGAATGGGCCGAGCACGGTGAAGGTGCCGGACGTGATCGGCCTCGATGAGCAGGTCGCAAAGGCGCGCATCAGGCGAGCCAAGCTCCGGCCGGTCACTCAGCATGAGAGCTCCGTCAAAGTGATTCAGGGAGACGTGATTCGCTCGGACCCGGGAGCGGGCGTCTCGATCGAGCGCGGCTCGAAAGTGACGGTTGTGATCAGCACGGGTGCCAAGCAGGTGCCGATTGCCGACGTCGTCGGACTGGACCAGGATTCTGCGGTCGCGCGCCTTCGCGAGCAAGGTCTCAGCGTGATCGTTCGGGAGCGCGCGTCCAGCGAGCCGGAAGGCACCGTGGTCAGCCAGCTGCCGGTGGCCGGACAGCAGGTGGACGAAGGGTCGAGCGTCACGCTGTTCGTCTCGAATGAAAAGCTTCAGAAGGTGCCCGATGTCATCGGACTCAGCCAGTCTCGCGCGGAGGCAGCGATCCGCAATGCGGGCTTCAACCCCGATGTCCGGATGAAGCCGGTAGACAAGCCCGACAGCGACGGAAGGGTGATCTCGCAGACTCCCCCGAGCGGCAAAGAAAGGTCAAAGGGAGATACTGTCGCGGTCACGGTCGGCACCTTTGCTCCTCCGGCCGCGACGCCGCCGCCGACCACCCCCACGCCTTAGTGATCGACTGGCGCTGCCACCGGCGCATGCTCATCGCCGAACGCCTGGAGGCCCTGGCTTGAAAGTGGCAGTGCTGGCCGGCGGCCGGTCGAGCGAGCACGTCGTCTCGCTCGAATCAGCCAAGTCGGTGCTCGACGGGCTCGAGAAGGGAGGGCACGATTGCCTTCCGATCGTGATCGGGCGTGACGGAGTGTGGAGGCGACAAGACCCGCGCGACGAGACCGGGAATGGGGGCCGGAGTGCGGGAGAAGCTTCGGATGATCGGGTGGTTCTCGACCCGGCCGGCGGCCTGCTCGACGCGGATGTCGTCTTTCCCGTCCTCCACGGTCCGTTCGGCGAGGACGGAACGGTGCAGGGACTGCTCGAGTGTCTCGAGGTCCCGTACGTCGGGGCCGGCGTGCTCGCATCCGCGACCTGCATGGACAAAGCCACGTTCAAGCGGCTGATGGCCGAGCGCGGCCTTCCCCAAGTGCGATATGCCGTCGTCCGCGAGTCGGAATGGAAATCGGACCCCGACGCGGTATTCGAGCGTTCGCACGGCATTCACCTGCCTCAGTTCGTCAAGCCGGCACGGTTGGGCTCGAGCTTTGGCATCTCGAAGGTGATGCGCGAGGACGAACTCTCAGGCGCGCTGAAAAGCGCCTTCAGGCACGATCCGTGTGCCCTGATCGAAGCCGCGGCCGTCGGCATGGAAGTCGAGTGCTCGGTGATCGGGAACGACGAGCCGGTCGTCTCCGAGCCGGGCGAGGTGGTGACAAAGGGTGAGTGGTACGACTACGAGTCGAAGTACTCCGAGGGTGGCATGGACTTGATCGTGCCTGCTCCGATCACACCCTCGCAGCGAGAGCGAATTCGGCGACTGGCGGCGGAGACGTTTCTAGCCAGCTCGTGCGCCGGCCTTGCTCGGGTGGACTTCTTCATCACCAATGAGCGGCAAGTGCTCGTGAACGAGTTGAACACGATTCCGGGATTCACGTCGACGAGTGTCTTCGCAAAGCTGTTCGAGGCTTCGGGGATCGAGTACGTCGAGCTCCTCGAGCGCCTGATGGGTTACGCGCTGGATCGTTACGAGCGCCGGCGAGCACATCAGTTCTAGCCCAGGAGCCTCAACTCAGAGATGCTCGCGCTGAATTGCCCCTGCCCATCCTTGACGAGCTTCGTGATCCAGACGAGGAAGTAACGAAAACGCTGATCCCCGGTGTCCAGCCCGAGAGTCTTCCTGTCACTGTCCATCCCTCCTCCCCCAACGCGTGTCCAGTCGGCGACGCTCCCGGGGACCCTGTTGGCGACATATAGGTCGAGCGCCCAGCCGCTCGCCGGGGTCAGGATCCGGATTGCCCGCGCCACGATCGGTCTTCCGGCGTCGAGATAGACCCCAACCCCGTCCTTCAGGTTGCCGAACTCGGCGCTCGAGTAGTGCTCTGTTGACCAGTAGCTCTGGCGGTCTCGGTCGAGGACGAGCGGAACGGCGGCGCTGTTCTCGGCACCGCCGCCGGGCGGGGGATCGTAGTCTTGGGCGTGCCCGTTGCCGAGCCTGATGGCAGACAGCTTTGCTTCGCTGGTTCCGCTCGAGCCGTTGTCCACGACCCGGTTGATGACAAGGCCTGCGACCGCAGCGAGCGCGATCGCCGCGAGAACCCAGGCGGCCCGGAAGGCGCCTCTCCTTCGCGAGGGGGCCTTTCGACCGGCATCGGAGGGGAGCTGCCGAAGCACCGCGGTGGCTTCGCCCTCCGAGCCGCCTGCGCGCGCGACCTCGTAGGTCAGCACGTCCTCGAGGTCTCCCACCATCTCTCCCGCCGATCGGTAGCGCTGGTCGAGTTGCTTGGCTGTTGCGCGTTCGACGATCGCGGCGAGCGCCGCTGAAGCCTCCGGCCTGCGCTTCTGGACGTCCGGGATGGCGTCGCGCACGTGTTTCATCGCGACGTTCACGCTGTTCTCTCCCTTGAAGGGAATCTCACCGATGAGCATCTCGTACAGCACGATGCCGAGTGAATAGATGTCCGACTGGGGCGTCACCTCGAGGCCAAGGGCCTGCTCGGGGGATATGTAGTCGGTTGTTCCCACGACTCGGCCTGCGGCGGTCAGCTGACCGTCATCCATTTCGACGCTTCTCGCGATGCCGAAGTCGGTCACCTTGGCGCGATCCTCTTCGTCTATCAGGACGTTTTGCGGTTTCACGTCGCGGTGCACGAGGTTGCGCTCGTGGGCCGCCTCGAGCGCACGCCCGATCTCGATCGCGTAGGCGATTGCCTCACTCACCGGGAGTGGCCCCCTGCGGATACGTTCCTTCAGCGTTTCGCCTTTCACGCACTCGAAGACGATGTAAGGTCGCCCATCCTCCTCACCGGCGTCGATCACCATCACTACGTGTGGATGCGAGAGCCGCGCCACGGCCCGTGCTTCGCGGCGGAAACGCTCGAGTGCGCTTGGATCGCTCGAGATCTCTTGATTCATCACCTTGACCGCGACGGTGCGCTCGAGCGTCTGGTCGAAGGCGAGGTAAACCGTCGCCATCCCGCCCGAGCCGATCTTCTCCTCGATTCGGTAGCGGTCGTTTAGCGTGTTCACGGTCAAGCCCCGGCTCTCCTGGGCGTCATTCCCAGGACCCTAGTCCACTAATTAGCTTTCGTACCCGGTATTCGCGCTTCTGTGTCCGTGGCGCTTCAGCGCCTTCGGCTGGCTGCAGTGATTTCGATGTCACATTATTTTGCGGGACGCGATGGTCACCGCCACTTACTACACCGATCCCGCCTGTCCGTGGTCGTGGGCCGCGGAGCCCGCTATTAGGAAGCTGATGCTCGACTTCGGCGAGAGCCTGGAGTGGAGCTACGTGATGGGCGGGCTCGCCAGGGACTGGGGTGAGGTAGTGGCGGCGCCGGGCGGCACTGCCGGCGAGCTCGTGACCGGGAGACTCATTCGGAGATGGCTCCAGGTCGCCGACCAGACCGGCACCCCGCTCGACCCGCTGCTCTGGGTCGAGGCGCCGATCGAGACCACCTATCCGGCCTGCATGGCGGTCAAGGCGGCGGCCGAGCAGTCACCCGATAGCGGCTACCGCTATCTCCGCACCTTGCGCGAGGCGATCATGTGCCACCGGCGAAAGCTCGATCACATGGAGGCGCTGGTCGAGGAGGCACGTCGCGTCAGGCTGGATGTCGAGCGATTTCGCATCGGCCTGCGCTCACACGCGATCACCGAGGCGTTCGGCACCGACCTGGAGTCGACGAAGCGCCTCGGAGAGGCCCTCGCAGAAGTGTCCGTGCCGATAGCGGGATCGGCCGGAGAGGCATGCTCCCGAGGGCCGGGCGGGGCACCGCTGCCGTCGATCGCGTTCGGCTCGGAGGACGGGGGCGAACGGGTGGTAGGGGGATTGCGGCCGTACGAGTCCTATCGCGACGCTGTAGTCGAGTGTGGCGCAAAGCCGGAGCCCCGCACGGTCTCGGTCGAGGAGCTGGTGGCGCACTTCGGCCGGGTCACCACCAAGGAGGTGGAGCTCATCTGCGGGCTGGCGGGGCCGCGCGCGAGCGCCGAGCTCTTCAGGCTCGCGGAGCAGTGGCGTGTCCGGCCGGTGTGGTGCCTGACGGGATATCTGTGGGAGGCCGCGTAGCCCGCGAAGCGGGTAGAGCGGACTCACGAGACTTTAGGTTGTCGGCGAAGCCGACCTGTGGGAGGCCGCGTAGCCCGCGGGGCCTCTCTCAGGCAGCTCCGAACCCGCCTGCGTCGCCCACCAGCGCGGCCGCGGGCAGCTCGAGCGCTCCCGCTCGCGAAGTCGCGTGCCCGATTCGCTTCGCCGCCGGGTAATGGCGCCTCAGAAGCGTGAGGGACGCCTCCGCCTCGGTCTCCGGGATCACGCAACAGAAGCCTGTGCCCATGTTGAACGTTCGGTACATCTCGGCGTTCGACAGCCCGCCCGCCTGCTGTATCAGGCCGAAGATGGGCTGAGCCGGCAACGGGTCGTCGATCTCGTAGCCGACCTCTCCGTTCAGCCGAAGAAGGTTGAGCAGCCCGTCGCCGGTGATGTGAGCGAGACCGCTCACCGGGATGCCCGACGCGAGCAGATCCTTGATCGGCCGCACGTAGATCTCGGTCGGCTCGAGGAGCTCTTCTCCAAGCGGACGGCTCAGCTCGCCAGGGTCGCGGTCGAGCAGGTAGTGACCGGTTTCGAGCAGTGCTTTTCGCGCGAGCGTGAGGCCGTTGGAGTGAATCCCGCTCGAGGGAAGGCCGATCAGGGTGTGACCCTGCTCGATCTCCCTGCCGGTCACGATGCGCTAGAGGGGAACCGTTCCGAAGCTCGCGCCCGCGAGGTCGAACCCGTACGGTGCCGGATGACCTCGAATCAGATCAGGAAGCTCGGCGAGCTCGCCGCCGGGGATTTCGATCTCGGCCAGCTCCGCGCCCTTCCTCAGTCCCGTACCGACCAGGCGCATCATCTCCGGGTCCGCCCGTTCCACGGCCAGGTAGTCGACCATCGCGATCGGCGTAGCCCCGACGCAGATCAGGTCGTTGACGTTCATCGCCACGCAGTCGATCCCGATCGTCTCGAATCGTTGGGTCTGCTGAGCGACGATCACTTTCGTGCCAACCCCGTCCGCGCAGAACGCGATGCCGAGTCGGTCGTCTATCGCGAGGACGCTCGCGTAGTGGCCGGCGCCGACGACGGTGCGCGACGGGCCGAGGTCTCCTTCTCGAAGGACTGCCACCAGCGCCGCAACCGCCGAAGCAGCGTCGCCTGCTCCAGCACCGGCGCCAGAGGGATCAACCGTTGGCGATCCTGTCCGCTCCGCGGCGCTATTCAACCTTAGCTCGATTAAGGAGCCCACGACCGAGCAACGGCAGAGATCGGCTCACCTTGGCCAGCACCGCTCCCGCGAGACCGACTCGGTAGACGGCGTACGGCAACAGCGAGCGACTGCGCTCGAGCATCGCGATCAACCGCATCGAGACCAGGGTCGAGCCGAACGCGGCCGCCGCGCCCACCACCATGCCACGGACGACGCTGCGGGGAACCTCGTCCCTCCGCGCGAGCAGCCGCACTCCTTTGAGGCCCGCCGCACCAACGATGACGGGCAGTGCTATCTGACGCGAGATGACGTTTGAGTCGCGCCGGGTGAACCGGCGCCAGCGCGCGGCCGTCAAAGTGGCGCCGTTGCGAGAGATCCCCGGCGCGAGAGCGCAGGCCTGGGCAAAGCCGATCACCACTGCATCGGCGAGTCTCGTGTCCTCGCGTCTCCGGTCCTGGGGCCTGCCGTCGGCGAGCACCATCGCGACGGAGCCGGTGAGGAGCGCGGCGGCGACCGGAATTGGCTCGCTGAGCCTCCGCTCGATCTGTCGCTCATAGCGGTATGCGATGAGCGCGGCCGGCACGAAGGACAGCGTGAGCGAGAGCAGGTTGTGGCGGCTGAAGTTGGTCAGGTACTCCTCGACCTCGTCGCGCAGTCCGATCAGCAACGCAAGCGCGGTTCCAGCGTGAAGAGCAACCTCGAACGACTTCCTCAGCTCTGGATCGAGTCTCGTGTACTGCCAGCCGAACAGCCGTGGGACGAGCGCGAGGTGGCCCGAGCTCGAGATCGGCAGCAGCTCGCTCGGACCCTGTATGAGGCCGAGCGCGAGTGCGTGATGGAGGGGAAGCGGCTCGTCCGTCAAGTGCCGTCCTGGCTCACTGTGTTGCTAAGGCGACGCGTCGGGCGCAGGTCGGACAGGCGAATCCGGGTCGCCGGCCTCGATCGGCATGGCGCCGCCCGTATCGCTCCGGCGCCGTCGCCTGACGATCAGGTAGACCACGGCGCCGAGGATGCCCGCCGCGATCGCGTAGTCCACGTAGTGCAGCTTCGCCTGCCAGTCATGCCAGTTGTTGCCGACGGCCTTTCCGAGGAGCGCAAAGGCAAGCACCCAGGGGATGACGCCGGCGACGGTCAGCCACGTGAACCTCCAGAAAGGCATCCGGGCCACTCCGGCCGGCAACGATATGAAGGTCCGAACGACGGGCACCATCCGGGAGAAGAACACCGTGCTGCCGCCGTAGCGCTCGAACCACCGGTCTGCCCAGGCCAGGTGCTTCGGCTTTACATGCAGCCACTTTCCGTGTCTTTCGAGTAACTCGACGCGGCCCCAGTAGCCGATTCCGTACGCGATCCAGGAACCGACGACGTTGCCGGCGACGCCTGCGACGACCACTTCGAGCATGGTGAACCGACCATCGGCAACCTTGAACCCGGCGAACAGCATGATCGCCTCGCTCGACGTCGGTATACAGGCACTGTCGAGCAGCATCAGAAGAAAGATGCCCGCGGTGCCGAGATCGCCGATCACGTTGGTCGCCAGGTTGACGAGTGGCTCCGTTAGAGAGGCTGTAGGCAAGAGGGTGACCAACGTCGCTCGGAGGTCGTCACTTCCCGGCGGCGTAACTACCGGGGGAAGGACAGGGTAGCGTGAGCACCGTGGGAATCCCTCTGTTCGACACTCGAGAGCAGATCGAACCGCTTCTTCCGGAACTCGAGCGGCGCGTCGTCTCCGTGATGGCCTCGGGCCGGTTCATCCTGGGCCCCGAGGTCCAGGCATTCGAAGACGAATTCGCCGCCTTCCTGGGCACCAGACATGTGATCGGCGTCGCAAACGGAACGGATGCGCTGACGATCGCGCTTCGCGCATTGAACATCGGCGAAGGAGACGACGTCGTGGTCCCCTCTTTCACCTTCTATGCCACTGCCGAAGCTGTCGTCAACGCCGGCGCGCGCCCGGTCTTCTGCGACATCGACATCGACACCTTCTGCATGACTGCGGAAACCGTCGCCGAGGCCCTGACGCCCGCCACGCGCGCGGTGATTCCCGTTCACCTGTTCGGGATGCCCGCGCCGATGGACGACCTTGCAAGGCTTGCCAAGGAACGGGACCTTGCGTTGATCGAAGATGCTGCCCAGGCAGCGGGGGCGCGGCTCAACGGCGCCCGTGTCGGCGCGCTTGGAGACGTGGCGACATTCAGCTTCTTCCCTTCCAAGAACCTGTTCTGTCTCGGGGATGGCGGTGCGATCGTGACCGGCGACGATCGGATTGCGGAGCGAGCTCGCATCCTGCGGTTCCACGGCTCCCTTGACAAACGGGTCCACAGCGACGTTGGCTACAACTCGCGTCTCGACGAGCTGCAGGCTGCGGTTCTGCGCGTCGTGCTCTCTCACCTGGACGACTGGAACGAGCGGCGGCGCGCACTCGCTCGCGCGTATGAGGACGCCGGCCTGGGGACGCTCGTATCGTTGCCAAAGACGTCTCCTGGAGTGGAGCCGGCGTACCATCTCTTCGTCGTCCGCTCGCCGCGGCGAGACGAGCTTCTCGACGCCTTGAAGCAGGCAGGCATCGCTGCGCGTGCCTACTACGAGGCGCCAATCCACATACAGCCCGCGATGGCCCGGTTCGGCGAGCGACCGAAGCTTCCGGCGACCGAGCTCGCGGCGCGGACCAATCTCGCGGTCCCGATGGGTCCCACGCGGGATCCCTCGCTTGCGAGCGTTGTCATCGAGGCGCTGCGCCAAGCCGTAAACTCCGCCTGATGCCGAAGCGCCCCCGACCGCTCAAGGACCCGGTCTACCGCCATCGTCTGCTTCAGGTCCTGGCGGACGGCGCCCTGGTCGCGCTCGCCTTTTTCCTCGCTTTTCTCCTGCGTTTCGACCATGGCATCCCGCCTCGATATCAAGAGCTTCTGGAGGACACGATCGCGGCGGTGGTGGTGACGAAGGTCGCGATATTCGCGGCCTTCGGCATGTACCAGAAGTGGTGGCGCTACGTTGGCCTACGAGACATCGAGACCATTCTGCGGGCGGCTATAACGGCTTCGCTCGTCGTCGTCGGCGGCCTCTTCATCTGGTCTCCAACCGAGAACGACGTCCCCCGGTCGGTGGCGGTCATGGACTTTCTGCTGACAGTCGCCCTGATCGGCGGGGTTCGCCTTGCGGTGAGGAGCGTGCTCGAGCGCCCACCGCGCGGTGCAGTGTTGCCAAAGGGTCAGGAGGTGTTGATCGTCGGGGCCGGTGAGGCCGGTCAGCTGATCGCGCGGGAGATGCAGAAGAGCCCCGATCTCGGTCAAACGCCGATCGGCTTCGTGGACGACGACCCGCGCAAGCGAGGAATGCGAATCCACGGCATGAAGGTGCTCGGGACGACCGACGAGCTCGAGACCCTTCTTGAGGACATCCCCTCGGAGGAAGTGATCATCGCGATTCCATCCGCGCCCGGAGTCGTCCGCGGGAGAGTGGTTCGGCCCTGCCGTGAGCGCGACATCCCCGTCCGCACCTTGCCGGGCGTGTTCGAGTTGATCTCCGGCTCCGTGAACCTGATGCGGCAGGTGCGGGAGGTGCGGGTGGAGGACGTGCTGGGCCGTGACCCGGTCGAGCTACAGATCAGGCGCGTGGGCGCCTATCTTCACGATCGCACGGTGCTCGTAACCGGCGCAGGTGGTTCGATTGGCTCGGAGCTTTGCCGGCAGATCGCGCGTGTTCAGCCGCGACTCCTAGTGATGATCGAGCACGCCGAAGACAACCTGTTCGAGATCGAGCGGGAGATGATCGAAGAGCGCCACTTCACGGGCTGCGAGTCGATTCTGGTGGACTGCCGAGACGAAGACCGGATGCACGAGGTGATGCGGCGCTTCCGTCCCGACGTCGTCTTTCATGCTGCCGCCTACAAGCACGTGTCGCTGACGGAGGACAATCCGCTGGAGGCAGTTCGCAACAACGCGATCGGCACGAGAGTGTGCGCGACGGCCGCGGCGGCTGCCGGCACCGGCAAGTTCGTCCTCGTCTCGACGGACAAGGCGGTAAACCCGGTGAGCGCGCTGGGGGCCTCCAAGGCGATGGCGGAGTGGATCATTCAGGCGTACGGCCAACGCTACACCGGCACCATCTTTTGCTGTGTCCGGTTCGGCAACGTGCTCGGGTCGAGTGGCAGCGCGGTAACTCTCTTTCGCAACCAGATCGAAAAGGGCGGCCCCGTCACAGTCACCGATCCTCGGATGTCGCGCTACTTCATGACGATTCCCGAGGCGGTTCAGCTGATCATCCGGGCGGGGAACCTTGCCCAGGGAGGAGACGTTTTCGTCCTCGAGATGGGCGAGCCGGTGAACATCATGGACCTGGCCGCCAACATGATCAGGCTGTCGGGGCATGAGCCGGAGAAGGACATAAAGATCGAGATCGTCGGGGCAAGGCCCGGAGAGAAGCTTCACGAGGACCTGTTCAACGAGGGGGAACGGCCGGTGCCGACCGGGGCTGAGCGCATACTGAAGGCGGAGCGGCCGCCACTGGATCCGGATTGGGTGGAAGGAGTACTCGAGCAGGTGGAGCGACTGGTGGCGGAGGGAGACGAGGCTTTCCTTGCGGAGCGGATAGCGGAGCTTTGGAAGCAGCCGGGCTGGCTGCCTGTCGAGACTTGATTCCGGTTCAGCCGACTTCGGGCTTGCCGGCCCAGGAACGCGTGACGCAGATAGATCGCTAATGGACCTCGCCGGGGGCGTCGCTGCTTTGCATCTGGTGGAGCGTGTCGGCTCCTACCTGGGCGTCGCGGCCTTTGTCGGTCTGGCTGTTCTGGCGCTTCTCTACTTCTCGCAAGCGCGGGATGTTCGCCGGCTCCGCGAATGGGCTGGCCGCGCGCCGGAGCGCGCGACGGAGGCGACTGCGGCGCAACACGACCTGCCTCCCACGCCGATCGAGGAGGTGTCGGGCAAACGGCCCAGGTCGGTGTTGGAGCGAATCAGGCGCATCCACATCCCTCAGCTTCGTTACATCGCCCTGGCTGTTGGCGGGATCGTGATCCTGGCCGGCGCGGCGCTCGGAGCTCTGCAGCTCGTCGGAAACAACGAGTCCTCGGACTCAGGCTCAGCCGGTCTGCACAAGGCTCGTGACTCCAACACGGCGAGCAAGAAGTCGAGTCGCTCCCGCGCACTCAACATCGATCCTGCCCAGGTCACGGTGGCGGTGCTGAACGGGACGACGATCGCTGGGCTTGCGGCACAGGTTGGTGAAGAGGTGAAGGCAGATGGATTCACTCTCGGCACGGTCACGAACGCCGCCCGCACCAATCAAATGCGCACAGAAGCTCTCTACCGCAGCGGCAAGAAGGACGCGGCCGCCGTGGTCGCGAGGCGGCTAGGGGTCCAGTCTACGCGTCCGGTCGACACCCTTACGGCTGAGCTGGCCGGCTCGTTCGACGTGGTCGTCCTCGTGGGCGCCGATCGGAGCGGTTGAGACGGGTGCTCCGCAGCGGGACGAGTCGCTAGAGGAATCTTTGAATTGCGCGCCGTAAAGGTCTCCGGCGCGCTGATCGTCCCAATCGCGTTCGGCCTCCTGGTGGTCGCAACCGTGGGTGCGTTCTTCGTCACGACCAGGCTCAAGCGCTCGAGACCGGTGGTCACGAGACTGACGTTCTCCAAGTACGTGTCTCCGAACGGCGATGGACGGCGCGACTTCGTGAACATCGGTTTTCGCACCAAGGAGACCGACGATGTGACCGTCTCGCTGATCTCGCAGGGCGGCGACGAGGTCAGGATGCTCGTTCGCGACAGAAAGCTGCGTGCGGGTCGCCACGAATTCCGGTGGGACGGGCGGCTCGCGAGCGGCGCCGTCGCCCCCGACGGCCGGTACCGGGTGAGGGTCGGATTGCGAAAGCAAGGTCGGAGCGTGATCTCACGACGTGAGCTGATCGTCGACGTGACACCCCCGCGGCCTGTTGTTCGCGACGTCACGCCGAACGCCATCTCGCCCGACGGGACCGGCACCGGAAACGAGACGACGCTTCGTTTCGTCGGGCCAAATCGAACGCGCCCCACCCTGCTCGTCTACCGGACCGATCTCGCAAATGTCCGCCTGGTCGCACGCGCCTTCGGCTCGAGGGAAAGCTCCACGATCGCCTGGAACGGACAGGTCGGTCTCGGCGGACGCAAGGGGCCGGCGCCGCCGGGCGACTACCTGCTGGTCGTGAGGACGCGTGATGCAGCGGGAAACGAGGGGCCGGCCGGCCTGCCTCCTCGCCGGGGGCAGTTTGGAGGGCACCCTGGGGTGGTCGCCCGCTACATCCAGGCCACGGGCCCGCTCCAGCCGGTGAAGGCCGGCTCGCCTGTCCGGTTCGGCGTGCAAAGCGATCACCGGCGATACCGCTGGAGTGTGAGGCGTGTTGGATCGAAGCATCTGATCGCGCGCGGATCCTCGGGGAGGCACGCCCTTCACTTGCGAGCGCCCACGGGCGGCTCGGGCATGTTTCTGCTCGACCTGCGGGTCGGACGACACCGCTACCAGACGCCGTTTGCGGTACAGGCGAAGCGAAAGCAGCACGTCCTCGTGGTAGTGCCGGCACTTACGTGGGAGGCCCGCAACACCCTCGACACAACCGGTGACGGCTTCCCGGATGTGCTCCCCGAAGATCCGAGCGTTGGGCTCGTGCGACCGTTCGCAGGTGGAGGGCTGCCACCGAGCTTCGCTTTGAATGAAGCGCCACTGTTTCGAGTTCTGGATCGGATGCGGGTGAGATATGACGTCACAACGGATCTGGCGCTCGTGAAAGGAATGGCACGCCCGCCAATTCGCTACAGGGCAATCCTGTTCGCGGGAGCGCCACGCTACTTCCCGACCGAGCTTGGCGGGCTCGCCCGTTCCTACGTCGAGTCGGGCGGACGCATCGCCTGGTTCGGAACCGGGGGCTTCACCTCGCCGGTTCGTCTGAGAGGGAATCTGCTGGAGCGACTGCCGGCAAGCCCGGATAGAAACGCTCTGGGTGAGCGGCTTCGTCCGAGAAACCAGGGACTTCTCACGGTGCTCGGCGACACGATCGAATTCTTTCGTGGCGTGGGAGCGAATTTCGGCTCCTTTCCACGCCTCGAGGAAACGGTGGAGCTTCCACGCGGTGCCCGGATCCTGGCCTCTGCGGGCAGCGAGGCGAACCGGCCTTCGCTCGTCGTCTACCGGGACGGCAGAGGGGTCGTGGTCCGCGTCGGAATCGACGGTTTTGCGCGCACTGCGCCCTCCTCTCCGGAGGTCCAGCGGATAATGAGCAGGCTATGGACGCTGCTTTCGCGGTAGGCGACGTCGCCGAGAAAGTCGGAATAGCGGTCGTAGGGGCGGGCGCGGCCGCCTCCCTCCTCCTCAGTCATCCACGCCGGCGCGCAGCCGCTATCGGGCTGACGCTCGCGCTCGCTGGAGTGCTCCTCCTCGGCCACATCTGGCACAACCCGCAGTTTCGCTCGATCAGCGGCAACGGGCCCCTTTTCGGGGCTCTCCTTGTGGCGGCGCTCGCAGCGGTGGCGGCACTTGCTCTGCTCTTTCGCAGGTCACCCGAGTTCCTGCCGATCGTTGCCGTGGGAGTCCTTCCGTTTCGTGTCCCGATCGACGCCGGCGGAAAGACATCGAACCTCCTGGTTCCGCTCTACGTCGTGATCGCCGGAGCGGCTGCCGCACATATCTGGCGGGAAGCGACGTCTCCCTCGGAAGAGTCTTCGAGGCGACCGGGGTTCCTGCACGTCGCGATCGCAATCTTCATCAGTCTCTACGCAGTGCAGGCCCTCTACTCGAACGACTTCAGCAATGCGCTCGAGCAGATGGTCTTCTTCTATGTGCCGTTCGCGCTGCTCTTCATCTTGCTTTCCGAGGTGCGCTGGTCTCCCTTCGTGCTCGCTGGATGTGTCGCCGTGTTGCTCGTCCTCGCTCTTGCCTTTTCCGGGATCGGCTTTTGGGAGTACCACCGGCGCGAGCTCTTTTGGAACCCGAAGGTGATCAGCGCGAATCAGTTCCAGTCGTACTTCAGGGTGAACTCGGTGTTCTGGGATCCAAACATCTATGGACGCTTTTTGATGGTGGTCATCGTTGTCGTGACGGCGATGATGCTCTGGAGCGATCGGCGACGGGTGATTCTTGGGGCGACCGGCGTGCTCGCCGTCCTCTGGGGTGGACTCGTCTTGACGTTCTCACAGTCGAGCTTTGCCTCGCTCCTCGTCGGACTGGCTGTGCTTGCGGCGATTCGCTGGAACCCGCGCCGCGTGGCGGCACTGAGCGCCGTCTCCCTTGTCCTCGGCTCGATCTTCGTGCTTGCCTTCCAGAGCACACTGCGGATCCACCTCTCCAGCTCCTCGGGTCTCAACAAGGTCACGAGCGGGCGATCGGATTTGATCCGCGGAGGGGTGAGGCTCTTTGCCGAGCGACCGCTCTGGGGGTATGGATCGGGTGCCTTCGCCCGTACGTACCGGTTGAAGCGCGAGAGCAATCAGCGCGAGGCCGTCTCCGCCTCGCACACCCTTCCGGTCACCGTCGCCGCCGAGCAGGGGCTGCTCGGCTTGGTCGCCTATGCGCTCGTGCTGGTTGCGGGCTTTCGCGTGCTGCTCGGACGCGGCGCGGGGGTGGCAGCTCCGCGCGGCCCTCCGGCCTCGGCGCAGCGCGCCGACGGCTCTCTTCAGGGAATCCCGAGAGCGATCTACCAGGCCGCGCAGGCGGCGCTGACCGCAGCGTTTGCCGCGCTGGTCGTGCACACGATGATGTATGCGGCGTTCCTCGAGGATCCGTTTACGTGGGTGATCCTCGCGGCCGGGTTGGTGGTGGTTCCCATGGCCGGACGCGTGCCGGCCCCGGGCCGCGTGTCGCGCGCGACGCTGTGGCGCGCGCCGGCGACTTCGTCCCCCTGACTTCCGGGCGGATGCCTTTTGGCGCGGCGTTGCGGCAGTGCTACTCGCCCAGCACCTTGATGACGACTCGTTTCGACCGTCGGCCATCGAATTCCATGTAGAAGATCTGCTGCCAGGGGCCGAGGTCGAGCTCGCCGCCGGTTACCGGAACGACGACCTGATGGTGAACGAGGAGATTCTTCAGATGGGCGTCGCCGTTGTCCTCGCCGGCCCGGTGGTGCCGATAGTCCCCGGGATCGGGAAGAAGCGCGCGAGCGACGTCGTTTGCCGGCGGCTCCCAGCTCGGAGGTGCGATCTTGTCGAGCCATTCGAGTGCGTCCTCGTGGATCCCCGGCTCATCGTCGTTGATCCAAACTCCAGCCGTGATGTGCATGGCGGAGACAAGCGCCATTCCCTCGTCGATCCCCGCGTCGTCGACGGCCGACTGAACGTCCTCGGTGATGCGCGCGAATTCGCGCCGCGCCTTCGTGTTGAAGGTCAAATAGACGGTGTGGGACTTCACCTGTTCTCCTCTCTGATCGAGTGAGCTCTGCACGAGTCGGCCCTTGGCGCAAGCCCGGTTCGAGATGCCGGCGGAGGCTGCGGCGATAATTTCGCGGATGTCATCGATCGATGAGCGCGCATGATCGCGCTGGCGGTTCTGTTCTGGGCCTCTGTCGGATTGATTCTCTACTCGCACGTGGGATACCCGCTTCTGTTGCGGGTCATGGTCAGCCTCCGCGGGCCGGTTCAGAGACGATCAGGGGTTCAGCCGTTTCGTCCATCGGTGAGCTTGATAATCGCTGCTCACGACGAGGAGGAGGTGATCCGGCAGCGACTCGAGAACGCGATCGCACTCGACTACCCCCGCGACAAGCTCGAGATCATCGTCGCCTCCGACGGCTCGACGGACCAGACGGCGGCGATTGCGCGTGAGATGGCGGCCAGCGACGCTCGGGTCAAGGTGCTCGAGCTTTTACGGCGCGGCAAGGTAAAGGCGCAGGACGCGGCCGCCGAGGAGGCGAGCGGAGCACTGCTCGCCTTCTCGGACGCAAACGCCTTCTGGGAGGCGGGCGCCCTCGAAGCGCTCGTCCGGCGGTTCGCCGATCCAAAGGTCGGATATGTCTGCGGCCGGTTGCGCTACCTCACTCCGAGTGGCGACAACCAGGAAGCTGCCTACTGGCGCTACGAGACGGCGATCCGCGCCCTCGAGAGCCGCCTGGGCTCGATCACGGGTGGCAACGGCGCAATCTACGCCGTCAGGCGTGAGGCTTATCTGCGGTTGGATCCCCGCACGAGCCACGATCTCTCATTGCCTTTCAACCTGGTGCGACGGGGTTGGCACGCCATCTACGAGCCGCTTGCGCGGTCCGTGGAGCGATCGCTCCCGACGGTGGAAGGTGAGTTTCGTCGCAAGCGAAGGATGATGAGCCACGCGTGGCCGATGGTCATCACCGGCGGGATGCTCGATCCTCGCGGCTACGGGGCCCTGTACGCGATCGAGATCTTCTCCCATCGGATCTTGCGCTACGCGAGCCCCTTTCTTCACCTCCTCGCACTCGGCACGAACATCGCGTTGATCGGAAGAGGAGGAGGCATCTACATCGTTACTCTGGCGGCGCAGCTCGGGTTGCTCGCCGGCGCTGCGCTCGGCTATTTCGTGGGAGGCCGGGTGAGGCTCCTTGCGCTTTGCAACTACTACGTCATGATCACCGCCTCGCTCGCCGCCGGACTTTGGGACTGGTTGCGAAAGGGCACCCCCCCGACTTGGGAGAAGGCCGAGGGGAGGGGCTGAGCATCACTTCGACGTCCTCCACGGCCTCGACGCCGACCACCGCCACGATCATCGATCCGAGACCGGCGCCGGCGCGCACGCTGAAGCGAGTCCTCGACCTCGCCGGCGCCGCGCTTCTGACCGTGATGGCCGGCCCGCTCCTGGCAATTGCGTGCGTCGCGATCAGGATCGAAAGTCGGGGCTCTCCCATCTATCGGCAGCGCCGCGTGGGAAAGGGAGGAGCCCAGTTCGACCTCTTCAAGCTGCGCACGATGGTCAGTGGCGCGGAGAAAATGGGGGCGGGATTGGTGGTGGACCACGGTGACCCGCGCATCACGCGAGTCGGCGCGATTCTGCGGCGCTTCTCGCTCGACGAACTTCCGAACCTCTTCAACGTCCTGATGGGCGACATGAGCCTTGTCGGGCCGCGGCCGACCGTTCAGGTCCAAGTCGCGCAGTACAGCGAGCGCCAACTGCAGCGGCTCGCCGTCGAGCCTGGGATCACGGGATGGGCGCAGATAAAGGGACGCGCAGCCCTTCCGTGGCACGAGCGCATCGAGCTCGACCTGTGGTACATCCAAAAGTGGTCGCTCAGGCTCGACCTCCGGATCCTGGCTGCTACGGCGCGGCTGCTCTTGACCGGAAAGGGCCTGTACCGGGGAGGAACGGGAGGCTGGCGGCCCGAGGCGGATGCCGAGCGCCGCGCCGCCAAGAGGCCTAGAGAACCGTCACGGTAAGCGAGACCGAACGCGCCCTCAGGTTGAGCGCGTCTGGCTCGGCCCCAAGCAAGACGCGGTAGCGACCGGGCTTTCGAAAGCGGTAACGCGCCCTCACCCCGCCGCTTCGCAACACGCGGATCGGCTTCCTTGCGATCCGACGGTAAGCACCATCGCGCCCCTGCCGGTCCACGAGCAGGAGGATCCGGCGCTTTCGCGGCTGGACCCTGCCGGTGAATGCAACCACCCGTCCGCGTTGCACGCTCGCGCTCCCGACCAGCGCCGCCGTTACGCGGGGACGTACCCCGACATTCACGACGCTCGACTGGATCGGCCGGAAACCCGAGTCGCCCCCGAAGCTTGCAAACAGCAGGCGGTTGTAGGCAAGCAGCAGTTTCGCCGAGAAGCGCCCCCGTGCGTCGGTGGTCGCACGTACGAGCGTGCCCGTGCTCCCGAGGAACGAGACCCGGACGGGTCGGTTGGAAAGAGGAGCTCCGTCGGAACCCGCGAGTGAGCCGCTGAGCCGAATCCTGCTCCCGAAGGAGACGTCGCTCCGGCTCGACTGAAGCGAAAGTGAGGTCGCGATTCTGGTGTCCCGGCTGACCATTGAGCGCAACTGCGGCAGCTGGGCGTAGAGACCGTCTCCAGGACAGGCTGTGCGATCGACGACGCGATGGCCGGATATGCGCTGCACCTGCACCGGCGAGCCGGCTGAATAGCGGTTCGTGGCACCTCCTTGGGACGTCACCGTGACGGTGCCGGTTGGCGGCACACCGTGGACGGCAAGCTTCCAGGAAAGAAGGCGGGCGAGCGCGTCGAGGCCGGCCGTGGTCTGTCCTACGGTGCTGAACGTCCCGAGATTCGCGATGCCCGTCGATTGGTTGTTGTACCCCTGCGCCTGTGCTCCGACCACCGCCTGGTCGGTCCCTCCTGCTCTGCCTTCGAAGATCGTCCCGTACTTGTCGACCAGGAAGTTGTAGCCAATGTCGTTCCACCCATTCGAGTTGCGGTGGTAACGGCAGATGCCGAGCACCATGGCGGCTGAATCCCCCGGCCCATAGTTGCTCGCGGTGACGGTGTGATGTATGAACGCGAGCTTTACCTGGCCGTAGGCCGGCGTGACCCGTGGTGGGCACGCGGATGCGCCCCAGGCATCGCGCGACACGATCGCCGGCTGGCTGATCTGATCTGCCGCTGCGCTTGCGCCGAACAGACGAGTTACCGTGCCGAGCGCGGCCGATACGGTCCGGTGCAGGCTGGAGCGAAACTTGTCGAGTGCGGTCGGCTCGCCCTTCGACTTCACGAAATGGAGCCGGATCGAGCGAACGGAGCGTGGCGCCGCCATCTCGTACTGAACGTGATCAGCTTCTCCCGCCCACACGGGGGCCGATGTATTCCAGCCCGGCTTTCCCTCGGTGCTTCGCGGGTCCGGTCCGTCATCCGAGTCGGTGCCGACTCGAACCCAGCCGCCCCAGCCGCCGCCGGCTTGCTTCACGCGCATGAAGAGCACCGCGCCCCGGGCTCCGCGCCAGCGCATCCCGACGATGTTGAACCGCGTGGGCGTTTCGAGCGGCCGCGAGCGAAGCAACATTGGATTGCGACCCACCCGGGCGGCGGCTCTGGTCGCGTGGCTCAGGCTGAGCCGGTGTGCGCCCGAGCCGCTGGAGAGCACTCGCGGCGGCACTTGCAACGGCTTGTCGGCGAGCTCGAAGTCGACCGGCTTCGGCACGGACGGCCGTCCAGAGAAGGCCGGCGCGACCAGCCACGCCACAAAAGCGAGCGCCGTGACTGCAATCGCGACGAGCATTCGGCCGAGAGCCCTTGCCAAGACGTCTCCTCCCAGCTGCGGGGACATCAGAACGTCAGAACGTCAGAAAGTGCAACACGCCCACACGCGCGAGGTTGCGTCGCCGGTTCCTTTCTGGGACTTTCCTGTCTGCCTCGGCTGCGTACTAGAAGTTCGCCGGCTGGGTGATCGAGGGTTCGGGTGCCTTGTCCCTGTACCGATCCCTGAATGCGCGAAGCGCGTCGAAGGTCGCGTCGGTGACTTTGTTGCACCCGATCAGGTGACCCCAGGCTGCCGCGCCCACCTTGTACGTCATCGTGTTGTTCGGAAACATGAGCATGATGTGCGGGTCCTCGTTGAAGAGCCCGCCCAGCTGGCGGAGGCGCCTGGCATTCAGCGAAGGGGAATACTCGAGCTCGATCCGGCCGTGCTCGAGCGTGTGCACGAAGTGTGTCGGCGGGGGCTCCTTGCTGTAAACGCCGTCGGGAGTGGGGATCGGGTAGTGATTGCCGGAGGTGGGCGGGTTCGTCCCGTACTTCACCTTTCCGAGGACGTGGGTGCGCCCCTGGATCGGCGGATTGTTGAGGTCGCAGCTCGCCGCCTTGGCCGCCTGCTCGAGATTCGTGATCTTCTGGGTCGGGGGCGGTAGCGTGCTCTCGGCCTTCTTGGTAACCCCGCCCGAAGAGTCGCCGGACCCCCCGCCACCAGACGCCACGACGGCGATCACGATCGCTACCATTGCGGCCAGCACCAGGGTGCCGCCTGCGATGATCCCGTACAGCCGCCGTGCCCGGGTCCGCTCGCGCTCCGCTCGTTCACGGGCAAGACGCTCCTGACGCCGACGTTCCTTCTCCTCTTTTCTACTGGCCATCCGAAGGCTGAGCTTACTCCACGCAAACTGGCCGAGCGCCTCGTTTGCGACAGGCCCAACATTCCGTTAAGAGCTCTTCGTTGCGCGTCCCTTGCGGGATGCGTCAGAGGAAAACGGCGTGTTCCTCGGTCAGAGGGTTGAGAGCCTCTAAGAAACAGCCACGCCGGGCATTCCGTTAGAGGCTCTACGCGATGACGCGGCGTCGCGTGCGCTCTCCCGCACGCTTCGGCTGCCAGCATTCATCGAGGAACACCGCTATCTCATGGGTCAGCCGCTCGGGTCGCAGCCGAAGCTCGAAGAGAGAATTCGCTTCGATCAGCCGGCTGTTCGGAAGCTCCTCGGCAAGCATCTTGGCGTCGGAGAAGGGATGGATCGCGTCTCTCGGATGGCCGAGCACGAGCGCCGGCGCCTCGAACGTCTTTCGCTCGCTGCGGTGCGGGGCGGCCCGGCCGAAGAAAATGCCCTGGAGGACAGCGGCCGACGGCCCCGGATCTTGGCTGATCCAGTCGAGGAAGACGTTTGGGTAGTGGCCCAGCACCCTGGGGACGCGCCGGGCAAGCGCTGCGATTCTTCTGGAGATCGGCTCCCCGAAAGTCAGGCCGACCATGAGCGGGGTGAACGTGATCGCGCAGGCGAGCAGGGCGTTGTCGAGCACGGGCATCTCGATCACCATCCCGCGCAGGCGTGATGGCGCGAGCGAGGCGACTTCGAGCGTGACGTTTGCGCCGAGCGAGGTCCCGCCCACCACCGCCTGGTCGATTTCGAGATGGTCGAGCAGCGCGACGACCTGCCGAGCGAAGATCGGCATCGAGTAGCGCCACATGTCCCTCGGCCTGCTCGATTCACCGTGACCGAGCAGGTCGAAGGTGATCACGTGATTGCCGCGTTCGGCAAGGGACTGGGCAAGCGGATCGTGCATCCAGCGCGGCAGCAGAAGCCCGGGAAGCAGCACCAGATTGCGGCTTCCAGCTCCGTAGACGTCGTACGCGAGCTTCTGCCCTCCGTGCCCAAAAGTCGGCATTCGGGCCAGTCTAACCGCTCAACCGGAGCCGATGCCAGGCGTTTATTCGGTAGCGATGCGCAACCGGCTCAGGTCAGCCGCAAGAGGGTCGATAATGCAGATATGGCGGCAGGAAGCCACGTGCCTGTCCGTGCCAGAGGGACGGCGGGCACTGTCCGGGCAGGAAGCCAGCCACCGCCGCTTGCAAAGCAGCCGCCGGTGGCTTCGAGCGCTGCTGATCGAGCTCGCGAAGCCGCGGGTCGGCGTTCCGCACGCGCCTCGTCGCGGCACGTCCTCAAGTTGGCCTCGGATGA
>Ga0066710_100000559_pt1 | contig 23181 bp, 20 predicted proteins | sample GraSoiAngelo_159_FD_79666 | JGI IMG/M metagenome (GOLD analysis project Ga0066710, IMG submission 79666) | Grasslands soil microbial communities from the Angelo Coastal Reserve, California, USA - 14_1009_16_40cm | ecosystem: Environmental > Terrestrial > Soil > Grasslands | place: USA...
ACTTCGTCGCCCGCCTGCAGGCCCAGTGGCCACGCCGCGACGTTGACTCCGGCGGTGGCGTTCGGGACGAAGACGAGATCGTCCGGATCCGCGCCGACGTAACCGGCGAGGGCGGTACGGGCCTCTGCGAGCAGGCCGTCCAACCGTCGCGCGAGAAACAGCACCGGCTGCCGCTCGAGCTCGAGTTGCCACTCCCGGTAGCGCTCGAAGACGGCGCGCGGCGTCGCCCCGAACGAGCCGTGGTTCAGAAACGTCACACTCGGGTCGAGGAGGAACTCCTCCCGCAAGTGGGCGCCGTCCGACACCACTCGTACGGTAGTCGGGAATGTCTGAGGGCATCTGGACGATCCGTCCGTGCCCGCACCGGCAGGCGAGCGGCCTCGCAAAGGAGCTCGGCCTCAGCGAGATCACGGCAAGCGTGCTCGTCCGGCGCGGCTACGGCGACCCCGAGGTGGCGCGGGCCTTCCTGGCCGGCGAACAGCCCCTGCACGATCCCTCCCTCTTGGGCGACATGGCCGTTGCCGTCGAGCGGATACGCGCGGCGATCGCCGCCGGCCAGCGGATCTGCGTCCACGGCGACTACGACGTTGACGGGATCTGCGCGACCGTGCTCGCAGTCCTCCTGCTGCGGGAGCTCGGCGCGGACGTCGAGTGGCATCTGCCGAGCCGCTTCGACGAGGGCTACGGCGTCAGCGGCCAGACGCTGGAGCGGCTCGCGGAGGAGGGGTGCGGGCTCGTCCTGACCGTCGACTGCGGCATCACTGCCGTCGAAGAGGTCCGGCGCGCACGAGAGCTCGGCCTCGACGTCATCGTCACCGATCACCATCGTCCGGGCGACGAGCTGCCGGATTGTCCGATCGTGGCGACGCGCCCCTCCGACTATCCCTTCCCGGAGCTGTGCGGGACCGGCGTCGTCTACAAGCTCGGGCAGGCACTGCTGGGCGTCGAGTCCGAAGTGCTGCGCCGGCATCTCGATCTCGTCGCGCTTGCGACGATCGCGGACGTCGTTCCGCTCGTGGGTGAGAACCGATCGCTCGCGGTCGCAGGTTTGCGCACGCTCGCGCGAACGCAGAAGCTCGGCCTGCGTGCCTTGATGAAGGCCGCGCACGTGGATCCGGCCGCGGTCGATGCGGGCAAGGTCGGCTTTCGGCTCGCGCCGCGGATCAATGCAGCGGGCCGGCTCGGCGACCCGCGTGCGGCGCTCGAGCTGTTGCTCGCGGAGGACGCGGACGAGGCGCGGCGTCTCGCGGACCGGCTCGAGGAGCTGAACCGCGACCGGCAGGCAGTCGAGGACAAGATCCTCCGTGCAGCGATCGCACAGGTCGAGGAATGGCCCGAGGCGAAGCGTCGCCGTTCCGCCTACGTCGTGTGGGGCGCAGACTGGCACGAAGGCGTGATCGGCATCGTCGCGTCACGTCTCGTGGAGCGCTATCACCGCCCGGTGGTTCTCATCGCCGGGACGGACGGCCTCTGGAAAGGCTCCGGACGCTCGATCCCATCGTTCGACCTCCATGGTGCACTCGGTGCCTGCTCGACGTTCCTCGGGCGGTTCGGCGGACATCGGGCAGCCGCGGGCCTGTCGATTGCCCCCGACCGGGTCGAGCCGTTCGCCGAGGCGTTCGCGGCTCGAGCGGAAGGTCTGCTGGCCCCGGAAGACCTCGTCCCGGCAACCGTCGTCGACGCGGTCCTGCCGCGGGGCGCGAAGCTGACGCTGGAGCTCTGCGAAGAGCTGCGCGCGTTGGCGCCGTTCGGGCTGGCCAACCCCGACGTCACGCTGCTGGCGCCGGGCTGCGAGCTCGGCGAGCTCGCCACGGTCGGTGACGGGAAGCATCTGCGCTTCCGCGTTCAGCGTGACGGACACGACGCCGGAGGTGCGATCGCGTTCGGGCAGGGGACCAAGCTCGACCGCTACCGGGGTGAGGGCCGTTACGACGTTGCCTTCCGCCTTCAGGAGAATCACTGGAACGGAACGGTGTCGCCGCAGCTCGTGGTGCGTCGCGTCTTCGACGCCGACGACCGCTTCGACGAGGTCTACGCGTGGCTGCGCGCGCAGTGGGACGCGCGGCAACGTGATGCTCACGCCCAGAGGATCTTTGACGAGCTCGAACTGGAGGACGGTGGGCCGAAACGACATCCACTCGAATCGGAGACGTTTCGCGCGCTGCTCGAACAGCCGGCGCTGCTTCGCGCGGCTTGATCATCCGGCCAGAGACGGCGGCTGATCGCGACGCGATCCGCAAGACCAACGACGAAGCGTTCGGCGGCACGATCGAGGCGAAGCTCGTCGACGCCATCCGCGCATCGGACCGCTACGTGCCCGAGTTGTCCCTCGTGGCCGTGTCCGAGGGTCAGACCCTCGGACACGTCATCTCCAGCTACGTCGACGTGGAGCCCGGCGCCCGCAGGGTGCTGCAGGTCGGCCCGCTCGCGGTTCTCCCCTCGCACCAGCGTCGCGGGATCGGAACGGCGCTGATGTGGGAGACGATCCGGGTCGCCGAAACTCGCGCCGAGCCGTTGCTGCTGATCGAGGGCAACCCGGCGTACTACGAACGCTTTGGTTTTACCCGGGCGGACGCCGTCGGCATCGAGCCGCCCGAGGAGGCGCACGGGCCGCGGTACTTCATGATTCGGCCACTTGCGACGTACGACCCGCGCTTCCGCGGGCGTGCGATCTATCCGCCCGAGACGTTCGGGAGCGTGCTCTAGCGCGCGGTGCCGACTGACGCCCGGCGCACCCGCTGCGGTCGCTGCCGGCGGGGTCCGGCGAGGGCGTCGAGCGCAAGGAGGAGTCGTGCGGCGCGTACGGCGGCACGGCGTTCTTTTCGGCGTCTGTACCAGTGCATGAACGGCTCCCTTTCAGCATCGGAACGCGGGTTCCTTCCCTTGAGTCACGACCCCGGGTGGGGGAGGGAGCCCGATACCCCCGGAGTACACTGAGGGTATGGCTGTCCTTGAGACTCACGAAAAGCATCAGGAGCTCATCGACGAGCTGATCGCGGCCGTGGCCGCCTACAACCCGGAGGTCGATCGCGACCTGATCCGGCGGGCCTTTCTTTTCGCCGCCAACGCCCACGAGGGCCAGCAGCGCCGGTCGGGCGAGGACTTCGTGCTCCATCCGTGGGGCGCGGCGAAGATCTGCGCCGAGCTTCGCCTCGACGACGAGACCATCGCGGCGGCGCTGCTCCATGACGTGGTCGAGGACACGAACGCCGAGCTGGAGGACGTCCGCGCGGAGTTCGGGGACGAGGTTGCGAAGCTCGTCGAGGGCGTCACGAAGCTGACCCGCGTCCAGTTCCAGAGCCGCGAACAGGCCGAGGCCGAGAACTACCGCAAGCTGATCGTCGCGATGGCCGCGGACGTGCGCGTGATCCTGATCAAGCTGGCCGACCGGCTGCACAACCTCCGCGAGATCGAGTACCTCGGCAAGCAGAAGCAGATCCAGAAGGCGAAGGAGACGCTCGAGGTCTACGCGCCGCTCGCGCACCGGCTCGGCATCCACGCGATGAAGTGGGAGCTCGAGGACCTCGCGTTCGAGACTTTGCATCCGCGCAAGTACGAGGAGATCAAGGCGATGGTCAGCGAGCGTCGCGCCGACCGAGAGGGACACGTCTCCGAAGCGGCACGCGTGTTGCAACTCGAACTGACGAAGGTCGACATCCCCGTGGAGATCTCGGGTCGCGCGAAGCACTTCTACTCCATCTACGACAAGATGGCGAAGAAGGGTCGCGAGTTCAACGAGATCTACGACCTGACGGCGATGCGTGTGACCGTGGAGCGGTCCGGCGACGAAGGAACGCGCGACTGCTACGGCGCCCTCGGCCTGATCCATTCCTTGTGGAGGCCGATGCCCGGTCGGTTCAAGGACTACATCGCGATGCCGAAGTTCAACCGCTACCGCTCGCTGCACACGACCGTCATCGGTCCTGAGGGACGACCGCTCGAGATCCAGGTCCGCACGCGCGAGATGCACGAGACGGCGGAATTCGGCATCGCCGCTCACTGGCGATACAAGGGCGGGCGGCACCCGAGGACAGACGAGGCTTGGGAGAGTTGGGTGCGCCAGCTGATGGAAGCGCAGCCGGAGACGATCGACGAGCCCGGCGAGTACAAGCGCGCGTTTCTGACGGATCTCGTCGACGACGAGGTCTACGTCTTCACGCCGAAGGGCGAGGTGAAGACCCTTCCCTCGGGCTCGACGCCGATCGACTTCGCGTATGCAGTGCACACCGACGTCGGGCATCGCACGGTCGGCGCCAAGATCAACGGCCGCATCGTTCCGTTGCACTACCGGCTGAAGAACGGTGACTTCGTCGAGATCCTGACCTCGAAGGCCGGCCGGGGCCCGTCGCGAGACTGGATCTCGCTGGTGGCCTCCTCGCGCGCGCGTAACAAGATCCGCCAGTGGTTCTCACGCGAAACGCGCGAGGATCAGGAGCAGAAGGGTCGCGACTCATTGGAGCAATCGCTGAAGGCGGCAAAGCTCCCGTACCGCAAGCTCGTCGGGTCGGCCGTGCTCGCGGAGGTGATCCGCGACATGAACTTCAAGAAGGCCGAGGACTTCTACCTCGCGCTCGGCTCCGGCAAGATCGGCCCGCAACAGGTCGTCAACAAGGTCCTGCAGCGCTTGAAGACGGAGCAGGTCGCCGAGGAAGAGGCCGTTCCGCTCAAGGCGCCGCGGGCGAAGCATGCCGTCGACAGTGACAACTACGGGATCAACGTCCACGGCGTCGACGAGGTCCTCGTGCGGCTCGCAAAGTGCTGCACGCCGGTGCCCGGGGACGAGATAGTCGGCTACATCTCACTCGGAAAGGGCATCACCATCCACCGGGGAGACTGTCCGAACGTCAAGGCGCTTGCGCGCCAGCCGGAGCGCTTCACGCCGGTGAGCTGGGACGGTGGCGCAACGCAGAGCTTCCGCGTCCAGATCGCGGTCGAGTCGTGGGATCGGCAGCGCCTCCTGGAGGACGTGGCCCGGACGTTCGCCGAACACGGGGCCAACATCGTCTCGTACGGAGGCAGCGTCGAGGATCAGATGGCGCGGAACTGGTACGTCGCGGAGGTCGGGGACGTCAAGGAGCTCCGGGGCTTGCTGACGGCGCTGCGGAACATCGAAGCCGTCTTCGACGCGTATCGCGTCACGCCCAGCTGACGTCCCTCTTTTGAGGGTAAGTCCCTCTACAGAGGGATCGTCCCTCGAACGAGATAGGTACCTCGTTTCAGGGATGGCGCGCGGCGCGAATCCGACTACAACGAGTGCTAGGGGGAGAGGGCACGAAGCTGCGGCGCCCGACCGTTCCGAGGACAACGGGCGGGCGCGCGGCCTTTTGAGATTCGCTTCGCTCAGGTGAGGCGTCTGCGCCGGTCGCCGGACGATCGGCGCGCGCCTTTGGGGGAACCTCCCGGTTCCCCCAAACCCCCTCCACTGGTCCGCTTCGCGGACAGGCGGCTTCGCCGCCGGTCGCCGGACGACCGGCGCGCACGGACCTGGCCGGTGCCAGGCACGTGACTGGGCTCATGGGGACCAGGCTTCGCCGCCCGTCCCAACCGACGAGGCAGTAGGGCGAGATGAGCAGCGCGACGCGCTCGAGAAACGCGTGGTCCTCCGGGTCGAGCTCCCCGGCTACGATGCCGAGCTCGGCGACAACCTGGTTCTCGTACGAGATCGGGATCGCGATCGGCTCGGCTGTCTGCGTCCCTTTCGCCGGGCCGAGCACGAGCTCACCTTCCTCGACGAACGAGATCCCGACCCATGAGTACTCGTGGTGGAGGACGGCAACGACCTCGCGCAGCACCTCGTCAGCGTCGCCGCCGCGGTTGAGGCTCTCGTCGATCGCCGCAAGCGCGCCGTCGTGGGAGGTCACGTCTCGAGTGCCTCTCCCTCGAAGGCGCGAACGGCCTCCTTGTAGGCCACGGGAATGGGCACCGCCTTGCGCTCGTCGAGGTCGACGAGCACGAGCGTCTGTGTCGCCGTGACCATGAGCTCGTCGTCCCGCTCGCGATACGCGGCCAGCTCGTACGTGACACTCGTGCGCCCGATCCTCGCCATGCGCACGTAGACCTCGATCAGGTCGTCGAAGACGGCCGGCGCAAGGTAATCGATCGTGCACGCGCGCATGACGAACTCCTGGCCCTCCTCGCCAATGTCCATTCCGAGCAGGCCGAGGTTGCGGTGATACTCCACGCGCGCGAGGTCGAAGTAGGGGAGGTACCGGCCGTAGTAGACGATGCCCTGCGCATCCGTGTCGGAGAACCCGACCCGGGTCTGCGCGCTGAACCTGAAGGGAGGCTTTTCCTTCAGCTCCTGATCACCTCGAGCACCTCGTCGCGCTTGCGTTCCATCAGGTCAGGGGAGAGGGCCTCCAGGTTCAGGCGCAGCAGCGGCTCGGTGTTGGACGGGCGGACGTTCATGTGCCATTCCTCCGCGTCCACGGAGAGGCCGTCTAGGTGCGAGACCTTGCCCTCCGGCCCGAAGCGCTCCTTCAAGTCCTGCAGCTTGAGCGCGACGTCGGCGACAGGGGTGTTGAGCTCGCCAGTGATGAAGTAGCGCGCGCGGTACGCGGAGAGGAGCTCCGAGAGTTTCTGGCCTCGCTTGGAAATCAGCTCCAGCATGAGCAGGAACGGAATGACGCCGGAGTCGGCACGGGAGAAGTTCTGGAAGTAGTAATGGCCGGAGACCTCACCCCCGAACACGGCGCCCTCCTCTCGCATGCGGTGTTTGAAGAACGCGTGGCCGACGCGATTGACGAGCGGAACGCCGCCGGCGCGCTCGATCGTCTGCGGCACGGCCCAGCTCGCGCGTACGTCGTAGAGGATCTTTGCGCCCGGTTCCTTCTCGAGGATCGATTCGGCCAGCAGCGCGGTGACGAAATCTCCGGGGACGAACTCGCCCGTGTCGTCGACGAAGAAGCAGCGATCCGCGTCCCCGTCGAACGCGACGCCGAGATCGGCCCGTTCCGAGCGAACCCTCTCAATGATGAACTCGCGATTTTCCGGGAGCAGGGGGTTCGGCTCGTGGTTCGGGAACGTCCCGTCTGGCTCGAAGAAGTACGGCACTGCGTCGACCGGGAGGCGCTCGAGAACAGGGGGGAACATCACACCGCCCATGCCATTTGCGGCGTCGATCACGACACGTAGTGGTTTCACCGCCTCGACATCGATGAAGGACAGGACGGCATCGACCCAGCGCGGCCAGATGTCCTCGTGGCGGACATGTCCCGGGGTCAGACCCTCGGACCGGTCCTCAAGCGCCATGGCCCGGGTGCGGATGTCGAGGAGGCCGGAGTCGCCGCCGACGGGAAGCGCGCCGCGGCGCACGATCTTCATGCCGGTGTACTCCTTTGGGTTGTGCGAGGCAGTGACCATGACTCCGCCCTCCAGGTCGAGGTCACTCACGGCGAAATAGACCATCTCGGTCCCGACCATCCCGATGTCGACGACGTCGGCACCTGAATCCGCGGCACCGCGCATGACCGCCTCGGCCATCGACGGCGACGAGAGCCGCATGTCACGGCCGACGGCAATGGCGCGCGGCTCGAACTCGTCGACGTAGGCGCGGCCGATCGCATAAGCGCCGGCCTCGTCGAGCTGGTCCGGATAGATCCCGCGCACGTCATAGGCCTTGAACACCTTGGGATCGAGCACGGGCGACGATGCTACGGGACGGGCTCTATGCATGACCGCATGAATGTGTTACACCCTCCGTGCTTCAGGGTCGCACGAGAGGGGAGACGGATCTTGAGGAGGGATATCATCGCGATCGTCGCGCTGGCCGTGATGCTCGCGCTCGGGTCGGCCGCCGCCACCGGGGCTAGCGCCTCTACGTGGAGCTATCAGTCCGACGCGGCGTTCGCCGCCAGCTACTGGCAGAAGGGCGTCACGAACGTCTCTGCGACGACCCAGCGAACCAGCTGCTACGCACCTGAGGTCGAGTACCTCGCCGGCGACGGCTACCCCGGTTACGCCGACGGTGGCGGCTCGCTCTGCGCCGGCCGCGTAAACACCGGCGAGGACGTCGGGCCGTTCGCCCAGCAGGACGTGACAAACGACGTGCTGCTCGTGAAGGATCACTCCGAGTCGGACATTCGCGTCGACCCCACGAACCCGATGCACCTGATCGGGCAGAGCAAGTGGTTCGTCAACGCGCAGGGCTACAACCATCTCCTCGGCTTCTACGAGTCCTTCGACGGCGGACTGACGTGGAATATCCAGGGCCACATCCCGGGCTACGAGGGCTGGACGGACAACACCGACCCCGTCGGTGCGTTCGACCAGTGGGGGAACTTTTACTCCCTCGTGCTGCCGTACATGTTCTATTACAAGAAGGACGGCAGCCACGGGTACTCGAACGGCGCGAACCTGCCGAACCCGACGCTCCCTGGCGAGGCGATCGCGAACGCCGTGCACCCGGCAGCCGCGAGCCAGACCGCGAGCAACTGGATCACGACCGTCGGCGCGAACCAGCCGGACTACCTCGTCCAGAGCCCGCAGGCTGTCACCCACGGCGTCGACAAGCAGTGGAACGCGATCGACACGAATACGGCGAACAAGAAAGACCCGTTCGTCGGCCGCGTGTATGCGATGTGGGTCCTCTACAACTCGTTCAGCTCCGACCACCCCTACGTCTCGTACGCGCAGACACGCCCTGACGGGACGCACACGCCTTGGTCGACGCCGCAAGTGCTCGTGTCGATCTCCGGCCATCCCTTCGACCAGTACCTCCTTCCGCACGTCGATCCCGACGGGGTCGTTTGGACGACCTCGACCCTGAACAATCCGAAGCAGGGGTACGGCGTCGCGGACATCCAGCTCATCTGGTCGACCGACGGCGGCGTCACCTGGCAGGGCCCGCTTCAGGTTGCTGACAACATCCAGGTCCCGACCTACCAGAACACGACGTTCCGTGAGGGGATTGTGGACTCGTTCGCGGTCGGCCGCTCGAAGATCAACGGTCATTACCCGCTCTACGTCACCTACGAGGACTCGAGCACGGGTGCGTCGCACGTGTACCTGCTCACGTCGCTCGACGGCGGCCATTCGTGGAGCTCGCCGACCCAGGTTGACGACGGGACCGCCGACTCGACCCCCGGCGAGGCGCTCCAGCCGAGTGTGAGCGTGGCGCCGAACGGCATCGTCTCGGTCGTGTTCTACGACCGCCGGCTGCCCTGTCCCGCGAATGACGGCAGCACTGAGGCGGCGAACTCCGGGATTTGGTGGGATCCGGGCACGACATCGTCGCCCGGGACTCCGTGGGGCCGTGCGAACTACTGCGTCAACAGCGCGGTGCAGTTCTACCGCCCGGACGGCTCGCCGATCGGGCAGAACACCCGCCTTTCGGAGCACACGTGGGACCCCGAGCTCTCGACGGCACACACGGGCTCGATCAATTACTCGGGCGGCTTCATTGGCGACTACTTCGGCGTCGACTCGTCTCCGCTCGGCTTCACGTACACGACGTCGGTTTCGACGTTCAATTACAGCGGCGAGAACCCGAGCTTCCACCAGCAGCAGATCGTCGCGAGGATCGCGACGCCCTAAGCGATCATCGACGCCCCTCTAAAGCCCGCGTCCCGACGGCGCCGCGCGCCTCCCCGGAGCGTGACCGGCGCTCCATAGAATTGAGTCGGTGGAACGGAAGCTCGCAACAGTCCTGTTCGCTGACCTGGTCTCGTCGACCGAGCTCGTCTCGGGCCAGGATCCCGAGATCACGCGCCGGCGCGTGACGACCTTCTTCGACGGCGTCCAGCGCTGCATCGAGACGCACGGCGGCACCGTCGAGAAGTTCGCCGGCGACGCCGTGATGGCCGCGTTCGGGATCCCACGCGCGCACGAGGACGACGCCGACCGCGCCGTCCGGGCCGGTCTCGGGATTCTCGATCATGTCCGCGATCTCGGTCTCGAGGCGCGAGTCGGTATCGAGGCGGGCGAGGTGGTGGTCGACGAGACCGACTCGACGTTTGCAACCGGTGAGGCCGTGAACGTGGCGGCGCGCCTCCAACAGGCTGCCGCACCGGGAGAGATTCTCATCGGCGAGGCCGCGCACCGCCTGACTGCGGGCAGCGTCGAGGCGGAGTCGGCGGGGCCGCTCGAGCTACGCGGCTTCCGCAATCCGATCGAGGCGTACCGGGCGATCGCTGCGCGCGACGGTCAGCCCCATTCGAAGGTGTCCGCTCCCTTCGTCGGCCGCGAATCAGAGCTCGATCTGCTCGAGAACACGCTGGCACGCACGATTCGTGACCGGCGCCCCCACGTCTTCACCGTCTACGGAGAGCCGGGAGTGGGGAAGAGCCGTCTCATCCGTGAATTCCTGGCCGGCGTCGAGGGCACGACGATCCTGTCCGGTCGGGCGCTGCCGTACGGAGAGGGCGTGACGTACTGGCCGTTGGCCGAGATGGTCAAGGCGGCCGCCGGAATCACGGACGACGATCCGATGGAGACAGCAAAGCAGAAGCTGATCGAGTGTTGCGGCGACGAGGCGATCGCCGAACTGCTCGGCCTCGCCTCCGGCGTCATGGAGGCGGTCGAAGGCCAACGCGGTGCGCCGGAGATCGCGTGGGCCGCGCGCGAGTTCGCCGACGAGCTTGCCGACGTGCAGCCGCTGGTCATGGTCTTCGAGGACATCCACTGGGCCGAGGAGCCCCTGCTCGAGCTGATCGACCATCTCGCACAGTGGGTCCGGGAGCGGGCGCTCCTGATTCTCTGCCTGGCACGACCGGAGCTGCTCGACATCCGCCCGGGCTGGGGAGGCGGGCGCGTGCGCACGACTGCGATCGAGCTCGAACCGCTCGGACGCGAGGACAGCGAGGCGCTGGCCGACGCCTTGCTCGAGGAGCACCGGGTCACCGGGAAGGTGCGAGCGCGCCTGCTCGACAAGACCGAGGGCAATCCCCTCTTCGTGGAGGAGACGGTGCGGATGCTGGTGGAAGAGGGGGCCGAGGGTGGCGACCGGATCCCCGATTCGCTCCAGGCGATGATCGGCGCGCGCATCGACAGGCTGCCGGCCGGGGCGAAGATCCTGCTCCAGCGTGGCTCGGTGATCGGACGCACCTTCTGGGCGGGCGCGATCGACCACCTCTCACCCGAGTACCACTCGGACGAGGTCGAGGACATCCTCGACGATCTCCTCTTGCGCGACTTCGTCACGCGCGAAGAGCGGTCGACGATCACCGGCGAGGCGGCCTACCGCTTCAAGCATGTGCTCATTCGCGAGGTCGCATACGGCGGTTTGTCGAAATCGGGGCGAGCCGAGTATCACACCCGCTTTGCGGAGTGGCTGCGTGAGAAGGCCGACAAGGAGCTGCTCGAGATCCGCGCCTACCACCTCGATCACGCGTGCGCGCTCTATGCCGAGCTCGACGGACATCCTCCCGTCGAGTTGTCGCGAATGGCTGCGAAGGCGCTCGAGGCTGCCGGCAAGCGTGCCCTCGCCCGTGAATCGAACCTCTCGGCCCGCAAGCTCCTGCTCCGCTCGGTGGAGCTCGAGCCGACCCTGCGGCGCCGGTATCTCGCGGCACGCGCCGCCTGGCAGCTTCAAGACCTACCTGTCGTCCGCGACGAGATGAGCGTCATCGCGGAGGAGGCCGAAGCCGAGGGCGCCCGCGACATTCAGAGCCGAGCCCTCACGGCGCTTTCGGAGGCGGCGGCCTCCCTGGACGGTGAGCTCGTCCGCGCAGCGGAGCTCGCCGACCAGGCACTGGCGGTTGTGGAAGCCGATGATCACGAGGGTCGCTTCAGGGCGCTCGACCGTCGTGCTCGCGTCGCGAGATGGATTGGGCGCGAGGCGGAGGCCGAGGAATACGAGCAGCAGGCCCTCGAAGCCGCGCGGTCGGCCGGTAGGAAGGATCACGAGGCGCGGGCCGCACTGCAGCTGGCTGGGATCTACATCAGCCGTATGCACGAGGAAAAGGCAGAGCCGCTCATCGACCGCGCGCTCGAGCTTGCCGAGGAAAGCGGCAGCATCGTCGCGCGGGCGAGCGCCGCGCAGTCGAAGGGTGGGCTCCATCGTGTGCGAGGGCAGTACGAGGAGGCCGAGGGTTGGCTGACGAAGTCGCTCGACCTTTACCGCGAGACGGGGTCGGTGTCGGAGATCGCCTGGACGTCCAGACAGCTGGGCCAGGTGGCCTGGAAGACGGGCAACCCCGAAAAGGCCGAGAAGTTTCTCCGTGAGTCGATCCGACTGCTCGCGCCGATGAAGGAACGCGGCACGCTGTGCGAGAGCCAGCGTCTGCTGGCGCAGTTACTCCTTGCAGAGGGCCGGCTCGACGAGGCGGAGAAGTACGCGCTCGCCGCGCGCGAGACCGTCAGCGCGGAGGATGTCCTGTCACGCGCGACCACGCGGATCGCGCTCGCACAGGTCCGTGCGGCGCAGGGACGAGACGAAGAAGCGGAAGCCCTATTCGGTGAGGCCGTGGAGATCATCACCGGAAGCGAGTATTGCCGGGTACTCCTCGATGTGTTGCCTCCCTATGCGGAATTTTTGCGCGCGCGCGATCGCGAACCTGAGGCGATGGAGCTCGAGGCACGGCTTGCCGAGCGCGTGCCGACTGCTGCGTAGAGCTCCTCCCGGATCGCCTGGTTCGACGCCTCGTCCGGTGCTTCGGTGATCACGGTCGCCGGTCGGTCGAAGTCGCGGAGCGCGTTGCCGAGCGGCTCGACTCGGAGTGTCCCTTCGCCGTACGGAAGGTGCTTCGTCTCGTTCCGGTTTGCGTAGGCGATGTCGGAGAAGTGGATGTGGAACGGCGCGTCCGGAGGTAGCACCGCGTCAGCTCCTTCGAGAATCTCGCGGAACGCGGGGGCCTCGGTGAAGCCACCGTCCGTCACGGCGTGCAGGTGCGCGAAGTCGACGACGGGGCGGACCCAGCCCGTGCGTGCCGAGATTGCGAAGACGTCGGCCGCCGTGCCCAGCTCGCGCACACGGCCCATGATCTCCACGCCGAAAGGAACGGCGCGGTCCTTTTTCTCCAACCGTTCGCGCAGCTCGCCGAGCTGTTCGACGACTGAGTCGATCGCCGCGTCGCGCTCGCGGCCGAGCAGGTAGCCGGGGTGGAAAACGACGACCTCGGCGCCGGCCGCCTTCGCGACGCCGGCCGAGTGGTCGAGCATGCCGACCGCCATGTTGAGTTTCTTGCCCCGTTCGGCGTGGCCCATGAAGCCTGCGATCGGCGCATGGACGGAGAGGACGATCCCGGCCGCTCTCGCCAGCTCCCCGAACTTCTCCGCCCACGGATAGTCCATCCAGAACTTGCCCTCGAAGTCGATCTCGCAGGCCGTGTAGCCGCGTTCCTGGAGGAGCGCGACTGCTTCCTCGGGGCTCTCCCGGGACGGCACGCGGGCCGGGCCGTAGTGGAGCTGGGCCACGTTCCGAGGGTACTGGACGGTGCCAGGCATCGGCCATGTCCGCCGCGGTTGCCGTCCGACCCCTTTTCTACCCTCATTCCATGGTCAACAAGCCGTCACGCATCGACCTCCTGGAGCTCGACATCGACCTGCGGCTCACCGACCTCTGGCGCGAGGCGGGGGAGATCACGGAATGGAATCTCGACGTCGTCGCGGCCTTCATGCGCGCCGCCTACGGGAAGGGCTACTGCGATGCCCTGACCGAGGACGCGCCGGGCTCGCTGTGCCAAGACCACGGCTATCGGATCCCGGGGCGCCGCCCCGCCCCGGCACACGATTAGTGACGTAGTACTAGTCGCGGACGAGACGTCCAAGCAAGCCCCGCCGCTCCCAGCCGGTTGATGCCGCGGTCCCCTTTGCGAGCGTGTCCGCGCAGAAGAGACAGTTGCTGACGTGGGCGTCTATTGCAACGAGCGTTTGCTGAGGCAGTTCGCGTGTCACGTAATTGTCGAGAACTTCGCCGTATAGATGCATTGGTCTATCACCTCCTTCGACAGACGAAGATAGGTGGGGCCCTTAAGAGCGCCCTGAGAAATCGAGTCCCGGGCCTAAGAGTTCTGTAAGAGTTGCAGCGCACTCACGGATGCTTGTTCGAAACGGGGCAAGCGTAGTGCGAACGTCGCACCGTTCCGCGAGTTCCGCACCGTGCAGCGACCCCCGTGCGCTTTTGCGATCGCATCGACGATCGCAAGACCAAGGCCGACACCTCCCTTGGCGCGCGTGCGCGCGGCATCGGCGCGAGCGAAGCGCTCGAAGATCTGCGCGAGCGCGCCTTCAGGGACGCCCTCGCCGCCGTCTTCTATCTCGACGACGACGCTTCCGCCCGAGGCGCGTGACCTCAGCTCGATCGGATCTCCGTTCTCGGTGTACTTCACCGCGTTCTCGAAGAGCGCGTCCAATGCGGCGCGTAGTCCCTCGGGGTCGACCGCGAGCTTTCCCGCGACGAGCGGACCAAGATTCCACGCGCGCGGTGCGACCTCCGACCAGCGCAGGAACACATCCTCCAGATAAGGCTCCAAGTCGATCTCCTCGAGGACGATGAAATCGGGCTGGTCGGCCTTCGCGAGCAGGAGGAGCCGGGCGAGGATCTGCTCGATGCGTTGCAGTTCGTCGAGCGCGATGTCGATCTCGTGAGCCGAGTTGCCGTTTGTGCGCCTGTGCACCTCGAGGTGGCCGCGCGCAATCGTGACTGGCGTGCGCAGCTCGTGCGAGGCGTCATGAAGAAACCGCTCCTGACGTTGCAGCAGTGACTCGCGCTGCGCCGCCTGACGCTCGACGATTCCGAGTGCGTCCTGGCGGCGGCGGGCGTGCCAGACCATGGCGAGGAACATCGCCGACATCAGCGGCACTTCGAACAACTCACCCCAGAGCTGGTCGCCGGAGAACGCGTCGTTCAAAATCAACGCGCCGGTGACCGTCACGACCGCCAGCAGCGTCAGATATGTCGCCGCGGCCCGCCAGACGCGAAAGCCGTAGAGCAACGTCAGGCTGATCCAGACGAAGTGGAAGGGGATCGTCTCCCAGCCGGGCCAGACGGCCATGGCGACAAAGTTCGCGATCGCGAAGGCCGCCCAGGCGACCTCCGGCCACCTACGCCGCAGAAAGGCGATAGCCCGCATGGCGAATGGTTTCGATCGGCGCGTCGTCGCCGAGCTTCTTGCGCAGCCGCCGAATACAGACGTCGACGACGTTCGAGTGCGGATCGAAGTGGTAGCCCCAGACCTCGGAGAGCAGGCGCTCGCGGCTAATCACCTCGCCCCGATGCTCGAGCAGGTGATGGAGGACGCGAAACTCGCGATCCGATAACTGTGCGGTCACGGGACCAAGTCGCGCCTCACGCCGCGCGAGGTCCAGCACGAGCGTCCCCGCGCGGACGACGTGGCCATCTTCGCCCTGTCTCGCCCGGCGCAACTGCACATGGATGCGCGCGATCAGCTCGTCGAACGAGAACGGCTTGCTCAGGTAGTCGGCCGCGCCGAGCCCGAAGCCGCGCAGCTTCGTCGGCAAGTCCGACCGCGCCGAGACGATCACGACCGGGAGCTCTGGGCGTGCGCCGTTCAACTCATGCAGAACGCTCAGGCCGTCCAGCCCCGGCAGGAGCAGATCGAGCAGCACGAGGTCGTACGCGTCGCGTTGTGCGCGCTTGAGCCCCTCGCGACCGTTGCGCGCGCCGTCGACCGCAAAGCCCTCGGCCTCCAGTCCTCGTGCCAGGAAACCGAGGATTCGAGGCTCGTCCTCGATCACCAGAATCCGCACCGGCACGACCATAACCGACCTTGCGATGACATGAAGATGACTCCGAGATGACAGTTCGGTCATCTCTTGTGGAGTTGGCGCATGACGGATCTATGGTCGGCCCCGGCAATGGGCGAACGAACTCCGGAGCCCGGCAACGTGATCGGCGAGGCGCCGGCTCCGCTGACGGAAAGGGCTACGCGCCCGTCGCCGTTTCCCGATCGCGCGGCCCGCCACTGGATCCTCTCCGCGATCTTCTGGCTGACCGTCGTGGACCTCTTCGGCCTCGTCCTCGCGACGGAGTTCGTGACGCCCGAGGCCTTCGGCGGCATCTCCTGGCTCAGCTTCAGCCGAATCCGGCCCTCGCACGTCAGCGGCGTCATCCTCGCCTGGCTGACGATGATGTACTTCGGTGCGCTCTTCTACATGCTCCCGCGCCTGATCGGCACCCGGGGGATGTGGAGCGAGCGTCTGGGCGTATGGTGCGCATGGGCCTGGAACCTGATGTTCCTGCTGGGGGTCATCGGGCTCCTCACGGGCCACAGTCAGGGCCGCGAGTACGGCGAGTTCATCTGGCCGATCGACATCTTGCTCCTCGTCGTCTGGCTCGCGAACGTCGTCAACATCCTCGCCACCGTTTCGCTGCGGACGATTCGCCCGATCTACGTCTCCGTCTGGTTCTTCATAGCCAGCCCCATCTGGCTCGCCGTCGATTACGCGATCGGCAACGTCATCTGGCGCCCAGGGAACGTGTGGGGCGCTCCCTCCGGCGCCTTGGAGGGAAGCCTGTCCGACGCGATGCTCAACTGGTGGTACGCGCACAATCTGTTCGGGCTGTGGCTGACGCCGATGCTGATCGCGATCACGTACTACATGGTCCCGCGGATCACGAACACCCCTCTTTACAGCTACACGCTCTCGCTCATCTCGTTCTGGGGGATGGCGTTCCTCTACACCGGGGTGGGAGACCACCACATCCTTCAGTCGCCAACCCCGTCGTGGTTGAAGACGATTGCAGAAGTCTCCTCGTGGGCGCTCTTGATACCGGTCTTCGCCTTCACGATCAACATCCTCGGCACGATGAAGGGCAACTGGGACAAGTTCTTTACGAACTTACCCCTGCGCTTCACGCTCACGGCCTTCTTCTTCTACTTCCTGGTCAACATCCAGGGCGCGTTCGAGGCGATCCAGCCGTTCAACAAGCTGCAGCACTTCACCAATTTCGTTGTCGCCCACGCGCACTTAGCACTCCTCGGTGCCTTCACGATCCTCGGGATGGGGGTTATCGACTACATCGTCGCCCAGGTCTACGCGCGGCCGTTGTTCAGCCGCACCCTCACGGAGTGGCAGTACTGGCTCGTCACCGTTGGGTTCACCGGCTTCTTCAGCGTTCTGACGCTCGCCGGCTTCCAGCAAGGATTCAGCTGGGCGGAGGGCATTCCCGAGGTGAACGTCCTGCCTCAGCTCCACGCCTACTACATCGCGCGCGGAATCTTCGGGGCGATGATCGTCGTCTCCGGGATCGTCCAGATCGTCAACGTCGGCATGACGATCTTCACGAACACGCATGAGCGTCGCCGGAGGGAGACGCTCCGTGTCGCGGAAGCCGTCGCGCCGCCACTTTCCGGATAGCCGATGGACGGCGAGCGCACACAGACGCAGCACGACGGCCCCGAGCGTCCCCGCGGCTGGGCGCCGCACCCACGCGAGCAGATGCTCATCACGCCGCTCGTCGCCGGGCTGGGCGGCCTGCTGGCGTTTTTCACCGTCGTCTTCATCGTCGTGTGGCTGCCGATTCATACGTTCGACCCACCCGCGTCGCTCGATTGGGCCCCTCTCTCCGACCAGGCCGTCAAGGGACGCAATCTGTTCGCACAGAACGGGTGCTACGTCTGCCATTCCGGCTACTCGCGTCCGCAGGACGTACGGGAGAGCCTCTACTTCCTGTACCCGAAGGTCTCGCAGCCGGGCGACTTCTACGGAAGCGACCAGTCGCCGAACCTGCTCGGGACCGAACGGACGGGCCCGGATCTCTCCCAGGAGTCGGGGTGGCATCCCGACGACTGGCAGCGAGCTCACTTCTACGACCCGCGTTTCGTCGATCCGCTCTCGCTGATGCCGCCGATGAAGTCCCTCTTCTCTGACACGCAGATCGAACAGCTGATCACGTTCGTCGAGACGCGCAGCGGCAAATCAGGCCTCCTGCGCTACGCCGGCCAGCTGTACTCGAAGCACGTCGTCACCACCAATCAGGGGTTCCCACAGCCCTACACCGGCTTCCAGGGCGCACACAAGCCGATCCTCGAGGGGAACGACAAGATCCTCAACCCACCCAAGGACCAGCTCGAGGAGGCGCCCAACCTCGCGCAGATCGATCGGAGCTACTGGCTCTCAGCGAATCCTCTGCCGGTGACAGAAGAAAACCTCCTGCGGGGCAAGGAAGTCTTCTTGCAGCGCTGCGTCGGCTGCCACGGCATCGCGGGCGACGGGAAAGGCCCGGGTGCTGCGTTCATGTCTCCGTCCCCTGCCGACTTCACAAGCGCAGACGACGCCTGCTGTGGCGGCGACACGGGGCCGGGTGACTTCTACTATCGCATCCTGCGCGGCTGGCCCGGGACGGGCATGGAAAACTTCGGCGACCGGCTGTCGGTCGACGACATCTGGCGTGTCGTCCTGTTCGTGAAGACGATTCCGAATCACACGCTGAGAAAGAACGTGGTCCCCGAACCGAAGGACTACATCGTGTGGCAGCCCTCGAAGGAGCTGATCGCCTGGCTCAAGAGTCGGCAGAAGCCCACGGGGAACGCGTCGTTCTCGAAGAAGGCTGTAACGGATCCGTTCATGCAGGAGGCGATGCGCGTCCTCCCAGGGCTGGCGCCCGGTGACAAGTTCCTCCTGAACGACGGCAAGACTCCGCTGTCTCTCGACGACGCGGCGGCCGGGATCAAGGCCATCTACCAGGATCTGCTCGACAGGGCCTGGAACGAGGCGCGCGCGCGTGGGAACAAGCTTCCACCAGAGGTGCAGAAGGCAATTCCTCCGACCGTCCCGGGCCAGCAATGAAGGGCCTCCTCAGGAGCGTCGCGGTCGTCGGTGCACTTGCCCTCGTAGCACCGGCGGCTGCGTTCGCTCACGATGCGCCCGAGACCGCGAAGTCGCGCTGGGTGATGGTCGACTGGATGCTCGAGTCGTTCTTCGTGTTCGCGGGCTTTGCCCTGGTGGTGTTCATCTGGGCGTGGAAGGCGGGGCACTTTCACGACCTCGAGGCCCAGGCCGCCATTCCGCTTCTGATCGAGGAAGAGGACTACTACACCCCGGAATGGGCGTTCGATGACGAGGAGTGGGACGAATGAGCATACCGACCGGCGACACGCCCCAGAAGGTCCAGCAGTTCTATCTCTATCTGAACGGCCACCAGGAAACGACCCGTCCCGTCCAGCCCTGGCACGTCGACTGGATGTCGGTGGCCTGGCTGTGGGGCTTCGTGTTGTCTCTCATTGTCGTACTGCTCCTGTGGGTCAGGCAGTACCGAACCACGCGGCAGCGAAGGGGCATCTATCCGGTGGACAGCTTCGGCGGGTGGACCTCGGAAGGCGCGGGACCGGCCACGGGATTCTTCCTCCTCTTCACAGCAATCATCGTGGGATTCGCGGTCGCGCTCATCGTCGGGCACCTCGTCTGGGGGCAGAAGTTCTGATGGCTGCGATCTCGGTCCTCCCGTTCGTTTCGTATTCCTCGATGACCGAGACGCTCGTTCCCGCCGCCCAGTGGCCGACGGTCTACTCGTCGCTGCAGGCGTTGAAGGGGCACGTCCAGGAATACCCCGGCTGTCAGAGCTTCGACGTGTTCGTGCGAGCGGAAGGAGACGGCGACGTGGTGGTCCACTGCTACACCACCTGGGACACGCCTGGGCAGCTCGAGGTGTTCCTCGAGCGCGGCTACACCTTCGAGCGGTTGCTTGCCGACGTCGGTTCGGGGCTCACTCCTTCGCGCAGCCTCGTGATGGAGAAGGTCTTCTGATGGCGCAGAATCAGGACGACCAACCGCGGCCTGCACGACCGCTGTTCGGCTACCGGGACGTTGGTGAGGAGGTACGGCACGGGCGGCAAGCGCTGACGCGCGCCTGGATCGTGCTCGCGATCCTGATCGTGATCTACTTCGCCTGGACGCTGACGGTCTACTTCATCGAACCGGGTCTTCGGTAGCACGTGTATACCCAGCGCCTCTCGTCGCTGGAGTTCTTCACGTATGCGGCGTTCTTCGCGATCGTGGTTGTGTCGATCGCCTCCATCCTGCCCGGGCGCAAGCCACCGATACGCACCGAGCCGTACGCCGACGACGAGCTCAACGCGCACGACAGCAGGTTGCCGAAGTACTTCCTGGCAGGCGGCGCGTTCCTGCTGCTCGGCGCCGTTCACATGATCTCGAAGAACCTGCCGTGGACGGCGGACTGGCTCGCCCGCGCCGGCTACGCAGGGCATCTCGTGCGCGACCTCTCGAATACGCACGTGATGATCGTCGGCGGCGGCACGCTGATCTCCACCGGGCTCTGCTGGTACGTCCTGCCGCGGATCGTCGGACGTCCCTTGTCCAGCCCTGGACTTGCCCAGGGTGCGTTCTGGTTCACTGCAGTCGGGCTGTTCGTCTTCTACGTCGCGTTGATCGCGAACGGGATCGCAATGGGACGGCTGGTGTCGTCGGGCTGGGACTACGAGGCGGCGAAGCTGCACATGGGCAAGGCCTATCGCGTTCCGGTCGGCATCGGGGCGGGCGTCATGGGCCTCGGCTACTGGTGCTTCGCAGCAAACGTGTTCCTGACGATCTTCCAGTCCCGGCTGGTGCGCGTGCCGAAGCCGGCGGGGCACCTGTGGAAGTTTCTCGCCACCGGCGCCGCCGGTCTGACCGTCGGCACCGTGCAGGGCGTGATTCAGGTGCAGCCGGCGCACGCGGACTGGCTCTACCGCGCCGGCCACGCGGGCGAATGGATCGATCCGATCAGTCACGCGCACATCAACCTCGTCACGGGGCTGACGATGCTGACCGCGGGCGCGCTCTTTGCGCTGGCTCCGGCTCTCGGGGGCAAGGCACCGACACGGCGCGTTGCGAATCTGTGCTTCTGGTCGCTGCTCGGAGGTTCGCTCGCGTTCTACGGAGTCGCCCTCTACCTCGGCTTCCACGAGGGGCGGCTTGTCGTTCGTCACGGCTTGACACCCGAGCGGGCCGAGGAGGCCACGAGGCTCCACCCGTTCCTGATCATGGCGGCGGGCATCGCGATGATGGCGGCCTTCTGGTTCCTGCTCCTGACGCTCGTCCGCTCCTTTCGTCCTGCGCGCGGGCCGATTCGAGCCTTCGTGCTTGCCGGCTGCGCGGCGTTGGCCGTGGGAACGCTCCAGGGCCCGATTCAGGCGTTCCCGGCCGTCAACGAGCTCCTCGATCGCGGCGGTGACGCGGGGGACGTGATCGTCAACCTCCACGCCCAGCTGAACATGCTGGCGGGCCTGATGGTCATCCTCGTGGGCGCGGCGCTTGCACTAACTCCAGGCGCGCTGCGGTCGCCGCGCGCGCTTCTCGTCGGGTTGTGCGGCGGCATGGCCGTGTACTACGCCGGCGGAATCGCCTTTGCCGCAGTCGAGGCCCACCGCGTCGCCAACGGGGGGACCTTCGGTGCGGCGGTCCCGTCACTCGAGCCGTGGCAGGCTCTCGTGCTCGTCCCAGCTGCTTTGGCGGTCGCGTTCGGGTTCGGTTCGTACGCTCGGGCGATGTGGCGAGGGACCGCGGCCTACCGCGCGGAGAGTCGCAGCCGTCTGCGACGCACCCCGTCGGCCTACGCGGGCCGCATTCCGAAGCACGTGCGTCGACGTCGGCCCACGGCGGTAGCCGTGTACGAGGTGCCGATGGCCCTGCTCGGCTTTCCCGGTGTCGGCTGGTTGTTCGCGGGCTATCCGCTCGCAGGCTCGACCCTCTTGCTCGTCGGGCCGGCGATCGCGTGGGCCGCCATACCGCTGGCGTTCACGCCGTTCTCGAATGGTCCACTCGTCCAGGTCGGCTGGCAGGCGGAGCTCTTCTGGTTGCCCGCGAGCACGCTGATCTCGACGGCTTTGCTCTTTCGCGCGCACCGGCGCCGGCGCCTCACGCTGCTCGGGTCGCCGCCGAGGCGGCGGGGCAGGAAGAGCTATCGAACACGCGTCGCCGTCTCGATCGGGGCGATCGGGCTCCTGCTCGTGACGCTGCCGTTCGTACCTGCGGTCGCCGGAATCGGTGGGAGCTCCGTCCGCTACGCCTACCAGAGCGGCTTCACGCGTGAGGTGACGGGCCAGTTCCTCGCCACCCCGCGCGGAACCATCAAGCTCTTCGCCTGGTCCGATCCGCAAGAGACGTTCCCGGCCGACGCGCTGCGCCTGCGTGCGCAGGACCTGCTCGCGTTGCGCGTGCGTGCTGCGGCCGTCGACGCGCCGGGTGCCTACCGGCTGTTCGATCTCGACGGCAACGGGATGCCGCTGACGGTTCGGCGGAGCTCGCCGCGTGAACTGGTCCTCGCTCCGGCAAAGAGATTGAAGCCGGGCAAGTACGTCTTTGCCGCAGCCCACGAGGGGATGTTCGGAGGTCGCGACTTCGCCTACCTACGCGTGGTTGCTCCGGGCGAGAGCGTCACGGTTGTGTCGCACAACCAGCGGACGGACGTTCCCGCTGTCGCGGATACGGTGCCTCCGGTCGCGGCGGCACTCCTGGCGGCCGCGTTCGCGCTCCTTCTCCTTCGTTCCCTGTTGCGGCGGACCGCCGGACAGAAGGCGCTGTGGGCCGCGGGCTTTGCGCTGTTCGCCGTCGCGGCCGCGAGCGAGGCTGCGGCTCAGCGCGCCGGCTGGAATCCGGCCCTTTTCCGAACGTACTACCTCGCCGGCGGCGTCTTGACCGTTGCGTACCTCGGTGCGGGCTCGGCCTGGATGCTGCTGCCACGTCGCGGACGAGACATTCTGCTCGGCGGTCTCGCCGTGGCAACGGCTGCGGCCGTCGTCACCGTCGTGCTCGCTCCCGTCGACCTGTCCGCGCTCGCGGCGGCGCACAGCGGGCAACCACCGAAGAACGGTGCACTCGGCGGCCATGCCTTTCTGTGGGCCGTCGCCCTCAACTCGATGGGCACGCTCCTCCTTGTCGGTGGCTCATTGCTCTCGATCCTCCGACGTCAGCGCGTGCGCGCGAATGTGTGGATCGCCTCCGGAGCGCTGACCGTGGCGGCCGCCACCGGTCTCTCACGGGCGGGCGACACGTCGCTCGTGTATCTCGGCGAGCTGATCGGAATCGCCGTCATGTTCTGCGGTTTCACGTTGACCGCACCCGCCCGCAAGCCTGCGCGCGCAACAGAGGCGCCCCCGCGACCGGCGGTGGTCGCCCGGTGAGTCGGCGCGCCCGCGCATTCCACCGCCATGCGCAAGCGGTCCTCGATCACGAGCTCCTGCGTGCGCGGAAGCGGCTTGCGGACCTGCCCGGAGAGCGTCGCGCGGCACTGGAGGAGGAGACCGCACGCGTCGTGGCGGCGGTGGTGGACTCGGTTCTCGA
>Ga0066710_100000561_pt1 | contig 23168 bp, 17 predicted proteins | sample GraSoiAngelo_159_FD_79666 | JGI IMG/M metagenome (GOLD analysis project Ga0066710, IMG submission 79666) | Grasslands soil microbial communities from the Angelo Coastal Reserve, California, USA - 14_1009_16_40cm | ecosystem: Environmental > Terrestrial > Soil > Grasslands | place: USA...
ATCGGGCGCAACGGCTCGCCGTTCCCGCCCCTGCCGTCGCTTCGTGACGGCGACGCGAAGCAAGTGGGTCAGCCGCCGTTGCGCGTCAGCCCAGGCCTTCGTCCCCAGTTCGCGGAGGACCTTGTCTTGCGCCTTGGTCCAGAGCGGCCTCGCGACCGCCAGGGCTCGTCTCCCCTTCGATGTGAGCCGCATCGCCTTGATTCGCCCGTCGGGGTGCGACGCACGCTCGATCACACCATCGCGTTCCAGGAGGTTGAGGCTGCGCGTGAGCGTCGTCTGGTCGATGGCCAGCGCGTTCTCCAGTTGCTTCAGGTTCGCCTCGCCCATGCGGCCGATGGTCGCGAGAATGCTGAACTGAGTCACCCGGAGACCGCTCGGCCGCAGGACATCGTCGTAGAGCTGCGTCACCACCCGACTGACCATCCGGAGCGTGTTGCAGACACAGGGCGAAAGCCGTCCGCGGTCCTGTCCAGCAGCCACCGTGGAGACTCTCCGAGTCATGGACGTCATGCTATCGGCCATCGTCGTGCCACCTCAAACGAGTTACATGTAGACACATCATAGCTCAGCCCTGCGCGTCAGGGCTGCGAATCTCGACGGCCCGGCCGAACATCGTAGTGTCAGGAGGACACGCACGGTGTCCGAGCGATTCTTCTCCTTCCGGCGGCTCCTTCCCGACGAGGCGCACGCCTTGGCCTACGTGGACTATCACCAGCGGATGGCGAGACCGGGGGACTCCTAGCATGCGAATCGCCGTGCTCGGATCTCGACTCCTCCTTAATTCCGTCCAAAACACGGTCCGATCAGCAACGCTCTCCGCAGCCAAAAGCAGAGCGTTCAGATTCTCATGCCGAGCAGTCGAGAACGGAGAGCAACGGGTGTAGTACGCCTGCGAGTTACAAGTGGGGGGAAGAGCGGTGTCGGGACTCCATCACCTCGTCGGATCTGGACCAACCCTCACGCATCTTGCCGAGGTTCTCGCCGCGCAGCCGGCCGATGAAGGCGCGCGGCGCCTGATCCAGCCCTTCGGTGCCTTGCACCCGCGCGGACGGCGGCGATTGCGATCGGCGCGTCTTTACCGTGAGGGTGCGAACACCAGATCGTGCGCCTCTCGTTCAACCTTGCGATTGATCTGGGTAGTGACGTCGAACGTCCCGTGGATCAGACCCCAGCTCGCCATCCACTCCCAGGCCCAACGCGCCTCGTCCTCCGGAATCGGAGTCGGCTCCCTGAGCTGGATGCGACCGAGGTTGAAGTCCTCCGGAGTCAGCGCCTGGACCTCGGAATAGCCGGCGGACCAGCCTTCCTTGAAATACGAGACGTACCGTCGCTTGTCAGCCCTGATGCGACGGACCGCCTGGGTGACGCCCCGGAGGAATGCGGCATAGAGCTCGGGATCGAGGTCCGGGCCGGCAACCCACGTCCCGTGAAAGAACGTCGTCGACACCAGGCGGCATCCGGCCTTCTCCGCCACGGTGATCCAGGGCTCCTGCAGCACAGTCGCGTCGAACTCGCCGCGCATCATCGCCGCGTATCGCTCGCCGGGATGGGTGACGGCAGCGCACGTCGTCACCGCGTCCCGAGGCACTGCGCCTTCGAGCATCTGCAGTCCGGCGTAGGCGGTGCCGTTGCCGTAATCCAGTCCCACCATCCTGTTAGCCAGCTCTTGCGGAACGAAGACACCCGAATCGGGAGGTACGATGAGAGCAGCACAGACGATCATCGACCGGCGTCCGATCTGGAGCGCCCCCACCCGGCTTTCCGCCACCCGGCGGTTATTGCCGCACTCTCACCCCTGGAACATCGTGGCTTCTCCACGTTCCTGAAGCCGTCCCTGATTCGTCACCGGACTCGACAAGGTCCCTTCCGTGGTGGAGCGGATGTCGCGAGACTCCCGCGACGCCATCCGGAGATCGAGTCCCTCCGCCCTGAACAGCCCTTCGTCCATGGCGACCAATACGTCGAGACTGCTGAACGCCGACACCGGCTCGATCGTCATCGTCATCGCGGTCATCGCGGTTCCCTCCACTCATGAGTTCCAGCATTCCTGGTTCGGGCGTGACCCCGCTTCATCCTACTCCTCGCCAGCCCCTTCTGGGGAGGCGCGCTCATGAACGGAGGACGGCCCGAGGCTCGTTCGTGGCCTCAGGAGGCCTGGCTGAGCGCAGCGTGATCGCCACGGCCGCCGGCAAGGCACGCGGCGAGCCAGGCCGGATGCGCAGCCGGCGATGTCCACACCTCAAAGTGCAGGAGAGAGAGCGCGAGGGCGTCTGTCAGGAAGAACAGCTTATGCCGGTCGGTGAGCGCCCGCGGGCCTTCCTTCAGCGCGAGCGCCACGGCGTTTTGCCGGCGCAACTGCGCGAGTGGGGATACCCTCGCGTGGGTACACGACACGGCGCAGGCGATTGCGTTCACCCGCGGATTCACCACGGCATCGACGAATCCGGACGCGGCACCGACCCCGCCCGCGTATGCGCGTATAGCTCGCAGTTCGTTCGGTGGATCCGTTTCCGCAGGAATCAGCAGCAGCCTGGCGCGTCGCATCGCGCGGCCGAGCGACACCTTGCTTGAATAGACGGAGATCGGGATCGAAAGCGTGAGCGCGCCGACCACCGGCAGCATGAGCCACCAGGTATACGAGGAGTCCAGCCAGTAGACCGTGGCGGCCCAGACTCCGCCGAGGAGCGTATGTGCCCCGTGGCGACGCACGGCCTCGCCCCACGTGGTTTCGGCGTCCTCGCGCGGGGGGCTCTTCCAGGGCACGCCCAGGCCCGTGAGCGCCATCAGGACGAACTGCGTGTGGAACAGCATGCGGATCGGCGCGAGTAGGGCGGAGAACAGCACCTCCAGCAGCAAACTCAGCGTGACGCCAAGGACGCCGCCGAATCGATCGGCGCCTTGCGCGACCACCAGGATTCCGCTGAGGATCTTGGGCGCGAACAGCACAACTCCTGTCGCGATGACGAAGCCGATCGTGGCATTGATATCCCATTCGGGCCACACCGGGAACAGCTGGCGCGGCTGGACGAAGTACTGGGGGCCAATCACGGTCTGCAACACGATGAACGCGGTCGACAGCGCCAGGGAGAGGAACCACAGCGGCGAGGCCACGTAGGACATGATCCCGGTCATGAACACGGCGCGATGCGCCGGGTGCAGGCCCTGCCACAGGAACAGGCGGGCGTTGATGAGGTTCCCCTGACACCAGCGCCGGTCGCGCTTCAGCTCGTCGATGATGTTTGGCGGTATCTCCTCGTAGCTGCCGGGCAGATCGTACGCCATCCACACTTTCCAACCCGCCCGACGCATCAGCGCGGCCTCCACGAAGTCGTGGGAGAGGATCTCACCCGAGAGGGGGCCCCGCCCGGGCAGGCGCCCGAGGGCACAGTGACGGATGAATGGCGCGATCCTGATGATCGCGTTGTGGCCCCAGTAATACGACTCGCCCAGCTGCCAGAAGTGCAGGCCCGCGGTGAACAGCGGCCCGTAGACGCGGGTGGCGAACTGCTGCATGCGCGCGTACAGCGTCTCCCGCCCGGCGGCCTGTGGCGCCGTCTGGATGATGCCGGTGGTCGGGTTCGCCTCCATCAGGCGCACCAGCGTCGTGACGCAGTCGCCGCTCATGACACTGTCCGCATCCAGGACGACCATGTATCGGTACTGGCTGCCCCAGCGCCGGCAGAAGTCGGCGATGTTCCCGCTCTTGCGCTTGATGCGGTGGCGGCGCCAGCGATAGAAGATCCGCCCGAAGCCCTCGACGGCCGCGCAGAGATCCAGCCAGGCCTGCCGTTCCGCCGTCAGCGTGTCCGGCTCGCTGCTGTCGCTGAGAATGAAGAAGTCGAACTGCGGCAAGGCGCCGGTGCGGGCGATCGACTCGTAGGTCGCCCGAACCCCCGCGAACACGCGCGCCACGTGCTCGTTGCGAATGGGCATGACGACCGCCGTGCGGGCCTCCGGCGGAATCGCGGTCCCGGGCGCCACGGATCGACTGATGGCGTAACGATCGCGGGCCAGGCACAGGAGCACGAACCCACTCAGCGCTGTCCAGAATCCGAGTGAGACCCACGCGAACAGGATTGTGAACAGGGTCAGGATCGCGAGCTCCAGAGGCTGTTGCCCGTGGTACGGCAAGACCCGCGTGGTCATGTAGTACGCGAACGCCGCCGTCTGGGTCAGCGCCAGAACGGCGAAAACCGTCCGGCGTATCGCGGCCGTCCGCGTCACCTTGCGGCTATCCGACGACTCCGGCACGTCCGTGGCCGCATCCGCCGGCGAAGCGTGGCGGCGCAACTGTGCTCGGACTCCGCGGAAGATCCGCGTCAAGAGCGTGGCCGGCCACCCGAGCGGTGCCATGGGCGTCCGCCGAATCGGCGGAGCGGTCGGCAACGCCCAGGCGCCGTCGTGGGCGTCAGCGCAACCGTCGCGCGTCGCGAGCTCTGGGACGGCGAGCTCGAGCCGGCGACGAATCGAGGCGAAGGCGGCATGATGGCCGGCGCGCGGCGCGCCGGTCAGGGCATCGTGGAGCGTGGCCATGGCTGGGCTCGCCTCAGTCTCCCGCTGCGTCAGCTCCAGCAGCGCCCCCTTCCGCTCCCGCGGGAGGCGGAGCTGGTCCAGGTAACGCCGGCATATGCGGGCGGCGTCCGAACCTATTCGGGCGGCAGGATATAGCTCCACGTCTCCGTCAGGACTTCTTTCCCGTTGTTCAGGTGCGCCCGGAGCTCCACCGGTTTGCCGCCGTCGATCCGCCGGAACCGCACGGCGAGGCGCCAGCCTCCCGTGATCTCGTTGCGCATTGTGCGTCGCTCCAAAACTTCGCCGTTGGGGTCGATCCACAGCGCGACGTCCGCGGTAGCAGCGGCCGGCATCCGGCTGAGCGTGGGGCCCTCGAAATCGACGTGGAGCTCGATGCTCCCATCCGCGGCCTTCACATAGCCGCGGCCGCGCCGCGTCTCGCGCACCCACCCGATCGGGGGCCGGATCTCCCGGTCCTTCTGCCACAGCACACGATACGCGTACGGCAAGACCTCCTTCGGTCTCGGCTGCCAATCGGGGACCCAGTATGCCACGATGTTGTCGTTGGTCTCGTCGGGAACCGGAATCTGCACCAGTTCCACCCGGCCGGGGCCCCACGGTCCCTTCAGCTCGACCCATGCAGAGGGTCGCAGGTCGTAGCGCGCCTCCAGGTCCTCGTAGTCGCCGAACGAACGCTTCCGCTGCATCAGGCCGAAGCCCCGCGGGTTCGTGAGCGCGAAGGAGGTCACCAGCAGGCGTTTCGGATTGACGAGCGGGCGCCAGATCCAATCCTTCGCCGTGGCCTGGATCAACAGGCCTTCGGAATCGTGGACTTGCGGACGATAGTCCTCCCGCGCAGACCGCTGGTTCGCGCCGAAAAAGAACATGCTCGTCAACGGAGCAAGCCCCAGCTTGGCGACGTTTTTCCGGAGAAACAGCCTGGCGTCCACGTCGAGCACCGTCGTGACACCGGGTCTGAGGACGAACCGGTACGCGCCCGCCGCGCGCGGCGAATCGAGCAGCGCGTAGATGGTGAGCTCCTTCGCGGTCGTCTGCGGGCGTTCGATCCAGAACTCTACGAACCGTGGAAACTCCTCGCCGGTGTTTTCCGCGGTGTCGACGGCGAGCGCGCGCGCCGAGAGCCCGAAGCGCTGCCCCCGCCCGAGCCCCCGGAAGTAGCTGGCGCCGAGGAACACGAGCACTTCGTCCTTATATGTCGATGAGTTGACCGGGAAGTGGACGCGAAAGCCGGCGAAGCCCAGCCCCTGAAGCTCCTCACGGTCGATCTTGTTCTTCCCGTAGTCGAACGCGTCCGAATCGAACTGGATGTCCCGCACGCCCTCGGCCCAGACCTCGTGGATCGCGACGGGATCCTCGTAGAACCAGCCGGGATGGAAGAACATGATCTCGAAGGGCAGCTTCGCGTTCCGCCAGAGCGCTCGATCGGGTCGGAACCGAATATCGCGAAACTGATCGTAGTTCAGCGCCTTGATGCCCTTGGGAAGGGCGCCGCTCGACTTCTGATAACCCGCGGACGCGAGCTTCGCCGCCCGGGCGGTGACGTCGTCGAGGCTGAAGGCATACGCATCCGGGTTGATCGGCACGAGCGCCGCCAGCACGGCGAGCGCGCCGTACACGACCAGCCGCGCGGCGCGAGGCATGGCCGTTGCTGCGCCGGGCCCACGACGGACTCGCGCGTCTATCCGCTTCAGCACCAGCCGACCGCGTGTCGCTGATACGCTGGAACACAAGGCGAATAGCTCTGCTTCATCTCACCAGGACGCTCCGCTTGGGACTCGTACCGTCGACCAACGCAAACGCCCCAGCGCTAACTGCGCCGTCGCGCCGCCACGACCCACAACGAGGGGAGGACGACTTCAAAAATACCCACGCCGATCGAGGACGTCAAGCAGTGGCGGCCGCCTTGCCATCGCGGCCCGTCACGGCCGCGATGGTGGGTCGTCGGCCGCCTGTCCCTTCGAGGCGATGACCTTCGCGTAGAACAGGGCGCTGTCCTTGGGCGTGCGCTTCTGGGTGTCGAAGTCGACGTGCACGATGCCGAAGCGCTTGGAATAGCCGTGAGACCACTCGAAGTTGTCGAGCAGCGACCACACGAAATATCCGCGCACATCGACACCGTGTTCGATCGCGGCGTGGACGGCCTTGATGTGCTGGCGCAGGTAGTCGACCCGGAGGGGGTCGGCGAGACGGTCGCCCTCGACCGCTGGCGGGTCGAAGAACGCCGCGCCGTTCTCGGTGACGTAGGTTGGCGGATTGCCGTAACGCTCCTTGACCCAGACGAGGACGTCGCTCAACGCCGGCGCGAACACCTCCCAGCCAGTCTCGGTATAGGTCGCGCGCTTCTGCGACACCGGCGCCGCCTGCAAGAGCCCGTCGTGGGGATCGAAGCGCGTGACGTTGCGCGTGTAGTAGTTGACGCCGAGGAAGTCGATCGGCTGCCGGATCAGCGCGAAGTCATCGGCCGGCCATCGCGGCCACGCCTCGCCGAAGATCTGGGCCAGCTCCTCAGGGTAGCCGCCGCGGAATATGGGATCGAGGTACTGGCGATTCATGTAGGCGTCGGCCCGCGCCGTCGCGGCTCGGTCTACCGGGTCGTGCGACGCGGGGTACTTGGGCTCGAGGTTCACGACGATGCCGATGCGGTGACGCCCCTCCGCGCGATACACCCTCACCGCCTCCGCGTGCGCGCGCAGCAAGTGGTGGGAAGCGATCGGCGCCTCGAAGCGGTTCCGGTGGCCGGGGGCGAGCGCCCCGTACAGGTAGCCGCCGTTGGTGACGACCCATGGCTCGTTCAGCGTCGCCCATAGCTTCACGCGGCCGTCCAGCCGCCTGAAGACGACGGCCGCGTACTCGGCGAACCACCTGGCGATCTCCGGATTCAGCCAGCCGCCCAGGTCGTCCAGCGCGGCCGGAAGATCCCAGTGATACAGCGTCACCATGGGCTCGATGCCGTGGGCGAGGAGCGCGTCGACGAGCCGGTCGTAGAAGTCGAGGCCCGCCGGATTCACCGCGTTTCGGCCCTGCGGCATGACCCGGCTCCACGAGATGCTGAAACGATAGGCGTTCGTCCCGAGGTCTCGCATCAATCCGACGTCGTCGAGAAACCGCCGGTAGTGATCGCAGGCGACGTCACCGGTGGCTCCATCCCGAACCAGGTTCGGCGTGTGGGTGAAGCGGTGCCAGATGCTGGGCCCGGCGCCGTCCGCCAGAGGCGAGCCTTCGATCTGATAGGCCGAGGTCGCGGTGCCCCAGAGGAAGTGCTGGGGAAACTCGATCATTTGACGACCACCTTCGCCGGTAGCTCGTGAAATCGCAGTTCCAAGCCACGCCATTGCGCCGGCTTGCCATTGACGCGGGTGTCGGGCGACGGCGGCTGCTTGCCTGGCCAGACGAAAACCAAACCGCCGGGCGGCACACGCGATCCGCCGGCGACCTGGAGTATGATTCGCCCGCCCTCCTTCTTGAGCGAATACCTCAAGAGCCCATACGGCGTGCGCAAGTCCTTCACCGTGACCCCGGACCCCTCGAGCCACTCGGCTGGAACGCCACCGGCCAGCACGAGGGCCTGGTCGCCCTCGCGTTCGTAGGCGAAGAGATCCAGCACCGCGCGGATGAAATCCGAGGCGACCCAGCCGTGCGGCAGGTCGCCCACGAAGCGCGGCTGCCTTGGATCGCGGCCGACCACCTCGGGCCACTGGTTCCACGACGCCGGCCGACGGCCGGCCAGGAAGAATTCGAGAAGCTCGTGCGCCCGTTCGCGCCAACCCAGGCGGACGAACGTGCCCACCGTCCGGATCTCGTATGGCGTGTAGTCCTCCCACACGGCGCGGCCATCCCGCCGCTCGACGAATTCGCGCCAGTAGCGTTCATACGTCGCCAGGACCAGGTCGCGAGGGAGACGGTGCAGCTCGCCGGCCGGCGCGATGGCGATGGTCGACGACGTGGGATCGAAATCGCCGAGCTCCGCCGAGCCAGGAAGATACGCGATCCCGTGGGTGGCCGTGGCATGACGGAGCGACGCGGCGAGATCGATGCGAAATTCCTCGCGCTGCGCCTCGAGCCGACTCGCGGCGTCGCGGCGGCGCAGGGCGGTCGCGATCGCGATGGCGCCGTTGTATCCCTTCAGCGCCCAGAAGTCGTCCCAGTACGAGTGCATCGGCTTCGCCGAGTAGCCTTCGTGACTGATCGACGCCGGAAGCAGCCCGTAGAATGCGCGGGTCGCGCCGCTCAGATTGGCCTCGGTGCGCTCGGATTGCCGCAGCGACTCGAGATACCGCGCGGCGGCCTCGACGTGCGGCCACATGTCCTCGAGCAGCCGACGATCGTTCGTGTAGCGGTACACCTCTGCGGCGAGGAAGATCAGCTCGCCCGCGCTGTCGTGTTCCGGTACGGGATCGGCCCCGCGCTCGTCGACGCAGCAGGGCACCTTGCCGTTGGCGAACTGGTGCGGCGCGTACCAGCGCAGGTAGTCGGCTGCGACGCCGGCGTGGCCGACGCGGAGCAGCGATTCCGCGATCATCGCACCGTCACGAATCCACGAGCGGGCATACGATCGCGTCCCCGGCCGCAGCACCGGCCCGTCGCGCGTGATGAGCACGTGCGCCAGCGCGGTGCGGAGCGCGGCGATCAGCGGCCGGCCCGGCGCAGGAACATCGAGGGAGACGCGGTTCAGTCGCTCGCGCCACGCCGCGGCGACGGCGGCTTGCTCGCGGTTCATCCATGTCGCCGGCGCCTTTCCCTTGAGATCCGGACGGGCCGGCAGCCCCGACAGCGGCACGACGACGCCCACGGTCGTGCTGGCGTGCGGCGCCAGGTTCAGCCGGTAGCCAAGCGCCGCCGAGGCGTAACCGAACTCGTCATGAACCTCGGCCGGGCCAGGCCAGTCCGGGGCGGTGAGCAGGCGCGGAATCGGACCCGCATCGAACGGGAAGGTCGCGACGCGGTCCGGCACGCGCAGCGGGAAAACCTTGCGGTCGGTGTTGACCTCGAGCGTCGCGCCATCCCATTTGATGTGACGGATGGCGCTGGCGCCGCCGGTCATGTTGAGGAACTGGGATGGCGGGTTGACCTGGAACGGACGCACCGCCAGGACGAGGTGGAGTGCCAAGGGCTGGCCGGTCAGATTCCGGACCTCGTAGCGCGCGACCAGCCGGGAGTCACCGCGTGAGCCCGACGCGAAGGCCGACACGCGCAACTCCCACCGGCCCTGGCCCCACGTCACCCCGGGGATCGGCAGGTATCGATCGCCCAGGATTTGGCGTGGCGTGACGTCGGCCCAGCTGACGACGCGTGAATCGGCCACGACGAACGGCTCGATCGAGAACCCGCCCTTCGAGACTTCCAACGCGCCGTCCTCCGACAAGAGACCGCTCTCGTCGCCGCCGTCGATGCCGACGAGGGTCCAGGCCGTCTGCTCACCGGACACTCCGCGCGGGTACGTGCCGCGCGGGGAGTCGCGGGCCACGGCTTGGAAGAAGGCGTTCGGTGAGGCGCCGAATGCGAGGTCCTTGATCTCGAGCTCGGCGAGGCCATACGCACGCGCAGGGCCATCCAGGAGGGCCAGGCGCAGGAACCGCGTCTCGGCCTCGGGCAGGAGCAGCGCGTCGGGGCCGCCGCGGCCGTCGACCACTCTGCGCACGGTTCGCCAGTGCACGCCCTCGTCGGAGAACTGAACCTCGTAACGGGAGGCATACGCTTGCGTGAGCCAGCGCACGGCCAGGCCACCGAATTCGCGTGGCCGCTGGAAGTCGATGGTGAGCGCCTGGGTGGGGCCCGCGGCGGGGTCGCTCTTCCAGGCGGTCGCGACGGAGCCGTCGAATGCCAGTGACGCGTCGGCGCCGCGCAACCAGGACGAAGCCCGCACGACGGGCGGCAAAGCGACCGCGGGTTCGTCGGGCAGCTCGCGCAGAGCGAGTTGGCTCACGTACAGCGAGCCGCGGCCGCCACCGCGACCGGCCGCCACCCCGAACTCGATGGTGGCGGCATGGCGCAACGTGCGTTCCGTGCTGGGTCCCCACGCGAATTCGATGTGGCGTTTTTTGATCCTGACGAGCTGCCACTCGCGTGGAAACTGGAAATCGGGCCGGTGGAACCACCAGACGTTCTCGCCGCTCGCGTCCAGCAGCTTCACCTGGAAATTGTTGGCCGGCGTATCGGCGCGCAGGTAGAACGTGATCTCGTAGCGGGGCGGCAAGTCGAGCGGCAGCGCGCGCCGCGCCAGCGCGTACCCGGCGGTCCCGGCCAGGTCGAAGTCGAGGCGTAGTCCAGGGCCCTGCACGCCTTCCGTCGGATGTACCGAGGCCTGCACGCCGTCGGACGCCACCGCCGTCCACGGCGCAATGTCCTCGAACGTATCGAGAACGCGGACGGAGGACGACTCGGCCGGGTGCGCCGGGCGTGGCGTGCCCCACGCCGCGAGCGCGAGGCCGAGCGCCGCCAGCGCGTGACGCGTGGCCCGGCGCGGTCGGCGGTCGGCCGCGGCGTCGCGCGTCACCCCTTCACGCTCCCGAGCATGAGGCCCTGGATGTAATACCGCTGGAGCACCAGGAACACGACCAGCACGGGAAGCGTCGTGAGGACGGAGGCCGCCATCATCAACTCGTTGTCCTGAACGTGCTCGCGCGACAGGCTGGCGAGCGCGACCGGTAACGTGTAGAGCTCGCTGTCGTTCAGCACGATGAGCGGCCACATGAAGTCGTTCCAGGTGCCGAGCGACGTGAACACGGCGAGCGTCACGACGATGGGTCGCAGCACCGGCACGATCACAGAGCGGAAGATACGAAACTCGTTCGCGCCATCGATGCGCGCCGCCTCGAGGAGCTCGTCGGGAACGGACAGCGCGTACTGGCGCACCACGAAGATGCCGAAGACGCTGGCCATGGCCGGCACGAGCACGCCGCCATACGTGTTCACGAGTCCGAGATGCTTGAGGAGCAGGAAGAGCGGCACCATGGCGACTTGCGCGGGGATCACGAGCGCGCCGAGGAGGATCTTGAAGATCCGGTCCCGACCGGCGAAGCGGAGCTTGGCGAAGGCGTAGCCGGCCGCGACGTTGAACAGCAACGACACGAGCGTCACCGCGATCGTGAGCACGACGCTGTTGACCAGGTTGCGCCCCATCCCCGCGTGCGCGAAGAGCTCCCGATAGTTCGCGAACGTCACGTGGCCTGGCAGCAGCGGAGGCGGAAACGTGCTGGCCTCACCGGGCGACATCAACGATACCGAGACCATCCACACGAGCGGCAAGACGGTGATCGTCGCGCCACCGATCAAGAGCCCATTCACGAGCAGTCCCGCGAGACCGCGCATCACGCGGCCGACTGCCAACGCGCGAGCCGCAGTTGCAGGGCCGTCAACCCGAAGATGAACAGGAACAGCACGAAGGCGACGGCGGAGGCCGAGCCCAGGTTCCACCACTTGAAGCCTTCCTCGTACATGAAGTACAGCACGCTCACCGTGCTCTGCAGCGGGCCCCCCTGCGTCATCACGTAGGGCTCGGCGAAGAGCTGGAAATAGCCCGCGATGGTGAGGATGTTCACCATCGTGACGATGGGGGCGAGCATCGGCAGCGTGACGTGACGGAACTGCCGCCACATCGACGCGCCATCGATGCGCGCCGCCTCGTAGAGCTGCTCCGGGATGCTTTGCAACCCGGCCAGGAGGATGATCATGTTATAGCCGAAATTCTTCCAGACGGCGAAGACGATGATCGCGGGCATGGCCCAGTGCGGATCACCGAGCCAGTCGATCGGGGCAATGCCAATGCGACTCAGCGTGTAGTTGAGCCATCCGTAGTGCGGGTGGAAGAGGTACCGCCAGATGACGGCGACCGCCACCAGCGTCGTGACGACCGGCGCGAAGAGCGCCGTGCGGAAGAAGGCCGGGAATTTGACCAGCTTGGAGTGCAGCAGCAGGGCGGTCCCGAACGAGATGGTGATGGACAGGGGCACGCCGACCACCACGAAGTAGAGCGTGTTCCCGAAGGCCTGCCAGAAGAGCGGAGTCTGGAGCAGCTGCGCGTAGTTGTGAAGGCCGACCAGGCGCAGATTTCGGCCGTCCGCGAGGGCATAGATGTCGAAGTCGGTGAGACTCATCGCCAGCGCAGCGAAAACAGGTAAGAAGAAGAACACGGCGATGACCAGGAGGGCGGGTGCGACGAAGCACCACGCCGCACCGACGGCTCTCAACGGGCGCCTCTCCGCGCGAGGAGCCAGCGACGCTTTTCGAGGATCCGATCCGCGCGCGCATCGAGCTCTCGGGCCGCCTCCTCCACCGACAGCTGGCCGTGCACGGCGCGCTCGGCCACCAGGCGCATTTCGGTGGCGATCCGCTCCCACTCCGGCACCTTGGGCGCCGGCCTGACTCGCTCGAGCTGCTCACGGAAGGCGCGGGCGTAGACGTCGGCGGCGAGCTCCGGATCCGTCCACGTGGCGCGTCGGGGCGGCAGGTCGCCGGTCAGCGCGTGGAACCGGCGCTGCACCGTCGGCTGCGAGAGGAACTCGATGAGGCGCCACGCCGCGGCCTGGTGGCGAGACGCACGGAACACCACGAGGCTCGAGCCGCCGGCGATCGAGGCGCCAGGACCGTTCGGCCCGGGCAAGGGGGCCGTCATCCAGCTATCCTGCTGTTCGGCCGGCAGCCGGCGTCGCAATTCGCCGATGTTCCAGGGGCCCGACACGTAGAAGGCGAATCGACCACGACCGAACTCGTACCACACGTTGGCGATGGCCGCACTGCCCAGCGCCGGCGCCCAGCCGCGCTGGAACATCTCGAGGTAGAACCCCAACGCGCGGCGAAAGCCAGCCCCACCGAAGTTGCCCCAGCGCCCGTCCTCACGCAGGAGTGGTTCATCCTGCTGCAAGGCGAGAGCGAGAAGCGGCTCGAACTCGTTGAGCGGCAGAAGAATCGCGAAGCGATCAGGGCGCGCGTGATTGTCGACCGCGGCCAGCATCCTCTTCCACTCGGGCCAGGACGTGGGCGGTGCGGAGAACCCGGCGTGCCTCAGCAGATCCCGACGGTAAAACACCAGGCGCGTGTCCACGTACCACGGCACCCCATAGAGCTGGCCGTCGACCTGGTTCGTGTCCCAGATCCCGGCGAAGTAGTCAGCGGCGTCGACGATCGGCGAGGCGGCCGCGTACCGGTCGAGCGGTTCGAGCGCGTTCAGCGCGACGAGCTCAGGGATCCAGGTATTTCCGAGCTGGCAGAGATCGGGGGTGGCGTCTCCGGCGAAGGCGGTGAGCAACTTCTCGTGGGCCGCGGTCCACGGCAGCTGCTGGATCTTGACGCGGATGCCGGGGTGGCTACGCTCGAACTCGGATAGCAGTTCAGCCACCACCTCGCCCTCGCGACCCATGGCCCAGAAGCGGAGAACGGTTTCGCGCGAGGAAGAGGAACCGCAGCCCGCGGCGAGCGACAGCGCCGCAATGAGACCGAGGAGAGCGGCCCGGGGCAGACCCGTCCGAGAGCTATTGGCCGCCGAGCCAACCACCCGAGAAGCCGGCCTGCTCGAGGCCCCGACGCAGGTACGGGTTCTTGCGCATCACGCGCCAGACCAGCGCGCTACGGTAGTTCTCGATCATGGCGAGCATGGCCCCCTGGTCGATGCCGAGGTAGTCACCAGCGACCCAACCGAAATCGGGGATGCGACGGCCGTGCCGGAGGGGGACGTCAAAGATGAAGGTTCGGTTGAACGCGTCGAGAAAGCCATACTTCGAGTAAATATGCTGGCCGAAGCGGCGATGCATCTCGAGAGTGGTCGGGATGACCAGCTCCGGCGCGAACGGCATGGAGGCGACCACCGCCGTCGGGGCCAGCGTGCAGTCGTCGTGCTTGCCGGTAGGGTCGATGCCGCGCGCGGTGTAGGTGCGAAACCGTCGGGGCCCGCTGGCGTCCTCGATCTCGACGTCAGCCGGCCCATCGCTGGCGGTGATCCCCCAGACGGTTGCACCATAGTCCCGGCACCGACGCGGGTTGGCGACGGCATACGCTTGCTGAGCGTAAACCGCGCGCCGGCTGTTCTCGAAGTAGTCGAGGCCGCGCCGCTTCATGTACGGATCGCGGATGTCGCGGAGATCGGTCCATACGTGCGTGTATTGGTGACCGAACAGCGGCGGAAAGCTCAAGAATTCCTGACCGAAGACCGTGCCCCATTGCTTGTCGTACGTGCTCGTCCATTCCGACCAGGCGTCCAGCCCCACCGGAAAGCTGGGCGAGCCGAGCGCCAAGAGGTACACGAGCATGGCCTCGTTGTAACCTCGCCAATCGTACCTCAGGAAACCTTCTTCGGGTGACCAGCCGAGACTGATGGCGGGCGCCTTGGGCTGGGCCCACCGCCAGTCTACACGCCGGTAGATCTCGTCCACGAGAGCGCGAATCTCCACTTCCTCCGGGTCCGAGCCGGTGAAGTAGGACTGACAGAACAGCGCCCCGGCGAGCAGGATGGCGGTATCGACCGTCGAGAGCTCACTGTCCTCGAAGCGCTCGCCCGTCTTCATGTCCAGGAAGTGATAGAAGAACCCTCGGTGACCGGCCGCACCCCGAGCGTCGGCACCCTGCGGAGCCTTGGAAAGGAACCGGAGGGTCGTGAGCACGCGTTGCTGAGCCTGCTGGCGTGTGATGTAGCCACGCTCGACGCCGATCGGATACGTAGTGAGGCCAAAGCCCACCGCAGCGATGCTGGAGTACGAGGGCGTCGGATACCGGTCCGGGACCAGCCCGTTCTCGGAATTGGCGGTGTCCCAGAAGAAGCGGAAGGTACGCTCCTGGAGCTCCAGAACAAACGGGTCGATGACGGGGCCCGGCGTACGTTCCACCGGATTTTGGAGCTTCACCTCCCGCGCTTCCCCGGCCGGCGCTTCCCCAGTCGGAACGATCATCTGGAGGTTTACTTCCTGCGCCTCCGCGGTCATGAGGATCATGACCACAAACGCCGTGGCCACGGCCAATGGGACGCCGACACTCGAGTACTGTCTGGACATCGTCACCTTTCAATCAACCGTGGCCGCGCCATTGCGGAGAAGCGTCGTCGGGGTGGCCGCACCTGGTCGAATCTCACAATGTCCAAACGCTGCGCAATAGCCGTGCCATGCGGACTGACCAGTAACCATATAAGTATCGCACGACTTGAACTGGATATTTTCCGAAACGTCGGGGAGAATCTCCCGAGTGCAGGGCGTTCTGTCCTGACCCGGACGAATTGACCCGGACGAATTCCGGAAACCGGCCCCGGCGAGTTCGCGTGAATTCAGTCGCCGTTCAGCATCCGGCGGATCTCGACGAGCTTGCCGTTGTCGAATGACAGCACGGTCGCACCGTACCGCCACTGCTGCCGCAATCCGGCGGCCGTCGTCATCTCCGAAATGCTCGACGGCTCGCCCCGGATTTGGCGTACCTGTTCGGAGCTCATGCCGATCTTCAATCTTCCGTTTGCGATCCGTTCAAGGCCTCCGATCGCCTTGGTCAAGGTCTCACTCACTCGGGCCTCGAGCCTCGGGAATCTACCCGCAATCGTATTGATGAGCCGATTGAGATCCGCCCCGCGCGCAAGCGTGGCGCGGTAGACTGCTTCACGCTGCTGCGGTAGCGGCTTTTCGGCCTCCGCATCAACGGCCTGTGCCGCCAAGTCGGCCTCGGCGGTGAGCCAATCGATCTTGTCCTGAGTCGTGACAGCCGACGGCGGGAACACCGGTGTCTCCCCCGCACCTTCGGCGAACGCGGGTTGATAGTGTCGGGTCGGACGCGCTGCCACGACGGGATGCCCGGTATCGAAGCGCGAGCCGTTCACGGATGCCTGCTTCCACAACACCCACGCGCGATCGCCGTCCGCCGAGCGAGCCGGCGCGACGAGAAGCAGCGCAACAACCAGCAGAGCTCTCCGGGTGAGCGCCATCACTGCCTCTTCTCCCTGGTCAGCGCCCACTCCGAAGAATGCCGTCCCCCAACCACCTCGTTGCCCAAGTCTTCTCACGCGGCACACCGTGCAGGCGCGGCGCATGCTCAGTAAGCTCCTCGAGTATGAGCGTCACGATCCGGCCGCGCCGAGCTCGAGACGGGTCGGCACGGCGTTCCGTTCGGCGCCGGCGGCAGCCTCCACGTCACCAACCTCCACGCGCGCCGCGGCCGTCCCGGCACGCTCCTTCAACGCGCGCGCTGTCGCCTCGGCCCTGCGCTGGCCGAGGGACGTCACCTCGGCATCGGTCAGCGGGGCTGTCTCCACCAGCCGCTGGAACAGAGCCTCATAGAGGCCGCGGTCAGCGCTGCCACGGCCCACGAGCGCCAGCACGGGGTTCGCGCGCTCGGCCTTCCTCCCCGTGCTCTTCTCGAAGCCCGTTTGGAACTCCTCGATGGCCTTAGCGCCTCCGCGCTCGGTCAGCAACGTCTCCAGCGTGCGCTGGGTCTTCGCCTGGTCGAAGGCAACGGGGCCGGGGTCCTCACCAGGCTTCGCCGTCACCCCCATACGTTGCGCCAGCTCTTGGCGCACGCGGAGGGAGCGCAGCGCCTCGCCATCCACCTTCGTCTCGTAACCGCCGTGCACGGTGAGCTTGAGGCGTTCGCGCTTTCCCAGCACCTCGGCCACCCGTTGCAGCTTCTGCCGTTCGGGTGGCTGCACGGTATCGCTGCCCGGCTCGAAGACGATGGTCTGCAGTTTCTCGGCGTCGGCGTCGCTGCCGAAGAGGCCGGCCAGTGCCCGGAACGGCGACGTCGCGATCTTGGTGATCACCGTGACCAGCGCCTGCCAGATGAGGTGGCCGTAGCTGAACTCAGGGCTATCGACATTACCCCGCACCGGCAGCGCGATGTCGATCCGTCCCTCCGAATCACTCAGGATGGCGATGGCGAGGTCCAGCGGCAGGCGCATCGCGCCGACGCTTTCCACGCGTTCGCCGAGCTGGAGCTTCGTCAGGACGACCTTGTTTTCGCCTACCAGCGCGCTCCGCTCGATCTTGTACTGAAGGTCCAGGTTCATGGTGCCCGCGACGATCCGCCGCCCCGCAAACGTGGCGCTGTAGGGCGTCAGCGTGGACATGGGCAAGTTGTGGAAGATCACCGTGATGTCGGTGAAGACCTTGGGCCGGAACGCGTTGAGCGCGCCATCGACTTTGACCAGCCCGAACTCGTCCACCCGGCCGTCGAGCTTCAGCGACGCGCGGGCCCCTGGGTCCGACCCGAGGCCGACCACCACGCCGTTCAACCCATGCACGCGAGTCGCGAACGGCAGGACCAGGCTGAGATCGGCGAAACTCATCGAGCTCTCGTCGAGACGCACGCGCTCGACGACCACCGGGAAGCTGGCGTCAGCGCCGCTGTCCGCGGCGGCGGGAGGGGCGGACGCCGCCGGCGGCCCGGTCGCGGCCGGCGGGCCGCTCGTCACCGGGGTGCCAGCGGGCGAGCTAGCCGGCTTGATCAGCTTGGCCACGCTGAGGCTCTTGTCCTGGAAGATCACCAGCTTTCCGTCCAGCTCGGTCAGCCGCACCTCGGCGATCTGCAGCCGATCGGGAGCAAGCCCGAACCGGACGTTGTCGGCGTGCAGCGCCTTCCAGGACACAACGGGATCACCGCTCGTCGACTCGACCACACTCACGCCATCGACGTCGACCGACCCGGTGTACGTGACCGTGGCGCGATCGCGACCGCCGCGGTAGGTCAGCCTCCCGGTGGTGGACACCTCGCCAGAGCGGAGCTGGACGTCGGCGTTTCTGGCGATGTATGGCTGGGTCGGGGTGAGGGCGAGCCGGGCGAGGGTCAGCGTGGCGTCCACCGCGGTTCCGTCCGGTGCCAGCCGCCCCTTCGCCGTGAAACGGCCGCCCTGGGTGACGCTGAAGCCCGCGTCGAACGGGACGGGCTTCGTGCCGTTGCTGCGCAACTCGCGGGCACTCACCTTGATCCCGCTCATGTCGAGCTGGACCGCAGGGGTGACGCTCTGGTCGGCGATGGCCAGGCGGTGATCGGCGAGATCGAACTTGTCCAGTGCGACCGTCCAGGGCTTGGAGGCCGGCGCCGGCGCGACGGCGACGCGAGCGGGGCCAGCGGCCGGCGGGCGCGCGGGCTTGCCGTGATCCGCGGAGCCCAGCATCGTCATGAGCGGAATGGAGCCGTCCGCGGCACGGACGACCGTCGTCGCCCCGCCCGTCACCGCGAGCCGGGAGAGCGCGACTTGCCGTGCTCGCAGATCGACGCGACCGCCGTCCACCGAGATCTGATCCAGCGAGATCAGGCGCGCCTTTGTGGCGCTCGCCTCGCCCACCGTCACCCGCGCGAGCTTTACGCCCAGGTTCTCCGCCGTGCCGACCACCTCCGCGGGACCACTCTCGAGCTTCGCGGAAAGATCGACGGTGAGATCGCCGACGTCGACCTCGAGCGGAGCCGCGCGACTCTGGTCGACGAAGGCCAGCGCGACCCCCTCGACCCGCACCTTGTCCATCGCCAGGCGCCAGGGGCGCGCCGCCGCGGTGGCTGCCGGCTGCGCGACGGGCGGCGCCGGCGTGACGCCCGCCGTGGGACCGGCGGCCGGTACGGCCATCAGCTTCTGCCAGTTCACGGTGCCGTCCCGGGCCATGGTCGCGGCAAGCCGGCCGCGGCTCACGGAGATCTCGGGCACCGTCACCTCGCGCGAGATGAGGTCACCATGCCCGCCGGCCACGCGAATCCTCTCCAGCGCGAGCAGCGGCGCCTTCTCCCCGCGCTCGGCGAGGGCGAGGCCCGCCACCGTGACGTCGATGCCGTCCACCGTGAGCGAGGTCGTCCCGTCCCGGTAGGCGAACCGGTAGCGCGCTTCAGCGTCGAGGCGGCCGGCCGGCTCGGCCAGGGTGACGTCCTCCTGGACGAAGCGCCACGCGGTGGCCAGCGGGAAGCCGCGCAGGCCGAGGTGGCCGGTGGACCCGAGCGGGACGAGGGAGACCTCGCCTTCCCAGTCCACGACGCCGCCACCGATCAACGCCGCGGAGATGGCGTAGGGACCGTGGCGCCCGGGTAAGGTCGCGATGTCACGGAGCTCGACGTTGATCGGCTCCATAGTCGCCTTCTGCGGCGCTCGGCCCGAAAGGTCCGTGAAAGACAGCACGCCCCCGCGTACCAGCGCATGCTGCAGCAGCATCCGCCGCGGGGTCGTCGGCGCCGGCTGCGAGGCTGGCTCGCCCTGCGGGAAGGCGTCGAGCAGGTCCGCCACGTTCAGCCGGCCATCCGGGGCCAGCACGACGTCGAGGCGAGGCGCCTCGAGCTGGATCTCGGCGAAGGTCCACGCCCTCCGGAACAGGCTCGAGAGCTCGAAATCGACGAAGAGCCGGTCGAAGCCGAGAAGGGGCCGTCCGTCGGCCTCCTGGAGGCGGAAGTGCTTGATCTCCAGCTTGAACAGGAGCGGGTTCAGCCGGACGTCGCCGATCTCCGCCCGCCGCTTGAGCTCCGTCTGTACGTACCGGGGCACGTATGTCGTGATCAGCCGGGGGACGAGGAAGAAGCCGACAAGCGTGTACGCCAGAACCAGGGCCCCCACCACGGCGAGGGTGATGAGGAACGCACGGCCCGTGACGAGCCGCCGGAGCCGTTCGGGTCCGCGAGTGGGCTTAGCCGTCATGCGCCCGATTCTCGGCGCACCCGGGCAATGGGTCAACACATGCCGAACGCGCAACTTCGAATGACCCTTGAACAGCGACGCGCCATTTCAGCCGCAGCCAACGCGACTCTTGCCCGGTAGCGATGTGAGACCGATCCTCCTAGACTGCCCTGGAATCGTGGTCCCTCAGGTCCAAACCGGTTCCGGCGCCGGTCGGTCTCCGGGGACGCGCAAGGAGGCCTCGCATGAACGTACGCGGAATCGTGTTGACGATGCTGGGCGTGGCCGCGCTGGCGGTCGGATGTCGCTCCAGCCAGGCGGCGGCGACCGCCCCGTCGCTGATCGGAACGTCGTGGCGCGCCGAGGAGATCGACGGCCGCGGCGTCCCCGAGCGGCCGGAGTCCACGCTCGCGTTCGAGGACGCCCGGCGCATCACCGGCCACACCGCCTGCGACCGCTACTTCGGCGGGCTCGAGCTGGGCGAAGGCACGATCCGGCTGAAGCCGGCGGGGACGACCCGCATCGCCTGCCCGCCTGCCGTCATGGACCAGGAGAGCCGGCTCCTCGCCGCCTGGGCGCCGCCACCGCCTTCCGCGTCGAGGGAGGCAAGCTTCTGCTGCTCGACGAGGGCGGACGCGTGCGCGTGCCCGTGAGGAGCGCGACCTTGTCACGGAGTCTCACCTCGCACACCCTCGCAGCGACCATCGCGTGGGTCTAGGCCGCTTCATACGGCACCAACGCCCCGGGCGCCGGGCAGTAGTCGAGGCACTCCGCACAGCCCGAGCACTTCGCGGCCTGCACCTCGTAGAGGTGTCGAGGCTCGCAGAGCTTCGGCCTGATCGCCGACTCCGGACACACTTCGCGGCACAGGCCGCAGGCGTTGCAGATACCGTAGTCGATGCGAACCTTCATCGGATGCCGCCGACCTGGTGCATCAGGTAGTCCAGCGCCTCTTCCACCGGCTTCTGCGTCTCCGGCGTCACGCAGTACATGTCGATCTGGAACTTCCCTTCCATGAAATGCATGAGCTCTTCGTCCCGTTGACTCAGGTGCTCGTGGCGGACGAGTGGATCGTCCGCGAGACTCAGGTGGGCCATGATCCCGAGACAGGCGATCGCTTCCTGATAGTAGTTCTGGGCCGCGCGGGCCAGCGGGTGGATGTGCGGAAACATCATCGAGAGCCCGAAGTAGGCCGGCAGGGGTTGCGTGTTCGCCTGGACCTGGTCCATGAGCTCGCGCTCGTGCTTCACCCATCCCTTGCCGATCAGCACGTCGGCGTGCAGCTTGCTGTGCTTGCATTCGTCCCAGATCTGTCGGGCGCGCATCCGTTGCAGGTCGATGTAGCGCGCTTGATCGGGGAGATCGACCGACAGGAGCTGGGCCGACATCTGCTTGATCGACATGTGCACGCCCTCGGCCGCGTACCCGCGCAACGCGCGGACCTTCTTCGAAGCCTCGTCACCCCGCGCGAGCTCGGTCTCGATCTCGCCGACCGTGCGCCGGAGTGAGATCTCCCAGCCCTTGAGGCATCGCTCCTTGGTGAGTCGCCACCGGAATTCCGCTCCAGGCGCGCCGGGCGCCGTCGGCCACACCCACTTGTCGAGGAACTCTTCCAGCAGCGCATGCATGGTGGCTCCTCCTCAGACCGGAACGTGCGCGCCCCGCCGTCGCCACGTCTCGAGCGGCGGCGGCACCATGGAACGTCCACTCTCGGCTTCGATGATCGAGCCCTCGGCGGGACAGTACATGAGGCACGCGGTGCATCCGGGATACGTGCAGGCCGTCGCGTCGATCTCGATGCGGTGCAACGGCTCCAGCGCCACGTACACCGCGTTGATGTCGAGCTCGCGGCAGACGATGTAGCACATCCGGCACTCGGTACAGCGCTCGTGGTTGACCTTCAAGGTCGGCATCGCGCGCTCCTCAATCCGTCACCGGCGTCGTCGTAGCGGGCGCCAGGGAAGTCGTCCGACCCAGGACGAGATCGCTCACCTCTTGCAGATACCGTCCGTAGTCCTGCTTGACGACCGTGCAGGCCCACCGGCACAGCTCGGCGTCGACCGGCCGGCCGACGTGCTCCTCGACGATCCGCCGGCCCATATTGACGTGGCTCCGGTTCTCGACGCGCTGGCTCGTGAACACCCCGCGGAGCTCCTTGTCGGGCAGCGCCTCGCCGAGCGCCTCCATCCAGTGGAGCTCGAGGATCTTTGGCCCGAGGTTCAGCGCGGCGATCCGGATCGTGTGGGGATAGGTGGCGAAATTGCGTAGGGAGAACGCGTAGAACGCGAGCGCCGAATCCATCTCGAACCTGCCGTACGGGTGCTGGAACACGTCGCGCTGGGTCGCCGCCCATCCCTTCTTTAGGATGGCGTCGAGGTAGAGCATCTCGTGCGTCGAGTCGTCGTAGATCTGCCTGGCGAAGAGATACTTGACGCTCGGCGGGAAGTCATTCAGCTCGAGCCCCTGTCCCCAGCCGCCGTAGACGTAATAGAACATCCGCTCGAGCGCCCACAATCGGCCGATCAGCCGGAAGAGCTGTTCGTCAGAAAGAGATCCCTCGTCAGCCGCCCGAATGACTCCTTCCATCGGCGTCCGGCGGCTTTCCTCGCGACTCTGGGCGATGAGCTCCTGGGCGAGCGCTTTTCCGGGTAGCTCGGCCATCGTTGCGCCTCCCGTTCCTGGGATCCGTGCGCGCTCCATCCATGTACGCGGCCCAGCGCTCGTAGAAGCCGCGCTGGTTCTGCTCGGCAATTCGATCGGTGAGCACCCCCGGGCTGTCGTAGGTTCCATAGTCCTGCCCGAGGCCCATCTGGTAGTTGTAGGAGTAGCGCCGCGCGATGACCCCCTTGCTGGCGAGCGTGGCGTAGTTCCAGTTCTCCATGTCGTCCTGCTCGGTCATCCCGGCCGGCCCCGAATAGCGCAGGTAATAGTGCCGGAGCACGTCCTTCACTTCCGACGGCGCGTCGGCATCCACCAGGAACCAGCGCCAGGCTTCGGTCCTGAGGGCCCCGCGCGGGTGCCAGACGGCGATGGAGCGCGGCTGGCGGGCCAGGTACGCCGTGTTGGGGAACACGTTGCCGACGAG
>Ga0066710_100000562_pt1 | contig 23154 bp, 18 predicted proteins | sample GraSoiAngelo_159_FD_79666 | JGI IMG/M metagenome (GOLD analysis project Ga0066710, IMG submission 79666) | Grasslands soil microbial communities from the Angelo Coastal Reserve, California, USA - 14_1009_16_40cm | ecosystem: Environmental > Terrestrial > Soil > Grasslands | place: USA...
CAGGACCCGTTGCACGACGTCCCAGCCGCCGACCGTGTCGATGAAGCGCTTGTACTTGGACTTGCTCCAGTCGGGAATGTCCGTCGGCGCGGGCCGACCGACCCATCGATCGCTGAGGAAGCCGCCGGCGAGCACGCCGTAGGCCAGGAGCTTCACGCCGGTCTCACGGCAGACGTCAGTCATGCGTCCGGCAGGCCGGCGATCGAGTAGCGAGAACGACACCTGGTTCGAGACGATGGGGATGCCGTGCTTGACGAGCAGGCGGAGATGATCGGCGTCGAAGTTGGTCACGCCGAGGTGACCGATGCGGCCTTCGCGGCGCAGCCGATCGAGCTCGAGCATCGCGTCGAGGTACCCGGGGTGCCGGTATTGCCACCAGTGAAACTGCAACAGGTCGATGCGCGGGAGGCCAAGCCGCTCGAGACGTTGTCGGACGCCGTCACGAACGACCTCCGGCGTCATCGGTCCGGGGAGCGGGCACCACTTGGTGAGCGCCCTCGCGTGTCCGGGGCCGGCCTTCGCGAGATAGCGGCCCACGAGGATCTCGGCGCTGCCGTAGTGGTCCGCCATGTCGAACGCGTCGAACCCCGCGTCGGCATACTCGCCGAGTGCCTTGCCGGCGGAGTCCGGATCGAGCGGCCTGCCGTCGCGCTCCATGTCGGCGACCTGCCACAGGCCGGTGAGCACCCGCGGCATCTCGAGCCCGGGCGCGAGCTCGACGCGCGCCGGGCGAAGTGGTCGATCGGCCATGGTGCGGGAAAGAGTACCATCGAGCGACGGACATGGTCCCCGATGTCGTGACGCTCGCGCCGGGCTTCGCCGTGTCGCGAGTCGCCAGGGGCAACTGGCAGCTCGCGGCGCGCCACGGCGCGCCGTACGCGCGCGAGGCGGCGATCGACGACATGCGCCGCTTCGTCGAGGCGGGGATCACGCTCTTCGATTGCGCGGACCACTACGTCGGCGTGGAGCAGCTGATCGGCGAGTTCCGCCGTCGCCATCCCGACCATGCGCGCCGGCTGCGCGTGTCGACCAAGCTCGTTCCGGACCTCGAATCGCTGCCGCGTCTGCAGCGCCGTGACGTCGAGCGAATCGTGGAGACGTCGCTCGCGCGGCTGGGCCAGGAGCGTCTGGACCTGGTGCAGTTCCACTGGTGGGACTACGAGGTGCCGGGCTACGTGGAGGCGATGCACTGGCTCGACGACCTGAGATCGGCGGGCAAGGTGGAGCTCATCGGCACGACCAATTTCGACATCGCGCGGCTCTCGGAGATCGTCGCGAGTGGCGTGCCTGTCGCGACGAACCAGCTCCAGTACTCGGTGCTCGATCACCGGCCCGAGAACGGCCTGGCCGCGTTCTGCGCCGCGCACGGCATCAGGCTGCTCTGCTACGGGACGCTGGCGGGCGGCTTCATCGCAGAGCGCTGGCTCGCGGCGCCCGAGCCCGAGCCGCCGTTTGCCAACCGCTCGCTCGTCAAGTACCGGCTGATCATCGAGGACTTCGGCGGCTGGCGGCGATTCCAGGAGCTCCTGTCCGTGCTCGATGCGATCGCCGGGCGTCATCGCGTCGGCATCGCGAGTGTCGCGATCCGGTACGTGCTCGACAAACCCGGGGTCGCGGCCGCACTCGTCGGCGCGCGTGACGCCGGGCATCTCGACGACCTCGTGCGGCCCGTGACACTCGACGACGGCGATCGGGACGTGATCGCGCGCCTCGTCGCGCAGGCGCCGGGACCGCGCGGCGACTGTTACGAGCTGGAACGGGTCGAGGGAGGCCCGCACAGCGTGATCATGTGGAAGAACCAGAACACCGGCGGCGCGCCGACCCACGGCCCCTACGCCGATGCGCCGCCGGCTGCCGAAAGGGAGGGCCGATGAGCCAGACGGCCAACGACGAATTCGAGCTCTACGACCTGCGCGTGGAGGTGATCGAGACGGGGAAGCCGTTCGTCATGCACGCCAAGCCCGGCGACACGTTCGACGTGATCGGCGGTCGCATCGTCTTTCCGCCCGGGCGCGAACCGTCGTTCTCGCTCTACGCGATGCTCGCGGTACTGCCGTTCATCCCGGCGAAGCAACGCCCGACGCATCCGAACGACTGGATGACGACCGACACGGAGATCGCGAGCCCGGATCCGCACTGCGGCGCCCGCCTTCGCATCACGCGACTCCGCAAGCGCCAGCTTCGCCACGCCGACTACAGCGCGGTGCCGCTCTAGGAGAGGAAGGGACCTCTCGGCCAAGTCGTTGATTCCCTTGAAGAAAGCCGTTCGGGACTACGAGACCAGCGGAGGCCGGGTCAGACCGGCGAGCAAGTCCAACTGAGCGATCCGCGCGGGGCGGCTCGAGCCGCCCCGCGTCCGACCGACGACGATTCGCCTAATTGCTGCGGAACAGGTCCTGCTTGATGCCCGCCGCATCGAAGATGAAGTCGCGTGAGGCCTCGAGCTGCCGGCGCAGATGGTGCAGATCGACATCGAGCAACCGCCCTTGCCACTTACGGATCTTGCCCGCAACGATCACGGTCTCGACGTTCGTGCGGTCCATCAGCGAGACGACCGCCCCCGGCACCTGGTTGAGCGGCGCCACGTTGAGCGCGGTGGCGTCGAGGATGATGATATCGGCTTCCTTGCCCGGCTTGAGCGAGCCGGTCTTGTGGTCGAGCCGGAGGTCCTTCGCCCCGTTCAGGGTGGCGTAGCGGAGCACCTCGCGAGTCGTGAGCGGGTTCGGCACGCCGGGCGGCTGGGGTGGCCAGGGGTTATCGGGATCCGAGTCGAGGATCATCTGGTTCACGAGCGAGCGCTGGCTATTCATCGTGGCGCGCATCTGGGTGAAGAAGTCCGCCGTCATCGTGACTTCCACGTCCGAGCTCAGCGACGGCTCCATGTGCAGGCTTTGCAGCTTGAGGAGGGGCGGCGTGCCGTGCCGCATGTTCATCTCGATCGGGACGGCGAGCGACACGGCGGCGCCGACGTCCTTGACCTTCTGCCAGGCCGGATCGGACATCCCGGTCATGTGGACGAACAGGTTGTCGGATCCGATTCCCAGGGTGCCAGTGTCTCCGCCGTGGCCCTGGGCGAGCAAGTCGAAGGTCGGGCGCATGCCGAACGGGGAGAGGATGTGCGCCGCCACTTGAAGTCCGAGCTGGCGTCCGATCTCCCAGGCCCTCTCGTAGCCGGGAAGGTAGATCTCGCCGCCCATGATCATGGTCACGAGCTGATCGTTCGAGGAGAACCACTTCTGCTTGATGCGGAATGCGTCGTCGGGATATGCGTACTTGGGGCCGTGAGTGAGGCCCGCGCCCTCGAAATAGCCGAAGGCGGCGCGCCGGCCCGAATCCATGATGCCGCGGATCGCGGCGTCCGAGTGCTCGGGCGAGTGATGGATCTGCGAGATGTCGTGCACGGTCGTGACGCCGTCGTCGAGCTGGCTCAGCGAGCCGAATAGCTCGTTGATGTACACGTCCTGCGGCCGGTACACGGGAGCGAACGTGAGGAGAATGTACTGGTAGTAGTTGATGTCCCCGCCCGGCGTGCCGGGCAGCAGCAGCCCGTTGGCGAGAAAGCTTCGTAGCGCCGTCTCGAACTGGTGGTGGTGGGTGTCGATGAAGCCGGGCATGACGATGCGGCCGCGGGCGTCGATCACCGAAGCGTCGCCCGCGTGCAGATTCGGTCCGACGTCGACGATCTTCTTGCCCTCGACCAGCACGTCCGCCTGAGGGAAGTCGGGCACGCTCGGATCCATCGACATCACGGACCCGCCGCGAATGATGTAGCGCCGCTCGCGCCGGCCGGTGTCCTCCGGTACGTCCGAGTCGTGCGCGGTGGCCGGGTGCGGCGTGAACAGATCGATGCTGGCAGCGGCGACGCCGGTGGCGGCCGTGGCCTTCAAGAAATCGCGGCGTGAGCTGGAGTGGTTCTGCAGATTTCCTTCATCGCACAGTTTGCACATGGGTTTCCACCTCCGCGTCGAGTCAACCGCAGTGCACTGCGCTAGCAACGGGGCGGGACGCTCGCTTCTCGGTAGGTGCCACCTCACCTCAGCGGGCGGCGCTCGCCATCCGCCGCCCTCTGGTACAGCGCGCACAACCACCTGTCAAGGAGATTTCTGGCTCTGGATCCACTTTGTCCTTCACGGTGCGCCGGTCGAGGTCCAGGCGACGCGCCGTTTCCCGATAGCTGCCGGTCTCGGCGTAGACCAGCGTGCAATAGCGACGCAGGAGCTCGTCGGCGTTCAGCGATCCGGCGAGCATCTCCTCGGCGACCCGCTGCCGACCCGAGACGCGTGCGGCGTGAGGCGGCCTGTACTCGCCGCGGATCATCACGTTCCGCACGCACTGCTCCAGCTCGCGGACTGGCGGGGCCGGGGCTGCTTCGCCCGTGCGCGGCCGCGTGCCGGCCGCGGTCTGCAGTGGCTCGCCTGCGTCTACGCGCTGTCCATGGTCGTGCGCTATGCGGTCACGCTCTCGCATCCGATCCCGATCGTTTTCCACTGGGTGCTGGCCGCATACCTGTTCACGCTCGGCGGGGACATGCGGTACAGGCGTCGCGCCACGACAAGCTTGACGCACCCGCGAGTGGCCTGATAGACAACACGCCAGATGCCTCGGCGCGCGCTCCGCCACATCGTCGCTCGCGTTACCTTCATCGCTCGCCGCCGGCCCGCTGGTCACGCGTGACGTCCCGACCTGCGCGCGGCAACGTGCCACGCTTCGAGCGTCGGGACGCGAGCCTGTCCTTCGCGGGCGCGGACGGCCCGGTCGCGGTCACGTTCTGCCGCTCCCGCATCGTGCGTGTGAGCTTCGGCGCGGACCAGGCGCGCGAGGCCTCGTTCGTCGCGCCCAACACCTGGGCGCCGACCGCGTTCGAGGTCACCGACGGTGAGCCCGTGCGGCTGGCGACGAGCGCTCTGCGGCTCGAGGTCGCGACCAACCCGTTGCGCCTGGCGTTCGCCGATGCGGCCGGCACGTGGCTGCTGCGCGAGCCCGCCGACGGCGGGATGGCCGTCGAGCGTGGCCCGGATGGCGCGGCGCGTGTGCGTGCTCGTTTCACGTTTCCCGACGAACAGCACTTCTACGGCCTCGGCCACGGCGGCGGCCGTCTGGATCGTCTGGGGCAGGGCCGCGTGCTCTGGAATTCTCACCTCGGCCATGGTCCAGGCTCGGACATCGCGGTGCCGTTGCTGGTCTCGAGCCGGGGCTACGCGTTGTTCTTCGACAACGCGAGCGACGCCGTGCTCGCGGTGGGGCGGTCGGACAACGGCGTGCGCATCGAGTACGCCGCAAAATCCTCGGCGCTGACCTGGTACGTTCTGATCGGCGCCGATCTCCGAGGCCTCATGGGTGAGGTAGGCCAACTGCTCGGCCGGGCCCCCCTGCCGCCGAAGTGGGCGCTCGGCTTCCTGCAGTCGACCCGTCACTTCGACGACACCGCCGAGCTCCGTCGCCTGCCACGCACGATCCGCGAGAAGCGCATTCCGTGCGACGCGCTCATCTATCTGTCGACGTACGGCGAGGCGAAGGGCTGGAACCGCGGGGTGGGACACCTCGAGTTTCAGCCGACGCTGTGGCCGAAGCCCGACGAGCTGCTCGAAGAAGTGCGAGCGCAGCACTTCGAATTCATCACGCACGAGTATCCCGTCCTTCACGAGAACTCGCCGCTCTTCGCCGAGGCCGAGGCGCGCGGCTATCTGCTGGCGACCGGATACGAGCGCGGCGCCGGCGGCGCCGCCAACTACCGCGAGGGCCAGCGCCATCTCGACTTCTCGAACCCGGAGGTTCGCGCGTGGTGGTGGGCGGCGCATCGCGACCTCGTGCGGCTCGGGGTGGGTGGCTGGTGGCTCGACGGCGGCGAAGGACCGCCGGCCGCGGCGAAGCTCGCCGCCGGCGACGGCACGGGCCTGCACAACATCTACGATCGCCTCCGCCACCAGGCGTTTGCCGAAGGCATGGCCGCGGCGCGGCCCGACCAGCGCGTGTTCCTGCTGTGTCGGTCGGGCGCGGCCGGGATGCAGCGATTCGGCGCCTCGTGCTGGTCCGGAGACATCAACAACGATTTTCCGACGTTGGAGGCGCAGGTCCCGCTCGGGTTGAACACGGGACTCTCGGGCATCCCCTACTGGGGCACCGACGTGGGAGGATTCTTTCACCCGGTGCCCGAGACCGGCGAGCTCTACGCGCGCTGGTTTCAGTTCGGCGCATTCAGCCCGATCTTCCGCTCGCACGGCTGGGTGTGGCGCGAGCACGTGCCGTGGGCCCATGGCCCGGAGGTGGAGGCGATCTGCCGCCGCTACGCCGAGCTGCGGTATCGTCTGCTGCCGTACACCTACACGCTGGCCTGGCAAGCCCACACGCTCGGTCTGCCGCTCATGCGTCCGCTCGTGCTGAACTATCCGCGCGATCCGAAGGTGTGGACGCTCGACCACGAGTATCTGTGGGGTGACGATCTGCTCGTGGCGCCCGTGACGCGCGAGGGCGCCACCGCGTGGCCAGTCTATCTCCCCGAGGGCGACTGGTTCGATTTCTGGACGGGAGAGCGTCACACTGGACCGGGTGGCGTCACGCTTGCCGCGCCGCTGGATCGCCTGCCGTTGCTCGTTCGAGCCGGCGCGATCCTGCCGCTGGGGCCGCTCGTGCAGCACACCGGCGAGCGTGCGACGGACGAGCTGACCCTGCAGGTGTATCCGCAAGGCCGCTCGCGCTTCGAGCTCTACGAGGACGACGGTCGCTCGAACGCGTATCGGCGCGGCGTGTACGCGCTGACGTCGATCGTGTGCGCGGCCGAGCCTGGCCGTGTCTCGGTGCGCATCGACACGCCGAGCGGCGATCGCTCGGTCGTGCCGTCCGGCCGTCGCTATCAGCTCCGCCTGCGCGTCGCTCGTCCTGACACCGTTGCGGTCGAGGGGATCGGCGAGCTCCCGCACACCGGCGGCGACGCCGGCCGCGCGGGCTGGTGGCTGGACGACGCGGGCTTCGTCTGCGTCCGGCCACCCGACGCACCGGTGGTCGCCGTGGTCATGACACGCCCGACGTGATCTACGCGAGAACGTTCTTCGGCCCGCGAGGGCCCCCGCGAAGTCACGACTTGAAGTACCAGGTCTCCGTGTGGGCGATGTGCGGGTTGTCGCTCACCGCGCTGTTCCAGAGCCGCTCGGGCACGTTGCCCAGGTTGTTCTTGATCACGCGCACGCCCTGCGACGCCGGCGAGTTCGAGACGACCGGGATCAGCCACAGCTCGTCGAGCGCGATCTTCCAGACCTCCTTGGCCAGGCGCGTCCGCTCCTGGTCGGGAACACCGAACGAGCGGCGGTAGATTGCCATCAGCTCGCGCATCCGCGCGGGCGGCTGCTTGCCCTGCCGGCCGGCGCTCGAGTACCAGACGCCGTAGAGCGGGCCCAGGGGGTTCTCGGCCTGGGTGGGGAAGAGCAACGGTTGATGGCCGTACATGTTGTCGGCGCCCCACTGGGTCTCGAAGTAGATCTGGTGCTCGTTGGCGCGCGTGCGCGCGGTGGCCAGGCCGCGCTCCATCTCCTGCACCTCGCCGCGGATACCGATCTTCTTCCACTGCTCGACGATCATCTCCGCGATGCGCGTGAACGGCAGGAAGCCGAGATACGTGGTGAGGGCCAGCCGAAGCCGGCCGCCGCCGTCGGTGCGCAGCCGGTAGCCCTCGCTGTCCTTCTTGGTGAGGCCGAGCGTGTCGAGCATCTCGTTGGCCTTCTTGACGTCGTAGCCGACGTGCAAGGTCTTGTACTCCGGCCCCGGGAAGTACGGCGTGCGATCGCCCGGCGCCGCCGAGGCGACCTGACCGAGACCGAGCACGAACGTCTCGTTGATCTGGGTGCGGTCGATCCCGTGCGACAGCGCGATGCGGAACTCGCGCGCGCTGAGCCACTTCGCGATCTCCGGGTCCTTGTCGAAGCTCTGGTTGCAGAAGAGCGCCACGTCGGCGCCCTGATCGGACGGGTCCAGGTGAACCCGATAGTTGCCCTTCTGCTGGTTCTCCAGCAGCACCGGGAGCTTGCCGATGTCGATGTGCCGCGCCTGCGAGTCGTACTCGCCGGCGATCGCGCGCAGGTTGATGACCTCGAGGTTCTCGCCGATCGTCATGCGGATGCGGTCGATATACGGAAGCTGGTTGCCGTCGGTGTCGACCCAGACGCTGTAGGGGTTGCGCTCCAGGATCCAGGTCGGCGTGTTGATCGGCGACACCGTCTTCCACGGCGTCACCACCGGCAGGTCGGGGTTGCGGCACGCATCGTTGCGGTTCTTGAACATCAGCACCCAGGACTCGAACTTCAGGTCGGCCTGCTTCCGGGCGATATCGTCCTTCGACGCGAACTTCGGATGGAACTGCTTGAGGTAGTGCGCCGGCGCGAAGCCGCCGAACGCGTCACGACCGAAGCGGGCGTGGTGGCCGATGCCCCACACCGAGGCGAGCACGGTCGGCAGCGCGTAGTAGGGATCGGGCGCGACGCACTGCACGGTGCTCGCGTCGACCTTCTTCAGCGCGATCGGCTTGCCGTTGATCGTCATCACCGATAGCGGCGTGGGCACCAGCTCCTTGTTGGAATAGACCTCCTCGAACCAGAACATGAAGTCGTCGGCGGTGAAGGGATGGCCGTCGCTCCACTTCATGCCACGGCGCAGGGACAACGTGGTGACCCTGCCGTCGGGACTCACTTCCCAGGCGCGCGCGATGTTGGGCACGATTTTCGTGCCGGTGTAGTCCCAGTACAGAAGCTTGTCGTTCTGTGCGGCCCGGTGACCGTTCGACGTGTCGAAGGGCCCGGTGAAGCCGCGGCGCCAGGTGCCGCCGTACTTGCCGGTCTCGCGCAGCGGCTTGACGACGAGCGGGTCCTGGCCGACGCGCTCCTGGACGGGCGGGAGCTTGCCGGCCTTCACCAGCTCCTCGAGCTGGGGCGCTTCCCTGAACGTCTTCGGGAACCGCGCGGGGTCGGTGACGACCTCGGCGCCCTCGAGCTTGCCGATCAGGCTGGTGCTCGGCCTGGCGCCCTGCGCGAGGGCGCGCGACACCAGGCCGTCGGGCATGTGCGTCGCCGCGAGCGCCAGGAGCCCCGCCTGCAGTACGCTGCGTCGGGTAGGATGCGAGCTCGATGACTCCGGCGTCGGCTCCACTCCGTCGTGGTCGCTCATGAACCTGTCCTTTCGAGGCTGCGCCCGATCCGGCGGCAGCTCTTGCGGCGGATGAGTTGCAACGGCAGGGGGCCGTGCTCGCCGGCGGCCCGGCCGGCCATCAAACCCAGCAAAGTGGCGGCGGCGGCGCGGCCGAGCTCGTGGCGCGGCACGCGCACGGTGGTCAACGGCGGTGTGACGAGGCTCGCGTAGGGCACGTCGTCCCAGCCGACGATCGAGAGATCGCGCGGGACGCGCACGCGGCGCTCTGTGCACGCCTGCAGCAATCCAATGGCCATGGTGTCGTTGTGGCAGATCGCTGCGGTCGGCGGCTCGTCGAGCGACAGCAAGGCGAGACCGGCGCGATGGCCACCGTCGATCGAGATGCGCTCGCGGACGACCAGCGACGGCGGGGGCGCCAGGTCGCGACGGCCGAGGGCCTGCTTGTACCAGTCCTCGCGGCTGGCGAACGGCGCCTCGTCACGCGAGGGAACGACGAGCGCGATTCGCCGATGGCCGAGCCCGGCGAGGTAGGCCACGACCTCCGCGGTGGCGCTCGGCCAATCGACCCACACCGACGCGACGTGGCGGCCACGGACCTCGCGGTTGAGGAACACCATCGGCACGCCGGCCCGTCGGCCGAGGGCCGCCAGCTCGTCGGGCCGGCTCCGCGGCGCGCCGAGGATCAGGCCGTCGGCGCTGCGCTCGAGCAGGTGCTCGACGTTGCGCCGCTCGACCTCGGGGTCGCGCCGACTGCTCGCGAGGAAGAGGCTATAGCCCAGGGGCGAGAGGACGTCCTCGGCTCCGCGCACGACGTCGGGGAAGAACGGACTGGCCACGTCGCCCATCACGACGCCGACCGTGTAGGTCTTGCGGCTCGCGAGGCTCCGCGCGACGTGGTTGGGATGGAAGCCGAGCTCGGCGATGGCGCGCTCGACGCGAGCTCGCGTCGCCGGCGCGATCGACAGCTCGCCGTTGATCACGCGCGAGACCGTCTGATGGGAGACGAGCGCCCGGCGGCCGACGTCCCTGATCGTCGCGCGCTTCTTCTTGAGCGAGACCGTCATTCGTGGCACCCGCCCGCGGTGAGGGGCCTTGTGACCGGTCACAAGCTAGCAGTAGGATCTCCCCGGTGTCAATGACCACTCGGCCGACGGAGGCGCCCTTCGCGTGCTGAGCTACATCGTGCGCCGGCTGCTGCTCGCCGTGCTGACCAGCTGGGCCATCTCCGTCCTCGCCTTCGTCATCATCCAGCTCCCGCCCGGCGACTACGTCACGGCGTACATCGCCCAGATGACGGCGTCGGGGACCACGGTGTCACAGGAGCTCGCCGACACGCTGCGCGAGCAGTACGGGCTGAATCAGCCGCTGTGGGTGCAGTACCTGCGCTGGATGAAGCTCGTGCTGCGCGGCGAGTTCGGCATGGCGCTCGAGTGGGGCAAGCCGGTCTCGGCGGTGATCGCGGACCGGCTCTGGCTGACCATGGCGCTCTCGATCGGCGCCATCGTCATCACGTGGGTGCTCGCGCTGCCCATCGGGATCTACTCGGCGGTGCGCCAGTACTCGATCGGCGACTACGTCGCGACGTTCGTCGGCTTCATCGGCCTGGCGGTGCCGAGCTTCATGATCGCGCTCATCCTGATGTACGCGGGCTTCCGCTACTTCGGCGCCAACATCGGCGGCCTGTTCTCCGACCAGTTCGTGGAGGCGCCGTGGAGCCTCGCCAAGGTGTGGGATCTGCTCAAGCACCTTCCGCTGCCCGCGCTGATCCTGGGACTGGCCGGCACCGCGCAGCTCATCCGCATCATGCGCGCGAACCTGCTGGACGAGCTCGGCAAGCCCTACGTCATGACGGCGCGCGCGCGCGGTCTCTCGGAGTGGCGGGTCATCCTGAAATATCCGGTCCGGGTCGCGCTCAATCCGTTCGCCAGCACCGTGGGCTACCTGCTGCCGTACGTCGTCTCCGGGAGCATCATCGTGTCGCTCGTCCTGAGCCTGCCGACGGTGGGTCCGCTGCTCCTGCGCGCGCTCATCGCGCAGGACATGTTTCTGGCCGGTACCATCGTGCTCCTCCTCGGGGTGCTCACCGTGCTCGGAACGCTACTGTCCGACCTGTTGCTGATGTGGATCGATCCGCGCATTCGCTCGGAGGGGAAGCGATAGCCACGTCCAGTCCGGCCGGGACCGTCGAGCTCGACGACCCGGCGCATAGCGAGGTCGAGGAGCGCGTCTCGGTCGCGACCCAGTGGCAGCTCATGTGGTGGCGCTTCCGACGCCACCGCCTGGCCGTCACCAGCACCGCGGTGGTCGGCCTCGCCTACGCGGTCGTGCTGCTCGCCGAGTTCCTCGCCTATGCCAGCCCGACCGCCTCCGAGGCGCAGCGCTCGCTGCTGCCGCCGCAGACGATCCGCTGGTTCAACGAAGGACGCTTCGCGCCGCACGTCTACGGGCTGAGCGGGCGCCGCGATCCGCAGACGTTTCGGCGCGTCTACACGCCCGACCCGGACAAGAAGATCCCGCTGCGCTTCTTCGCGCCCGGGTTCGAGTACCACCTGTTCGGGCTGATCCCGGCCAGCCGGCACCTGCTCGGCGTCGCCGGCGGGCGCGCCGAGGAATCGCTGTTTCTGCTCGGCACCGACGAGCAGGGGCGCGACGTCTGGTCGCGCCTGATGTACGCGACGCGGACCTCGCTCACCATCGGCCTGGCCGGCGTGGCGCTGAGCCTCGTGCTCGGCGTGCTGCTCGGCGGGATCTCGGGCTACGTCGGCGGCGTGACGGACACCGTCATCCAGCGCGTCGTCGAAATTCTCCGCTCGATCCCGACGATTCCGCTCTGGATGGGGCTGGCGGCCGCGCTGCCTCAACACTGGTCCGTGCTGCAGGTCTACCTCGCGATCACCGTGATCATCTCGCTCGTCGGCTGGACCGAGCTGGCGCGGGTCGTCCGCGGCCGCTTCCTGTCGCTGCGCGAGGAAGAATTCGTGACGGCCGCCGAGCTGGCCGGGTGCAGCCGCACGCGCATCATCGTGAGCCACCTGGTGCCCTCGTTCCTGAGCCACATCATCGCGGCCACGACCCTGGCGATCCCGGCCATGATCATCAGCGAAACGTCTTTGTCGTTCCTCGGGCTCGGGCTGCGGCCGCCGGCGATCAGCTGGGGCGTGCTGCTGCAGCAGGCGCAGAACATCCAGTCGCTGGCCATCTCGCCGTGGCTGCTCATTCCCGCCGTCCCGGTGATCGTCGTCATCATCGCGTTCAACTTCATGGGCGACGGCCTGCGCGACGCCGCCGATCCTTACCACATGGGGGGCCTCGAGCGGGCCCCCCAAGCCCCCCAACCTTCGGACACGCCCGTGCAAAGCCCGGGCGCGCCTCTGGTGGGCGATGCGGCGATGGGGGGCCTCGAGCGGGGCCACCAAGCCCCCCAACCTTCGGACACGCCCGTGCAAAGCCCGGGCGCGCCTCTGGCGGGCGATGCGGCGATGGGGGGCCTCGAGCGGGCGCCCCAAGCCCTCCGACGCTCGGAGACGCCCCGGCGTAGCCAGGGCACGCCTTGGTCTCACGATGCGGACATGGGGGGCTTCGAACGGGCCGCCCGAACCGACCAGAGCGCGGCGCCGGTGTTGTCGGTGCGCGATCTGCGGACGTACTTCTTCGCGGAGGACGGGGTGGTCAAGGCCGTCGACGGCGCGAGCTTCGACGTGCACGCCGGGCGGACGCTCGGCATCGTCGGCGAGAGCGGCTGCGGCAAGAGCGTGACGGCCCGCTCGATCCTTCGCATCGTCGAGCGCCCCGGTCGGATCGTGAGCGGCGAGATTCGCCTCCGCCGCGTGGGCGACGGCGGCGAGGACGATCTCGCCCGGCTCGATCCGCAGAGCCACGACATGCGGCGAATCCGCGGCGGGGAGATCGGCCTGGTGTTCCAGGAGCCGATGAGCTCGTTCAGCCCGGTCCACAGCGTGGGCAACCAGATCGTGGAGACCATGCGCCTCCACCTCGGGCTCGACCGGCCCACGGCTCGGGCCCGCGCGATCGACCTCCTGAGGTTGGTCGGGATCCCGCGACCCGAGCGACGGATCGACGAATACGCGTTCCAGCTGTCCGGCGGCCTGCGCCAGCGCGCGATGATCGCCACCGCCCTCTGCTGCGGCCCGCGCATTCTGATCGCCGACGAGCCGACGACCGCGCTCGACGTCACCACCCAGGCGCAGATCCTCGCGCTTCTTCGCGAGCTGCAGGCCCGCGAGCGGATGGCGATCGTCCTCATCACCCACAACCTCGGCGTGGTGGCCGAGATGTGCGACGAGGTCGCCATCATGTATCTCGGTCGCGTGGTGGAGCGGGGGCCGGTCGACGCCATCTTCCACTCGCCGCAGCACCCGTACACGCGCGCGCTCCTGCGCTCGATCCCGTCCGTCCACGCGCGTGTTCGCACGAAGCTGCCGGCCATCACGGGCTCGCTGCCGCACCCGTACCGCCGCCCGGGCGGCTGCCTGTTCCACCCGCGCTGCGGCGAGGCGATCCGCGGCGTGTGCGAGCGCCACGAGCCCGAGCTTCAATCCGTGGCGACCGCGGATCGGACGGTGAGCTGCTTCCTGCATCACCCGGTGACGAAGCCATGACCGGGACGACGGGTGCGCCGCTGCTCGAAGTCCACGATCTTCGGAAGGAGTTTCCGATCCGCCAAGGATTGCTCCGTCGTCGGGTGGGAGAGGTCCGGGCGGTGGACGGCGTGAGCTTTCACATCGACCGCGGCGAGACCCTGTCGCTGGTGGGCGAGAGCGGGTGTGGGAAGACGACGACCGCGCGCTGCATCCTTCGCGCGATCACGCCGACTGCGGGACGGATCATCTTTCGAGGCGGCGACGGGGTCGCGGTAGACGTGGCCGCCCTGCCGTACAAGCACGTCCGTCCACTCCGGCGCGAGATGCAGATGGTGTTCCAGGATCCCTACTCGTCGCTCAACCCCCGCAAGACCTTGCTCGAGATCGTCGGCGAGCCGCTGCTGGTCAACCGGGTCGGGACCCGCACCCAGCGGCTCGAGCGCGTGGCGGAGCTCTTGAGGCTCGTCGGCCTCCGGCCCGAGTACATGCGGCGCTTTCCCCACGCGTTCAGCGGCGGCCAGCGCCAGCGCATCGGCATCGCGCGGGCCCTCGCGCTCAGCCCGAGCCTGGTGGTGGCCGACGAGCCCGTGTCCGCCCTCGACGTCTCGGTGCAGGCGCAGATCCTCAATCTCCTGGTGGACCTGCAGGCCGAGCTGGGGTTGACGTACCTCTTCGTGGCCCACGATCTCTCGGTGGTGAAGCACGTGAGCGATCGCGTGGCCGTCATGTACGTCGGTCGCATCGTTGAGCTCGCGCCCACCGAGCGCCTGTTCATGCAGCCCGCGCATCCGTATACCGAGGCGCTGCTGGCCGCCGTGCCGAAACCGGATCCGCGTCTGCGCGGGCGACGTCTCGTGCTCGAGGGCGAGGTGGCGGATCCGGCCAACCCGCCGGCCGGGTGCGCGTTTCACCCGCGCTGTCCCTACGCCGTCGAGCGGTGCCGGAGCGAGGCGCCGCGGCTGGAGGCCTTCGCCGCCGGCCACCTCGTGAGCTGTCATCGGGCACGGGAGCTCGGGCTCCGCGGCATCGGGAGGCCGTCGTGACGCGTGCCAGCCAGCCGGCCTTCGAAGGAGCGTGTGATGGCTGACGCGGCCCATCTCGCGGAGGCGACCGTGCGCGTGGACGCCGGCGCGCCCCTGGGTCCGATCAGGCGCATCTGGACGAGCTTCGGCTACGACGAGATCAACTGGACGTCGATGCCGACCGGCAAGCGTCATCTCAAGACCATCCGCGCCTTCGCCGAGCAGCCGTACTTCGTGCGTTCGCACTACATCTTCAACAGCGGCATCGGCTGGTCGCTGCCGCACTGGGGCGCGGGCAACGTCTATCACGAGGACGCCGCGGGCCGGCCCTTCTACGACTTCGGCATCGCCGATCAGGTCTACGACGCGGTCGTGCAGTCGGGACACCGGCCTCTGGTCGAGATGGCGTTCACCCCCCGTGCCCTGGTTCCGGAGGGCGCGGAACAGCGCTTTCCCTTCGAGCCCAGCCCGACCCAGTGGAGTCCTTACGAAGCGGGACTCTGGGCGATGCCGCCGAAGGACTACGACAAGTGGGGTGGCCTCGTCCGCGCGCTGGTCGAGCACTGCGTGGCGCGCTACGGCGCCACGCACGTGCGCGGCTGGCTGTGGGAGCTGTGGAACGAGCCCGACATCTTTTACTGGCGCGGCACCGCGGAGCAGTTCTACACGCTCTACGACGTCACCGCCGCCGCCGTGAAGGCGGCGCTGCCCGACGCGGCGGTGGGCGGTCCCACCACGACCGGCGATCTCGGCCCCGGCCGGCGAGGCCACGAGTTCCTGCGCGGCTTCCTTGCGCACTGTGCCCGAACCAACGTCCCGCTGGATTTCGTCTCGTTTCACACGAAGGGCGCGCGCTACACACCCTGGCGCGTGTACGGTCCGCTCGGCGGGCCGGCGCCGACGCAACAGTCCCCGTCGAGCCTCAAGATGCTGCGCGAGGTGCGCGCAGCGCTCGACGCCGTCGCGGCGCATCCAAAGTTCCGCGAGCTGCCCTGTATCGTGGACGAGTGCGACGCGTCGGTCCCCGCTCACTGGGGCATCTACGACAACGCGAACTTCGCCTACCGCAACACCGAGTACTTCCCGGTCTTCCAGTGCAAGCTGATGAAGAAGCTCCTCGACCTGGACACACGCGGTGCCGCCCGTGTCCATCAGGCGACCACTTGGAGCTTCTACTTCGAGGGCGAGCGCTTCTTCGAAGGCACGCGCAGCCTCTTCACCGCTCAGGGGATCGAGAAGCCGGTGCTGAACGCCTACCGGATGCTGAGCCGCCTGGGTGAGATGCGCCTGGCCGTCGAGTCGACCGGCGCGTGGTCTCTGGACCGCCTCGACGAGAGCGAGGCGGGGATGGCGGAGGAAGTCGACGCGCTCGCCACCAGCGGCCGTGACGGCGTCAGCGTGCTGGTGTGGCGGCACGCCGACGACCAGTACGCGATCGCCGCGCGCGACACCGCTGTCACCGTGCGGCTCGAGCGCCTGCGCTTCAGCGGCAGCGCTCGCGTGAGCCACTGGCGCATCGATGCCGCGCACAGCAATAGCCACACCGTGTGGCGCGCGCTCGGCGCGCCTCAAGATCCCTCCGAGCGCGACCTGCGGACCATCGAGGAGCGCCAAGGGCTCGAGCAGCTCGAGCCGGACCAGACCATGACGGTGCGCGATGGGACGCTGACGCTGCGAATCGGGCTGCCGTTGCCGAGCGTGTCACTGCTCGAGGTCCGCCCGGCCGCAGGATGAGGCGAAACCGCATTGACCCGGACACGTCCGCGGAATAGGCTCGAACGATCCCGTCGGCAGTGGCAAGAAGCCCCAGAGGGGGCGGGGGTGGATCATGGCTGCGGTGAGCGTCAAGCTCGGCAACATCGGCTCGCACTGGACCACCGCGTGCAAGCAGGCCGTGAGTGATCTGAACTCGTTATTCAGGCGGAAGGGCATCCGGGTGACGCTCGCGGTGAACGGCGCGGGCCCGACGATCAGTGTCAGGACCGACCCCAGCATCGGCGGCACGGCGGTGCACGGCAAGACCAGCGCCGAGACCGACGGCGCGGGGAAACTGCTCCGTGCCGACGTCCGCCTGCCCGTCAAGCTGACCATCAGCGCGCCGAAAGGCATACGGGATGCCGGAACCGGCATGGCCGAAGTGATCGCGGCCCACGAATTCGTGCACGCGCTCGGGCACGAGCCCCACAACTCCCACCTGATGGCGCAGACGTGGAACAAGGTGCTGGGTGACCGTGCTGCAGGTGACAAGCTGCAGGCCGGCGCCCTCGCGATGCCTCCGCTCGAGCTCTCGGACGAATCGGTCGACATGCTCAAGGGGATCTGGACCTAGTCTTCCTTCGCTCGGCGACACCGAGTACCATCATGCTGGCGTCGAGACGGTTCGGGACAGGGCGTCGATGCGAACCAGCAGTCGCTGCAGAGGGGGGACGGCCGATGAGCGAAAACGCGCAAGACTTCAACTGCCTCGCCGGCATCCGGATCGTCGACTTCACCCAGTTCGAAGCCGGCACCTCGTGCACCGAGGCGCTCGCCTGGCTCGGCGCCGACGTGGTCAAGATCGAGAACCCGAAGACCGGTGATCCGGGGCGGCGGCTGCGGCCGGGCAAGCCCGACGACGATCCGTGGTACTTCCACATGTTCAACGCCAACAAGAAGTCGCTGGCGATCAACCTCAAGTCCCCGCGCGGGCTCGAGCTCGTCAAGGAGCTGTTGAAGAAAGCCGACGTCACGGTCGAGAACATGGCGCCCGGGACGATCGACCGCCTCGGGCTCGGCTATGACGAGGTGAAGAAGATCAACCCCCGTATCGTCTTCTGTCAGATCCAGGGGTTCGGCACCGGGAGCAAGTACGAGACCGGTCTGGCCTTCGACATGATCGCGCAGGCCGCCGGCGGCACGATCAGCGTGACCGGCGAGCCCGATCGGCCGCCGGTCAAGCCCGGCCCGAGCTTCGGCGACACCGGCACCGGCATGTTGATGGCGGTGACGATCCTCGGCGCGCTGCTAGAACGACAGCGAACCGGCAAGGGACGCCGGCTCCAGGTGGCGATGCAGGACGCGATGATCCACTACATGCGCACGTGCTTCGCCACCCAGGCGCGCACCGGCAAGCCGGCGCCGCGCCGCGGCGGAAAGACGGTCATGGGCACCAACGCGCCCTCCGGCCTCTATCAGTGCAAGCCCCTCGGCTCCAACGACTGGGTCTACATCACCACGAGCCGCGGCAATCCCGAGCACTGGGGGCGGCTGATGCGTCTGATCGGGCACCCGGAACTGATCGACGACCCCCGCTTCGCCACCGGCGCCGCTCGCGTCCAGAACGAGGCCGAGGTCGACGCGATCATCACCGAGTGGACGCGCCGGCACACGAAGGAAGAGGCGATGACCCTGATCAGCGGCGTCGGGGTCCCAGCCGGCGCGGTGTTCGACACGATGGAGCTGCAGAACGATCCGAGCTTCGAAAAGCGCGGCATCATGCAGGTGATGGAGCACCCGAACGGCCCGTTCAAGATGCCGACCTGGCCGGTGCGGGTGGACGGCCAGACGGCGCGGATCAAGCCCTCGCCGCTCCTGGGCCAGCACGGCGCCGAGGTGCTGAACGCCTGGCTCGGCGTCGGCGCCGATGAAGTCGACGCCTTGAAGAAGGAGGGTGTGCTCTAGGCGGGCTCTAAAGGAGCGGCCGTGTCCCGTGTCGTCCTGATCAGTCTCGACGGCTTCGCGTCCTTCTACTGGACCGACCCGCGCGTGCGCATGCCGACGTTGCGCCGCCTCGCGGAGCGGGGCGTCGTGGCGCAGCGCATGGAGTGCGTGTTTCCCAGCACGACCTGGCCGACCCACGTCAGCATGGTGACGGGGGTGCGCCCCGATCGCCATGGGGTCGTGGCGAACTACGTCCTGAACCGCGAGTCGGGGCGCGCGGAGGATCTCACCGGCGATCCCATCTACGACGCGGATCGCCTGCTCCGGGCGCCGACGGTGTACGACGTCGCCCACGCCGCCGGCCTGCGCACGGCCGCGGTCGACTGGCCGTGCACCCGTCGGGCCGCCGGTCTCGACTTCAACCTGCCGTTCTTCAAGGATCAGCGCGTTTTCGAGAGCGCGACTCATCCAGACGTCTGGCGCGAGCTTGCTGCGCTCGGCCTCCCGATCGATCGACTGGGCGAGTGGTCGCAGCTCCCGAAACGCTTTCTCCGCGACGACGTGGTGGCCGACGTCGCGGCTCACGTGCTGCACCGGCATGCCCCCGACCTGCTCCTCGTGCACTTTCTCTGCGCCGATAGCTTCCAGCACCTGCACGGCCCTCGGTCACCGGAGGCGTACTGGGCTCTCGAGTACGTAGACCATTGCGTGGGCCGCGTCCTGGCCGCCCTCCCGGCCGGGGCTCTCGAGCGTGATACTGCCGTGCTCGTGGTCTCCGATCATGGCTTTCTGCCGTCCGATCGGGAGATCCGCGTCAACGTGCGGTTGCGCCAGCTCGGGCTCATGAAGATCGACGCCGACGGGCGGATCATCGAGAGCCGGGCGCGCTTCGTCACCAACCACGGCGCCGGCTACGTCTACGTCCTCGATCCGGCCGATCGCGCATTGCTCGCGCGTGATCTGAAGTCCGAGCTTGCCGGCCTCGAGGGCGTGACGGGTGTCTGGGGCGTGGCGGATTATGCTGGGCTCGGACTCCCGGTCCCGGACGCGAATCCAATGATCGGCGAGCTCGTTCTCGAGGCCGGGGGCGGGTACGCTTTCGGAGACGAGGCTCGTGGCGACGACCCCATCGGTCCGCCTCGATACCGCGGCAACCACGGCCATCGACCTGGCCATCCGGACATTGGCGCGTTTTTCCTGGCGGCGGGTGCCGGCGTCCGGCGTGGCGCGCAGATCGGGACCATCATGAGCCGCGACGTCGCCCCGACGGTCGCGCACCTGCTGCGGACGAAACTCGGTGACGTGGAGGGCCGCCTGCTCGCGGACGCTCTCGCGTGAGGCGAGCCGTCGGCGACCCAGCTCGCGTCGTGCCGCAAGGAGCCGCCGCTCTCTAGGTGATGCCCGCAATGGTCAAGCCTCTTCGGCGTGACCGGAAAGGCGTCTGGACATGACCCGACATTTCGGCGTGCTGATCCCGTCCACGAACACGACGGTCGAGCTAGAGTGCCGGCTCTTGCCGGCGGCCTACCAGGCGCACGTCGGACGCCTCAAGTCGAGCGGCGCCGGAAGCTTCTCGCCCAGCCGGGATGAGGACATCGACTACCAGTCGCACCTGCTGGGGACGGCCAGGGTCGAGATGGTGATCCTGGCCCAGACGTCGGCGAGCCTCGTGGCCGACGACTACGACGACGTCGTCACCAAGCGGATGAGCGCGGGGGCCGGCGTTCCGGCGATCACGTCGGCGCAGGCAGTCGGCCGCGCCGTCAAGGCCCTCGGCGCGCGCCGCGTCGCGATCGTCTCCCCGTACTCGGACGCGGTCAACGAGCGAGCCGCGCGGTATTTCAAGACCAAGCACGGGCTCGACACGATCGCGCTCGAGGGCTTTCGCGCGACCGACTCGTATGCGATCGGCCAGCTCGGCCCGGAGAACGCGCGCGATGCCTTCGCCCGGATCGACCGCCCGGAGATCGAGCTCTTCGTGGTGCCCGGGGGCAATTTCCCGACGATGCCGTCGATCGCGGCCTGGGAGCGCGAGTTCAAGAAGCCGGTCGTGACCACGAACCAGGCGTCGATCTGGGCGATGCTTCGCGCGTTCAACAGCCCCGAGCGCCTGCCGGCCTTCGGACGCCTGCTCGCAGAAGTCCCGGCCGACGCCTCCCAGGCTCGTATTGGGCTATAGTCGCGTAAGACCTGAGGGCCGGGTCCTCTACCGATGAGCGTGACGCCAAACCCCAACGACGGCGAACCGACGGTTGTGATGCCGGCTCAGGCGGTCGGGAACGCCTCGCTGTCCGAGATCACCGGATGGCGCGAGGCCTCGAAACGCGCGAGGAGGCGCCGGGTGGCGCTTTATGCCGCGGTCGGGACCGTGCTCATCGCAGGGATGGGCTCGGGCTGGCTTTTCTTCGCGCGGACTGAGAGGCGCCTGAACGCTTCTGGCCCAACATCCCGGGAAGTGGCCCGTCCCGAGGTGATGCAGCCGGCCAGCCTGCCCGCGCCCCCGCCGTCTCCTCGAGCACCCGACAAGCCCGTCGGCCCGAGACAGATGTTGAACGAGATCTTCGAAGGCCGCGATCGCGGGCTTTCGGTGACGGCTTCGGTCGACCGAGGGGCTGTCCGCATCGGCGCTTCCAGACCGGGCTACGTGTATGTGCTGGCCGCCTCGGCCAACCAATCCGACGGTGCCGCGCTGTTCGTGGCGGTGCTGTTCCCCCGGGCGGCGGACACGAACAATCGCATCCGGGCGGGGCAGACGCTGAGGCTGCCCGACGTGCAGTGGCCGGCGAACGCGGAGTTCCTCGCGATCGTGTCCGATGAGCGGCGCGACATCGACGTGCTCGGACCGCTGGCCGGGAAGGTCGTCTGCGGCCCTGCGGCGAGATGTTCGGAGTCTTACGGGGCCGCCTTCTTCTCGGGCGCGGGGACGTCGAGTCCCGGGGCGCGCGACACCGTCCGCAGCCCCGCGGCCCCGAATGCCCCGGCCGCTCGACCGACGTATGCGGGCTCGCGCCGCTGCAGTGATATTTTGGAGCGCGCGTCGCTGGGTGAGCCATTGACGGACGAGGAGCAGTCGTTCCTCAGAAGGGATTGCCGATGATGATTCGCAGGCTATCGGCTTGCGCCAGCTTGCTCCTGATCGTCGCCGGGTGCGCCAAGCCGACTCCTCCGCCGCCGATCCCGGCGCCGACCAGCGACACGACCGAGCGGAGCTTCGACGAAGCGGCGACCGTGGCCACCGACGGTCTGGTGGCTCAGCTGCAGAAACCGCCGGCACCTGGGACCCAGACGGAAGCCCGGCGAGGCGTGGTCATCGACCCCATGGTCGATGCGACCTCCGGCCAGCAGACCGGCGCGACACGCCTGCTCGAGCAACGGGTGGCGGACCGGCTCGGGAGCAGCTCTTCGCAGTTCGACGTCATGCCCTTCCAGGTCGCCAACCTCAGCAAGGCGCAGTATCTGTTGACCGGGACGATGACGCGCATCGCCAGCAGCCAAGCGCGGGCCCCGCAGGTGTTCCAGATCAACCTGGCGCTGACGGATCTGAAGGACGGGACGGTCGTGGCGCAGGCGTCGTCGCGGGCGCGCGACGAGGGGCTGGATACGAATCCCACGCCCTACTACCGCGACAGCCCAATCGTGGTGAAGGACAAGGTGGTCGACGGCTACATCGTCACCTCCCAGACGCCGCCCGGTCGGCCGGCGGACCCGGTCTACTTCGAGCGCGTGGCCACGGCGACCACCGTCAGCGAGGCGACCGTCGCCTACAACAACGACAGCTACCAGGACGCGCTCGCGCTCTACCAGAACGCGGCGGCCAAGCCCGGGGGCGAGCAGCTGCGCGTGCTCAACGGAATCTACCTCGCCTCGTGGAAGCTCGGGCGCGCGAACGACGCAGAAGACGCTTTCGGCAAGGTGGTCGCGCTGGGGCTGAGCAGCAACAACCTCGGCGTGAAGTTCCTGTTCAATCCTGGGACGACCAACTTCTGGTCCGATTCTCAAGTGAGCGGGCCGTACAGCTTCTGGCTGCGCCAGATCGCGCGGCAGGCGGCGGTGGCCAAGGTGTGCATGAACGTGGTGGGCCACACGAGCCTGACCGGATCGCAGGCGTACAACGACCGTCTCTCCTTGCAGCGCGCCGCTTACATCAAGAAGCGCCTCGACACGGAAGCGCCGGAGCTCGCCTCCCGCACGAAAGCGTCAGGGATGGGCTTCCGCGAGAACCTCGTGGGCACCGGAACCGACGATGCGCGTGACGCGCTCGATCGGAGGGTCGAGTTCAAGATCGCCGAGTGCGGATAAGCCCGCGCTGACCCGCTCACGCCTTCCATACGATCATCTCGCTATCGCGGATCGCGAGCGCGGTGCCGAGCTTGTCGCACCGTCGCGTGATTTGCTCCACCGCCTCCTTGTCCTGTCCGAGGTCGCAGACGTAGGTCTCGTTGCGCTCGTTGTGGCGCACCAGCGAGAACGCGACCTCGAGGAGCTCGGAGTCGTCGAAGGTGAGACGGGCCAGCATGCCGACCCAGTCTCCATGTGCCCGGCCACCGTGCCCGGTGTGGAACGAGAAGCTGCCGAGCCCGTAGAAGACGGGCTTGCCGCGATACATCTCGACCGAGCACGCGTAGTGCGGCCCGTGGCCCATGACCACGTCGGCGCCGGCGTCGATCGCGGCGTGGGCGATCTCGACCTGATAGTCGAGGACATTCTCGAACAGTCCCCAGTGATGGGAGGCGACCACGATGTCGGCCTGGGCCCGCAGC
>Ga0066710_100000563_pt1 | contig 23153 bp, 17 predicted proteins | sample GraSoiAngelo_159_FD_79666 | JGI IMG/M metagenome (GOLD analysis project Ga0066710, IMG submission 79666) | Grasslands soil microbial communities from the Angelo Coastal Reserve, California, USA - 14_1009_16_40cm | ecosystem: Environmental > Terrestrial > Soil > Grasslands | place: USA...
CCGCCGCGGAGCGGCTTAAGAACGTAGCCCCGGGCGCAAGCCCGGGGTACGCTTGTCGGGAGACGCCGAGCCCCGGAAGGGGCGAAAGACTCTGCGCCGAAAGGCTCTGCGCCGTGTCTTTCGCCCCTACGGGGCTGAGTTCAACGCCAACACCAACCCCGGGCTTGCGCCCGGGGCTACGTTCTTAAGCCGCTCCGCGGCAAACGCGAGCTAAAGCCCGCGACTACGAGGTTAGCAAGAACGTTTGGGCATGCTCGTAGTCGCGGGCTTTAGCCCGCGTTATACGTCTGTCCCCGAATTAGGAATTACCAGATAAGCTTGAGGGCAAACTGAATCTGGCGTGGCGTCGTGTCGGTGCCGGCATAGGTGCCGAAGCCCGCAGAAGACAGGTTGTTGTCGAATCCTGCGAAGCTGGTGTTGTTGAAGATGTTGTAAAACTCGGATCGGAATTGCACGTTCAGGTTTTCGCTCACCTGGGTGTTTTTCAAGAAAATCCAATCAAAATTGGTCAAGGAGTTTTTCCGCAGTACATTGCGGCTCAGATTTCCGAAGTTGCCGAGCAGCGGCTGAACCAGTGGGTATCCGCTGGTGTTCGTATTGCGCTGCGTCACGGTAGTGTTGATGCCGCGCGCTGCTGGAGTTGGGATAGCCCGCGCCGCCGGACTGCCAGCGGGAGCAAACACCAGCTTGCTGATGTCACCAACGACGCTCGGACGGACAAAGTTCGGACCATTTCCACTCAGGGAAATGTCGTTGATGCCAAACCGGGAGCCCGCAAAAATGTTCGCTGGGAAGCCCGACTGAATCTGAAAGATCCCATTGAATGCCCATCCGTGCAAAATTTTGCCGGCGGCGCCAGTCGTATCTTTGAAGAACTGAGGTTCGTACACGTGGTTGATGACGAGTCGGTGCGGAATATCGAATTGGGACACCGATCGATTGTCTTTCAAGTTGAAAGGATTCTGTGCGACTGCTGCATCGTTTACGAGCACACCTAAGACGTCCGAGGCATCGTCGATCGATTTGGACCAGGTGTAAGCGGCCTGGAACTGATAGCCCTGGGAGTAGCGCTTTGTAATCTGTGCCTCCAAAGCGTTGTAGTTGGAATTCGCAGAACTCTCGATCAGCGTGACCAGGTTGAAACGAGGATCGATGCGCCTGCTTCCAGTGGTTAGAGATCCGCTATAGCCCGCGAATACGTTTGTGAATTCGGCGATACGGGCGATTTCATCCGCGTCGCTGGAGGCCGGCCGAACTGTCCCGGGAGGAATCATGTTCAGGTACCTGCTGCGCAGAAGATACCGGCCCGCAGTGCCGACATAGCTGACTTTAGCCGCGAGCGTCGATGTCAGTTGATGCTCGACGGTGAGGCTCCACTGCTGGACTTGGGGATTATTCAGGTCTTTGTCAATCGGACTGAAGTTTCCGAAGTTCACTTGATTGGGGTTGAACTTGCCGACGGCGGCTCGCGCGTCCGTTTGAAGCGTCGCCGTTCCAGCGGCAAGATTCGTGTAGGAGTTGGCGCCGGTGAAGCCGCTGGTTGGACTGATAATCTGAACAAACGGTGGCGCGAACCGGAGGTTCGTGATCGGGTTGAGGAAGATAAAATCATGAGAGATGCCGTAACCGCCGCGCACCACCCACTTTCCTCGATTGGGAGTCCATGCAAAGCCCAGGCGCGGTTCCCAGTTGTAGTTCCGCTCCACCGGCAGTGGCGCCGAACTGGTTTCGCCGCAAGATGCTGGCCTTTCCAGTTGTGTCAAAGTAATCGCGGGCGTTGAAGATGTCGTTTCGCACGAACTCATATGCAGTACCGTGAAGCGTGTTGGAGCCGCCCTTGGTGATGATCTGAACCTGGGCGCTGGCGTTTCGCCCAAACTCCGCATTGAAGTTGTTCGTGATGAGTTTGAACTCCTGGATCGCGTCTAGACTGAGCGTACCGAAACCCGCACTACCTGTGGTCGACACGTCCGTCGAAACGACATTGTCGATGGTGATGTTGTTGCCGCGTCCGCGTCCGCCATTCGCATTGAAACTTCCGCTTCCAAGAAACGGATTCGCTGCCGTGACCGGGACGACGCCAGGAGAGAGCGTCGCTAAGACCAACGGGTCTCGTGTGGCGAGTGGCAGTTCCTTCACGCGCTTTTCCTCAATCGAGACGGAAAGCTGGGGATCCGTTGTGTTCACGAGTTGAACAGCGGTTTCCACCGTAGAAAAATCCGTAACTGGACCGACTTCTAGAGTGATGTTGAGGCTGGCCCGCTCGGCGCTTTTCACCAGCACGCGTTGCACATTGGCTTTGAAGCCGGCAAACTCCACCCGAACGTCATACTCGCCAATCGGCAGCAACGTGGCGATGAAGTACCCCCGCTCGTTGCTGACCAAGGTTCGCTGCACGCCCGTCTCAACACTTGTGATCGTTACGTTGGCGCTGGGGATCACGGCGCCGGTGGCATCCTTAACCACGCCTTCGATATCTCCATTTAGAGCCGCCCACGCTGGCACAGAACTAAGCAAAAAGAGTGCAATCGCTCTCCATGTCCGTTTAGACATCGTGTTTCCTCCCATGATGCGTTGTAATTAAGAAGGGCCTGACGGTCGGGCTTCAACGCTAACAGCCAGTAACTCCTTTTGCAAGTTAGCGTTTCAATCTAAATCTTGAATCCAACTGGTGGCTACGGCGGTCTAAACCACGATATCGTAGCCGTGTCTGATTTTTTGAGATTCTTCTACCCAAAACAGGACTTGTAACCCCTAGTATTGACATGACGTATTGGAACTATGGAATTTGATCGCGAGCTTATTGTTCGCGCCCAACGAGGAGATCGATCGGCACATGAAACCATCGTCAATCAATTCGCCCCGATGGTCTTCAGGCTAATCAGCCGGTTTTTCCGGACACGTGAAGATGTGGAGGATCTCGCACAGGATGTCTTCCTCAAGCTGTTTGCGCGAATCGATCAAATCCGGCCGCAAGACAATTTCCCGGGCTGGCTGGCAAAGGTGACCGTGAATACATGCTATGACGAGCTGCGAAAAACCCGGCGGCGCAAGACCGCAATGGAGACTTATGGTCCCGAGATTGCTGGCGAGAAATCCGTCCCTCCTCCCGAGCCGGATACATTCGGCAGGGCCAGATTGGCCCTTCAGAGGCTGGATCCGAAATTGAGAATCCCGCTGGTTCTGAAGGAAGTGGATGAAATGTCGGTAGAAGAAATCGCTCGAACGATGGGTCTGACTCAGACAAACGTCAAGGTGCGCTTGTTCAGGGCGCGAAAGAAGCTCGCAACGATTCTGGGAGAATCCGAGAGGAATACGAAATGAATCCAATAAAAGATTTCCTGGATGCGGAGCGGAAGAGAGTTTTTGCACCAGGTCCATTTTTTACCGAGCGTGTCCTGGCGCGATTGGCCCAACAGCGGGCGCAAGAATCCGGAATCTGGGAAGTCATTCCGCTTTCAACGCGGCCGGTACTTGCGCTAGTGCTAGTATTGATTTTTTGTTTTGTGATGTTCCAGGTGATCATTCCGCAGGTCCCACAGCGTGGAATGATCGAGGCGTACCTTGATTCCGATCAGAATCCCGCTGAAAGTTTTCTCTACAACGAAGGCGAAGTGCCAAGCGGACAGGAATTCCTCGATCAATTGATCGCGCAGGAGGATCAGTGATGATAGCCCGTTCGCTGAAGGCAAAGATTTTGGTTTTTGCCGTCTTTTTCATCGGCATCGCCACTGGAATACTCATCGCCAATTTTTATCAGACCCGCGTCACAGGGACGCGCGAAGCGGTCAACACAGGCGACCGGGCTCAACGCGCCCAACGCGACGTCAATAAATTTCACGATTATTTGGGGCTGAATGAGGAACAGCGACAGCAGGTCAACAAAATCCTGGAGGAAACCCGCAACGAGTTTCAAAAACTCCGGAAGGAAACACACCCCCGATTTCAAGCAATCGAGGAAGCATCTCGAACGAAGATCCGCGCCATCCTAACCAGCGAGCAACGCCAGAAATACGACGAGTTCCGCCGGACTCGAGATCAGCGGTTTAAGGATCGAGGCCGAGATTCGGACCGTGACCGCAAGACACCTAATTAGTGAGGTTTCGCCTTGATATTCGGCTTTCACTGTAGCGGCGGTCTATCTTAAGGGAGATGGGGGACGGAGGCCGAATTCCCGAACTTCAGGAATTCGGTCTCCGTCCCCCATCTCCCTAACGACGGTGATAGCGGCTTAATTCTTAAGTTATGCGGGAGGTTCGTTCATATGCGGATGCGAAAACTGCTCACTGTTCTATTTCTACTGCTGACGGTAACAGGAATCCTTGCTCAATCAGCCAAAGTCAAAGGGCGCATTATGGACGCATCGGGGTCTGTCATGCCGGGCGTTCAAATAAAGGTCTATCAAGGCGAGAAGGTGATCAAGGAAGGAACGACGTCGGGAAGCGGAGATTTCGAAATTCCGGTCGATCCCGGCGAATATAAGCTCGAAATGACCGCGCCGGATTTTGATACGTATTCCGAAGTCGTCCGGGTGACGCCGGATATGGGACCGCTGTCGGTGACCATGCAGCTGGCCCAGATCACTCAGAACATCGAAGTGACGGAGACCCGGAACGAAATCAGCATCGACCCGGATTCGAGCCTGAACACCACGGTCCTTGGGAAGGATTTTATCGACGCGCTGCCCGACGATGAGGACGAGCTGACAACGTATCTGCAGGAGATCGCAGGTTCGCGCGGAGGCGCCGGTGGCGGCGGCAATTTCGTGATCGATGGTTTCACTGGCGGCCGGGTTCCCCCGAAGGACCAGATCCAGGAAATCCGAATCAACAACAACCCCTTCAGCTCGGAATTCAGCGGCATCGGCTATGGTCGAGTGGAAATCATCACGAAGGCAGGGACTGGCGACTATCACGGGAATTTGAACTTCTTTTTCAAAGACGAATCGCTCAACGCACGCAACCCTTTTGCTGCGACGAAGCCGCCGTATCAACAGCGAAATTTCAACTCGAATTTCAATGGGCCGATCATACGCAATAGGCTTTCGCTGAATCTAAATGCCCGCAACAATGACTTCGAGAACAGCGATACGATCCGCGCCATCCTTCCGGGCGGCCAACTGGCGACGCCCGTCGTGTTGCCAAATACAAACCGCGGCTTGAATGCTCGAAGCCAGTGGTCCGTGACGAAGAACAACACGATGCACCTCAATATGGAGTACAACAGGCAAGACAACAAGAACCAGGGGGTTGGCGGATTCAACCTGCAGGAGCGGGCCTCTAGCCGGGCCGCGCGCAATTTCGAATTTCAGATGCGCGAGACTGCTGTTCTCAGTAAGTCCGTCATCCATGAAGTGCGCTTCCAGTTCCGCCGCGACCGGTCGCAAACGATACCGAAAACCGCTGGTACCGCCATCAATGTGCTCGATTCTTTTTTCGCCGGCGGCGGCCAGAACAAGAGTTCGAGCAACGATCGAAACGTCGAGTTCGGAAACCTGGTGATGTATTCCGGCAGGAACTGGACGATAAAAACCGGCATGCAGGGTCTATACCGCATGAACCACTCGCTGTCTGAAAACAACTTTATCGGAACATTCACGTTCTCCAGTCTGGCCGATTACATCGCCGGTACGCCTATCACGTTCACAAAGAACCAAGGCGACCCCCAGCTCGACGTCAATCAGCTAGAACTCGGAACGTTCCTGCAGAACGATTGGAGGCCAACCCAGAAATTGAACCTCTCGTTTGGGGTGCGGTACGAGGCTCAAACCAACATTCGTGATCGTAACAATTTCGATCCGCGACTAGGTCTTGGTTTCCAGCTCACAAAAACGACGGCGCTTCGTGGCGGAGCAGGCATCTTCCATCAGAGATTGGATGAGAATATTGTCGAGCAAGTGTTGCGTCTGGACGGCACACGCCAGCAGCAGATCGTCATCCGGTTTCCGTCTTACCCGGACCCTTTCCTGAACGCGAACGGAGGGGTATCTCCTGCTCCTCCAACTTCACTGCGCGTGCGCGCGGCGGATCTGGCGACGCCGTACAGCATCAATAGTTCGATCTCCATCGAGCAGCAATTGCCGAAGGGACTCGGCCTGACGTTTTCGTGGGATTCGACCCGTGGCGTGCGTCTGTATCGAAGCCGCAATATCAACGCCCCACTGCCGGGCGCGCCGCCAAATCCGCAGCGGCCGGGGACTCTGCTGCCTCCGGATCCGGCGCAGGGTAATGTCAACCAATTGGAATCCAGCGGCCTGTCTCGTTCCAACAACTTCACGATCGGTTTCCGCGAGTTTCTCCGCAATAAGTGGAACCTGACTATTTTCGGCAATTACACGCTGGGTTATGCGAAGAACGATACGGATGGTCCATTTAGTCTTCCTGCCAGCAATTATGACTTGCATTCGGAGTGGGGCCGCGCCGGACAAGATACGCGGCATCGCCTTTTTACCGGCGCGAATTTCCGTCTGCCGTGGAACGCCAATGTTACAACGCAGCTGAACTGGAGCTCGAGCCGGCCCTATAACATCACAACCGGTTTCGACGACAACGGCGATACCGCGACAAACGATCGGCCCGTAGGCCTGGCGCGTAACACAGGCATCGGACCGGGAAATTTCAACCTGAATATGAACTTGCAAAAGACCGTCAGGCTGAAGAGCGCCGAAAAACCGGCTGGCGCCGCCAGCAATCCCGCGAATCCATTCATCGGCTCTTTCGCCGGACAGCGTGGAGGCGGGGGCCTTCCAGGTGGCGGTCTCCCGGCTGGTGGCCAGAGCGGTGGCGGCGATTTCCCACGTGGCCAGCGAGGAAATTTCCCGGGTGCCGGCAATCGTGGCGGTCAGGCTGGCCGTGGCGGCCGTGGTCCCAATGACGGTCTTAGTCAGCCGAGCGGTCCAACGATGACATTCGTCATCAGTGCTCAGAACCTGCTGAACAATCTGCAGCTCAATGGATATAGTGGCGTCATGACTTCACCCTTCTTTGGCCACGCTAATGGCGCCCGTAATGCGCGGCAAATCGAAGCCGGGCTCCGCTTCAATTTCTAAAAGGGACCCGCGAGGTGGTAAGCATGAGACAACTCCTTTGGATTTTCGGTGCGTTGTGGATCGCCCTGCCGGCTTTTGCCCAAGATGATGGGCCCGCATCTCCCTTTGCAGGAGGCGGGGGCGCGCAGGTCTTTACCAGAGTGGACGAAGTCAACCCGATGGACTCTGTGAAGACGTTTCTGGGTAAGGCCAATATCAAGCTCAGCGGAGATCAGGAAAAAGAACTGAAGCCCGCCGTAGATGCCGCTTATAAGCAAATGCAGGACGTCAGTGAGCGTATGCGCGCTCAATTTGCCGGCCAGCGTGGCCCAGCAGGTCCCCGCGGCGAACGTACTGGCGGATTCCGTGGACGTGGGGATGGAGTAGGTCCCGCAGCCGCCAACAGTCCCGCGTTCGCAGAATTGCGCCAGATCAACGACGACCTTGTCGCCAAGATCAACGCAGTACTCCAGCCGGAACAGCAAATGGCGCTAAAGAAATTCCAAAACGATCAGATCAGAACAGCCGGCGGATTCGCAGCTTTGAAACTCATGATGGAAGAGGCCGGAGCGCCGCTCACCGCCGAGCAGGAGCCTCAAATCCAGGCCTTGTACGCGGAGGACGCCAAGCAGCGGGCGCAATTGTTGCGCGAGTCCCAAGGCCAGTCCGATCCCGCAAAGGCCGGGGAACTGGAACGGACCACCATGGCCAAGGTGGCCAGGTTGTTGAGCCCCGCGCAGCGCAAAGCCCTGCTGGATTCGCGGGCAAAATCACCGCAGTGATGGCGGCCGCTGATCCGACACAAAGGCACGAAGACAGGGGTTCCCCCCGGTTCCCCCCTGTCTTCGTGCCTTTGTGTCTCTGTGTCCTTATATAATGCCGTATGCATTATTTCCAGTATCACTCTGGCCGGCTGCACTGCGAGCAGGTGCCTCTCCAGCGCATTGCTGACGAAGTCGGTACGCCCGTATACGTCTACAGCGAGGGGACATTGCATCGGCAGGTGAGTGTCTTTGACGGGGCATTTCAATCCGTACCCCACTTGATCTGCTATGCCGTCAAGGCCAATTCCAATATCAACATTCTTCGCCGCTTTGCGGAATGGGGCATCGGTTTCGACATCGTTTCCGGCGGTGAGTTGTTCCGAGTGCTACGCGCGGGCGGATCACCGGAGAAAGTGATTTTTTCGGGAGTCGGCAAGACAGTTGAGGAGATACGATACGCGCTCGAGTCCGGGATTCTCTTCTTCAATATTGAATCCAGCGCCGAAATGGGCCTGATCCACGGCATCGCACGCCAGATGAACACACATGTCCGTGTTTCGATTCGAGCGAATCCGGATATTGATGCGCGAACTCATCCGTACATCTCCACGGGCACACAAAAAAACAAATTCGGAGTCAGCCTGCCTGAGGCCAGGGAGTTATATCGAAACTTACGGCAGCTTTCGAATGTGGATGTAGTTGGTGTCTCGTGTCATATCGGATCGCAGATCACGGAGATGGGCCCGTTCGAAGAAGCGCTCGCCAGCATTCGTCAATTCGTTCTGGAACTTCATGCCGAGGGTGTTGCTCTGCAGTATCTCGATTTCGGCGGCGGTCTCGGTATTCCCTACAACGCCGAAGAACCGCCATCACCTGCGACTTACGCGGCATCGGTTGCCTGCGCGACAAAGGATCTTGGAGTCACATTAGTGCTCGAGCCCGGACGCGTCATTGCCGGTAACGCCGGAATTTTGCTGACACGTGTACTGTTAAAAAAGAATCAGAATGCAAAGAAGTTTCTCGTGGTCGATGCGGCCATGAACGACCTCATTCGGCCCGCACTGTACGGCTCTCACCACCAGCTTTGGCCTGTCCGCGAAGAGGCTAGAAAAGAAACCGTCGACGTGGTCGGCCCGGTCTGCGAATCCGCCGATTTCATTGCCCGGGACAGGGAAGTTGCGATGCTCCAGCCCGGAGAGCTGCTTGCCGTCATGAGCGCCGGCGCCTATGGTTTCAGCCTTTCTTCAAACTACAACTCCAGGCCTCGCGTTGCCGAAGTGCTGGTGAGAGGGGACTCCTATCAAATCATTCGCCGGCGAGAGACCTACGAAGACCTGATAAGGTTGGAGCACAGGGCGGCAGAGTCGTAGCTAAATCTTCCGTTTGGAGGTCTCATGAAAAAGGCCATCGTCTTGGGCGTGTTTTTGTGTTTGAGCAGATGTCCGGATATTTTTGCGCAGGCTGCTGGGTTTGGCAGTATATCCGGCATTGTGCGGGATGCAACGGGAGCCAGAATTCCCGGCGCCGACGTAACCGTAGCCAATGCATCAAAGGGCACTTCTCGAGAACTCATCTCGAATGAAGCCGGTGTTTTCACCGCTCCTGCTCTGGTTCCGGGGCCGGGGTATTCGATCACGGTCAAGCTTCCCGGTTTTTCGGAATGGAATGCGAAAAACATCGAGCTGCAGGTAGGGCAGGAAGTCAACCTCATTGTCGACCTTGCCGTTGCAGGCGCAGTGTCTGAGGTGACGGTCATTGATGTAACTCCTCTCGTGGAATCGACGAAATCCGGCGTTTCTCAAGTCGTCAATAGCGCTCAGATCATGGAACTGCCGATCAATGGACGCCGCGTCGATTCCTTTGTTCTTCTTGCGCCGGCAACCGTGGCCGACGGGACATTCGGCCTGGTCAGTTTCCGCGGAATTGCCGGAGGTAATGCTTTCTTGACCGACGGGAACGATACGACAAATCAGTTTTACAACGAGAACGCCGGCCGCACCCGCATCAGCTCGCAGATTTCACAGGATGCGGTCCAGGAATTTCAGGTCCTGTCGAATGGGTATGCAGCCGAGTTCGGCCGGGCGAGCGGTGGCGTCATCAACACGCTTACTCGCAGTGGAACCAACGACATTCACGGCACGGCCTACTGGTTCTTTCGGAACCGGTCGCTGAATGCTCGCGACCGCTATGCAACGATCAATCCCGCGGAAAGCCGTCATCAGGCCGGCGGTAGCATCGGGGGAGCGATCGAGAAGGACAAGCTCTTTTATTTCGTCAATGCGGAAGTGACGAGGCGCAATTTCCCTCTGGTGAATCGTCTGATCAATCCCGTTTTCTTTGACCCAAACGGCCTTTTCATTCAGACGTGTGCGGCGACGCCAGCGCAGTGTGAAAGCGCTCGTCGATTCCTCGACCGTCAATTCCAGACCCTGGAAAGAACGGCGAACTCGGAACTTGGTTTTGCCAAACTCGACTGGTTGGCTTCACCTCGAAATACGATCAGCCTGAGCTTCAATGGTCTGCGCTGGCTCTCCCCCAACGGCATTCAAACGCAGGCAGTATTAACCAATGGCAATGGAATCGGGAACAACGCCAACTCGACCGTGCGGACTCGCTATGGGCGCGTCTCATGGACCGCAATTCCCTCGAACACGATGGTGAACGAATTTCGATTTGGATGGTTTAAAGACCGGCTTTACGACTATGTCAACCCGGCACTGATACCCACGGAAACCGGACGTACCGGACTAACCGTTGCGGGCCAGGCCAACCTGGGCACTGCCGTAGACTACCCAAGACTCAATCCCAGCGAGCAGCGGTTCCAGTTTGCCGACAATTTCAGTTGGACCAAGGGCCGGCATTCGTGGAAGTTCGGTTTCGACTTCTCGAATACTCAGGATTATTTGAATATCCGGCGCAACCAGTTCGGTTCCTACACATACTCGACATGGACGGCTTTCGCTCAGGATTTGTCGGACAATCCGGCCGGAGTGAAGCGCTGGACCGCGTTCACGCAGACATTTGGCAATCCGATTTTAGATTTCACGACACGCGACTTCGCGTTCTTCGTGCAGAATCAATTTCGCGTCACGCCAAGGCTGACGTTCAATTACGGCCTGCGATACGATTACGCGCAATTACCGCAGCCTGCCGTTTCCAACCCCGACTATCCCAAGCAGACCGGAGTCATTCACACGCCAAAGGACAACTTCGCGCCTCGTTTCGGCATCGCCTATTCGGTGTCCGATAAGACCGTGGTGCGCGGCGGTGCTGGAATCTTTTTCGCGCGGTTTCAGGGAGCGCTGCTGCAGACACTCTTCCTCTCCAATGGACTCTACCAGCCGCAAGTCTCGCTTAATGGCACGGTGGCGGCGGAGTTGGCCAACGGTCCGGTTTTTCCGAACATTTTATCGAGCAACAACAACCTGCCGACCGGGAGCGTGGATATCGTCTGGGCCGCCCCGAATTTCAGGAATCCGTACACGCAGCAGGCGGATCTCTCCATCGAGCGCGAGCTAACGCCGCAGACCTCGCTCACGTTAGGTTATATATGGAGCCACGGTGTGAGCCTCTTCACGAACCAGGATTTGAACGTTGGCCCCGCAGGTGCAGCAGTTACGTATCGGATCAACGACGCCAACGGCAATCAAGTTGGAAGCTACACCAGTCCGACGTATCGGCTCGTAAATCGGGTCGATCCGCGTTATAGAAGGATCATTCAGGTCGAAAACGGTGGCAACAGCTATTACAACGGCCTGTCGGCGCAGTTGAGGAAGCGTTTATCGAAAGGATTCGAGGCCTCCGTCGCATATACATGGTCTCATGCTATCGATACCGCCAACCAAGGCGGCGGAACCAATGCCCTCTTCTTCGACACGCTGCGTTCGACTTTCAACGGCGACTACGCCGCGGACAAAGGCAGCTCCCAGCTCGATCAACGCCATCGCCTGGTCGCGACAACGATCATTCAACCGACTTTCAGCAAAAGCGACACCAAGCTGGCGAGATTCCTTATTAACAACTGGCAACTGAGCCAGATTACGACTGCGGCATCATCTCAGCCGGCGACCACGACCGTGCGCATTGTAGGCTCACCGTTTACGGGCGCGGCATTTATCGGTTCGATGAATGGGTTTGGCGGCAGCAACCGGGTTCCCTTCCTGCCGTTCTCCAATCTCGATATCGACCAGGTCTTCCGCACGGACGCTCGGCTCAGCAAGCTGCTTCCTGTTCGGGAGAACGTCAAGGTCTATCTGAACTTCGAAACGTTCAATGTCTTCAATCACGTTTCGGATACGTTTGTTTTCACGGAAGCATATTCTGCCACGAACGGCGTTCTAACGCCCACCCCGCGGGTTGGTGAAGGGAACCAGTCACAGGGATTCCCGGACGGAACCAACGCACGGCGCGCGCAAGTGGGTTTGCGAGTGGTGTTTTAGCGGGAGGTTAGAACTCCGGCCCGGAGAAATTCTGAATGATCTGATCCAGCCGCGGAGCGGCGTCAGAACGTAGCCACGGCTGAAGGCCGTGGTTGAGTTGTGCAGGTTCGGCCAGCCGCGCAGCGGCGACAGAATCTTCCGCCGCTGCGCGGCTAATGGCCTGCTAGAAACGCAAACCACGGCCTACAGCCGTGGCTACAGCCTTCCGCCGTTCCGCGGCTATTGAGATTAGTTCTTTTTCAGAAGCGTTTGGAGATTTCCTAAATCACCGATTAGAGAGCCGCGCAAGCGGACAGAGCCGGATTTATCCAGCAGGACAAATTCTCCAGGCTTGGCATCCAGAAGCCGCGATCCCTGATTATAGACAACCGGGAATGTGGTATTGGTGGGCTTAGCCTGGCGCTCATAGGAGACACCGATTAGTCTCAAATTCGTGTTGGAACCGAAAGTTTTGTACAGACGCTCGAGACTTGCAGCGGCTTTAGGTTGGTCACCGCTCCAGACTCCGATCAACAGAACGTGACCGCGATAGTCTTCCAGGGTCCGGGAATAACCCGCCGGATCGGTGACCAGAAAGTCGGGCGCAGTTCCATCAGGTCCAGAACCGGGAATGGGTGTCCCACTGCCTTGAACAGGGCTTGGTTCAAGAGCCTGCTTTTCCCCGCCGGGTGAGGGTTTGGCGCGCTTGGCTTCGGCCGTTACGTCAGCCTTTATGTTTGGAGGTGTCGTTTCGGAGGCGGCCGGCGCGATCTGGGGTTGTGCCGGTTCAAGCGCTGGAACCGTGTTGACTTGTGGGCTGCGGAGTGCGAAGACCAGGAGAATTCCAGCCAGCGCAGTTGCCGCCAGTCCAACACCAAGAGCCCTTCTCGGCCTTCCGGCGACGGTTCTGGAGCGCGGTTTGAGGGCGCGCCGGAGCTCGTATTGAAAGTAATTTTGGATCAGCGGGTCGATCGCATGGAGTGCCTGGATCTCCTGACGGCAGTTGGAACAAGCGTCAATGTGCCCCCGCGCGCGCCGCTCCTCTTCGGTCGTGAGTTCCCCGGTAAAGAAAGCCTCCAATTTTGTTTCCAGCCACTGGCAATCCATGGTCATTTTATTCTTTGATTCTTCAGAGTGTCCTTCCGGCCCCTCCGAGACTGAAGTGTGTCCTTCAAACGCTTGCGTGCGTAAAAGATTCTGGACTTCACAGTACCCTGGGGAATTTCGAGGATCGCCGCGATCTCCGGAATTGTCAGACCATCGACGGCCAGCATCACCAGCGGCATCCGGAAGTCATCCGGCAACCGATTGACGTGCTTACGGATGTCCAGCAGCGCCTCGCGATCGAAAATCCACCGTGGATCGGGCGGTTCGAACTCTTGAACTGAACCGTCCTCGTGAACAGCCTCGAGGTCGGCAAAAAAAACCCACCGCTTCAGCCGCCGCACGAGGCTTCGATGGTGGTTAATTGCAACACGCACGACAATGCGCGATAACCAGATTCGAAGCGGGCAGTCGCCGCGAAAACGCTTAATTCCGCGGTATCCACGCATCAGCGCTTCCTGGACAATATCTTCGGCGTCTGTCGGGTTACGCGTCGAGGCGACCGCGATTCGCAGCAGAAAAGAACGGTGCTCCCGCGCAGCGGCTTCAAAATCGATTTCTTCAGCCCGATCGGCAACCGTATTCATCCGTCCATGTCTTTAGTAGAGACAGCCTTGGGAAAGGAGAGGTTCAGAAAAAATTTCGAAGTTTCGAAATTCGAGAAGAGTTTTCCTTCCAAGTTCGCAATTCACATTTCGAAATTCGAAATCACTTGTTCGCGGCCCTGCTGGTTTTCAGATCGTCCAACTTTTTCTTGACTCTATCGATTTCTTCCTTCTCCGTTGCCAACTGAAGCGACTTGGTCCACTCGGTGCGGGCTTCCTCATATCGCTTGACCTTGAAGTACAGATCGCCTAAGTGGTCGTGGATCGAGGCATCGGTGTTATAGAAGATAGTGGCCTTTTTGAGATACTCTTCGGCAAGGTCCAGCCGGTTCAACTTGAAATATGCCCAACCCAGGCTATCCAAATATGCTCCATTCGTTGGATCGCTTTGGACCGCTTTCTGAGTGAAGCTCAGCGCCTCATTGAGCTTGATGCCACGGTCTGCGAACATATACCCGAGATAATTCAGGACTGCTGGATCGTCTTTCTCCAGCTCCAAAGCCTTACGGAAAGCCTTTTCAGCTTCGCTGACCTTATTCTGTTTCTCGTACAGCGCACCCTGGAGGAAATAGACTTGCCCCTCTTCAGGAAAACGTTGTATGGCCGTATTCAATATATTTTGAGCGTCGCCGTACTTTTTAGCGCGTTGATAAATGTTGGTCATCGCAGAAAGAATGTCGAGGTCGTCCTTATCCTTCTTAGATATTTTTTGCAGCGCCCGAATGCCTTCCTCTACCCGGCCTTTTTCGGCGATCAGGTCCGCACGTATCATTTGAAGCTGCCGGTTATCGGGCGTCGCGTTCAACGCTTGTTCGCAGTGCTGGAGCGCCTTATCCAGATTCTTTCCGGTTCGATACGTCTCTATGATCATCAAATCGAACCGTCCGTCCTTTGTTAACGTCTTCAGTTCAGTCAGGGTACGGATGGCTTCGCTGTAATTGCCGAGCAGGGAGTTCAAGATCGCCTGATGCGTCATGAAAAGCTGCCGGTTTTGTTTATCGCCCTCGCTGTACCGTCCACCGGGCTTTTCGGTCTTGTCGAGCAGGTCGTTCGTGCGCTTTAGCGCATCTTCCAGGAGACCCTCATCGCGGTCCAGCAACACAACGTTAAACTGAACTTCAACACTATCGGGAAATGACTTTGCGGCCTTCTCGAGGTTCTGCCGGGCAAGATCGTACTTCATCTGACGGCGGTAGATCTGGCCCAGCCTCAATGACGCAAGACCGTCATCCGGCTCTGCCGCCGCCAGGTCCTGGTAAAGCCGGCTCGCCTCATCAAACTTGTCGGCGAGAAAAAGAGCCTGAGCCTCAGACTTTTTCAGCTCGAGGTCATCCGGGTCCAGTTTGCTGGCGCGCCCGTAGGCGTCTGCAGCCTTTTCGTATTCCTGCAGATCCGAATACGCCTGACCCAAGAGTTGAAGCGCCGCATCGGAATCGGGCCGCTGCTTGATAAATTCCTCGAGCATTCCCGCGGCTTCCTTCTTGTTCCCTGCATCTATTTGCAGCTTGGCCAGGGCGACGACGCCTTCTTCGGACCCCGGCTCGGCTCCTAACAACTCTTTGTAAATTGCGGTGGCTTTCTCCCGGTCGCCCTTGATCTGATACAGCCGCCCTAACATCAGAAAGCCCTGCTGCTCGGAGGGATCGATACGGACGATTTCCTCGAATTCGTGGATGGCGCTGTCAATCGTTTCGGCGCTCGGGGGCTGCTGCGCGTTCGCCCGTCCGATCAACTGGACATAAATACTACTGAGGAGCTTGTGTGCTTCAAGGTTGTCGGGGTTGACGCGGATCGCTTTTTCGGCGGTTTCGACGGCGTCCCGAACGCGGTTGTTTCTGAGATAGCTTTCGGCCATCTCGGAGTAGATCATGGAATTGCTCGGGTCCAGCTCCAGAGCCTTCTTGTACTCATCAATGGCCTGGCTGGCTTGCCCCTGTTCATCCAGAATTCGTGCCTTCGAGAAATGATAGTAGGCTTGCGACCGTACGTTCGTTTGTGCTTGCGTGGTCTGACCGAAACCGGCTGTAGCGAAGACCAGCATGAGCAACAAGACGAAGAAACGTTTGTTCATAAAACCATCTTTCCAAGCGCCGCGACCCCCCGCCGGCTCGCACGCCTTGATGAATTAGAACTTTTGCCCATTATACATTAGGGCCTAATGTTTAAAGTGTCTTAAACCCGTGAAAATCATTGCGATCTGCTGTTCCTCGGCGGCCTGAATCACCTCGGCGTCGCGCACGGATCCACCGGGTTGGATGATGGCGGTGACGCCGGCTTTAGCCGCTTCATCGATGCCGTCGCGGAAAGGGAAAAATGCGTCCGATGCCAGAACGGTCCCTTGGGCCGTGGGGTGCGCTTTCTGAACGCTCAGTTTCACAGAGTCCACTCGACTCATTTGTCCAGCACCCACTCCGACCGTCTGCCCATCTTTGGCTAGCACGATGGCGTTGGATTTAACATGCTTAGCGACTTTCCAAGCGAAATGCAAATCCTGGTGTTCTTGTTCGGTCGGACGGCGGGTCGTTACAATCCGTGATTCCTGACTGAGCAACGCGTCATCCAATTCCTGCAGCAAAATGCCACCTCTCACGCGCTTCATTTCGTAACGTGCCCAGTCTCTACCGCACTCGCCGAATTCCGCAATCAGGACACGCAGATTTTTCTTCGCCGAGAAAATCGAGAGCGCCTCCGGCTGATAGCCTGGAGCAATGATCGCTTCGACGAAGAGCTTGGTGAGTTCGTTAGCCGTATCTCGATCAACAACATCGTTGAACGCAATAATCGAGCCAAAGGCCGACACCGTATCCGCTTCATACGCCTTTGAATATGCTTCACGAAGCGATGGACCGATGGCGGCTCCCGATGGGTTGGTATGCTTGATAATGCAGCAGGCTGGGTTGTGGAATTCTCCAATCAGATCCCAGGCCGCTTCCAGATCGACGATGTTGTTGTACGACAGTTCCTTGCCCTGAAGCTGCTTTGCGGCCGCCAGCCCCTCCGCCGGCTGGCCGCCCCATTTATAAAAGGAGGCGCGCTGGTGCGGATTTTCGCCGTACCGCAGGTCGAAGATTTTTGCGAAGTCCATGAAAACGTTGGCAGGAAATCGGCTCTCCGTACCCACTTGCGAAAAATACTGCGCAATCTGGCCGTCGTATCTAGCCGTGCACACAAATGCCTTCTGTGAAAGTTCGAATAGCATTTTAGGATCCAATACACCGTTGCCCATCTTTAAGGCTTTCAGAACGGCCGCGTAATCATCCGGCGAAGTTACTACGGCCACGTCTTGGAAGTTCTTTGCCGCTGCCCGGATCAGGGCCGGGCCACCGATGTCGATATTTTCGATGACCTCATCCAGGCGTACGCCGGCTTTTCGCATCGTCTCAACGAAAGGGTAGAGATTGACGCAAACGAGATCGATCAACTGGATGTTGTTTTGAGCGACCTGTTCCATGTGTTCCGGATTTTTCCGGACCGCAAGCAGGCCGCCCGCAATTTGGGGATGGAGCGTCTTGACTCGTCCGTCGAGAATTTCTGGAAAACCGGTCAGGCTCGAGACTTCTCGAACTGGAACACCAACCGAGCTGAGGAGGCGCGAAGTTCCGCCCGTGGAAATGATTTCAGCTCCGAGGGCCGCCAGCCCCCGTGCAAATTCGACAACTCCGGTCTTGTCGTACACGCTGATGAGTGCGCGTTCGAGTCGTTTCACTTAAACTCCGAATTACCCGAATTACCGGAGATCGCCGTTCACTGTCCTCCAGATGTGGAACCAGATATTCGCTACATCCGTGACAGCGTGTGAAAAGGCAATGGAGGCAATTCCAAACTGCGGCGACAGCTCGATCGCATTCGTCCGGTCCGGCAATTCGGAGGAACGGCGGAGCCGGCTGAACAACCGCTCGCGCTCTTCGGCGCGGACCTTCAGGAAGGCTGCCACATTACCCTCGCGAATGAGGTCATGATAGCCGTAGAAAACGACGGCGAACGCGTTGCCTTGTGCGCTCACGATAGAATCTAGACGGGGGTCATTCAGTGCGGCGATAGCGCAGCCGGCATCACGCATGGCGGCGACCGACGCTGCTAGATCGCCACTCTTCTTGGACAATTCGGCAACGGCGACGTTTGTAGCATCCTCCACAGACCGTTGCCTGCACGGTTGAAGCAAGACCTTTTCGAAATCCTTCAAAAGCGTGCTCAAGTTTTTGGGCAAAGGCCTCTGGGCATCTCGAAAGATCTTCGCGTATGCTGATTCCGGCCATGCATCCAATGGTGTTGAAAAAACGAGAATGGAGACCAGCAAAAAGACAGCGAAACGCATTACACGAAATTGTAAATCAATTTGGCGTGTGCTGAAATACGAATACATGTGTTCCAATTCGCAGGCACGAGTGGAAGCATTAAAACAAATCCCTCCGGTGAACGATGTGTTGTGTTCCGAGGAGCTTTCGGAATTTCGGAACATCCTCGGCCAGCCATTTGCTGGTCAAATGCTGAATCAGGTCCTTTCAGAGATACGGCGTGAGTTGACGCAGTCGAAGTCCGTTGTATCTCGCGTCGACCTGACTTTGAGAATCGCGGGAGAAGTCGCTCGACGCCTGCGGGATGTCCTCCAGCCCTCTTTGCGCCGCGTTATCAATGCTTCTGGGGTCATTCTTCATACGAAGTTAGGCCGTGCACCCTTAACGCAGGTTGCGATCGACCATCTGCGGCACGGCTCCACTGGGTATTCCCGTCTAAAATTCGACCTTCGGGGCGGATCTGGCGGGGAGCGAGACGTGCATGTTCACCGCATTCTTCAGCAGTTGCTCGGCTGCGAAACCGCTATCGTAGTGAATAACAATGCAGCGGCGGTATTGTTGGTGCTGAATACATTTGGCGAAGGTGGCGAGGTTATCGCGTCGCGCGGCGAGCAGATTGAAATTGGAGGTTCGTTCCGGATTCCCGAAGTCATGGCCAAGAGCGGGGCGCGCCTGCGTGAGGTTGGGACAACCAACCGCACTCGAATTAACGATTATGAGAAGGCCATCAATGAACAGACGCGCCTTCTGATGCGAGTCCATCCCAGCAACTTCCGGATAATTGGATTTACAGAACGTCCGTCTCTCCAGGAATTTGTGGGTCTGGGTAAACGGCGGGGTGTCCCCACCTTTGAAGATTTGGGCAGCGGTTGCGTCGTGGATTTGGAGCCGCTTGGCGTGCGCGATGAGCCCATAGCGATCGAAAGCATCAGGGCTGGTGCGGACATCATCAGCTTCAGCGGCGACAAACTCTTGGGCGGACCACAAGCGGGGATCATTGCGGGCAAGAAGCTTTACGTCGAAAAACTGCGGCAAAACCCGCTGTTTCGCGCTCTGCGAGTCGATAAATTGACGATCTCCGTGCTTGAAACTGTCTTGCGAGCCTATCTTCAGGGCCAACTCAACGATATTCCGGCCTGGCGGATGTTGCATGCAACCGCGCAGGAACTCCAAACTCGTGCAGAAGTTTTTTCGCGTCTCACCGGATCGTTAGCCGAACCCGTGGAATTGAAGTCTCTGGTCGGCGGAGGATCTGCTCCCGAAGCCTACCTCCCCTCTTGGGGCGTTGTCCTTAAAATTCCAGGTCTGTCGGACGTGGAACTTGAAAGACGACTCCGCAGTTCCGATCCGCCCGTTATCGTGCGGATCGAAGACAGCCGCGTGATTTTGGATTTCCGAACGATTTTGCGGGGGGAAGAAGGCGAGCTTGCGCAAATCATCGGCCGGATGGCTTAGTTGCGAACGCGCTCGACGTACTTTCCTTCCGCCGTGTCCACACGAATAAGCTCGCCTTCCTGGACGAAGTGGGGAACTTGCACCACGAGTCCTGTCTCGAGCGTTGCAGACTTGAGCACGTTGCTCACCGTAGCGGAAGGCATCCCGGGATCGGTCTTCACGACGCGAAGGTCCATCGTTGCAGGCAGCTCCACGCCGAGAGGCTTTCCTTCGTAAAACTCGACTTTGATCTTGGAATTCGGGACCAAATAGTTTACAGCGTCGCCCAGAAGCTGCTCGTTGAAATGAATTTGTTCGTAGTTGTCGGTGTCCATGAAATGGTAGTCCGCACCGTCGTTGTAGAGGTACTCCATTTCGCGTTCATCCAGCACAGCGCGTTCGACCCGATCTTCCGACCGAAACCGGTGGTCGATGATCGACCCGGTATTGAGCTTGCGCAACTTGGTTTGCACCATCCCTCGCCAGTTTCCGGGCGTAATGTGTTGGTAGTCCACCACCTGATAAAGTTCCCCATTGAGCAGAATCGTGTTGCCCCGCCGCAGCTGTGTTGCTTGAATCATTACAGACAAACTCCTGTTGTTTAATAAAGACGACGATTGTAACCCAGGGACGGTTGGCTTGGTAGGGACACAAAGGCACGGGCTAATTCGGGGACAGACGTCCCCGAATTAGCCCGTGCCTTCTCACTTCGCGAGCGGATCGGGGCGAATCTGTAGATGTACAATCTTGCTCGTCGTGCCTTTGCCCGTTTCGGTGTGGAAAGGCGTTCGGGTGGCGTAAGTCGTCCACACGCCTTTGTGATTACCTGCGCTTCCGAACCAGAGCCTCGATTTCGTCGATTTCTTTGGGAAAGGACGAGAGGATGCGGTAGCCGGTAGGCGTGACCACGACGTCATCCTCGATGCGGATGCCGAGTTGTTCTTCGGGAATGTAGATACCGGGTTCGACCGTGATGACCATGTTGGGTTCCAGAGGCCGTTCCGTACTGCCGGCGTCATGCACGTCGAGACCAATGTGATGGCTGGTTCCGTGGATGAAGTACTTCTCGTAGCCCTTGGATCGGATGTAGGAACTGGAGGCCTGATGGATATCCCGGAATGTCACACCGGGCCGGATTTTTGCCATCGCCGCTTTTTGGGCGTCCAGTACGATTTGGTAAATCTCCCGCTGCCGCGCTGAAAACTTGCCGGAAACAGGATATGTGCGGGTAACGTCTGCGCTGTATCCGCCCCACTCCGCGCCGATATCCACTACAACCACGTCACCGGATTCCATACGGCGTGTGTTCTTGTCATAGTGCAGGATCGTTGAGAATGGTCCCGAGCCGACAATCGAAGGAAATCCGGGCCGTTCGGCTCCGTTGTGTCGAAATTCATACTCGAGTGCCGCCTCGACCTCATACTCCATGGCGCCCGGTGCAATGGTCCGGGCTGCGGCTTCCTGAGCCTTCAGCGTAATGTGAACCGCTTTCTCGAGCAATGTAATTTCGGTGGGCGACTTCGTTTGGCGAAGGTAGGCGACATCCTCTGCAACTTCTTTAAGTCCGTAAACCGCCTTGGCTCGCTCGGAAGCCTTCTTCAGAATCGCGTCAAATTCCGATACTGGCAGGACTCTCGAGAAGCCTGTCGCTTTCTCGGCCTCCGGCCCCGGTCCCAACTTCGCCCCAGTCCAGCGTTCCTCGAGCGGTTTTCGTTCCGGAAGGAAAAGATAATCTTCTGGCGGCGTCGACGCCGCGTCAAGAAGCAAGATCGCATTGGGCTCATCGAAGCCGGTGAGATAGTAGAAATTGCGCTCCTGCTGATACTCGACCAGTTCCTGTTCGGGCGCCGCGCGCAGCACCAGAACGTTTCCTTTGATGCGCTGCGCCAGTTTCTCACGGCGCGACCGGTACTCCTGCAGCGGTTCTTTTTCGATTCCCAGCAACGGCAGAACACAGGTGAGTAGTACCAGGAGCAAAAGAGACCGCTTCGGCCGAAAAAACTGTCCTATGCGTTTAGGAGGGGAGTTCTGGGGCCGACCGCTTCGCGTCATACTGGAGATCTCTTAACCATCGGTGAAGTGTCACGTGCAAGATGGACATGAAGCCCATATAAGTGAACCCGATCACGAACAGCATCAAAAACGGAATCGTCGAATAATTTTGATTCGTGAATGCATATAAGACCACTAGACTAAAGTACGCGCCGAGACTCAATTCGAACAGCGGCATGACGCCGGTCCGGCGCAGGTACTTCTTTGTGGCCCAGCGGTCGGTCTTGCTTTCGATTTTGTACTTCGGCGTTCTCTTGAAGCTGCTTTCAATTCCGAGCAGGGCCTCCATGACCGCTTTGGAGTTGCTTACCGAGAGGCCGATTCCCAGCGACATCAGAAAGGGAAAGTATTTCAGACGAATTCTCCAATCCGGGTAAAGCTCTCGTTGCGAGATCAAGTAAAACGTGGAAACCGACGCGGTTGAGGTCAGCCACAGCGGGACATCGATGTAAAGCATCTGAAACCAGCCCTGGTTGAATCTCACGATCATCGCCGGCAAGAGCAATAACGAGAGCGCAATCATCAGCGGATAGCAAATATTCGCCGTCAGATGGAAGAACGCTTCGATTTTGATCTTCCACGGCAGTTTGCTTCGCATGATCCGTGGAAGCAGCTTCATGGCAGTCTGCACAAGACCTTTGGCCCACCGCGACTGCTGTGTCTTGAATGAATTCATTTCGACCGGGAGTTCGGCCGGACAAACGATGTGCGGAATATATAGAAATTTCCACCCGGCCATTTGGGCGCGATAGCTGAGGTCGGTGTCTTCCGTCAACGTGTCGTGCTGCCAACCTCCGGAAGTCTCAATCGCCTGCCGCCGCCAAATTCCTGCCGTTCCATTGAAGTTGAAGAAGCGGCCCGAGAAGTGCCGGCCGCCGTGTTCGATCATGAAATGGCCGTCCAGAATCACCGACTCGACCTGCGTCAAAAGCGAGTATTCGCGATTGATGTGGCCCCACCGGACCTGGACCATGCCAACCTGAGCGTCGCTGAAGTAATCGACCACATCCTCCAGGAAGTTCGCCGCAGGAATGAAATCCGCATCGAAGATCGCGATCAGTTCGCCCGAAGCCAGCTTAAGACCATGCTCGAGCGCTCCGGCCTTGAATCCGTAACGGTTGGTTCGGTGGATGTGTTGAATACTAAACCCAAGCTCGCGATACTTGTCGACACAAGCTGCGGCAATCTCGACCGTGCCGTCTGTGGAATCGTCAAGGACCTGGATCTCGAGAAGCTCGCGCGAATACCGGATCTTGCATACGGCGTCGACGAGCCGCTCCACCACGTACATCTCGTTGTAAATCGGAAGCTGCACTGTCACCCGCGGCTTAACGGCCAGCTTGGCTGTTGGTTGCGCGACCTTGTCTTTGTTCTTCAGATATAAATACACAAGGTAATACCGATGAATACCGTATATCGCGAGAATACTCAGAATCGTCAGGTAAGGGATGAGG
>Ga0066710_100000564_pt1 | contig 23140 bp, 23 predicted proteins | sample GraSoiAngelo_159_FD_79666 | JGI IMG/M metagenome (GOLD analysis project Ga0066710, IMG submission 79666) | Grasslands soil microbial communities from the Angelo Coastal Reserve, California, USA - 14_1009_16_40cm | ecosystem: Environmental > Terrestrial > Soil > Grasslands | place: USA...
AACCAGGCGGCGGCGAGGATGGCGGCAGCGGCGAGCAGCGGGCCGCGCCCAAGCGTCAGGCCAGCTTCCCCTTCGCGATGGCGGCCTGGACGGTGGCGAGGGTCTTCTCCATCAGCGAGCGCAGCGCCTCGTCCTGCTCCAGCTTGGGCAGCTGGCGGGCGACCACGTCGGCATAGGAGATCCTCTTGCGCCAGAGGATCGTTCCTCCGTCGTAGACCCTGGCCTCGAAGCAGGCCTGCTCCAGCCCCAGGTCCTCGGCCTGGAGGTGATAGTCCTTGCCGTCGTGCGGGAAGACCTTGTTGACGGCGACGATCACTAGACCGTCCGGGCGGCGTCGGGGCGGCCGGCCGAGACGCGGCGGAGCCAGCGCTCGAAGAACCAGTTCCCGACCCGGTAGGCCCCGTCCTCCGCCGCCAGGTAGCCCATCATGCGCAGGCCGAACAGCACCGGCTCCAGGCTCTCCTCGGTCCCCCCGACGGCCTGGGCCAGCTCGCGGCCCGTCCGGCGCCCCTCGCGGGCCACGCCTTCGAGGATCGTGCGCTCGTCCTGATCCAGCGTCTGGAAGTCCACCGAGATGAAGTTGGCCACCATCTCGTCGGCCGCCACCTGGTCGAGCGTGCTGGTGATGTCCCGGCTCTCGAACAGCCGGCTGGCGATGAGCTGGAGGAGGAAGGGATGGTTGGCGGTGCGTTCCATGATGGTCCCCGTCTCCTCGCGGCTGAACCGTCCGCGGGCGAGCAGGGCCTGCGCTTCATCGTCGGCGAGCGGGGCCAGGTAGAGGGGAGGGATGAAGCCCTGCAGGAACGGCGAGGTGGCGATGTCGCTCCTCTCGTCGATGCGGGCCAGGCGCTTGGTGGAGGTGAGCACGGTGCGCACTTCCGGCCCCTTGTGGAAGACCCGGCGCAGGCGGGGCAGCACCGCCGCGTCGGCGCGGGCCACGGTCAGGAACTCCTCCGCCTCGTCCACCAGGAGCAGGAGCCGCCAGCCGCTCTTGACCGTCCGCCGGACGAGCGTGGTGAGCATGTCGGCCGCGGCCAGGCCCTCCAGGTCCTCCACCCCGATGTCGGTCGCACGGCGGAAGGCCTCGCTGTCCTCGACGCTGCCCAGCAGCCCGTCGGCCAGCCCCCGGACGTCGCCGCTCCCCTGCAGGTCCCAGTAGAGGGGCACGAACGGCGTCTGCGGGCTCTGCTGGACCCGGTATTCCAGCTCCTTCAGCAGGCTGGTCTTGCCCAGCCGCCGCGCCCCCACCACCCACAGCGCGTCGCGCTCGCCGTCCAGGATCTCGCGCAGCAGGCCGACCCGGCCGAAGAAGTTGTCGGCCCGGACCCAACTGCCGGCGATGAATGGGTTACGCACGATGCGGGCCGTTAGTCTGCCACATCAGGCCGAGGCCCGCGCGGCCAGGACGGGCGCCGCGGACCGTCCCTCGAAGTGGACGGCCTCGCGCACCGCCTCGACGTCGCCGGCGCTGACGGTCGTGCGGTCCTGCTCGAGCATGTGGTTCACGGCGTGGATGCAGAACTTCTGGATGACGTAAGGCTTGAGCTGGCTCCCGGAGAGGATGGCCTCCACCGCCTCCGGCTCGAATCGGAACACGCCTTCGACCGGCTCCTTGATGAGCGATTCCGCCTCCTCGCGGGTGAAGGCGGAGAGCTCGATCTCGTCGAAGAAGTTGTACCAGGGGCTGCCCTCGCTCGTCCACACCCGCTTGATGCCGACCCCGCTCATGATCGCCACCAGGTGCTCGGAGAAGGTCTTCATGAAGATGCTGCGCAGGCGCTGGTTGATCCGCTCCGAGTAGTCGTTGAGCACGTCGACCTCGTCGATGAGGAGGGCGAGCTTCACCCGGCGGGGCGTGCGGGTCTTCAGGTCCACGATGACGCGCTGCAGGTCGTGGCTGACGTCGCGGCGGTCGTAGCCCTCGTCCTCGGGCCGGAAGCGGAGGGCGGCGACGGTGGCGGGAGAGAGGCCGAGGGAGTCGGCGACGTCCGTCATCACGGCGTGGAAGAAGGTCTGCTCCGGCACGCCCTGCAGGTCGGTGAAGACCGGGAAGAACTTGTACTCGGTGCCCTCGTCGACCTCCAGCGCCTTCTTCAAGTGGTAGAGGAAGGTGGTCTTCCCGATCCGCCGCTCGCCGGTGATCATCAGGCTGTTGTGGTGGAGCACGTTCATGATGCGGTTCAGGAGCGTGCGGCGCCCGAAGAACATGTTGTCGTCCATGACCGGCGCGCCGGCGATGTAGGGGTTGAACCTCCGGTGCAGCGCCCGCCGCCGCCGCGCGTGCTGCACGGCCAGTCCGGCCCCGAGCAGGCCGGCCGCCGCGGCGGCCGCCGAGGGCAGGAAGGCCTTCGTTTCGTAGAAGCGGAGGCGCCGCGTGACGTCGAAGGTGGTGACCGACGCCGTCTCCGATGTGTCGACGGCCGTCACGCTGACCTGGTTGCGGCCCGGCTGGAGAGGGAAGCTCTGCTCGAACCGCTGGCTCCGCGGATAGGCGCCGCTCTCGCGGTCGGGTATCAGCTCCTGGCGGCGGACGAGCTGGCGGTCCAGCCGGTACTCCAACCGCACGAGCCCGCGGTCGTCGGTGGCGACCCCGAAGACGGCCAGCGTGGGCGCTTCCAACACCGATCCCGGCGTCTCATAGAAGGTGAGGGCCGGCCTCTCGTTCGGGAAGGCCTTCTCGTAGACCCTTTCGCCCATCATGCGCTCGGCGAGCGCGGAGCGTTCCTTCGCCCGCTGGTTGCCGGGATCCTTCTCGAGGACCGTGCCGAGCTTCACCCACGCCTCGGGGAATTGACGCTGGGCGATCAGCCTCTCCGCTTCCGCGAGCATGGCGTCGTTCCGGGCGTGCAGCTCCTTCTGCTTCCGCATCCCCTCGAGGATGCGGGTGGCCTCGGCGAACAGGCGCCGCGCCTCGGCGTTGTCGGCGTCGGCGCCCGCCTCGGAGAGCGGCGCCCGGGCCTCGTCGTACTTGCCGGCCTGGAACAGCGACTTGCCCCGCTCGAAGGCGTCCCGGCGCGCCTGTCGGGTGGTGGAGGCCAGGATCTGGGCCTCGGCCTGCGCCTTGCCGTCGGCGGCCCGCGCGTTCTTGGGATCCAGGCCGAGGACGTCCTCGAACTTGAGCTTGGCCTCCGTACCCTTGCTGGCTTGAAGGAACTGCTCGCCCTCGGTGAGCTCTCTCTCGACCCGCTGGGCCCGCGCCACGGCCTCGTCCCGCTCGGTCATCTCGGCCCGGATCTTCTTGATGCTCTCCATGACGTCGCGCTGGGGGGTGTTGTCCAGCCCTTCCGCGGCCTTCTGGGCCTCGCCGTAGCGGGCGAGCGCGTCTTCGAGCTTCCCCTGCCGATGCAGCTCGTCCCCTTCACGCCGCAGCCGCTGGAATTCCTCCAGCAGGAGCCTGGCCTTCCTGGCCTCTTCGGCGGCCTTCTCGGCCGCCAGGGCGTCGTCCAGGCCCTTCTTCGCCTCGCCCTTGGCCTTCAGGAGGTCGGCGTAGAGCTTCTTGCTCTTCTGGATGGCCCCCTGCTTCTCCTCCGCCTCGAAGGCGCGCAGGGCGGCCGTGAAGTCGCCCTTCTGCAGGTGGCAGCGGCCCTCGAAGTAGTAGGGGACGTAATCGACGAAATCGAGGCCGTAGGTGCGCTGCTCCAGCTCGGAGCCGGGCTTCAGGCGCCGCGCTTCGGCGAGGTTCTGGAGCGCCTGCGCGCAGCGCCCGCGGAACACCTCCAGCTTCGCTTCCTCGTAGTAGTCGTACCAGTCCTTGACCGCCCCGGCCGGGGCGGCGGCGAGGACCAGCAGCAGGGCGAGAGGCGCTCGCCGGAAGCGCATTGGGTCAGTCTAGCATCGCGGGGTCATGCCCCGACCCGTGCCTACTTCTCGTACATCGCGGCGATGAGCGCCCCCCGGGCGGTGGCGGTCAGCGGATCACCCGCGAGACGGACCCCGGCGATCTCGATCGGCATGCTGCGACCCTTGAGCGCGCGCTCGAACAGCTCCTTGAAGCCGCGGGGCTTTGCGCTGCCGCCGGCGATCACGATGGGCAGCGGCCGGTCGCTCCTGGGCATCTTCTCCGCCCGCGAGATGGCCCGGCGCAGCGCCTCGACCAGGCTCTCCACGAGGTCGTCGTAGTAGATGTGGAGCGCCTTCTCGAACTTGTCCCGGGGCGCGCGGCTGAGGTCGAGGCCTTCTTCCTTGATGACCTTGACCCGCGTGGCGCTCTCGCCCACGACCGAGCCCACCGCCTGGTCGATGTAGTCCCCGCCCTTGGCGATGCTGAACATGATCGAGGGGATGGACAGGAAGGCGAGGGTGCCGTTGCACATCCCGCCCCCGCAGGACAGGCCGATGCCGGTGAAGTTGTTGTCCTCCAGCTCGGAGAAGATGACCGCCAGGCCCTCGTTGATGGCCGTCGCCTTGTAGCCCATCGACTCGAAGTGGTGGCGCAGCGTGGCCTCGTGATAGGTCAGCTCCGTTTCCTTGCCGGTCGGGGCCGCGGGCACCGAGAAGGCGAGGATCTCGCCCTGGCTCTTCGCCTTCGGGAGCAGGGTCTGGATGATGGCCTCCAGCACCGGCAGGGCCATCTTCTCCTTCGGGTTGACCATGCCGTCGGCCATCGGGCGGCGCACGTCGGCGTTGAACATGTTGGCGAACTTCTCGGTCGCCGAGCCGAAGATCACCAGCTCGCTCCCCTCCCGGAAGTACGAGATCTCGTTCTGGCCGAGGATCGTCTCCGTGAAGCGGGAATAGGGCACGGGGATGAAGGCGTTGAGCTGCGAGGCCGACTCGATGCCCTTCGCCCGCCTGCGCGCGGCCACCACCTTGCTCGTGCCGACGTCGATGCCGGCGGGGGCGGCCCCCGCCTTCTCCATCTCGTCGATCCGCTCTTCGACCTCCTGGGCCACCTTCCACAGATGGTCCTTGCGCTCCTCCATGGCTCCTATCCTCCTGCTGGCCCCGCGGGGGCCGGCTCCGCCCGGCCGGAGGCCGTCGCCTCCTCGGCCTGGCTCTGCTCGCCCAGCCAGCGGTCGTAGAGCTGCTGGCGCTCGCGGCGGAGATCCTCCAGGCTGCGGCCGGCTCTCGCCGCCTCCTCGGACAGCGCGCGCTCCGCCTCGCGCACGCCGGGCCACGGCTCGCCCATGACCTTCAGGAAATCCTCGTCGTACCCGAAGCCGAACACGACGACCGCCGGCGCCGGCCGGGAGTACTGGTCCGGCAGCCCGAAGGCCTCGAACGGGAACCCCCGCGCCCAGTCGACGTGGTGCCCGATGAGGTGCTTCTTCGGGTTGACGCTGGTGAGGCCGTGGGCCACGCACATGTCGGCCGCGATCGCCCACCGCGCGCGCAGGTAGTCGGAAAGGTTGCGTCCGGCCAGGAACTGGGCCTGGGTGATGGGCAGGGCGTGGCCGCCCTCCCATCGGGTCTCGAACGAGACGCCGAGGAAGGCGCTGTTGAGGCTCAGGTACACCTCGTCGCCCCGCGTCCACACCGAGTGCCCGGCGTGGTTGGCCTTGGTTTCCTCTTCCACCACCCGGTACACGCGGCCGAAGCGGTCGACGACGTAGTTGTAGAGATGATTCCGCCGCACGTAGCGCAGCAGGCGCTGGGTGCTGTCGCGCAGCGTCTCGTTGTACGCGGCCTCGAGCGGCCACACGTCGCTCTCGGAGGTGTGGAAGAGGATCCCCACCGGGCGGGACTGCATCTCCCCGCGGAGGCCGCTCGTGCGGTCGAAGACACGGAAGCGGCGGGGCTCCCCCCCCACCTCGTAGGTGTTGTCGATGCGGAGGCCATTGCTGTAAAGCTCGAAGCCGGCTCCCATCTCGACCAGCCACACCGAGGCGGGAGCCAGGCCGGCCCGGGGCGGCAGCGCCACCGGTCCCACCGACGCGGAGCCGGGCACGGACGCCATCACCGGATCGGCGTTCGGACGCGCGTGGCGATAGGCCGCCGAGCCGACGGCGAACACCACCACGAGCGCGGCCAGGCCCATCACCAGCCGGCCGGCGGCGAGGAGCAGGGTCAGGGCGGCCGCAGCGCGGCTGACGAGCACCTTGCGTCGCGCGCCGGGGCCTCCCGCCGCCTGCGGCTCCCGGGCCGAGAGCCCGCGCAGGCTCTCGAGGCTCGCCCAGCGGTAGAGGATGCGGCGCGCGCGGCCGGAAGGCACGCCATCGACGGGGGCCAGGCGCGGGTAGTCGCGCAGCGAGCTGCGGAGGAAGCGGAGCTTGGCCACCGGATCCTGGATCTCGCGGCCGACGGCCTCGACCTCGGCGACGTACTCCTCGGCCGCCGCGGCCGATGGCCGGCCGGCCCGGTCCTTGGCGCTTCCTCCCAACGCTTTCAAAGCGCGGCGATTATAGGCCCGCGGCCGGCCGAGGACAAGTGACCGCGATCGCAGGACCTAGCGCCCGATCAGGGGACGCGGGAACAGGACCGAGGCGCGCGGCGAGCGCAGATACGGGAAGAGCAGGGCACAGGAAGGCACCTCGTACAGGCTCTCCCACACGAGGGATTCCGGAAAGCGCACCGGCGCGTGGGCGAAGGCGAGAGCGAGCACCACGGCGTCGGTGGCGAGCACGGCCAGGCAGTAGACCATGGCGATCGATCGGCAGACCGCGATTCGCCGCCAGAGGCCCCAGGCCAGCAGCAGGTTCAGCAGGGCGCGGCCGGCCGCGCCCCACAACGCCCAGAGCGCCAGCGGGCGGGGCAGCTCGTACAGGGCGGCGCCCAGGTGGAGCAGCCCTCCGGCGGCGAAGAATCCCGCCGTGATCCACACTCCGGACGGCACGCCGTGGCGAGCGCTCATGGAGGCGAAGGCGGATTATAGGTCTTGAGGGCGCTCCTCCCCGGGGCCTAGAATGAATGGGCGGGATCCGGGCGGTGGGAGCGTTCACGAGGCCGATGGAGAAGGCGCGCGAAGGCGTGGGACGGCGGGCGCCGCGGCTGTCCGTGGAGCTGCCGGGGGCCCTCGTCAGCCGCCGCACGCGCCCGGTCACCGTCGTGGACCTGAGCCTTACCGGCTGCCTCGTCCGCTGCGACGCGGCCCTGGACACCGGCCAGGTCCTCGACCTGCGCACCGAGCTGGCCTCGGCCCCTTTCGCCGCGAAGGTGAGGGTCACCGAGTCCTACCTGGACGGGTCGACCGGCCCGGCGGGCCCTCCGCGTTACCTGGCCGGGCTGGCCTTCCTGAGCCTCCAGGCACAGGAGGAGGCCCGGCTGCGCCGCTTCCTGAACGACGAGCGGAGACGGAGGCGCAGTGCGGACCCGGCCGCTCGCTGAGCTCTCCGCGCGCGACCTGCGGCCGCTCCTGGCCGAGGAGTCCGAGCACTGGGGCGGCGAGCTGTTCTGGGACTACGCCGACGTGTCGGCGGCGGTGGCGAGCGGCCTCGAGCGGGGAGCCCTGAGCGGGCTCGTCCTCCAGGACGGCCCCCACTGCGTGGCGTACTGCTACTACATGCTCGACGGCGGACGGGCCATCGTCGGATCGGTCTTCGCGGCCGAAGGCTTCCGGGGCCGGCGCCTCGAGGAAGGGCTCCTGCGCGAGGTGCTGGCGGAGGCCCAGGGGCACGAAGGCCCCGAGCGCGTGGAATGCCAGACGCTGTTCTCCACCGCCGCCTCGGCCGAGGACCTGTTCGCCCGGGCCGGCTTCCAGAGCCGCTCCCGGCACTACCTGGTGCGGTTGCTGTCGGAGCGGGTCGAGACGGCCCCGCGCGCGTGGCGGCTGCGGCCGGTGCGCCGCGAGGACCTGGCGACCGCCGCCCACATCATCCACCGCAGCCACCAGGGCAGCCTCGACGCCGCGCTCAACCTTACCTACGCGACGCCCGCCTTCTGCCGGGGCTTCGTCGAGACGCTGGTGCTCCGCGCCGGCTGCGGGCGGTTCGACGGCGAGGCCTCGTTCATCGCCGACGGGCCGGAAGGAGCGGTGGGAGTGCTGCTGGCCAGCCATCTCTCGCGCACCAACGGCCACGTCTGCCAGGTCTCGGTCCTCCCCTCCGGCCAGGGGCGGGGCGTGGGCGCGGCCCTCATGAGCGCCGCCCTCGCCGCCTTCCGGCGGCAGGGGCTCGAGACCGCCAGCCTGTCCGTCACCCTCGACAACCATCGGGCCTATCGCCTCTACCAGCGCCTGGGCTTCCGGCTGCGCAAGCGCTTCGCGGCCCACGCCTGGGTGCGGCCGCCGGCACGCATCGAGCTGCCCGCGTGAGCGGGGCCCCGCTGGTGATCCTGCTGGCGACGGCGCCGGCTGGCCCGGCCGCCGCGCCGGGGCCGGTCACGCTGGTGCTTCCGCTCGAGCCGGCCGAGGCGGCGGACGCGCATGCGTGGGTCGGCCCCGCCGTGTCCCAGCTTCTCGCCCGCGGCCTGGCGGCGGCCGGCGTGCCGGTGGCCGGGCGCGTCGAGCAGCTGCGGGCCCAGGCCGCCCTCGAGCTGCCACGGGTCAGCCTGACCCGTGCCACGTCGCTGCGGATCGCGGAGGCGCTGGGCGCCGGCCGGCTCGTGGTCGGCACCTACCAGCTCCAGGCGGACGAGCTCCAGGTCTCCCTCCGGCTGCTCGACGTCGCGCGCGCGAGCCTCAGCACGCCGATCGTCGCGTCGAGTCCCCTCGTCACGCTGTCCGATCTGGCCCACGGCCTCGCCTGGGACGTGGCGCTGGCCGGGCCGACTCCCCCTGCCGTCACCCGCGACGCGTTCCTGGCGCGCCGCGTGAGCGTGCCCTTCGATGCGGTCAAGACGTACGGCCGCGGCCTGGCCGCCCACCGCGCCGCCGCCCAGCTCCGGCTGGTCCGGGAGGCGCTGGGCCTCGCCCCGCAGTTCCACGAGGCGCGGCTCACGCTCGGGCAGCTCCTCCGCGACGCGGGCGAGCTCTCCGCCGCCTACGAGACGCTGGTCCGCATCCCCGCCGACGCGCCGGAGTCGCGGCCGGCCCGGTTCCTCCAGGGCGTGACGCTGCTCGAGGTCGGCCGCTACCGGGAGGCGGCCGCGTTCTACCGCTCGCTGGCGGAGCAATCGGCCACACCGGCCGTGCTCAACAACCAGGCGCTGGCCGTGTTGCGGAGCCCGCAGAACGACGGCCGCGCTTCGGACCTGCTGCGGCGCGCGATCGAGCTGGCCCCCGGCCACGCGGACCTGCTCTTCAACCTCGGCTGGGCGCTGCTCGTCGAGGGCGACCGGGGAGGCGCGGAGTTCTGCATGCAGGAGGTCGTGCGGCGCGAGCCCCTCGACCCGCAGGCGCGGGTGGTCCTCGCCTGGGCCCGGCGCGGCCAGGGAGGTCCGGAGGTGGACTCGGCGTGGAAGGCGGTGCTGGCGCTGGCCCCGAGCTACCAGAGCCTCGTCACCCCCGACCCGGGCCGGCGCTTCGAGCGCATCCTGCCCGCCGAGCTGCTGCTCGACCTCGACCGCGGCGGCCGCACGGAGGCGGAGGTGGCGGCGGGCCTCGTGGGCAAGGCGCAGCGACTCTTCCGCGCCGGTGACCTGGCGGGCGCCCTCGCGGAGCTGACCCGCGCCGCCTATCTCGACCCCTACGCGAACGGGGTTCACCTGCTGCTCGCGCGCGTCCACCGCGCCCGCGGTGACCGCGAGCTGGCCCTCAACGAGCTGCGGATGGCGCTGTGGTCGCGGGAGGACACGGCCTTGCGGGCCGAGCTGGCGGCGGTGCTCAAGGAGGCGGGGAGGACGGCCGAAGCGCGGCTCGAAGCGGAGAAGGTGCTGAAGGCGGATCCTGGGAACGAGGCCGCGCGCAAGGTCCTCGAATCTCCCTGAGCCCGCTCGGGCGCCGGGTATAATCGAGCCATGTGCGCGGCTTGGCTCGCTCTCGTCCTGCTCGCCCCGGTGGTCTCCGCCGACGACGTCCGGCCCGTGCCGCGGGCGGGCCTGTCGTGGGAGGAGGCCGAGTCGCTCAACCGCAAGCTCGAGGCGATCGAGAGGCGCCGGGACGACCCTCCCCGCAAGGGCCGGCCGGACACGGTGACGGTGACCGAGTCGGAGCTGAACTCCTACCTGAACCTCACGATGGGGGAGAAGCTCCCCAAGGAGGTCAAGGACCTCGACGTGAGGCTCGAGCACGAGCACCTGCAGGCGACGGGCATGGTCGACCTCGACAAGGTGAAGGCGAAGGTCAGCTCCACGTCCTGGAACCCGCTCATGCTCATGGGCGGCTTCGTCCCGGTGCTGCTCCGCGGCCGCCTCGTGAACCAGGATGGATTCGGCTCGATCATCTGGGAGGACGTGCGCGTCAACGCGTGGTCGGTGCCGATCGCGCTCCTCGAGCAGATGGTAGCCAGCGCCACCCGCAAGCCCGACAACCCGGGCGGCTTCGACATCAGCGCGCCCTTCCGGCTGCCGTACCAGGTACGGCGCGTCCGCCTCGAGCCGGGGAGAGCGCTGCTGGAGTTCTAGCCGGATTCGTTCGTGAATGCAGGGGGGTGCAACCAAACCACCACCCCCGCGCGCATTCGCGCCCCCCCCGGGTCGCTCGCTCGGGTGAATCCCTCGCTTGCTGCTCATTGTTTCGGGGCGGTCCTCGGCCGCGCCGCAACCGTGGGATGATCCTCTGCCGATGTTCGACCTGAACGGGCCGGTCCAGTTCGTCAAGGGCGTCGGGCCGCAGCGGGCCGAGGCCCTGGCCAAGGCCGGTATTCGCACGGTGGAGGACCTCCTCTACCACCTGCCCCTCCGTTACGAGGACCGGCGCCACTTCGCCCGCATCGGCGCGCTTCGGGCGGGCATGAAGATCGCGGTGGCAGGAACGATCACCGCGGCGGGCCTGCGTCGCGCCCGGCGCATGTCGCTCTACGAGGTGCGCCTCGACGACGGCACCGGCCGGCTCAAGGCGCTCTGGTTCAACCAGCCTTTCCTGAAGGACAGCCTCCAGCGGGGCCGCCGGGTGGTGCTCTTCGGCGCCGTCGAGCGCGATTCCTACGGCGGGTCGCAACTGATGATGTCCTCGCCCCAGTGGGAGGCGATGGAGGAAGAGGACGCGCCGGGAGTGCACACGGGGCGGATCGTGCCCGTGTACGAGCGGCTCGGACCGCTCTCGGGCAAGGCCCTGCGCCGCATCCTGGTCCGCCTGGCCGCCGACGTGCCCGGCGGCCTGGCCGACCCCATGCCTCCCGACCTGCGTTCCCGGCTCGGAGTGGTGAGCCGGAGCGAGGCGCTGCGGAGGCTCCATCTTCCCGGCCCCGAGGAAGACGTGGAGCGGCTCAACGCCGCCCGCGGCGAGGCGCATCGGCGGCTGATCCTGGAGGAGCTGTTCCTCTTCCAGCTCGGGCTCGCCCTTCGCCGGCGCGGCGTGCGCCGGCGGCGCAAGGGCATCGCCTTCGAGGTGACCGGCCGCGCGCGGGAGGCGGTCAAGCGCATCCTGCCCTTCCACCTCACGGACGCCCAGAAGCGCGTGCTGCGGCAGATCGCGGACGACATGCAGTCGCCGCACCCGATGAACCGGCTCGTGCAGGGCGACGTGGGCTCGGGCAAGACGATGGTGGCGCTGCTGTCGATGGTGATCGCGCTGGAGAACGGCCATCAGGCCGCCTTCATGGCCCCCACCGAGATCCTGGCCGAACAGCACTTCCTGGCCTTCCGCCGGCTGCTCTCGCGGTGCCCGTACCGGGTGGAGCTGCTGAGCGCGGCCCTCAAGGGCTCCGCCCGGGCGGCCGCGCTCGCCCGCCTCGCCTCGGGCGAGGCCCAGATCGCGGTCGGCACCCACGCCCTCATCCAGGAGGGCGTGCGGTTCCACCGGCTGGGGCTGGCCGTGGTCGACGAGCAGCACCGCTTCGGCGTGCTGCAGCGCGAGGACCTCATCCGGAAGGGCTACGACGCGGACGTGCTGGTGATGACGGCCACTCCCATCCCGCGGACCCTGGCCCTCACCGCATACGGCGACCTCGACGTCTCGGTGGTGGACGAGCGGCCGCCAGGCCGCCACCCGATCACGACCGTGCTGCGCCGGGCCTCCGAGCGCCGGGCGGTCGTCGACCTCGTGCGCTCCGAGGTCGCGGGCGGCCGGCAGGCCTACGTCGTCTATCCGCTCGTCGAGGAATCCGAGAAGCTCGAGGACGTGCGCGCCGCCACCCAGATGGCCGAGGAGTGGCGCGCCGCGCTGCCCGGCGTCACCGTCGAGCTGCTCCACGGGCGCCTGAAGAGCGCCGACAAGGAGCGCGTGATGGCGGCGTTCTCGGGGGGCGCGATCCAGGTGCTGGTGGCCACGACCGTCATCGAGGTCGGCCTGGACGTGCCGAACGCGACCGTCATGGTCGTCGAGCATGCGGAACGCTTCGGCCTCGCCCAGCTCCACCAGCTGCGCGGCCGGGTGGGCCGCGGCGGGCATGCTTCGACCTGCGTCCTCGTCTGCCACGGCCGGCTCTCGGACGACGCGCGGGCCCGCATCGAGGTCATGGTGGGAACCGAAGACGGCTTCGCCATCGCGGAGCGGGATCTCGAGATCCGCGGACCGGGCGACTTCTTCGGCACGCGGCAGTGGGGCCTGCCGGGCCTCCGGGCCAGCAACCTGGTCCGGGACCGCGACCTGCTCGAGAAGGCGCGCGCGGAGGCGTTCCGGTGCGTGGAAGAGATGGAGACCACGGGCCGCGGGCCGCTGCCGGCGCTCCTCGCGGATGGGGCGTGGGAGCGCCGTTTCGGCCTGGCCGAGGTGGGGTGAACGCAGAGGCCGCAGAGGCGCGCAGAGGCCGCCGAGAACGGGAAAGACGGGATTAGAGTTGGCGCGGATCATCGGCGGGCAGGGTAAGGGCCGGCGGCTCAAGTCCCCGCGCGGGCGGGCCACGCGGCCGACCGGGGCGCGGGTCCGGCAGACGTTGTTCGACATCCTGGCCCCGCGCCTGCCCGGATGCCGGTTCCTCGACGCCTTCGCCGGCGCCGGCGCCGTGGGGCTCGAAGCGCTCTCCCGCGGGGCGGCCCTGGTCGTCCTCGTCGACGCCAGCGCGGAGGCGGTGGCGGCACTGCGGGCCAACGCCTCCGCCCTCACCGCGACGGGAGGAGAGGTGCGCATCGTCCGCCAGGCCGCCCCGACCGCGCTGGCCGCCTTCGCCGAGGCCGGCGAGCGCTTCGACCTCGTCTACATCGATCCTCCCTACGACAGCGACCTCTACGAGACGGCCCTCGAGCGGGCGGGACGGCGGGGCCTGCTGGCCGAGGACGGCATCGTCGTGGCCGAGCACTTCCACAAACGGCCGCTCCCGGAGAGAATAGGGGACCTTTCGCGGACCCGAGACGTCCGCGTGGGCGACCACCGTCTCAGCTTCTACCGGAGGCAGCCCGAGAGTGCCCGCCCGCAACCGTGACGGCCATCGAAAGCGTTCGCTCGCCGTCTTCCCCGGCTCGTTCGATCCCATCACCAACGGGCACCTGGACATCATCGGCCGCGGGCTGTCGGTGTTCGACCAGGTCACGATCGCGATCCTCGTCAATCCCGAGAAGCACCCCCTCTTCACGGTGGAGGAGCGGGTCGACCTCATACGCGAGGCGTTCCGCGGCGAGGACCGGGTGCAGGTGGACACGTTCTCCGGCCTGCTCGTCGATTACGCGGAGAGGGTCGGCGCCTCGGTGATCGTGCGCGGCCTGCGCGCCATCTCGGACTTCGAGTACGAGTTCCAGATGGGCCTGATGAACCGCCGGCTGAACCCGCGCATCGAGACGGTGTTCATGATGCCGGCCGAGAGCTACTCGTACCTCTCTTCGCGCCTCGTGAAGGAGGTGTTCCAGCTCGGAGGACCGGTGCGGGACCTGGTCCCGGCGGCGGTCGAGCGGCGGCTGCGCGAGAAGTACGGAACATCCGCGCCGCAACCCGTCGCGCGGCGCCGCGCGCGGACGCGGCGGGCATGAGCGGAAACGGCTCGGCGACCGACCTCTCCCGCCGCGCGCTGGCGCTCGAGGTCTCGCCCACCGTCGCGGTGGCCCAGCGGGCGGCGGCCCTGAGGGCCAAGGGCGAGGCGGTGCTCGACTTCAGCGTCGGTGAGCCGGACCAGCCGACGCCGCGGCACATCTCGGCCGCGGCGACGGCGGCCCTGGAGGCGGGCCAGACCCGCTACACCCCGGCGGCCGGGCTCCCGGCCCTCCGCGCCGCGGTGGCGCAGCGCTACCGGAAGGACTTCAAGGTCGTCTTCTCGGACTCCGAGGTCGCCATCACCACCGGGGGAAAGCAGGCCCTCTACCTGGCCTGCCAGGCGCTGCTGGACCGCGGCGACGAGGTCGTGATCCCCTCGCCGCACTGGCCCACCTTCTCGGAGGCGGTGCGCCTGGCCGGCGCGCGGCCGATCCTGGTGCACACGCAGGAGAAGGACGGCTTCCAGGTCACCGCGCGGCTCGTCTCGAAGGCCACCAGCCCCCGCACGAAGGCGGTGATCCTCAACAGCCCCAACAACCCGACCGGCGCCGTCATCGACCCCGAGGACCTGCTCGTCATCGGGGACATGGCCCAGCGGCGCAAGTTCACGCTCCTTTACGACGACACGTACGCGCGGCTCGGCTTCGGCAGGGACGGCGGCGACGTGCTGCAGGACCTGCGCCAGGCGGTCGGCGACCGCCTGGTCGTGCTCGGCACCGCCTCCAAGAGCTACTGCATGACGGGCTGGCGGATCGGGTGGGTGCTCGGGCCGAAGCCGCTCGTCGATGCCTGCACGGCCCTCATCTCCCACAGCACGCAGTGTCCGACCAGCTTCGCGCAGGCCGGGGCGGTGGAGGCGCTCACTGGACCGCAGAGGTTCGTCCAGGAGCTGTGCGCGGAGTACAGGCGGCGGCGGGACTTCATCCACGCGGCCGTGGCCGCCCTGCCGAAGGTCAGCTGCGTCTCGCCCGGAGGCGGCTTCTACCTGTTCCCGAACATGGCCCGCTACCTGGGCGCCGACGTACCCACCACGCTCGAGCTGGCGCGGCGCCTGCTGGAGCAGCAGCGCGTGGCCGTGGTCCCGGGGGAAGGCTTCGCGGCGCCCGGCTACATCCGCCTCTCCTTCGCCCGCCCCCTCGACGATCTTCACGAGGGCGCCCGGCGCCTGGCGGCGTTCCTGGAGGGCCTGCGGGAGGACTAGTGGGCATCGGGGCCTTGGACCTCACGAGCGGGACGGCGGTGGTGGTCTACCTGCAAGGCCCGAAGGAGAAGATCTGGGGCGTGCTTCTCTCGCTGACGCCGGCCGGAGTCGTGGTGAGGGGCCTGGACCTTGCCGTCTTCGACGACTGGATGCGGCAGGAGGCCAGAGGGGAGGAGACCGCGCTGGGGCCCGCGACCATCTTCTACCCGATGGGCCGGCTGGTGCGCATGGAGCGCGACGAGAGCCTGGGCCCGCTGGTGAGCTACGCCGACCGCTTCTTCCGGGCGGTCGGGCGCACGGCCCTCCAGGCGGCCGGCGTCGAGCCGGCGGGCAGAGAGTAGACTGGTAGGCGTATGGGCAAGGAGCTGTACGGCCTGAAGATCCTCGTCGTCGACGACGACGTGGACACCCGCGAGCTGATCGAATGGGTGCTGAGGCGGGTGGGGGCCGAGGTCACATCCGTAGGCTCGGCCCGCGAGGCCCTGGAGGCTCTGGAGCGCGAGAAGCCGCACATCCTCGTAACCGACATCGCGATGCCCGAAGAGGACGGCCATTCGCTGCTCAAGAAGATCCGCGCCCTGCCGCCGGAGAGGGGAGGCCGCATCCCGGCCGTCGCGCTGACCGCGCACTCGCTCGTACAGGACCGGTTGCAGTCCTTGCGGGCCGGCTTCCAGAGCCATGTGCCCAAGCCGGTCGTGCCCGAGGAGCTGGTGGAGGTCGTGGCCAGCATCATCCACCTCCGCCGCCCCTAGGCCAGCGTTGCCTCTTAACGCAGAGGACGCAGAGGGGACCGGAGAGGACGCGGAGACGAGTTGAATCTCTGATGTCTCTGCGTCCTCGAGCTCTCTTTGCTACTCTCTGCGACCTCTGCGTTAAAGGTCTTGTCCGCCTAGCGGTCGAGGAAGACGCTGCTCAGGGGACCTACGGGGGCCAGGAACGGCGCGAAGAGGTAGAGGTCGCCGTTGTCGCCGATCCGCCGGCGGTAGCCGAACATGCCGGGCCGGCCGGGGCTGGAGTAGCCGAGCGTCCAGAACCGCGAGTAACCGTACCCGTGGCCCCCGCCCTGACGATAGAAGCTCGCGATCGGATAGCGCTCGGCCCCGGCCGCCGGAAGGCCGAAATACTCGCCCTGGTGCGACCGATAGAACGAAGCGAGGTCGTAGGGGTTCTCGAGGACACGGATCTTCCGCACCGGCTCCTGGGCCGCCGGCTCGTCCCCGGCGGGCTGCTGAGCCCTGGCGGTCGCCGCGGCGGCGAGACTCAAGGCCAGGCCGGCCAGGAACGCCGCCGTCGTCATCGCCTTCATGACCGAACCCCCTCTCGGGCCGGGCGCCCGGATCCGCTAGAGTATACGGTCGCCTTCCGGGCCGGATTGTGAGGAAGGATACAGGAGCGAGCCTGCCTTGGCCATGACCGTGCGTCGGCTCATCTATCTCGACCATCACGCGACCACCCCCGTGGACCCGGCGGTGCTGTCGGCGATGCTGCCGTATTTCAGCGACAGGTTCGGCAACCCGTCGAGCCGCCAGCACGTGTTCGGACGCGAGGCGGAGCGCGCGGTCACGGAGGGCCGGACGCTGGTGGCCGCGCTCGTCGGCGCGCAAGCGGAGGAGATCGTCTTCACCTCCGGTGCCACCGAGTCCGACAACCTGGCGGTGCGCGGGGCCGCGCGCTCCCTGGCCGGCCGCGGGCGCCACGTCGTCACCTCCACGATCGAGCATCCGGCCGTGCTCGAGCCCTGCCGCAGCCTGGAGCGCGAGGGCTTCGAGGTCACCCGGGTGGAGGTCGAACCGACCGGCCTCGTCGACCCTGAGCGGCTCGCGGCGGCGCTGCGGGCCGATACGGTGCTCGTCTCGGTCATGGCCGCCAACAACGAGGTCGGGACCATCCAGCCGGTGGGGGAGATCGGCTCGATCTGCCGCGAGCGCGGCATCGTCTTCCACTGCGACGCCGTCCAGGCCCTCGGCCGCGTCCCCGTCGACGTCGAGGCGGGCCGGGTGGACCTGATGAGCCTGTCGGCGCACAAGATGTACGGACCGAAGGGCGTCGGCGCCCTCTACGTGCGGCGCGACCGCAAGCCCCGGCTGCGCTTGGAGCCCCAGGCCCAGGGCGGCGGCCAGGAGAAAGGGCTGCGCTCGGGGACCCTCAACGTGCCCGGCATCGTCGGCTTCGGCGAGGCCGCGCGGCTGGCCGGGGACGCGCTGGCGTCGGGCGAGCCGCAACGGCTGCGCGCGCTGCGGGACCGTCTGCTGGCCGGGCTGCGCGCGCGCATCGACGGCGTCGTGCTCAACGGCGCCGCCGAGCCCCGGCTGCCCGGCAACCTCCACGTCTCGATCGCGCGGGCCGAGGCCGAGACCCTCATCCTCTCGCTCGGGGGAGGGATCGCTATCTCGTCGGGCGCCGCCTGCGCCGAGGCGGGAGGAAAGGGCTCGCACGTGCTGCGCGCTCTCGGCCTGCCCGACGAGCGCGTCTACACGGCGCTGCGCTTCGGGCTGGGCCGATATAATGACGCCGAAGAGATCGACATCGTGGTGGAGGAGTTGGCCGCGGCAGTGAAGGAGGCGCGCGCGCGGGCGGGGGCCGCTTCGTCGTAGCCGCCGTTTTCCAGGCGTCGATACGCGGCGGCCGTGAAGGCGCCGCAGAAAAGCCGCTGACGCAAATCGCGTGCCTCCGTCACGCTGCTGTCACAGAGTGCAGATCGCACCAAGGCATCGTATTGGAAGGAGTTAGGGCGGAGGCGGAGCGGAGTTTCCACAAGGTTTTCCACAGATTCTGTGGATGCGAGGTCGCGCCCCGATGCTGAAGAAATCGAGGCTGTTCACCCCCGGTCCCACGCCCCTGCATCCGCAGGTCCAGGAGGCGCTGTCGCGGCCCATCCTGCATCACCGTACCGAGGAATTCCGCGCGCTCTTCAAGGACTGCACGGCAGGGCTGAAGCGGTTCCTGAAGACCGACGGGGACGTGCTCGTCCTCGCCTGCTCGGGGACGGGGGGCATGGAAGCGGCGCTCGTCAGCGTGCTCTCGCCCGGCGATGCGATGCTCGCGCTCGTGGCCGGCAACTTCGGCGAGCGCTGGGCCGCGATCGGGCGTGCCCACGGCATGGAAGTGCGGACCCTGGAGGCGGAGTGGGGCGACGCGGTGGCGCCGGCCCGGGTGGAGGAAGCACTCGAACGCGATCCCCGCATCCGCGCGGTCTTCGTCCAGCTCTCCGAGTCGTCGACCGGGGCCGCCCACGACATCGAGGCGCTGGCCCGCGTGACCCGCGGCCGGAAGGACACGCTGCTCGTCGTGGACGCGATCTCCGGCGCGGGGGCGATGCGGCTCGAGACGGCCGCGTGGGCCGTGGACGTCGTGGTCGTGGGCAGCCAGAAGGCGCTGGCCCTGCCGCCCGGCCTCGCGTTCGTGAGCATGAGCACGCGGGCCTGGGCGGCGGCGGAGGCGGCCCGGGCCCCGCGCTTCTACTTCGACCTCGCCCGGGAGCGCAAGGCGCAGGCGGGCGGCGAGTCGGCCTTCACACCGGCCATCTCCAGCGTGGTCGCGCTGCGCGCCGCTCTCGGCTCGGTCGAGTCCATGGGCGGGGTCGACGCCCTCGTGCGCAATGCGGGCGTGCTCGCGGCCTCCACGCGGGCGGCCGCGGGAGCCCTGGGCCTCCCGCTCGTCGCGCCGCGGGCGCACGGCGACGCGCTCACCGCCCTCTACCCGCCGCCGGGCCTCGACTCGGGCGCGATCGTGAAGGCGCTGAAGGCCGAGTTCGCGTCCACGGTGGCCGGCGGCCAGGGGAAGCTGAAGGGAAGGATCCTCCGCGTCGCCCACCTCGGTTACTACGACACGACGGACATCCTCGGCCTGCTGGCCAGCCTGGAGGTGGTCCTGCACCGACTCGGCCACCGCTTCGAGCTTGGAGCGGGGATGGCGGCCGCCGAGGCGGAGTACCTCCGGCTCACGAAAGACTGAACGGACTCAACGCAGAGGGCGCAGAGGAGTTGGCAGCAGGGCATGAGGACGCGGCGATGAAAATGTATGTGTTTCCTCTGCGTCCTCTCCGTTCGTTCTTCGCGTCCTCTGCGTTGAAAGGCAACGCCGCGTGAGCGTCAAGATCCTGGTCATGGAAGGCATCACGGAGCGCGGGATGCAGGTGCTCGAGGCCGAGGGCTGGACGGTGGACGTGCGCAAGACGATGCCGCCGGCCGAGCTGGCCGCCGTGGTGGGACCCTACCACGCCCTCATGATCCGCAGCGGCACGCAGGTCACCGCCGAGGTCCTCGACGCCGCGAAGAGCCTGCGCATCATCGGCCGGCCGGGGGTCGGGGTCGACAACGTGGATCTCGACGCGGCCACGCGCCGGGGCGTGGTCGTCATGAACTCGCCGGCGGGGAACGTCGCCTCCACGGCGGAGCTGACGCTGGCCCTGCTGCTGGCGATGGCCCGCAACGTCCCGCAGGCCGACGCCGCCATCAAGGCGGAGCGCTGGGACCGCAAGTCGTTCGCGGGAGTGGAGCTGCAGGGCAAGCACATCGGCATCGTGGGCCTGGGCCGGATCGGGCGCGAGGTGGCCGCGCGCTGCCGCGCGTTCGGCATGGAGGTGGCGGCCTACGACCCGTTCGTGGCCCCGGCGGTGGCGGAGGAGCTGCGGATCCCGCTGCTGTCCTTCGAGCAGCTCCTCCAGGGCTCCGATTTCCTGACCTTGCACACCACCCTCACCCGCGAGACGCGCCACCTGCTGGGGCGCGAGGCGCTCGCCCGGGCCAAGCCGGGCATCCGCATCGTGAACGCGGCCCGGGGCGAGCTGGTCGACGAGGAGGCGCTCCTCGCGGCGCTGGAGTCGGGACGGGTGGCGGGAGCCGCCCTGGACGTCCATGCCCAGGAGCCGCCGCGGGACTGGCGTCTGGCCCGCCATCCGCGGGTCGTGGCGACACCGCACGTGGGAGCGGCCACCGCGGAGGCCCAGGAGCGCGTCGGGACCGACATCGCCGTGCAGGTCCGCGATTTCCTCAAGGGCGGCCTCATCCAGCACGCGGTCAACTTCTTCTCCCTGACCGGCGACGTCTACGACCGCGTGCGGCCGGCCATGGACCTCGCCGAGCGGCTGGGCCTCTTCCTGGCCCAGGTCTGCGACGGGTCGATGGAGCGCGTGGAGGTCGGCCTCTACGGCGACTTCCGCGAGATCGACGTCAAGCCGATCCTCTCCGCCGCCGTCTACGGCGTCCTGCAGCCGGTCCTGGCGGAGGGCGTGACGCTCGTCAACGCGCGCGGCCTGGCCGCCGAGCGGGGCATCGACGTGCTCGAGTCCACCTCCACCGCGCGGGTCGCCTTCTCGAACCTGCTCGTTTTGCGGCTGAAGACGAGCGAGTGCGACTTCTCGGTCGCCGGCACCCTCTTCGGGCGCAACCACCTGCGGCTCGTGGACGTGGACGGGGTCGAGGTGGACGCGATCCCCCAGGGCAACCTGCTCTACGTGAAGAACGACGACACGCCGGGCGTCGTCGGCCACCTCGGGAACGTCCTCGGCGAGCGATCCATCAACATCGCCCGCATGACCGTGGGCCGCGAGCCGGGCAGCGGTCGGGCGGTGATGATCATCGAGGTGGACAGCGCCGTGCCCGCCGAGGCGATCGCCGCGGTGGCCACCATTCCCGGCGTCCGCGAGGCGCGCTCGATCTGCCTGGAGAGCTCGCTCCCGGGCCGCCCGCCGGCGTCCTAGGCCTCGCGGACCTCGGCGGAAGCGGAGAGGGGGCGGGGCGCGGGCGGACGTACGTGGCGCAGCGCCGCGCGCCGGTCGGAGTAGAGCGCCCGCCGGTCGGCGGCCGGGATCCGCGTCCGCCAGATCACGTCCCAGAAGCCGCTGGTGAGGCCGTAGCCCACCGCCGAGCCCTTCGGGCTGTGGTGATAGAGGTGGTGGCGGCGGATATAGCGGAAGTAGCGGTTGCGGAAGTGGTAGAAGTGCACCGAGTGGTGGACCCACTCCTCCGCGATGTAGGCCTGGAGCAACCCGGCCGCGAACATGGGCGCGGTCGGGAGCGGAGCGAGGAAGCCCGCGGCCATCAGGAGCGCGGCGAAGGGCAGCGTGTCCCGGATGCGCCCGTTGATGTGCTCGCCGTCCCATGGCCGGGCGTGGTGCTCCCAGTGCAGCGGGTCGAAGTACTTGTGGGCGAACCAGCGGACCGGGCCCCGGCCGGCGGGGAACCGGCCATGGAGCACGTAGCGGTGGACGGCATACTCGAGCAGCGTCCACGCCGCCGCTCCGCTCCCGAACGAGGCCAGGGCGAGCAGCTTCTGCGAGGAGCGCAGGCCGAGCACGAGCAGGACCAGGCAGTAGGTCGTGTAGAACGCGGTGCCCGGGTAGAGCCGCCGGCGCGCCTTGGCAGCCTCCCGCCGCAGCCGCGACTGGGCGGCGGTCTCGGTCTTCATCAGGGTTGTCACCATTATCTCTCCGGGATCAAAGCCGGAAGCCCTCGAGGTACGCGACCGCCATCCGCTTGGAGCTCTCGACGGGGTCGGCCCGCCGGCTGGCCTTCGAGAAGAGCAACGCGCCCTCGAAGAGAGCGAGGATCGCCTCCGCGGCGGCCCGGGACTCCAGCTCGGGACGGAAGTAGCCGGAGGCCCGCCCGCGGTCCAGGAAGGCGGCCAGCTGCTCGGTCCAGCAGCGCAGGAACTCCGACACCCGGACCCGGATGGTCTCGTTGTGGTCACTGGCCTCCTGGGCGACGTTGCCGAGGAAGCAGCCGCCGCGGCAGCGCCGCTCGCGCATCCACCGGCCCGCCTGCTCGAACATCAAGGCCACCGCGCCCACCGGATCGCGGCCCTTCACGGAGAGCTGGGCCTCGACCTGCTCCTTCATCTCGTCCGTGGCCTGTTCCAGCACCGCCAGCTCCAGCGACTCCTTGCTCGGGTAATAGTGGAACAGGTTCGCTTTCTTGATCCCGGCGGCGACCGCGACCTCCTCCATGCTGACGCCCTTCAGGCCCCGCTCGTGGAACAGCTCGCGGGCTACCTCGAGGATGTGACGCCGCGCCTCGATGTTGAATCTCCGGGTCATGACCAACCGGATGGTTACTTTACTCGACGCATCACTGTCAAGACGGCTCCGGGTTAAACTTCGGCTCCCATGACCTCCCGGCCGGCCGCAGGAGAGAAGATCGGCGTCTCCGCCGGCGGGCTCCGCGTTCCCGATGAGCCCGTGATCCCCTATGTCGAGGGCGACGGCACGGGCCGGGACATCTGGCGCGCGTCGCAGCGCGTCTTCGACGCCGCGGTGGAGAAGGCCTACGGCGGCCGGCGCCGCATCGCGTGGAAGGAACTGCTGGCGGGGGAGAAGGCCTTCAACCGCACCCGGCAGTGGATGCCGGCCGAGACCCTCGACGCCTTCCGCGAGTACCTGGTCGGCATCAAGGGCCCCCTGACGACGCCGGTGGGAGGCGGCATCCGCTCGCTGAACGTCGCGCTCCGCCAGGAGCTGGACCTCTACGTGTGCCTGCGTCCGGTCCGGTACTTCAAGGGCGTCCCGAGCCCGGTGAAGAGGCCCGAGGACGTCGACGTGGTGATCTTCCGGGAGAACACCGAGGACATCTACGCCGGGATCGAATGGGCGGAAGGCAGCGCCGAGGCCAGGAAGGTGATCGCGTGGCTCCGGGACGAGATGAAGGTGAAGAAGATCCGCTTCCCCGACACGAGCGGCATCGGAGTCAAGCCGGTCTCGCGGGAAGGGACGGAGCGGCTCGTCCGCGCGGCCATCCGCTACGCGCTCGACTTCAAGCGCCGCAGCGTGAGCCTCGTCCACAAGGGCAACATCATGAAGTTCACCGAGGGAGCCTTCCGCGACTGGGGCTATGCGCTGGCCGCCCGCGAGTTCCGCGCGGACACGGTGACCGAGCGCGAGAGCTGGGTGCTCGGCAACAAGGAGAAGAACCCTTCCATCACGCTGGAGGAGAACGCGGCCGCCATCGATCCCGGCTACGGCCTCATGACGGACGATCAGACGGGGAAGGTGCGGAAGGAAGTCGAGGCCGCCCTGGCCCGGTTGCCCAGCCACGGCGAAGGGAGATGGAAGTCCAAGGTGCTGGTCAAGGACTCGATCGCCGTCATCACGCTGCAGCAGGTTCTCACCCGGCCGACGGACTTCGACG
>Ga0066710_100000565_pt1 | contig 23140 bp, 21 predicted proteins | sample GraSoiAngelo_159_FD_79666 | JGI IMG/M metagenome (GOLD analysis project Ga0066710, IMG submission 79666) | Grasslands soil microbial communities from the Angelo Coastal Reserve, California, USA - 14_1009_16_40cm | ecosystem: Environmental > Terrestrial > Soil > Grasslands | place: USA...
CTGATCGCCGTGAACGTGGGCGGTCTCATCCGAGTCACCCCCGCCAACGTTGGCGTCATGCAGGCGGCGCTCGTGGGCGCCCTGGTGCCGTTCGGCGTCGCCGCCGACCAGGCCGTCGCGGGCGGACTGGCCCTCCAGGCGATCGAGGTCCTTCCCGTGCTCGCCCTCGCCTTCGCCGTTGCGGGCTGGACGGGGCTCGTGTCCCTGATGACCGCAGCCGCCGGGCCGCGCGAAGCAACCTGAGCCGCTCGGACGGCGCGCCACTTCCGGACGCATGTAGTGTAGATAGTGGACGGCCTGGACCCTCACTATTTTGAACGGTGCGTTCTCGCACCGCACCCTCCACCTCCTGGGAGTGAGCCATGACGCTTGAGACTCGGACGCTGTCCGTCATCGCCTTCACCGGTCTCATTGCGGCGTGTGGCGGGGGCACCGTCGGCATACCGTTCATCGGCTCGGTGAACGGCGCGGCCTCGCCAGCAGGAGCCGTCGGCGCCCAAGTGATCATCTCGGGCGTCAGTTACGGGGACGTGCAGGGGAGCAGCCAGGTGTTGTTCACGAACTCACTCGGCGGCCTCAGCGTCGCCGCCCCGATCGCACAGGCGAGCGATTGGACCAATACGTACATCATCACCACGGTGCCGGCCGGGGCGTTCAGCGGCGCACTGGTCGTACAGACCGGCGGCGGCACGAGCGGCGGCTGGCCATTCACGGTCAGCCCGAGCGTACCGAACGTGCCCCTCACTCCCTCAGCGGTGTCCTGGACCGCGGGCAGCTCGCTCCCCGTCGCTGTGAGCGGGAATGCTGCTGTGTATGCCCGCGTCCGGACAACGTACGGGACCGACACGGGGTTCGTCTACTCAATCGGCGGCGCGGACAACACGGGCACGCCGACGACCGGTGTGTACTACGCCGGTATCGGCACGAACGGCTCGCTCGAAGCGTGGAAGGCGACCGCATCGCTGCCCGCGGCGCTGGCGTTCCACGCCGCCGTCGCCGCCACTCCCCGGAACTCCCCCGTCAACACCACCGGCTATCTCTACGTGCTCGGTGGCGCGACCAATTCGTCCGGCACGGTCTACCGCGCCGCGCTGAATGCGGACGGGACGGTCGGCGCCTGGACGTCAGTCGGCACCCTTCCCGCGCTCCATTCGTTCGGCGCCATCATCCACCTCGGCTCGCTATACGTCGTGGGAGGAGCCAACAACAGCGCGAACACCGCAGTAGCCACGGTGTACCGGAGGACGATCCAGGTGGACGGGTCCCTCACGACCCCCCCCGGAACCCAAGGGCCCCTGCCAGCGCCCCGGGCTCGCTTGGGCATCGGTGCGTACGGGCTCTATATGTACGCCGTGGGCGGCGACACGGCGACGCTCGCCCCGAACGACGCGACGCCACCGAACTCGGGGGTCGTCGCTGTGTTCTACGGCAAGCTCAACCCTAGCTCGCACGACATCGCGACGTGGACCGCGGCCGGACAGCTCGAAACGGCTCGCTCGGCGCACACGGCCGTCATCGCGGGAGGCAACATCCTCGTCACAGGCGGGCTCTACAGCGGAGCGGCGACCGGAACGAACGAGGACAGCTATGCCGCTATCGCCGCAGACGGCACCGTGGGGAGCTTCAGCCCGGCCTCGGGCGGGACCAAGCTCACGTCCAACCTGTTCAACCACGCCGCCATCGGATACTTGAGCACCGGCAGCAATCCGACCTTCCACCTCGTGGTCGTCGGGGGGGACAACGTGAATGCCCCGGGAACCAAGAGTGCCCAGTCGTTCATCTACTGAGGCGTTCTAGCTCGTCGATAGCTCCGCGCCCGGCAGAAACCGGGGTGGCCGGCGCGCCCGGGTCGCCTGCTCGAGCCCGTATGCCAGCTTGATGAGGAGCGGTTCGCTGTACGGCCGCCCGATGAACGACACACCGACGGGGAGCGCGAACACGTAGCCCATCGGAACGGTGATGCTCGGATACCCTGCCACGGCGGCCGGCGTCGAGCTGCCGCCCAGGAAGTGATCGCCGTTCACTAGGTCGATCGTCCAGGGCGGATTCCCCGTGGGGGCGACCACGGCGTCGAGCGCGAACTTCGCGAGCACAGCGTCGAGCCCCTGGTCCCGCGCGAGTAGCTGGTCCTTCGCCAGCGCCTTCAAATAAGCGTCCTCCGTCAGGGACCCCTTCGCCTCCGCCTTCTCGAAGAGGTCCTGATCGAAGTAGGTCAGCTCGTCGGCCTGATGCCGCTCGTTGAAATCGATCAACTCCTTGAGGGTGTGGACCGGCGCAGCGGCGCCAAGGTCGGCGAGGTAGCGGTTGAGGTCGGCCTTGAACTCGTACAGCAGGACCTCGAGCTCCGAGTCGTCGTACTCGCCGGCGTGGGGGATGTCCGCGGGGTCCACGATCACCGCGCCGAGGCGCCGCATCGTGTCCAACGCCTCCTCCACCAGGCGGTCGGTCGGGGGGTGATAGCCGAAGAACTTGGTGCGCGCGACTCCGATGCGGGCCCCCTTGAGCCCGTTCGGGTCGAGGAACGAGGCGTAGTCCGTAGAGCCCATAGCCTGGCTCCCCTGCGTGGCGGGATCGCGCGGATCGACTCCCGCGAGCACGCTGAGCAGGACGGCGGCGTCGGCCACAGTGCGGGCCATGGGGCCCGCCGTGTCCTGGCTGTGGGCGATGGGGACGATCCCGGAGCGGCTGACGAGCCCCAGCGTCGGCTTGATGCCGACGAGGGAATGCGCCGCCGACGGGCAAACGATGGAGCCGTCCGTCTCCGTCCCGACCGCGACGGCGCAGCAGCTCGCGGCGACCGCGGCAGCCGACCCCGAGCTCGATCCGCAGGGGCTGCGATCGAGGGCGTAGGGATTGCGGCACTGACCGCCCCGCGCGCTCCAGCCGCTCGAGGAGTGGCTCGAGCGGAAGTTCGCCCATTCGCTCAGGTTGGTCTTCCCGAGGATGACCGCTCCAGCGGCTCGCAAGTGCTCAGCCACGAACGCGTCGCGTGGCGCCCGGGCCCCGACCAGGGCCAGGGACCCCGCGGTCGTTGCCATGCGGTCCGCCGTCGCGACGTTGTCCTTGATCATCACGGGGACGCCGTGGAGCGGGCCCCGCGGACCCTTGGCCCGGCGCTCGGCGTCGAGCGAATCTGCGATGGCGAGGGCGTCGGGGTTGGTCTCGAGCACCGCCCGGATCACCGGCCCCCGGCGGTCCAGGGCGTCGATGCGCGAGAGATACTGCTCGCACAGCCCTCGTGCGGTGTAGCGGCCCGACCGCATCCCCTGCTGCAGCTCCGCGACCGTAGCTTCTGCGAGATCGAACAGCGCCGGCGCGATAGGCGGGCCCGAGGGCATCGGCGCGGTCATCCGAGCGGGGGTGCGGCGGTCGACAGCCGCGGCCGCCGCGGCGAGCGTGCCGTACCGCAGGAACTCGCGGCGATCGATCGCATCCTGACGAGCGTGCATGTGCGGTCTCCTCGCTTGGGCGGAGGCTGAACACCATAGATACCTTAAGGAGGTCGAATGAACGCGAGCAAGGGAGTACGGTGGGCCGTGATCGGCTTGTCGGCGCTCGTCGCCGGATGCCTCGTGGCGGCCGCCGGCGCCGGCGCGGGCGGCGGCATCTACTTCACGTCGCGCGGGGCGGAGGGAGTGGTGCCTGCGTCAGTCGAGCGGGCGGCTCACGCGACGGACCAGGCGTTCGATCACTTCAAGATCAGGAAGACGAAGGTCGCGGCAGAGCGGAGCGATGAGGGCCAGAAGCAGGAGATCTCAGGGACGGCGGCCGAGCGCAAGGAGGAGGTCACCGTCACACTCCGGGCTGAAGACCCCGGGTCCACTCGGATTCAGGTCGTGGCCCGGAAGAGCGCCGTGACGTGGGACAAGAGCTTCGCGCGCGCGGTGCTGGAGCAGATCGTCACGTCCGCGCGCTGAGGCGACCGGCGCCCCGATACCCTCACAGATCTCCCTACCGGGTGGGGCTGCACCTGGACGCCGCCGACTGAATTCCCGTGGCGGACGTGCAGGAATTGATCCGGTCGCTCGTGGCTGCGCCGCTTGCTTGCGCGTGAAGCGCGGGGGCACGGTACATCATCGGGTCCATGGGGTCCATCGTAGTGCCGCCCGTACCGCTGCCGTGGCAGGCGGCCAGGAGCAGAGTCGCGAACCCCAACAGGGACACTAAGCGCATCATGGAACCTCCAGCGTGCGGACGAGGGCTCGTCATCGGCGACCGGGAATTGTATGTGAGCATCGTCCCTTTTTCAACCATTACACCCCGCCGTTGTTCCCCGCGAGGGCGAGCAACGCCTCGCGCGCCTTGCGCGCCTCCTCCCGCGCCGTGGCGCCGTTCGTCGCGTCGAGGCGGTGCGACTCGACTTCGTGGCGCAGCCAGCGATCGGCGTACCGGTACAGCTCGCGCGGATACCGGCCGCGCACGTCATAGTCACGATCGGTGGCCGCGGCCCAATCGCGGGTTGCAACGACGCGGTCGCCCAGCTCCCGGAAGTACGCCGTGTTCTTGATCGGGTACGCGACCGTGGTGAGGAAAACGTCGGGATCGGCGCGCCTCACGAGCGCGACCGTCTCCGCGATGTCGTCCACGGTCTCGCCCTCGTAGCCCCACATCAGGAACATGCCGACCCGAAGCCCATGGCGCTTGGCGGCCCGGGTGGCGAAGAGCACCTGCTCCACGGTGACGCCGCGCTCCATTGCGTCCAGGATCCGCTGGCTCCCGCTCTCCGCGCCGATCCAGATGCGCCAGCAGCCCATCTCGGCCAGCGTGCGCAGAACGTCCTCCTGCATCATGCGGTCGGCCCGGGAGATCGTTTCGAAGGGCACGCGCAGGCGCCGACGTTGCAGCTCGGCGGCATAGTCGTACAGCCAGCGATGGTGAATCGTGAACACGTCATCCGCATACCAGACGATGTCCGGCCGGTAGCGCTGCACCAGGAACTCGAGCTCGTCGGCGACGCCGGCGACGCTGCGGCGCCGATGGGTGTAGCCGAAAACGGCGTGCGAGCACCAGCGGCAGCGATAGGGACAGCCGCGCGCCGTGATCAGGTTCACACTCCCGGTTCCGTGATGCGTGCGCCACACATCCACATACCGCTGGACGTCGATCGCGTCGCGATCAGGCCACGGGAGGGCATCGAGGTCGCGGATCTGGGGGCGGTCCGGATTGATGACAACGGTGCCGCTCTCGTCCCGAAAGGCCGCGCCAGCCATGCCGTGCAGCCGGTGCGGCCCGCGCGCGTCGAGAGCGGGGAGCAGCTCGACCATGGTCTCCTCGCCCTCGCCGAACACCACGACGTCGGCACCGCGCGCCAAGTACTCTGCCGGGTAGTTGGCGGCCTCGGGGCCGCCGAGCACGACGGTCCAACCCTGTGACTTGGCCCGGGTGACGAGGTCCAGCACCGACCCCCGCGTGATGAGATTCGTGTATACGCCGAGGACGCCGGCAGGCGCCGTTCCGAGCCGCGCGGCGAGCGCATCGCGGGTGGCAAAGGTGGTGTCGAACACCTCGACGCCCAGACCCGCGCGCCGCAGATACGCGGCGACGTAGAGCAGCCCGAGGGGCGGGTACGGCTTCATCACTTCCCGCTCCTTCGGGTCGTCGTGGAGGAAGTAGCCGTGGGTGAGGAGAATGTCGGTCATGAACGGCTCAGCGCACAACCGTTTCCCAGACGTCGAAGCGGGACGGGGGGCGGCGGCCCAGCGCACGGGCGGCAAGCGGGCGAAGCTCGTACCAAAGGGGATAGCGCACGCGGTGACGGCGCCAAGAGAGGTGGAAGGGCGCCGACGCGGCGGCGAGCCGATCCGCTGTGAGATACTCGATCATCCGCAGCGCGAGCAGGTCGGCGGCGCGATCCCCCCATTCCCGGCGTGCGGTCTCACGTTTTTCAGCGACCATCCGTTCTCCATCTACGGCACGCCCGTAGAACGGGCTGTCAAGGATAACGAGCCGGCCTCCGGGAAGGGTCGCGCGGACCGCCTCCCCGATCGTCCCGTCGAGTGACGACGTGTAATGGATGGCGGCGTTAAAGACGACGAGATCGAACGCGCGCTTCACGGGAAGCGCGTCGAAGGACGCCGCCACGCGGGACAACGCCGGCGCGAGGTGAGCCCCGTACGCCGCGCCCGCGCCAAGGCCATCCACCGCGTCGCGCCGCCAATCGAGCGCGACGCACCGATGGCCCTGCAGCGCGAGCCGGTAGCAGAGCCAGCCGTTCCCCGCTCCCAGGTCCAGGACGTTGAGCGGTTGCGGAGCCCGGGCCCGCCTCAGTGGCGCCACCACCGCGCGCAGCAAGCACTCGTAGCTCCGGGCCCGCACGGCCCACTGACGCGCCAGCGGTCCTGTGCGGAGATACGGGAGAGCGAGGAGCTCTGCGACTCCCCTTGAACCGCGGCCCTCGGCCTCCCGGTGCTTGGCGTAAGCCGTGCGGAATCGCGCCGACGTCGTCATCGGTCGAAGGTTAGCGGGTCGCTATTGGACCCGCCAGTTCCTGGGTAGATTACCCGGTTCGATGTCATCCGCCGTAGCTTTCGAGACGCTCGCGCCTGAGTACGACGCGCGCTTCACCCAGAGCATGATCGGGCGATTGCTGCGCCGAGCCGTGTGGCACTGGCTCGACCGTGCCTTCGCGCCCGGTGAACGCGTCCTCGAGCTCAACTGCGGGACCGGCGAGGACGCGATGCACCTGGCCGCTCGGGGCGTGCGCATCCTCGCAACCGACGCTTCCCCCGCGATGCTCGATCTCGCACGGGCCAAGGTCAGCGATGCGGGGCTCGGCGGCCTTATCGAAATGCGGCTGACGGCGATCGACCGTCTCGCCGACTTGCGGGGGGAACTCCGGGAGGCGCTGGACGGCGCCTGGTCGAGCTTCGGCGGCCTCAACTGCGTGGCCGACGTGCCCGGCGCAGCTCGGGGTCTCGCCCCGCTGCTCAGGCCGGGGGCGCGCGTCGTGCTGTGTGTGATGGGGCCCCTGGTGCCATGGGAATGGGCGTGGTTCCTGATGCGGGGACAGGTGCGCAGCGCCCTGCGTCGGCTCACACGGGGCGGCGTGCCGTGGCGAGGGGTGACGGTCCGGTACCCGTCCATTCGCGCGCTGCGGCGGGCGTTCGCCCCGGGTTTCGTCGTCCGGCGTGTAGGCGGGCTCGGCGTGCTCCTCCCGCCCACCTACGCGGAAGCGTGGGCGCGCCGCCATCCGCACCTGATCGCACGCCTCGACCGGTGGGAGCGCCGCATCGAGCGCTGGCCCATCGTGCCTTGGCTCGGCGATCACTGCCTGCTGGAGCTGGAGCGGCGATGAAGCGGCGCGTCGTACTCTACAACCCAGTGGCCGCGTTCCACACCATGCCACTCGCGCTCGTCGCGATCGGCTCCCATCTCGACCGCGAGCGGTACGAGCCGCTGATCGTGGATGGGCGACTGGAGCCCGACGCAGTGGGTCGTGTGCTGCAAGCGGCTGAGGGTGCGTTGTGCGTCGGGGTCACGGTGCTCACCGGGGAGCCGATTCGCGACGCGGTGAGGATCTCGCGCGCGGTCAAGGCACGATATCCTGATCTTCCCGTGGTCTGGGGCGGTTGGCACCCGTCGATGTTTGGCGTCCAATGCCTCGAGGAGCCAAGCGTCGACGTCACCGTGCAGGGCCAGGGCGAGGTCACGTTCCTCGAGATCGTGGATCGCCTGGCCCGCGGCGATGCGCTCGACGGTTGTCTCGGTTGCTCCCATCGGGCGAACCACGGCGCCGTGACGCGAAACGCCTCCCGGCCGCTCGAGGACGTCAACGCCTTTCGCCCGCACGATTACACGCTGATCGACATCGAGCGGTATTACGGGCTCAAGGGCAAGAAGCAGCTCGACTACATCGCCTCCCAGGGGTGCCGCTTCCGCTGCGCGTTCTGCGCCGATCCGTTCGTCTACCAGCGCCGCTGGGTCGGGCTCGACCCCGCCCGCGTGGGCTTCGAGATCGAGCAGTGGTGGTTCCGCTACCGCTTCACGGACGTCAACTTCCAGGACGAGACCTTCTTCACGTCGACGCCACGCGTGGTGGCAATCGCGGAGGAGTTCATCCGTCGGGGACTGCCCATCACTTGGGCCGCCACGATGCGCGCCGATCAATGTGTGCGCATGACCGATGACGCTTTCGAGGTGTGCAAACGCTCCGGACTGCGGCGGGTCCTCGTCGGCGTCGAATCTGGGTCACCAGAGATCCTCAAGCGCATCAAGAAGGACATCACGATCGAGCAGGTTCTGGAAACCGCGGCGCGCTGCCGGGCGCTGGGCCTCAGGGTGCAATTCCCGTTCATCGTTGGCTTCCCCGACGAGGACGAGGATAGCGTCTCGGCGACGCTCGCGCTTGCCAAGCGGCTGCGGGCCATGAGTCCCGACTTTGAGACGATGATCTTCTACTTCAAGCCGTATCCCGGCTCCGCGCTGACCGAAGACGCGGTACGCCGCGGCTACGAACTGCCCCGCACGCTCGAGGCGTGGTCCACGTTCGACTACGTCGGTTCCGCGGGCCCCTGGGTCTCGCGTGAGAAGTACCGCCGCATGGAGCGATTCAAGTTCTACGAGCGGCTGGCCTGGGACCGGGTACCAGCGTGGAAGAAACCGCTCCAGAGGCTCGCGCGCTGGCGCTGCCGCCAGGATGCGTACGGGTTTCCCGTTGAGAAACTGGTACTAGGAGCGACCTCTGGACTTCGCTGACCACCCCCTCCCGGGGCCCACCTGAATAGAGGGTGTTCGCGTGACTCCGCGACCTACTACCATCCGCCCACACCCACCTCCCGCCCGCAGTCTTGTCGAAATCCATTCCGCAGACGCGAGTTCAGGGTGGGCTGCCTTGAAGCCCGTGTAGTAGGTGAATGCGGAATACAAGAGCCCCAGGGAACTGGTAACCACCCAGCGCCGAGCGCAATTCCCGATCCAACCAAAGCTTCTGTTTGATCCCCAGCGGCCCGGCCGCTGCGAATTGGGAGAATCCGCGCGGCGCGACACCGAGAAAGGTCTCTAGAATGCGATCGAACTTCAGGATCGGCTTTTTCGTACCGCCTCGCCCAGGCAGTACTCCACGGGGCGGGCGGGGAAGCCGGCGTCGCCCTTCTTACGGGTGAACCGCTGCTCCGACGCGGCGGCGACGATCTCGCCATCGGCCAGCAGCGCGGCGGCGCTGTCGTGATAGTACGCCGAAATCCCGAGGATTCGTACGGAGCGGGCCAACCGCAACCCCCTAATTGGACCGATGAAAGGGGGGGCGCTCGCGGAAGTGCGCAACCAGCACCCGCGCAAGCAACAGAGAGCCGTGATCGTTAAAGTGGACGTCGTCGTACAGCGCCGTCGTGTCAGCTGGAACCACGCTTGCCGCATCCACACAGTCGAGTCCTCGTTCGCGGCAGACCTCGAGCAGGGTCCCGTTGTACCGCGCCATCGCGCGGCTCAGCGCGCGGGTCGTGAAGTACCGCGCAGACTGACGATCCTTGCCCAACCACCCGAACCATAGCAGGCGCTCCTCCGCGTCGGACATACCGTCACGCCACGCGCTGGGCTGCGTGACGAACACGAGCCGCACGCGAGCTGCCGCCGCGAGGTCCGCCATCGCGTTGAGGTTCCGTCGGTACTCGATCAGGGGCCCCTCGAGCGGCGGGAGACTGTCGATCCACTCCTTGGTGTCGTGGCGACGGAGGCGTGCCCCCTGGAGGAAGCCCGGGCCGCCGCCCCGCCACGCGAGGCTCCGGTTCCGGGCCAACCTCACCCGTCGCGCGAGTTGCCACAGCACCGTCGCTTTGTACCAGGGAACGTTGAGAGTGCGAATCGCATCTTGAATTCCGCCGGGGACACGTGCGAACGCCCGTTTTAGCTGCTCGTTTTCCGCACCGGGCTCCGTCACGAGCGCAGGAAGGCGATATCCCCATCCTTGCTGCAGGGCGGACATCATGTCGTTTACCCCGACGAGGGAGACGACGACGTCGATATGGGGATACTGCGGCAGGAGGTACTTGAGGTGCAGCACATGATCCCGGGTATTCGCGCCGCTACGGCCGACGTTCCCGACCCACACCTGTCTCCCATCCGCCGTTCGGTCGAGATCCGTCTCGAGCAGGTGGGTCCAGACGTTGGTGTCATCCAGGACCCAACACTGCGTAGTGCTTCCCCCGACGGCGAGGATGCGGTATTCGGTGCGGTCGTCTCCGAAAGGCCGCCCCCGCACGCCGAAGCGATTGACTCGGACGTGCGACACACCTTCCACGCCGTGGACCACGTCGGGCGCCGCTGTCACCGTCCAGTCCGTGCCTGGCTCGAGCACGAAGTAGCCGCGGGAGGGCGGCAGCACCTCGCGCAGCACAAGCTCCGCCGCGGCTAGGGCCACGATGACCGACACGGCTGCCAGGGCGAGGTTGGAAAGAGCCCCAGCGATGCGAGCGCGCCAAGTCGCCGGGGAGCCTGGGAGCACCGGAGCTCCGATCGTGCCGCCCAGTTCTACCCCACGGCCCGATTCACCGGAAGCTGTTCCGCCGAACGGTGTCCCGCTTCACGGCGTTCGAGCCCGCTCCACAGAGCATCGAACTCGCTCACCCGCGGGCCGTCTCCCGTGCGCGCACTCACTTCCTGGTGCAGCAGGTCGCGAATCTCGCGATAGAAGTCGGTGGAGTAAGTCCCGCGGAACATCATCGCGAGATCGTCCGAGTCGGCCCAATTTGCCTTGCCCCTGAGGTCCATCCGCACCCGCTCGTAGAACGGCGTCCCCGGCAACGGATAGGCGACTGACACCCCAATATCATCGGGCGCTTCGTCCCGGATCAGATCGCGCGTCTGGAGGATCGCATTCCAATCCTCGCCGGGATACCCCAGCTGGACGAACCAGCAGGCCCGGATGCCGTGCTGCTTGAGACGTTGCGTCCCTTCGCGAATCTCGTCGACCGTGGTCCCCTTATCCATGGCCTCCAGTACATGCTGCGCCCCGGACTCGACGCCCAGCCACACCTCCTCGCAGCGCGCCTCGGCCAACGCCTCGACCGCGGTCGGCGTCATGAGGTTGACCCGGGACTGCATCGTGAACGGCAGCGCGGCGCTCCGGGACCGGACCTCTGCAGCGAACGCCTCGATCCACCGGGGCGTCAAGCCGAAGATATCGTCCGCGAACCACACGTGGTCGGGGGCCACGGCTCGCCGGAGCTGCGCGAGCTCTTCCGCCACGTTCGCCGCGCTCCGTTGCGTGTACCGCCGCCCGAAGACCGGTTTGGCACACCAGTTGCAGGCGTATGGACAGCCGCGAGACGTACAGACGTTCCAGGAGAGCCGGCCGTGCGCCGCCGTCCACGCGACGCGGTACTGCTCGACATCGATCAGATCCCACGCCGGGAACGGGAGGGCGTCCAACTCCGTGCTCGAACGACGTGCGGGCGTCCGGCGAATCGAAGACCGCGCGGCGGCGGACCCCGCAATCGCCAGTCCCGCAACCCGCGAGAGATCGGCATCGGGATCGTCGCTCCACCGGGTCGTGAGGTCGAGAAAGGTCTCCTCGGCCTCCCCCAGGATCACCGCGTCCGCGCCCACGTGCAGGTAGGCCGCCGTCTGATCGATGGCGTCCGAGCCGTTGACCACGACCCGCGCGCCAGCCGACTTTGCCGCGCTGATCATCTCGAAGGCGGCTTCGCGCATCCGCGTCGTGCACATCTTGGTGAGGAAATTGAAATTGTCCTCGAGGATGCCGACGACCTTCGGGCGCGCGGCGTGCAACAGATCGCGGAATTCTTCCACCCCCTCCGACAGCATCGCGTCGAAGAACGTGAAGTGGCGGCGCTCGCGTCGCAGCAGCGCCGCCGCGATGAGCGTCGAAAGCGGCGGATACGGCTTCATTTTCCGGGTCTGCTTCGGGTCGTAGCGCATGTAGTACGAATGCGCCAGCAGCAGGGACGAGTGCTCCGATGAACCGTGGCTCACCTGGGCCTCGCGGCGCCGGGCCGGGACACCAGGTCCGTCAGCAACCCAACCGCACCCGTGAGGTCCGCGGCGCCCGACAGACGGTAGCCACCGCTCCGGGACCAATGCGCGGCGATGTGGTCAGGCGTCCCGAACCGGTGCTCCTGCGGGATCGCACCGTGCCGGAAGTCTTCGAGGAACGTATCAGGGGCCAGGGGCTCGAGGCGCGCGCGGCTCCCATTTCGGGGACCCAGCAGCACGGTGGCGACGCGCCGGGCGCGGCGCACCGCGGGTGTGGACGAAGGGAAGAGATCGAGCCGATACTTAGCGTCCGCTCCACTGCCCGCCGCCGTGGCCGCGTCTTCGAGGGCGAGGAGTCGCGCTGCATCGGGGCGCAACGTCACGTCGCGTACGGCGGAAAGGATGTCGTCCGGGTCGCTCCGGGCAGCCAGCACGCTTTCGTCCCCCAGCACTCCCAGACCCGACCGATACGCGGCAGCGACCAGGGTGGACTTGCCCGCGCCGGCCGCACCCCGAATCACCACGGCTCCCACCGGCCCGCTCACCGCACCGGCATGCAGCACGCAGTACCCGCGCCGAGCGAGCAGGGCCGCCGCGGGTGTCTCCAAGAGCAACCGCGCGACGAGCGAGAACTCATGCGTCACCAGTCGTGCGGAGACTCGGCCGATCAAGTACCCAGCGGCGCAGTCGATGCGAGCCCACAGGTGGTCGCCGAGGGAGAGCTCTGCGTGGTCGGTGCCGACGCCCCACCGCTCCGTGAGGGCCGCTGAAGGGCGAGCGCCATCGCTCTCCCCCTGCACGTCGATCGCAAACGCGATCGGCACCTCCGTGCGCCCAGTTGACCGCAGACCGGGCCGGACGCGATCCCAGAGACGATCCGCCAACTCAAGGATCCGGGCGTCATTGGTCCGGATCCGGATCGCGTCACGGGGAACCACGTACCATGCTTCGCGGCGCAATCCGCCGTTCCAGCGGGACGACGTGGCCAACCTCCATTCCGTGAGAAAGTCGAACGACGGGATGCTTCGGACCCACGAAAGACAGCAAGCTAACGGACTCGCCAACGCCCCGACACCCCCCGGCCACGCGTCCTTCCGTCGCGCCCGATTGACCGCCGGATTGCAACGTGTCAGCGTTCTGCGCATGGTACTCGTCGATGGCCACGGGCCCCGGGTCGCGTGGGTGGGAGTACATCTCGATCCGCTGGGTCGCGGCGCCGACGCGCTGCTTGCGGGGGGCTGGCGCGGGTTCGGCCGCGCCGCGGCGGCGGCCCACCGCGCCGGGGCGCGCGTGGCGATCGTTCAGGCGGCCTGGGAGACTGCCGAACGGGAGATCGAAGGTGTGCCCTGTTACTTCGTCCGCCCACGACGGCTGCTCGAGCGCGTCGCGGCCCACGCCCCCGACCTGATCCATTTTGAGGGGCTACGCTTTCCCCGCAAGCTGCGTGCGCTCGCCGCGGCGCTTCCAGGCGTCCCCATCCTCGCGCAGGACCACGGCACAACGTGCCCGCGGGGCTGGCGGCGCTGGTGGTACCGCTGGGGGTTCGCTCCGCTCGCCGGCGTCGCGTTCACAGCGCAGTCGCAAGCCGTGCCCTTCTTCTCCACCAGCGTTCTTCGCGTGAATCTCCCGATCTTCGAGGTGATCGGGATATCGAGCCCGTTCACGCCCGGCGACCACGGGGCGGCTCGCGTGGAGGCGGGACTGGACGGCGACCCATGTCTCCTCTGCGCGGGGAACCTCGAGCCAAACAAGGATCCGCTCACGGTGCTTGCCGCTGTGTCGCGTGCGGCGTCTGAGTTCCCTGGCCTGCGGCTGTACATGTGCTTCCGCAACGCGCCCCTGCTCGGCGCCGTCCAAGCACGCGTGGCGGGCGATCCGGCCCTCGCTGATCGGGTACGGTTACTGGGCGAGGTGCCCTACCCCGAGATCGAAACGTATTTCCGGGCCGCGGACTTCCTCATTCAGGCGAGTCACATCGAAGCGAGCGGCGGAGCCGTCATCGAGGCGCTTGCCTGTGGGACGACACCGCTCGTCACCGATATCCCGTCATTCCGGCGGATCACCGGCGACGGGGAGTTCGGTGCACTCGTTCCCGTTGAGGACGCGGTGGCGTTCGCCGCCGCGATCCGCGACTGGAGCCGGAGGGACGGCGGCACGCTCCGCAGGCGGGCACGCGAGCACTTCGAGCGGGATTTGTCCTTCGACGCGATCGGGGGCCAGCTGCGCGCGGCCTATGAGGCGGTCCTCGCCCGACGATGAACGCGCCGACCTGGCATGTCCGGCCGTACCGGCCGGGAGATGAGCGTGCGCTCGTCGCGCTGTGGGCCGAGGCGTTCAACCGGCCGATGACCGAAGCGCACTGGCGCTGGAAGGTGAAGGGAAGGCCCACGCCGGTAGAAAACGTCGGTATCGCCGTCGCGGCCGACGACCGACCGATCTTTCAGTTCGTGGGGATCCCCTGCCCCGCCGTCGTGCTAGGGGCGCCGCGCACGGTGATGGTCGGGGCGGACGTCGTGACCGCCCGGGAGTTCAGACGCCGCGGCGTGTTCACGACCGCTGCGCACCGCTTGTTCGACAGCTGGCGCGAGGCGGGCATAGCGCTGGTCCTCGGCCTGGCGAACGATCGCTGGGGCTCGCGCGCCGAAGCACTCGGCTACGAGCGCTACTTCGAGTTGCGCTGGCGGATCCGGTTCTTGCGGCCGGAGCGCATACTGGCCCGCAAGGCCCACCTCCCGGCGCTCGCCCGCCTGCGCGGACTCGGCAATCTGTGGAACCGCGCGTGGGATCTGGTGCCGCCAGGCGCGGGCGGAATTACCGTCCGGCCCCTCGTCTCCGCGGCGCCCGACATCGACACGATCTGGGAGCGCGGGGCGAGGCACGTGGCGACCTCCCTCGTGCGCGACCGCCCCTGGGTGGAGTGGCGCTACTGCAATCCGCCGGACGGCGACTACCGTCTCACGCTAGCAGAGCGCGCGGGCTCGCCCGTCGGGTATGCGGCCTATCGCGTGGTACAGATGGACGGCCGAACTTCCGTCCGCCTGGCCGAGATCTTCGCGCCCGGCGACCCGATGGCGCTACGCGCGCTCGTGCGGGACGTGGTCACGCGCGCTGCGGTCGAGGACGCCGACGTCGTGGTCACCCTTGCCGTTCCTGGGAGCCACATGGATCGCGAGTTACGGCGCGCCGGGTTTCTCTTTTGTCCCGGCGCGTATCGGTTGGAGGCGATCCGGCTGGACCCCACCATCCCTCCGGCGCTGCTGCGGGACCCGCGGGGGTGGTGCCTCGCTGGCGGCGACTTTGATGTCGTTTAGGCTCAAGCGGGCCGTCCTGGCGAGCGCGACGGCGGTTTGGTCCGCCGCCGCGCGGGCGGCCGGGCTGTGCGCGAGCGGACGGCCGGACCTCTGGCACTCCCCCGGCGGACAACGGGTGCTGGTGGTGGCACCCCACCCCGACGACGAGATCGCGTGTGCCGGCACCCTGCTCCTCCACCGACGGGCCGGCGACGTGCTGCATGTGGCACACGCCACCGACGGTTGCGCCGCTCGGGCCGGAGGTCTCACACGGGGCGAGATGCACGACCGCCGGCGAGAAGAGGCTCGGGTGGCCGCTGACTTGCTCGGTGTCGCCGGGGCGCACTGGCTCGGCCTGCGCGAGGGCGACTGGGAGGAGGCGGCGCTCGTGCCCGCACTGCGCGACCTGGTGCGGCAGACGGCACCGCACGTCCTCTACGCCCCCTCGCGCGTCGACTTCCACCCCGAGCACGTCCGCGTCGCCAGGGGTCTCGCCGCCGCCCTGTCGGGCGACGGAGCGCTCGGGTGCACGATCCGCGTGTACGAGGTGCAGGTGCCGCTTACGCCCGTGCTGGTCAACTTCGTGACGCCGATCGGCGCTGTGGTTGACGAGCTCATTGGGGCTATGGAGTGCTACCCGACCCAGCTCGGGAGCATCGAGCGGCTGCTGCGCATGAAGCGTTATGCCGCGTCGTTCTACGGGTTGTCGCAGCTGGCGGAGGAGTTCTGGCAGATGGATCCGGCGGCGTACCGGCGCGCGCACGCGGCGCGGGCCGCGCCCGAGGCAGACGGCGCATTCCGGGGCGTGCGGGCGCGACCGTTCACCGATCCGCTCTCATATCTCCGAGGGCTGGGCGCGAGACGGCAGCTGCGGGACGTGTCGCAGGGTCCGTGAAGCTCGGGCTCGTGGTCCCGGGTGGCGTGGCGCGCACGTCGGAGGACGGTCGGATCCCGTGCCTGCACTGGCTCATCGAGCGGCTCGCACGGCGCCATGAGGTCCACGTCTACTCCCTCCGTGGCGCGCCGCGGCCAGACCGCTATTCCTTCCTTGGGGCGACCGTTCATCACGCCGGTGTGCGCCCGCTGAGTCTGCGGACGCTCGCGGCGATCGTGGCGGAGCACGGCCGGAGGCCGTTCGACCTGCTGCACGCGTTCTGGGTCACGCCGCCGGGAGTCATCGCCGCGTGGGCGGGCACGATGATTCGGCGCCCTGTGTTGCTCCACGTCGGGGGGAACGAGGTGGTCGCGCTGCCTGAGATTCGCTACGGCGGCCTGTCCACGCGGCGTGGCCGGTTCTGGGTTCGCGTCGGCCTAGCGGGCGCGACCCGGATCACGGCCGCGAGCCAGCCGATGCTCGACGTCATCCGGGCGCGGGGGCACACGGCCGAGCGGGTGCCGCTGGGCGTCGCGCTCGAGCGGTGGTGCGTCGCGGCGCCGCGGCCGCGCCGTGCGGGAGCGACGGCGCGCCTCGTCCACGTGGCGGACCTCAATCTGGTGAAGGATCAAACCACGCTGCTCGAAGCGGCGCGACGCCTCGCCGAGCGCGGCGTCGTCTTCCAGCTTGACATCGCGGGCCGGGACACCCTTGGGGGCGCGGTCGCCAACCTCGCCCGGCAGTGTGGCGTTGGTGACCACGTACGCTTCCACGGGCATCTGCCGCACGAACGTCTTCACGCGCTCGTGACGGAAGCCGATCTGTTGTGGCTGTCGTCACGACACGAGGCGGGGCCGCTCGTGGTTCTCGAGGCGGCGGTTGTGGGCGTCCCTACGGTGGGGACAGCGGTGGGCCACGTGGCGGAGTGGGCGCCCGAGGCTGCAGTAGCAGTTCCCGTGTGTGATCCTGAGGCACTCGCCCGGGAGACGGTGAGACTGTTAGGAGACGAGGCGCGACGGCTGTCGCTGGCGCGCGAAGCCCAGCGCCGGGCGCTCGCGTGCGATGCCGATTGGACCGCCTGCCGCTTCGAGTCGCTGTACGACAAGATCGTCAACGGAGCCAGACCGAACGGTCGCGATCGATGAGATCGCCCGTGCGCAGGATTTCGTCTCGGTAGCAATCAGTCACCAGCCCTGGAGATGCCGCTGCAGATCGAAGGAGGACGACGTCGTGCCCGTGCTGGGAGCGCCGGCGATGATGAAGTTCGGAAGCCGCGCGGCGGGCTCAGAACCCACTGGTCTCGGGTCGTTGATAGCGCACGAGTCGTTGCAGCGCTTGCAGTTCGAGCGGCAAACCGTAAAGGCGCGTCCGGTATCGCCACGCGCTCACCCCGCGGAGCACCCTGCGCCACATGCCCGTCAGATGCGCGTCGGTGGACGTCGGATAGTACGCATTGAGCACGCGCTCAAAATCGCGGACTCGCTGCCGCAGGGCGCGATTGAGCCAGGGCACCACGTCGCTGTACCGTTGCGCAAACCGTTGCCAAGGGTCGCTGATCCATTCGTCGAGCGTTTTGGGAAAATGAAAGCCCTCCGCCTGCGCTGCGTCGTACAAGTCGCCTGCGAGCGGTACTGGCGTGTAGTTGTACATGATGATCTCGCTGCGCGAATTGATCACCTTGACGCGGCGGATGAACTCGATCGTGTGGCGCACGTCGCCTTCCGCGTCTGGCGGGTTCCCCAACACAAACGAAAATTCTGGCACGATGTCGTAGTCCTTCATCTTACCGGCTAACTCGAGCGTCTTGTCGGGCGACATCGTGCCGCCCTTGTCCATTCGCTGTAACGTCTCGAGCGATCCAGATTCCGCGCCCAGAAAAACCATCTTCAGACCCGAATCGCGCATCAGGCGCCACGTCTTCTCGGAGTACTTCAGCAGCGTGTCAATGCGCGCCTCGCCCCACCACGCCAGCCCGAGCGGCAGGATGCGTTCGGCGAATTCCGCAGTGCGCGCCTCGTGGGTGAAGAAATTGTTGTCGTAGAATTCGATCGCGTTGATGCGCCATTCGTTCACGTACATTTGCGCAATGTCGGCCACGCGCGCCGCGGCCTGAGGCAGCCAGCGCCCGTTCACCATGTTCACCACGGCGCAAAAATTACAAAAGAAGGGACAGCCGTAGCTCGAATGATGTGGCAGAGTGCGCGACCCGAGGAAGGTCGGTCGGATGTAGCGCTGAATGTCAATCCGATGATAGGGGAACGGCGGGAGACGGTCGGGGTGCGGAATTGGCGCGAGTCCATTCTGCACTACCTGGCCGCTCGCATCCCGATATGCCAACCCTGCGATGCCGCCATGATCGGAATTCTTCCCCAATGCATCCAGCAAATTCAGGAACACCGTCTCGCCGTGGCCGCGCACCGTGAAGTCGACCGCGGGGTCCTGGAGAATCACGTCTGAGTGCTGTGTCGGGAAATAGCCGCCCCACACGATCTGCAGATGCGGAAATTCCCTCTTCAAGGCGCGCGAATGCGGCACCGCCCACGCCAGCTGCGGTCCGGGCATCACCGTGATCGCCAACAGATTCGCGCCCGCCGTGATTCGCGCTCGCAGCGTCGTCAGCGCGTCGCCTTCGCAATTCCCGTCCACCAGGGTGTACTCGTAGTTGCCTTCGAGCAGCGCGCCCAACGCGAGCAGCGACATAGGCAAGATCCGCTTACCCGAGCCGTTGCTCACGGGATTGTAGAACACAATGTTCGGCCTCATGGAGCCACGCGAATCTCGTACACGGTCAATTTCTCGTTGATCAAGTCGCGTTCGCGTACGACACGCACGCTCAGATGGGTTGCCGACCACAGCGCCGTGGCGATGTCGCCATCACTCGAGAGCACGACGAGAGCGCGCCCCCCGGGCGTCAGGTGTGCGGGGACCTCACGCAGAAAGCGATCGAAGACATCGAGGCTCCGCCATGCGGAGTCGGAGAGGTTCCGCGGCCGGCCGCGAAAGTACGGGGGGTTGAAGAGGATCACGTCAAAGCGCTCACCGTGCACCGGCTCGAACAAATCGCCCACGCGGATTTCAATCCGCCGTTCGAGGCCGTGCGCCAGGGCGTTGAGCTGGGCACAGCGTGCCGCTTGCGGGTTAATGTCCGTCGCAATCACTTGCGCGGCGTAGCGGGCGGCAAAAATCGCACCCAGGCCAGAGCCAGTGCCGACGTCGAGCGCGCGCGCGTCGGGTGGACAGATGTTCACATTGAGCGTCTGTGCGAGAAAGGCGCCCGTCCGCAGCTGCGCGCCGTTGAAAACGCCAGGGAGCACGACGATCCGCACCCCGCTGACGGTGTCGACGCGCAGCTGTGTATCCTCCCGCAACCGCAGCCGTCGCCACAGGCGCCAAGACCAGCGAGATACCGCGCGGGCCCAGCCCTGGCTGCCCGCGCCCCATTGCCCCAGGTTCATGCGCGACCTCCGGGGCTGTTCATAGCGCCGTCCGCACTCCGACCTGCAGTGTGCAGACGCAGCGGCGACAAGTCGCGTCTGCTGCAACATTCAATCCGCGCCGAAACGCGACCATCTCGTTCGCCAAGATCTCGCGCAAGCGCCTTTCGCGAATGTTGCCAACCACCGGGTGGAAATAGCACGGACGTACCGCGCCGTCGGCTTCGACCACGGCGCTTGCCCACGGCGCGTTGCACCGTACCGAGGGAAAGTCAGCAAGCCCGCGCTGTGCGGCGTAGTACTTGGGCAACCGCCGCAACTTCTCCGGTGCCTCGGCAACAAACCGGGACTCGAAATCACTGGCGTGTGAGGCAATGGTGTCCTCAACCACCCGCGCGAATTCCTCGATCTCGTCCTTCTTCAGGAGCAGTCCTCGCATCGAGGACGCTGTCCGCAAGGTCCTCTCCGCTGCGGCGCCACCCGCCGTAGACGTTCGTCCGAACGCTTCGCTCGTCACGTCGGCGGCAAGAAACGAGATCCCATCGAGTCCCATGGCGTGCGCCTTGTCGATCAACTGGGACAGCTCCCCAAAGTTGTGACGATGGATGGTGCTGCGCGCCAGCACGGGCATCAGCGGCGACAAGGTCTTCAAGCGTTTCACGCCGCTCTCGATTACCCTGAGCCCGTCCACCCCGCGAATCTGGTGATACAGCGAGGCGGTGTGCCCGTCCAGGGAAATTGTCACCCGCTCAAAGTGCTCGACGACCGCCGCCGCATCACGTTCGAGAAACAAGCCGCTCGTCAGCAGATGCAATCTCACGCCGCGGGCTCGGAACAGCGCAGCAATCTGGTACACGTCGCGCCGCAGCGTCGGCTCCCCGCCCGAGAACGTCACCAGCCGCGTCCTGAGGGCTGGCAGCTCGTCGGTCAACCCGCGAATCTCGTCGAGCGTCAAATCGCCGGCACCATCCGCCTTCCACCAGTCGCACGACACGCAGCGGGAGTTGCAGCGCGCGGTCGGAAAAAAAATGAGGATCGGCAGGGCAAACGTGCGATCGGTCGCGCGATTGAGCTGCACGAGCAAATTGCTCGTGACCTGCGGGAGCGTTAACATGGCTTTGGAGAGAGTCTATAGTAGCGTGCCTACGGAATGTCCACACGTGGAGTGGCTCACCCTCGAGCAGCCGCACCCCAGCCCGGCGTCGCTTCCTGAGACGGCTTGCCTTTCATGAAGTCATTGCCGTTCTGGGCCTCGGGGCGCCAGTGCCGTCGGCACGTATGCGAACAGCATGAAGCCGCTGAGACAGGTATCGTTCCTCCGTGAACCCAGGCACGCTGATATCGATCATCATTCCCACGTACAACCGGGCCAGGCTCCTGCGTGAAGCGGTGGAGTCGGTCCTCGCTCAAACATATCACGACTGGGAGCTGCTCGTGATTGACGACGGCTCTACCGACGGCTCCCGCACGTACCTCGGGACGCTCGCCCACCGGCGCCTTCGCCCGGTCCTGTTGGAGCACTCCGGCAACGCAGCACGGGTTCGCAATGCGGGACTTCGCGCAGCCCGTGGCTCATACATCGCGTTCCTGGATTCGGACGATCTCTGGCACCCGGAGAAACTCGCACTTCAGATCGAGGACATGCACGCGCATCCTGAATGTGGCTGGAGCTATACTGGTCTGGCGCTTGTGGACGAGCGGGGGCGAGAGATCCCGCCGGTTGGCGGCCGCCGTGTGCCAGCTCAGCGGGGCTGGATTCTCGAGGCCTTGATCAAGGGACAGGCTATCGCCGCCACCTCAGCAGTGCTCGTGCGGCGACAACTGCTCCAGAGGGTGGGCGACTTCGATGAATCCCTGCCCGTTTGTGAGGAGATCGATCTCTTCTTCAGATTCGCCGAGGCGAGCCCGGCGACCGTCGTGTGCCGGCCGTTGGTGTCGTGCCGTCGCCACCCGGGAAATGGGCCCTGGCCCCCCCTCGACGTCCTCGAGTGCAGGAATCGGGTTTACGACGGCCTGCTGGCCCGCACGTCGTCGCGGCGGCTGCGGCGCATCTGTCGACGGAGCAAGCTACGATTCACCGTGGCCCATCTGGGCAGGCTGCGAAGGACCGGGCTGTACGCCGAAACTCGACAGGCGCTTTCAATGTCGTTCCCGTATGCAGGATTGCACCCGGCGTGGTGGGTCGCGTGCCTCCAGACATGGCTGCGGCGTTCGCCGGGAGGTGGGCCAGCGTCCCTCCGGCCCCCCCAAGGCCGTGCTGATCCGCCGCCAGTGGCTCGCGGTTCTTCTTCCTGACAGTCAGTCATTGCGCACGCCGCGATGACGCTCAAGACGAGCCGGACCGTCCAGTCAGCGGAGCCACGCCGAGAGGTCGCGGCCAATGAAGTCGGCTGTGCCCAAGATCTGTTCGCGGTAGTAGTCGATGACCATGGCGCGATCGGCGGGATCCATGGTCACGGCGGTCCGCGGTCCGCGGTACAGGCGCACGAGGAGTCGGCGGGCTGGTTCAGGGAGCCGAGTCGTCAGGGCTACCTCGCCAAGCAACCGTCGGCGCAAGGCGTGCAGGCGCGGGAACCGCGGTACGACGGGCACATTGTGCCGGCGCGATAGGTCCACTGGCACGTCGGGATCGATCTCCAGGAACTCAAAGATGTCCCGCAACACCGACCGCGCGTCCGCGCAAAAATCCTCGTATAAGTAGACGCGGAGGTGCTTTCGGGGGAACAAGGCCGCGTAGCGCTGCAGGTGGGTCGCGTATCGCCCCACGAGCACCCTCAGACCCTTCCAGGGATCCGGTCGGTCCGCTGCCTCGAGAAACTGAGCGCGGAATGTCTGGAGGCGGGGACGACGCCACAGGTTCGCCGCATACTCTGAGAACAGTCGCTGAGCCGGGTCTCGCAGCACGAAAATTAGGCGCGCGTCCGGCACGTGCGCGTGAATCGCCTCAGCGGCGCTGGGTAACCAGACATGATCGACGCTCGCGTCACCGATGGCGGTCTCCTCGCGCACACGCTGGAAGAGCTCCAGATAGTCCTCCCACTTTGCGACGACCCACCTTCTCCCAGATACGTACTCCCACTTCGCGACTGCCCACCGTCTCTCAGGCTCCACCAGGCCCTTCCAATGCGGGTGCAAGTCTTCGAGCTCCTGCATTGACTGGCGCACGACGCGATCACCGTTCGCGTCAGACAGGATGTCGGCCGCTCCGAAGAACGTCGGCTCCTTTGGCCAGCACATGTAAACCTGGGGATGTTGTTGCAGGTAGGCGTACAGCGAGGAGGTGCCGGCTTTGGGCACGCCCGCGAGAAAGAACGTCGGGAGCTTGCCCGTACCAGGTGTCATCAGATGGAACGGTACCGCCGGCGGACGCGCACCGTCAATTGGAAGCCCTTCGGGGGCTTCGAGTTCCGGATCGACCTCCCGTCACCGAGCCTGCTCGCGACGCTGTGATCATGAGCCACGTGGACCTCGTCATTCGAGCTGCGGACCTGCGGACAGTAGTGCAGGCGTCCCAGAGGGCGCACCGCCCCGTCCAGACCGGGATCGCGCACCTTCACCGATAGACCTTGGAGAGTCGCTCCGCGACGATCACGGCGGCGTTCGCCATGGGCGAA
>Ga0066710_100000566_pt1 | contig 23137 bp, 19 predicted proteins | sample GraSoiAngelo_159_FD_79666 | JGI IMG/M metagenome (GOLD analysis project Ga0066710, IMG submission 79666) | Grasslands soil microbial communities from the Angelo Coastal Reserve, California, USA - 14_1009_16_40cm | ecosystem: Environmental > Terrestrial > Soil > Grasslands | place: USA...
ATCAACGGAAAGTTCGGAACCATCGACTGGACACCCATAGTGTACCGCTACAGGTACCTACCATTCAACCAACTTCTAAGCTTGTTCAGCATCAGTGATGTCGCCTTGATTACACCTCTGCGTGACGGGATGAACTTGGTCGCCAAGGAGTATCTTGCCTCGAAAACCGACAGGAAAGGCGTCCTAATTCTAAGCGAGATGGCCGGAGCTGCCAGAGAGCTCGGAGAGGCTCTCGTCATAAACCCAAATGACACAAACGAGATTGTGGAGGCACTCAAGACGGCTCTCGAGATGCCCGAAGAAGAGCAGATCCGGCGTAACGAGGCGATGCAGGACCGGCTCAAACGCTACGACGTGTTCAGCTGGGGCCAGGACTTTATCAACAAACTGAACGGTGTCAAAGCCGAACAGAGGAGGTTTAACGCCAGACTTCTGGACCCTCTGAACAGGGAGAAACTCGTTAAGGAATTCGTGATCTCCGATAAGCGGGTCCTATTCCTCGACTACGACGGCACACTCTCCCCTTTCGCAGATAGTCCTGAAAAAGCCGTGCCAAGCGATACCTTACTCGAGACTCTCAAACGGCTCTCCGAAGAGCCAAGAACCAGAATCGTCATCGTCAGCGGACGCCACAAGGACACACTTCAACAGTGGTTCGGCTCGCTAAACATCGCTATGATTGCCGAACATGGGGGCTGGGTCAGAGACGAGGGCGGAGAGTGGCGTCCCTCGGTCCCCACCGCCATTGGTTGGAAGGAAAAAGTTCTTCCTGTTCTCAAAACGTACAGAGATAGGTTGCCAGGGTCGTTCATAGAAGAGAAAGAGTTCTCGCTGGCCTGGCACTATCGACGCGCAGACCCGGAACTTGGACCGATGCGGGCCCGAGAACTTGCAGACGAATTGTCCGACTTTCTCGCCAACACAGAACTTCAAGTCCTACAGGGCAGCAGAATAGTAGAGGTGAGACAGGTGGGGGTCAACAAGGGCTCGGCGACAGCTCACTTTCTTGGACAAGCCAGCTTCGTACTCGCCATCGGAGACGACTGGAGCGATGAGGACCTCTTCAAAGCGATTCCAGACACGGCGTACTCGATCAAGGTTGGCATGACTAAGTCCTACGCCAAGTTCAACTTGAGAAGCTACCGTGAAGTTATTCAACTCTTGAAAGAACTCGCTCAGAACGCTAGCCTACTCCAACCCGTCCGGGAACCTGCATAATCCCATCTTTTCCCGGCCCAAACGAACCCGGCTGATCGCCAGCGGCGGAGACCTTTCTAGCGCCTTTGACTTCGCGTGACAGCGCTGATACGTATCGCTTCGAGCTGCTTCGCTGGCGCGCGTACTTGAGACGAACAGCCGCGTTGATAAGTCCCATATGCGTGTAGGCTTGGGGGAAGTTCCCCAGCGCCTCACCCGTCTCTGTGTCTATCTCTTCCGAGTAGAGTCCAAGATGGTTCCCACGCCCAAGCAGTTGGCTCATAAGTCTCTCTGCGTCTTCCACTCTGCCAAGCCGAGCTAGACAGTCGACGAGCCAGAAACTGCACACTGTGAACGCTCCTTCTCTTCCTGGTAGGCCATCATTTGCTGAGTATCGGCGCACCAGGTCGCCCGAGCCGAGTTCCTCCATAATGCGTCGGATTGTGGACTCTACCTTTGGATGCTTCGCAGGCAGAAATTTCGCCAGCGGCATAAGTAGGTTCGCCGCGTCCAAGTCGTCTCCGTCAAACGTCATTGTGAACGCTCTCTTCCGGGCAGACCATCCTCTCGTCAGAATCTCACTCTTTATTCTCCTCTTAATCGGGTCCCATCTGGAACAATCTTCATGGTAACCGAGTTCCCGAGCTAGTTTTGCAGCTCGGTCGAGGGCAATGTAGCACCACATTCGAGATTCTACGAAGAGCTTTCGCTCTCCTCGCATCTCCCAAATCCCACTATCAGGCTTTCTCCAAGCCTCGATTACTTGGTCAGCGGAGGGTCTCACAAGAGTCTCGTAAACCTGCTTTGTAGTATTGCCCGACACACGGTGGAGGAAGAACAAGGAATCTATCAACACCCCGTGTATGTCGAGCTGAAGCTGTGCGTGGGCAGAATTGCCCAATCTGACCGGCCTTGAGCCCTCGTATCCTTCAAGATGGTCCAACGAATATTCCGGGCCAACTTTGTCGCCGGTGACAGTTCTCATGATCTGCATTCTCTCGTTCGAGTACTTGTGAAGGCTAACCAACCACCTTGCATAGTCCAATGCCTCGCCTGTAACACCGACCGAGGTCAATGCCCAGATGGAGAATGCAGCGTCTCGGACCCACGAGTATCGGTAGTCCCAGTTTCTCGTCCCTCCCAAGCACTCAGGGAGAGACGTGGTGATAGCTGCCACGATCGCGCCTGTGGGGGCGTACTGGAGTAGCTTCAGTACAAGGCAGGACCTGACGACGTGAGACCGGTATGGTCCTTCATACTTCACACGTCTCGCCCAGTTCTTCCAATACTGCAGTGTCTTTGAGAGTTTGGTGCTCGTTCGATAGGGAGACGCAGGTTTGGTTCGTGCGGTGCCGTATTCGACAAAGAAGGAGGCTCTTCTCCCTTCTTCCAACCTTATTCTTTGGCCAGCCCCTTCTCTCCTGACTTGAAGCCCAGACGGCGATGATAGGGAGAGCAAGTGTTTCGCGTTCTTGGCATAACAGCCCCGGGATGTCTTTACGAGAACTGTCTTCCCGCGCGAATAGTTCAGCCGCGGTTGAAACGTCACTCGGAGCATAACCTCCCCACTCACGCACTCAACGAGCCGGTGAAACTCATCAAGGACCCGGAGCTTTCCCTTCTCCATGAAGCAAGGCATGAAATCAGTCAGTACGGCCCTGCCAGTAGTCGTTTGGAAAGTAGTCTGGAGAACATTTGTTTCTTCTCGGTAGTTCTGGTGAGAGCTGAACCGACCCGTGGGAGCGATCTGGAATTTTCCACCTTTCCTCGTATCCAATATGGATGCGAAAACACTTGGAGAATCAAATCTTGGAACGCAATACCAGTCGACAGACCCGTCAATTCCAACGAGGGCTCCCGTATGCAAGTTTCCGACGACGCCATAGTCGCGAATCCGCTTGTAACCCGCTGCTGACACAGTTGGCTCTTCACTGGGTCGAGGTTCTTCAGGCATTTGACCACCGGTCTTTTTGAGGTTCTACTTTCTTGATGTCTTTGCAGGCAGCTTGCTAGCCCATTCTAGTGACCGCCCGACCCATGAACGGATTGTCTCTGGGTCCTTCCACCAAGCGCGAGGAATCATCACGTATTCCTTCATCGGTCTACTCTGCACAGGCTCTAACAACGAAGCGCCTTTCTTGAGAAGCTCTTTCCGATGATTGTCAGACAGTCGTACAAACAAGTCGTTTCCGAACACTCCGAAGAACATGTTGCCGTTCATGAATGCTGACACGTTGTCGAACATTGGCCGAACCGTAACCCTTGGGTCGTCAGGCAAGAACGACCTGAACGCCTCCTTAGACCTCTCATCGGCCCGAGGAATATTCATGCCCGACCCCTCGAAACCGACCCGTCTCTTCTTATTCCTTTTAGGACAGGGAGCTTTATGCGGTCTCCCGTCTGCTTTACAGTTGCTTTAGCGTACGGTTTGCCCATTCGAGTTGCCGCTGGAGGTTCAGCGCGTATTCTTTCAGCATGAAGCCTATTTGCTTCGACGGTATCTTGTCCCGTTTCAGCTCGAGAACGTCGCGTACAAAACTAAACTGCCCTGATACCATGTGGGTGAACAGATTTGGCAGCTGCTCGGGCTCCACGAGTTCGATGAATAAGCGTCTCATCGCCCCCCAGTTCTCGCCTGCTTTCCGAAACATATCGCTTGACTGTCGCACGCGCCTTGCACCTTTGGGGGTGATGTGGTACACCCGCTGAGAGGTCTCGCCTCGCCGATGCGGTTCTGTCTTGATGTAACTTTCAGCGAGGAGTTCTTTCAAGATTGGATAGACGGATCCTGCCCCAGGTCGCCAGGAGCCCTCCGTCTTGCTGGCGATCTCACGAAGGATATCGTAACCATGTGCGGGTTTCTCTGCTATCCTATGTAGGATGTAGTGACGTAAGAGACCTCGTGGAGCGCCTTGTGGGCCCAGCAAGCCATGCTGCGGGGGCTTCTTGTCCGGGATAGCTTTCGAGCGGGGCATGCTCACCATGATCTGAGGTGCTGTCTGCTAATAAGGCTCGCTCGTACAGTCTCTCTAATGTCCAATACTTTATATCGCATCATATCTGATGCGATATATCCAATACGATAGTGTAAGCAAAATGGTCGCAATTCAGGTTGAGAATCTCGTCATGACCTATGGAGACGGAACAAAAGCCGTCAAGGGGATTTCGTTCGGAGTCGACGAAGGTGAATTTTTCGGGTTCTTGGGACCCAATGGTGCTGGAAAGAGTACCACCATCAAGATACTAACAACTCTTCTCCGGAAAACCTCAGGCTCGGTCAAGGTGGCTGGGCACGACGTCGAGCATGACGCGCAGACGATAAGGAAGCTCATCGGCGTCCAGATGCAAGATACCGTAATCGATGAGGACCTGACTGGAAGAGAGAACCTCATGCTTCAAGGCCATCTTCAAAGCTTGCACGGAGAAGACCTGAGGACTCGCGTCAATGAACTCCTAAAGATCGTTGACTTGGAAGGGGCCGCGAACAAACGCGCGGCATATTATTCGGGTGGTATGAAGAAGCGACTTGACCTGGCATCCACCCTGGTTCACCAACCAAGGCTTCTCTTCCTCGATGAGCCAACGACCGGATTGGACCCACAAACCAGGGCAACGGTGTGGAGCTATCTGAAACAGCTCAACCAAGAACAGGGAATCACGATCTTCATCACAACCCAGTATCTTGAAGAGGTTGACCGCCTCTGCCGGAGGCTTGCAATTCTAGACCATGGCGAGATTGTGGCGAAAGGCTCTCCCGCGGAGCTAAAGCAGGAAATCGGAGCAGACGCCATAACCCTGGGCTTCGGCAACGGTACGACTGGGAACGGAACGGCTCGCGAAAAAGCGAAACAGATTCTGACCGGGCTTTCTGGAGTCACGAACATAGTCGACGCGGACGGCGGGGTCGTAGTCTACGCAAAGAATGGCGGGTTCATGGTCCCAGACATTGTCCGAGCCTTTGACGGAGCTAACATACGGCTGTCCTCGATCGGAGTGTCGACCCCGACCCTGGACGACGTGTTTCTCAAGCACACCGGTAGGAGAATCAGGCCGGAAGAGCTCGACAAGTCGAGAGGTTCGGGTAGAATGTTTAGCAGGAGAAGGTGACTCCGGAGAGATGACCCTGTTTTCCGACACTTCTCATCTCTTTGTTCGATCTATGAAGAAGCTGCTCCGCAACCCAATACTGCTCTTCTTCTCGCTCTTTCAGCCCGTAATCTTTCTCTTGTTCTTCACCCAACTGTTCAGCAAGTTCTCCCTGCTGCCCGGATTTCCAGCCGGGGCCAGCTATCAGGACTACGCAGTGGCAGGGATAGTTCTGCAGAACGGGTTCTCCAGCTCCTTCCAATCCGGAACCGCCATCGTAGACGACTTACGTTCAGGGTTCCTCAGCAAAATGCTTGCAACGCCTGTGAGCAGGTCAGCGATCCTATTGGGTCGAATCCTCAGCGATGCTTTTAGGGTGATTGTCCAGTCGACCATAATATTCGGGCTCGCATTCATTTTGGGCACTTCTGCAGCCACTGGAATACTAGGATATCTCGTGGCACTATCGATCATCGCCTTTTTTGGGCTAGCATGGTCTGGAATCTCTCTCTCGATTGGGCTAAGGACGAAAAGCGCTGAAACTGTTTTCGGCATCGCAGGATTTCTTACCTTTCCACTACTGTTCACAAGCACTGCGCTGGTGTCGTCCGGTGTACTGCCGAAATGGATGCAGACTGTATCGAGCTACAACCCGATAAGTTACACGACTGATGCGATCCGGGCTCTCGTTCTCGGCATGAACTCCAACACAGGCTATACTGTAGGGACAATTCTAACCGCCTATGGAGTGATCGGGTTTATCGGAATCTTGACGATGGGAGCCACCCTATACCTGTTCCGAAAAGTGGTCAGCTGAGAACCCAGATCTCCACAGGCAGAGCAGAGGGACCAACTGCACCACGGTGCCCGTGAAGTCTACTACCTAGCCTCACGCCCGTAAACGATAAAGCGAGCGACTTTCTCTCTGAAAACCGTGAGCACTTCTAAAGGTCTAGGTGAAGACCTGGCTAAGCTATCTCTCGACATCGCTTCGAGAGAGAATGCGACATATGCGGATTTTAGACTGGTAAATGGTCGAGACCAGATTGTCACTGTTGTCAACGACAACTCTAGCAGCGAAGAGACCCAGTCCATGGGAGCTGGCATCCGCGTCCTCTATGGAGGAACCGGATGGGGCTTCGCAGAAACAGACGAAACGAACGACGACAGCATAAGAGAAACCACGCTAAAAGCCCTGTCCCTCGCCAGAGGAGCATCAAAGATTGGCTCAGCGGTGTCCTTCGCCGATGAACCTGTCCATGTGGACAGGTGGGAGTCGCCTGTCAAGAAGGATCCCTTCGATGTTTCGTTGGAGGAAAAGTACCGTGCTCTCCAAGAGTCAACCGGCAAAATGAAGGGAGAGGGAATCGTTGTTCGAAGGGGACAGATGAACTTCTCCACCGTCGAGAAATACTTCGCCAGTTCAGCCGGCTCAAAAATACACCAGAACTTCACGTACTCCGGCGCCGCGCTAGCTGTCGCAGCGAAAGGTCCTGCGGGTCTCCAAACGCGCTCAACCCGACAATACATGTCTCGCGGCTACGAACTCATTGACGAGCTGGATCTGCCAACGCAAGCCCCGGAGCTAACCAAAGACGCACTAGCACTAGTCAACGCGAAAAGGTGTCCTGATGGAAAGTCTGACATCATACTCAGCGGGGACCAAGTCGCACTTCAAGTCCATGAGTCGGCCGGGCATCCCATAGAACTAGACCGCGTCCTGGGGTACGAGGCCAACTTTGCAGGTAGAAGCTTTCTCACACCCGACCAGCTCGGTAGATTACAATACGGGTCGGACAAGGTCAACATAGTGATGGATGCAACCCCGGAGCACGGTCCAGGGCTGGGAACCTTCCGCTACGACGACGAAGGCGTCAAGTCCCAGAAAAAATATGCTGTCAAGGAGGGAAAGTTTGTCGGTTACCTGATGTCACGCAACACAGCTTCAAAGGTTGGAGAAGCCCGGAGCAACGGCTGTATGCGAGCCGAAGGCTATCATCTCCCAATAATCCGGATGACAAACGTTAGCCTGGAACCAGGCGATTGGAACTATGACGAAATTGTCGAAGACACAAAGGATGGATTTCTAATGGTCACCAACTATGGCTGGAGCATCGACCAGAAACGGTACAACTTCCAGTTCAACTGCGAAAAAGGATACCGCATACGCAATGGTAGCATAGAGGAAATGGTGAGAGGACCAGGCTATCAGGGAATTACTCCCGAGTTCTGGAACTCGTGCGACGCCGTGGGCGACCGTAAGAGCTGGGTTCTGTGGGGAACCCCTAACTGCGGCAAAGGACAACCTACCCAGATAATGATAACGGGGCACGGAGCCTCTCCTGCAAGGTTTAGGAACGTCAAAGTCTTCGGAGCCTGATGGACATGGCCCAGAAAATGATGCAGCCCGACAGCCTGCTCAAGGAGCGAGCCCACGAGTTATTTCGCACAGTGAAGGACGCGGCTCGCGAGGCAGACGGAATAGAGATAACCCTGACCACCGGCCAGAGCGAGAATCTCAGGTTCGGAAACAACGAGCTCGGACAATCCCAATTTGGCAAGAGCCGAAATCTGTCAATCCGCCTGACACTAGACAAGAGGCAGGCCCGGGCGACTACTGGACGGCTCGAGAAGAGCCTCGTCGAAAAGACGGTCGAAAAGGCGCTTAGTCAAGCCCGTACCAGCCCTCAAGACCCAGACCATCTACCAATGTTGGAGGCTCAGCGTTATCATGGCTTGGACAGGTATCACGAGCGGACTCTTACCGAGCCTGCTGAGCAAAAGGCTGCCCACATAGGCTTTGCCATCGACCTAGCACGCAAGAACGGTCTCTTGGCATCAGGGGTCTTAGGGACGAACGTGGGCAACGTCTGGATTCTGAATAGCGTTGGGCTAGAGGCCAATTACAAGGGGACAAACGGATTCTATTCGCTTACAATGGACGCGGACAATGGCAACCAAACCGGGTATGCGCTTTCCACCTTCGCCGATATCCGAGAGCTGGACGCTGGAAAAGTTGCAGAGACAGCCCTCGAGAGGGCTCGGCTAAACAAGAACCAAGGTGAAACCCTGCCCGGAAAATATGACGTTGTGGTGGACCCGTACGCGTGGAGCGAGACTCTCTTTTTCCTCACAGTTTCCGCCACGGCAGGGTACGCTCCCGATTTCGGCATGAGGCAGTACAAGGAAGGGCGAAGTTACCTCTCCGGAAGACTTGGAGAGAAGATCATGGGCGATAACATCAGTATCGAGGACGACGCCTACCATCCCCTCCAGACGGGTCCCAGCTTCGACGGCGAAGGATACCCGAAGAGTCCCGTCTCACTTGTTGAGAACGGAGAACTGCGAGGTCTCGCCTCCTCCCGAATCTCCGCCCACAGGTACAATGACGCGAAGCCCACGGGGCACGAGCTGCAACTGCCCAATCCACTCGGCGAGACCCCGACCAATCTCGTCGTCCGAGCCAAAGGGCCTACGAAGACTGTGGAGAAACTTGTCGGGGAGCTAGATAAGGGGATACTGATCACTCGGCTCTGGTATGTTAGAGAGGTAGAGCCGAGAACGAAGACAGTAACCGGCATGACGAGAGATGGAACATTCCTCGTTGAGAATGGGGAGATCAAGAAGCCTCTCCGGAACCTGAGGTTCAACCAGAGCCTCCTAGAACTGTTCAGCAATATCGAATCAGCTTCTGAACCGATCAGAAACACCACCGACTTTGGCGGGGCAACAATTCTCCAACCTGGAATACTGGCGAGGGGCTTCAACTTCACCAGCGCATCCGTATTCTGAGAGAAAGCACTCCATACCGCGACTTCAATCTCTCAACAGTGCCCGGGAAGAGTTACGCCAGGTTAATCACCAGTTCGGAGTCTCGAAACATTAGTCCACGCGTGTTGCAGACACGCCGCCGAGCATCGCCAAGAACAGCCAGTGAGATATGTGGTAAGACGCAAGAAGCCAACGAGAACGAAGCCCACCCTTGGCTGGGTTAGTCCAAGGGGAGGCGAATCCGAGGAGACCCGTGAGTACTACAGGAAAATACTCAATTCAAACAGGCTCCGTGCGGAAGAGAGACGAGAGATCGAATTTGTAGAGAAGCTCCAGGTCAACGCTGAAACCCTTATCGAGCATGCCCGAAGAGTAGCGGCTCAGCAGGCGCGGAAGACGTACAGATGCGAAGCCTGCGGTCTAGAGCTTCTTGGCGTTCTCGCGTTCGCCGAGCATGATGAGCAAACCTCCCATATGACTGAACTGGGCAAGAAAGTACAGTTCGGCGGCGAGGTCTAAGAACAGACCGAAATGTTCCTAGTTGCTCGTGCCTGCGGCAAGGGCTACTAAAAGGTCGCCAACATTCGTCCCAGTAGGCCCAGTTACAATGAGGCTGTCGAGCTTCTCGAAGAAGTGGTAAGAATCATTTCTCTTCAGAAAGGATTCTACCTTCAATTTTCGGCGAGTCGCAAGATTTAGAGTATCCCAACTCGCTAGAGCCCCTGCCGCACGGGTCGAGCCATCTATCCCATCAGTGTCCATTGAGCCTATGGCAAGCCCTTGCACTCCTGCCAATCTGAGAACCGCGGACAGTACTACCTCCTGGTTCCGGCCACCCATTCCCCTCCCCTTCACGGTGACAGTCGTCTCTCCCCCGCCAACCAAGGCAAAGAGACGCGAAGCTCTGAACCTAGAACTGGCGCCGTCTACTAGGGCGCTGCCTATTGCAGTGCCCACATGTCGGGCCTCGCCTTGTAGCCTTTCCGGTAGGATTGTCGTCCTGTAGCCTTTCCTTCGAAGGAAGCGAGCTGCCTCTACACATGTGTCTCTATTGGTTCCCACGATGAAGCTGTGAATGCGGTCGAAAATCTTCGATCCTCTTTTCGGGGTCTCAGGGAGAAGTCCTTGCCGCCCCTTCTCGATAACCATTCGGACGTTTTCCGGGATCTTATTCCAGAGCCGGTATTTCTTCAGAACTAGCTTTGCTTCGGCGAAGGTTGTTTCGTCCGGCGCCAGGGGCCCAGATGCGATCGAGTCAAGCCTGTTCGAGAGAACGTCCGAGATAATCAACACTACGACAGTCGCCGGACAAAGCCGTTCCGCCAAGCGCCCTCCTTTTATTGCGGAAAGATGCTTTCGAACAGCGTTAATCTCCTCAATTCTAGCTCCGGATTTCAGGAGAAGGTCGGTGACTCGGACCTTATCGCTGACGCGAATCCCTGAAGCTGGCAAGGGCATCAAAGCCGACCCCCCTCCCGACAGGAGGCAGATCACGAGGTCTCGCTCTGTCCGGTCTCTGGTCATGGACAGCATTTTTTCGACACCTTTGGCGCCAATTACGCTGGGAAGAGGGTGGGTGGCCTTGTGGAACTGGACGAACCTGGGTTTCGGGATTGAGGTGAGATAGTCTGGAACATTTACCAGGCCTTCGGTTATCTTATCTCCCAAAACTCTCTCCACCTCCAAGGTCATCAGAGCAGCGGCTTTCCCTCCGCCTAGCACGAAGAGCCGGTTGAACTTGGACAGGTCGAAGTGTCGAGAGTTCACTCGGAGATTGTGACCCTCTAGCCGAACGTGCCTCCGCAAAAGCCTCTGAGGGTTCGCGCCCTCGAGGCCTGCAGACAGAGCATCGATGACATGTCTTCGGGCTAGGCTCTCCTGCAGTCTCGAGAATGTGTGTAATGCCTCAAGCGCCTTTGCACTCCCCAGCATGTTTGACCCCTTGATTCTAGATCAGTTTACATAGTCAGACCGTTTGACAATGTTCTTTGGCTGCAATCCTCTCAGGAACCTCAGAGTATTCTCAACTGCCAACACGACAGGGCGACGTCCAACCACTGCTGAAGGTCCAGAAACGTGAAGCGTTCCGATAAAGTTCGGTAGGGCAGTGAACGGGAAGGTGGTCTCAAGCGACTCCTTACCATTTCTGTACCACCAAACATCTGTTGCGAATCGAAAGGTCGGATTCGCTTTCAAGTGCTCGAATAGTGCTCTCTCCTCGACGAGTTCTCCCCGTCCAATGTTAACAAGTATGGCGTTGCTCTTCATCTCTACAAGCGTTTCTTTGTTGATAATTCCTCTCGTAAGCCGGTTCAATGGGAGAGCGAGCACTACGGCATCACTCTTCCCAAGAACTTGGGTCAGTCCTTTCCCACCGCTGAAAACCCGAATACCCCCACTCCTTGACTGCTTCCGTGAGAAAGCATTGACGTTCATCCCAAAGGCTCTCGCTACTCTGGCCACTGAAACTCCAATACCCCCATAGCCCAGAATTCCCAGGGCCTTGCCCGTCAGAACCGTGATGCCTCTGGCCGCATCCCCATGCCGGACAAGAACCCCCCGACCCTCTTTGATTTGGAGGTGTTGTTCAACGATACTTTTCGCGGCAGCCAGAAGGAGTCCCCAGGCATGTTCCGCCACTTCGTCCGAGTACGCCCCCGCGTTACTGCAGACAATGACATTCCCGTCGATGAGTCCGAAAGGGATGTGGTTAACGCCTGCAAGAATGCTCTGAATGAATCTCAACCGTTTCATCCGCGCTAGTCTTTCCTCCGTGAGGAAAGCCGGCCACGCGAAAACCATCAAACAATCAGTTGAAGGGAGAAGGTCCTGAAGTTCATTCTCGGCAAGCCTCGTGGCAATGATTACGTTGGCGTGCCTTGAGAGACGTTTGATGCTCTGCTTGTCAAGCAGATCTGTGGTGACAAGCACCGTCCTTCTAGTCAAATCGAGAGCTAAGGCGGTCCGTCAGCGCAGATAACTTGGTACCCCTAGACCTAGTTGACCTTTCTGTAGAATTGTGCTCTGCCCCGTTTCCATTCTCTCAAACGCTCAGAGGTACCGAACCGACGACTACAGAATTTTAAAATCCAGGTTACTTGGTCCTGACTTCACCTCGGACAGAATGCTGTATAGGCTTCCTAGACTTGCTCTTCGCAGAAAACCCGGTGTTGGCATCGGGTTATGTCCTGACGACTCCAGCGGGCCGCAATCTTCGAGCTACGACTATTCCAAAGAAGCCTCCCAGAGCGCCGATAAGGACGTCAGTTATCAGGGCGATCACCCAAATTGTGAGAGGGAGAATCGTGCCTAGCGCTTCGAACAGTGCAAGGACCACTGCTGCCATTGCAAGACTGCCAAGTGATGCCGCGAGGACGATTTGAGACCGAGAGGGAGAAGTTCGTTTATCCCGGTTGATGACTTTCAGATAACCGTCGAAAACTAGCCCGTTTACTACGAGGGCTGCAGCGACATGAGGGGGAAATGGAATTGGGGTTAGCAGAAAGAGTAGAAAGATGAGCCCTGAAGTCGTTCCCAGCAGTGTAGCCGTCCAGGGTTTTCCGACGACGACTACCAGAATGGCGAACAGTGCTGATATTAGAAAGAACAGATCCGCAGAGCGAGTGACGGTCCGGAGAGTGTAACTGGATACGGAGCCGACGACTACGTAAAGGGCTGTAAGTGCGGCGACAATCGAAACGTCTCTTGTAGTAAGCATGTTTCGCTACCTGAGGGATGCGAGTTTCTGTTCGGTTGCATGAAATTTGGGGGTATTTAACGGGGCTCTCTGTTAAGTCTTGTAATCGTATAGATTCGGCGAGCCTTTTCTCTCAAAGAGTGTCATAAGTCTAAGCGTACTCTCGCTCCTTTAACGGTGCGTGGAGGAAATGTGTATCTCTCAAAGAGATTCACTGGTCAATCATGGGTCCCAAAGGTTTCGACAGTTTGTTTGTCGTGGGCATATCGATGACTGACATTGCGACGTTCTTCGAGGGTGTCTGCCCCTGCAGCGGAATAGGGGGAGGGGGTGCTGAACCTAGGAAAACTGCTTTCGATGACACGTCGGCACCAAGCTCGGGAGCTGTTCTGATTACGAAACCCCCGATTATTCTCACCAGAGCTGCGAAGAGAAACAGGTAGGCCCCCAGGCCATATCCCCAGTTGACCATGGTCGTTCCTACCACGTCGAATTGTTGGCTTGCACTTCCGGAGACAGGATTTCCTGCGACTGCTCGCACAAGTGAGTCCAGTTGAGGTGGAATGTTCGTTCCCGGGAGTAGCCCTGACGCCAGCGGAAGGAAACTTGGTAACTGGTTGATGAAAACGAAGATTAGGATAAAGGGCAGAAGCGAGCTGATTGCTCCCAGGATGAATTTCGAGCCTAGTCTTCGTCCATTCTTGACTCCGATAATGTCTAGGGCAAGCAGGGCAGTTCCAACGGCCAGAAATATTGCGAACGGAATTTGCAGAAGGAACAATGTCGTGAATCCTGAAGTTGAATCACCGCCCGCACCCGTGAACAGGTTAACCTGCACTCCGTGGATTCCATCGATGCTCAACAGTGTGACACTTCCGTGTTGAGCAAGCGGTCCTGACTGTGAAGAAGCGGATATGGAGTACCAAGGTAGGAAGAGTGCGACGACCGTAATGACGATTGCTACTGCTCCGAATAGCAATCCGATGAGACCTCGGCTCTTCAAGAACTTGCCAAACAGCAAACCTCCCTTCCGGTGAAGCCTAGCGATTCCCACGACCTTCCAAGCCCCCCTAACTGCAAGATATGCGGCTACGATGACGACGAGATAGGCGGCGAGAAAAGCGAGAATGAAATAGTTCCCATCAACTCCCAGAGTAGAGCTAAGGTAGGACTGGGGCTGGGACCATCTGGTTCCGCCTTGGTTGAAGACGGGTCCAAGGGGCCCGGCCCTTCCGAGGGCGATTTCTTGATCCGTCCCGACATATCCCCATCGCCCGGGGAAATCCAGCCAGCTCTGGTCGGAAGTGTGGGAGCCTTTCTCTCCTAAGAGAACAAGTTTGAGGTTGGCAGGGTTTATCGTTGGGCCGCTATTCTGGACGACATCGTTCTCTACTCCGATTTTTCCTTGGTAGGGTCTGAAATAGTTGGCGTGTGATCCTTGGGCAACATAGACGACTGGATGGGTATCTGACTTTTCCACATCGTTCCATGCAGCGTTCTCGCCCGCACCGTGTTGCGAGTACAGTGCGTGTTGAGGGCTGCCAGATGAGTCAAGGAAAAGTTCAACAACCTCCAAGTCACCTTCATGGTCGTTGAGCGGCCCATTGTTGTACGCGTAGAATAGCCAGTACTGAATAACCGTTGAAGCGGTCCCATTAGCGACATGAACATATGTGAAATATCCAAGGCTGCCGACTTTGGATGAGTAGTCATTGGCTATGGCGTCGCGAGTTCCCAGCTTGTTATCAAGGAAGTAATCCGTCGAGTTGTATGTTCCAAGATTTGATGGAGTTGGGCCCGGGTTGACCAACGTCGATGAGCCGTTGACTAACCTCTGTTTTAGAGCGGAGGCTCCGATGAGATAGTCTACAGATGTAGGAAAGAATCTCTCACCGGAAGTAAAGTGTAGAACGGGCGCGAAGGTTGAGGCTAGAGACGATGAGCTTTGAGCCCGCGCAGGAGAAGAACTGTCAAGGCCAGCAAGTGCCGGGAGTAGCAGGATAAGGAGGACGAGGAGCAGGCAAGTCTTCCACAAACGCGATTTCCTGCCCGGAGCAAGTCAGGCTCGCTGGAAGTATTTCGGTAATAAGGCTAGTGCATTTTTTTGGGTTCGAGTGTGAGAATTATCCGGGGTCCTGAGTTTCGTTTGCACTAGGTTTTTGTTGTGGGTTGAAGTAGACTAACACGCTTGGCTCAGGAGAGCCTCCCTCCAAGAGCTTCCTCATCCAAGCTAAGCCTTGCTGACACCTGTCATGGTGCTCTCGTAGCACCGTCGAGGTTATTTTCAACCTGAACCGTAGCCCTACCCAACTCTCAACCTCCTCCACAGGCATTCCACTGCGAACTGTCTCCTCGATCTCTCTACGCGTCATGTAGGGCAGGTCGCAAACCAGGCAAATTGCCATGGGGCATCAAAAGCTGCATGAGTATCTTATTTGTGAGTGAGAACTGAAACTGTGGGGGGGTGCCTCCGCTAGAATCGGAGTAGAGGCGTCGGAGGTAAGGGAAACCTCGGGAACTAGGGATAAGGAATCTGCTTGTAACCTTATAGCCACTAGGTTCGGGCACGTCCCGGCCATGGCCTCGAGCGGAAGAGTATCTTTGCATTCCCGTCTGGCTGTCCTGTCCAGCAGGAGGCGTCTCGTTCTGTTGGTTTCCGTTGCTTTCTTGGTGGTAGTGTGGTCGATTCTTGCTGTGCGTGCAGCTACGTATCAGCCTCCGTCAAACCTAGACAAGTATCCAGCTTCCTCCATTCCACCGTGGCTCGACACCGGAAGCAACGCCTGGATGCTGACAGCCGCGACACTTGTCGGTTTGATGAGCCTGCCCGGGCTGGCAATCTTCTACGGCGGCCTCGCAAAGAAGAGATTCATTCTCAACACGCTATTCATGATATTCTACGCCTACGCCTCTGTTCTACTCGTGTGGCTGCTCTTTGGATACAACTTCGGTTTCGGGAAGCCAGGAGTCAAAATTGGCGATTACGGGATACTCGGAATTCCCACTCCAGCCTTGGATGCCTCTTTCCTGGGCTCCCAAGCGGCAATAGGTCCCGCCCAAGTCTCGTACAATATTCCTATGCCATCCATGGTCTTCTTCCAGTTCGTATTCGCCGCCATTACGCCTGGGTTGTTCGCCGGAGCCGTCATTGAAAGAATCAGCTTCAAGGCTTGGATGATATTCGTCCCACTTTGGTCGCTGCTTGTTTACAGTCCACTCGCCTACTGGCTCTTCGCTGGTGGGTGGCTGAATCAGCTTGGCGCGGTAGATTTCTCAGGCGGTTATGTAATTCATCTGTCCGCAGGGATCACGGCCTTAGCCGCTGCCCTGGCAGTAGGACCTAGACTCGCCTCGGATAGACGTATCAAACCCCACAATGTAACACTTGTATTCATCGGCGCGGGGATTCTCTGGCTCGGCTGGAACGGCTTCAACGGAGGAGACCCCTACGGCGCCACCATCGATGCTGCGATCGCGGTTCTCAACACTGAGCTAGCCGGGGCAACCAGTGTAATCGCTTGGATGTTGTTGGATATGAAGTTCAAACACAAGCCCACTTTGATAGGTGCTACAACTGCAGCCGTTACGGGCTTGGTCGCGATCACCCCCGCGGCGGGATACGTCAACGGTTGGGGGGCCCTCATCATCGGAATTGCGGCGGGCACCATTCCTTGGGCGGCAACCGAAAAACTTGCACCGAGACTGAAGCTAGATGACGCCTTGGGAGTGTTCCCAGCCCACGGGGTCGCAGGCTTGACTGGGGGACTCTTAGCAGGAATTCTCGCGGACCCAGCCGTTACTCAGTTCGTCTACCCTGGCCTTACCGGTGCACTTTATGGTAACCTCTACGAACTGGGAATACAGGCTCTGGCTGCCTTAGTGGTAGTTGCCTATGTCTTCCCTGTATCATATGCTCTTCTAAAGGTGATAAGCCGGTTCACACCGCTCAAAGAGAGCGAGGAAAAACTGAAAGTTGGAGACGCTGCGATTCACGGAGAAATTGGGATTGACCTTGGCGACTGAAGTCGGCCTTCCCTAATCACGAACAGAAATTTTCAGAGTCAAGAATGAGGCAGGACCATTTATAGCACTGGTGAAAAACAGAATCGCGTAGTCTAAAACTCGAAATCTTTCTTTTTTGTTCCCTTTCAGAGCTTTCGCTAGGCTACGTAGTTTCTGTATTCCTTCTCGAATTCTTTCACAATCTCGAATTTGGGCAGTCTTCGAGTCCTGAGTTCTCCGTGGTGCTGGAAGCTCATCTCCGGGAAAACGATGGCAGGACCATCGACCGCCAGTTTGGTTGCCGGATGATCGGGGCCCAGTATCCGCCCGCAGATCTCACGTGTGAGCTTCCGAACCTGTCCCTCGTCCACATAACCGAGGGTGTGAAGGTACTCGTGAAGCAGTGTATAGTACACGTAAGCGTTTACCTGTCGTCTGTCCTTCGCTATGTGTGTGACTTGGTCTAGGAGGAGTCTGTTCATTACGATGAAATTGGAGCCTATCTGGTGAAAGGCGCCGATGTACTCGGGAAGGTCAGCCAGGCCTAGCATCAGTCCGGTTCGTCTCCTTCCTAGGCTGCTCTTGACAGAAGTCTTGACCAACTGGAAGACTTCTGAGAAGTTGAAGCTTCGGTCAAGGCTTTCAGATGTGTTCATCGGCAACCCCCATAACGAATTGTCAGGGTGAGCTAGAGAGCCCGAGGCGCTTATTTAAGGACTGGATTTCTGAAAACTGATTCGGGGAGGCTTCTCGGGCCACACTAGGGAAGAGTGGAAGAGAATAGTCGATGCGGTTGAAACCTCTGTCCCTCTCTACGAGACTATTAGCGAGAGGATCTCCCTAAACCTCGCGAGCTCACTTAGGCGACGGGCGGTCTCCTTATTGTTGCGGAGGAGGCGTGACTGGGTCCTCGATTCGGGTGCCGGTCCGGGTGTTTCAACTAGCTTATTGGTTGAGTATGGGTTTGAGAAGGTTGTTGCTCTGGACCCTTCTGTGAAGCTGCTCAGGTTTGCGAGGTCGAAGCTCGGGGGTGGTTTCGAACCTGTTGTCGGGACGGCTGAATGCTTGCCTTTCAAACCTCATTCTTTCGGGGCGGTCCTTACATGTTTCTCGCTGAGAGATGTCAGAGACTTGGCTCGCAGTCTACAAGAGTTCGCCCAAGCCGGGAACCCTGGGTGTCTTCTCGCCATTGTCGATGTAGGAAAACCTGATGCCGCTCTTGCTCGCACTCTGGTTGGTCTTTACATCAGGCACGTCATGCCGGTGCTCACGAGACTGTTGGTGCGCAATCGCCTCGTAGGAAATCCCTTCAGAATGATTGTCCCGACATTCGACCGACTGGTGACAAACCAGACTCTCGTGGCCACTGTCCAAGAGAAGTTTGCGAGTGCAAAACTGGCCGAGTCTCTTTTGGGGGGACTGATCCTCATAGAAGGAGTCGGAACAGCACCTTTGGACTCCCCCGATTGAAAGGCCATCCTTCCCCGTTCAACCTTCCGAACTTGGTCTCCCCGAGGCTGTGAAAGTAATCAGTGGACGACAAGCGTGAATCGCCCAGAACAAGCCCTGAATCATAATCTGTCAGCGATTAGTTACGCTCCCCCGTGATGGTGTTAAGGAAAGCCTAACTATTCCATAGTCCGAAAATTCTAGACTTGCCCATAACACGCCCTGTCAGCTGATACTCGCCCGTTCTCCCCGCCTGACAGAAAACGAGCCCAGAAAAAATGACAGGGTACGGACGCGGCCGTTTGAGACGTGAGACACGCTAGCCAGCCACATGAGAGAAGTCCTTCGAACAAGCCGCCCGCCTCAAACGTTTTTCGCACCTCTCTTTCGCTTTAGGACTAGCCAGTCTATATTTCAGACTGGACCGGGAAGCTTTGAAGAGTCTAGGCTGGGTTTTCGACCTTTACCATCAAAACGGCCAGATGATAGTCTGGCTGAAGAAAGATAACGGTAGCTGCGTACGGCTCGTTGACCAGTGGAGGCCACGAGTCTACATCGCAGGCGAAACTCGAGATCTACTAGAGCTCGCTTGCCGGGACGAGTTTACCACGTCACGGCTTGTTTGGAAATATGAGCAGCCTGGCGACATTGAAAAGACTCGAGCATTGGAAGTAGAGGTCGAAGGCGATCGTGAAGCCTTAGCGCTCGCGGAGAGAATCGAGAGAAACGGCCGCTATTCCATGTTCCGTCTCTACAATGTTGATATTCCACCATCCCAAATGTACCTCTACGAGAAAAACCTCTTTCCACTCGCATACGTGGAAGTGGAACAATGCGAAGGAAAGGTTCACTGGTCACTAAAAGATTCGAGAGAAGCGGTAGACTATGAACTCCCACATTTCAAAACCATCACAGTCCAAGTAAAGACAGCGACCGATAGAAGGATCCAAGGCTTCGCAGACGAGCTTAAGTCTTTACGCATTTCCTCCGAGGATGAAGCTCTAACGATAGATTCTGGCAGCGAGGCTGAGAAGCTCGCAGAAACCTCCAAGGCATTCCAAGAATTAGACCCTGATATTGTTCGCACAGAAGGCGGAGACTCTTTCATCTTTCCCTACCTGGCCGGTAGAGCTCGAAAGAACAATGTCCTCGCCAAGCTTGTGCTGGGCCGCGAGCCCTCACCCCTCAACGTGTACAGCGTGCAGGGGCACAGCTACTTCTCGTATGGAAAGATACTGTACCGTGAGACAGCAGTCCGGCTCCCAGGAAGGCTGCACCTAGACCAGACGAACGCCTACATCAGCAACGACTGCGACCTTGAGGGACTCTTCGAAGTCTCGAGAACTTGCATAATCCCAGTCCAACGCGCGTCAAGAGCAACAATCGGGACGAGCATGACCTCGCTCCAACTCTACAACGCTGTAAAACAGGAGGTCCTCATTCCCTGGAACAAGAACAAGGCTGAAGACTGGAAGAGAGACGAGGAACTGATCGTCGCTGATAGAGGGGGCTTCATCTACGAACCCCAAACAGGCGTCCACGACAATATCGGAGAGCTGGACTTTTCCTCCCTCTACCCAATGGTTATGCTACAACAAAACTTGAGCGGAGAAACCGTTGGATGCTCCTGCTGTCGTGATTCTGCCTACAGAGTCCCGGAACTAGGCTACAACATATGCCAGCGCTGGCAGGGCATCGTCCCGCGCAGCCTCGAAATTCTCCTCGCGAAAAGAGCAGCCTACAAGAAACTCAAAGAAAACGCGGACCCACCACCCGCGGAGGTATATTCGAAACGCCAAGCCGCGCTGAAATGGATCCTAGTCTGCTCATAGCCGCCTAGTAAGCGGCGGGCAATCGGCTACCTGGGGTTCAAGAACGCTCGGTTCGGAAAAATTGACGCGCACATTGCAACCTGCGCCTTCTCTCGGAGGGTATTGAAACAAGCGATAGAAATCGTGGAAGCGCACGGGTTCGAAATAGTTCACGCTATTGTGGACTCAATGTGGCTTCGCAAGCCCGGATCCACTCGAGAGGAGTACGAGGACGTCTGCGAGGAGCTTAGAGACCGATTGAACCTTCCCATCAGCTTCGAAGGCCGGTATAAATGGATCGTTTTCCTCAACTCAAAAGTTGACCGGCAAGCTGCAGTGCTGAACCGGTATTATGGAGTCTTCGAAGACAAGACTTTGAAAGTTAGAGGGATAGAATTGAGAAAACACGACACGCCGAGAATAGTGCAGAGGTGTCAAGACAAGATGCTGAAAGTATTCTCTAAAGCCTCCGATTCGCAAGAGTTCCACGAACTAGTTCCCGAGGCCTTGAAAGTGCTCATAGAGCATGTTTCAATGGTTAGACAAGACAAAATTCCGATAGAGGATTTGGTTGTTGTCAAGAGTCTGAGCAAGAACCCCGGAGAGTACACGAACCTTGTCCCCCAGGCCATCGCGGCTCGACAGATTCAGAGAGAAGGAGGCTCGGTCCATTGTGGACAGAGCATCAGTTACGTTCACACATTCGACAAGTCCAGCATAGAAAACAACCGTGCCAGGCCCTCACAGCTCTTGGATGAGAGCACACCCTATGACAAGCTGTGGTACGAGGATCTGCTAGTCTCTTCTGCAGCGAACCTCTTGATGCCCTTCGGACTTGACAAGGTGCAAATCAAACATCTACTCCATGACGGCTAGCCTCTAGGCATTTCTAAAACCAAAGAATGCAACCCTCCACCTAGGACCATAGGCGTCACTCTACTGCCACGTGTATAGTACAGGCCGCATCAAATACCAGAAGAGGACTACCTAAGCACTGGTAAGAAAAATGTCCAAATCTGCATCAACCAGCTTCATCTTCGCCAACTGCAAAGGTGCTATCACCAATACCATAAACCAGATACGAAGAATCAGCAACGTCGAAACTGTGACACCCGTCACTGGCCGTTTCGACCTCGTCATCAAGCTCCGAACTAACGAGCCAACGAAAGCCTTCAACGTGCTTGAGAGAATCAGAGGTATCAAAAACATCACTAACACTCAGACAGCGCTATCCTTCCAATCTATTTCGAGCGGGACTTCGAGGGCTTCGGAAGAGGACGAGCAACCTCTCGCCTTTGCGCTAGTGAAGGTGAAAGGGGCTTTCCAGAATGTTCTTCGAAGGATCAAGTCCTTCCCGAACTTTCTAGAGGCTCATGTGATCCCTGGAGAGTTCGACGTCGTCGCCGCTTTCAAAGGCTACAGCCACGAGGAGCTCTTGGAGAATTCCGTTGAGAAGCTCAACACTATCAATGGAATAACCTCTAGCGAGACCCTCATCGCCTGGAACCCCACCAACGCCACCAGCACATACTAAACTCGGCCTGGAAGCCAGAACTCAGCTTCCTTCTCCTTTTTTTTCTTGACTAACCTGTTGTTGAAGTCTTAACCGGTTTTTTTTCACCGCGCTGCGATTTTCCTGTTAGACCTCTGATTTCGTGAGGATAGACTCCCATCGTCCACTGCAAGTAATCCACTCGCCCAAGTCGCGGGTTCCGGTTCAGCATAGTCGCAACGTCCTTCAAGGGTTACTTGAGAGCCCTCAATTCTTGCGGGTGCATGGGCAGCTCGGAGCAATATGTTCTCCATTTCCCTATTACGTGATTGGAGAGTTGTCGTGAGGATGATTGTTTCTGTTTGTTCCGCGATCGCTCTTAGGAGCCTGACGCCTTTGGCGAAAAGGTTGATAGATTCTTTCGCGTTTTTTACATCGGGGTCACAGTAGAGCTGCGTTATGTCTGAAACAACGGTGAACTTCGTGTTGTAGCGGTCTATTCCATTGCGAAGTCGGGTGACAAGTGAATCCACTTGGTGGTGTGTGAAAGCCCTGCTGAGATGAATACGCTCATGTACCTTCCTATGATCTAAACCAAGGATTGTTGCATAATGGTCTATTGCGTAAGAATCGAACATGTTTCCGCCATCGATGAAAATGCAGTCACTGTTAAGACCCTCAGGCTCTGGAAGGATGGCCCTTACGCAAAGTAGGTGGCTGAAGCTAAGTGATGGCTCTCCATGAAGAGAGACTAGTTGCCCTTTCCTAATTACGAGGACCCGGTCGAAGTATTCGACCCCTGTTCTCAGGCTTTGCCTCAAGTTCCGCGTCAAACGATTACCCCTCACGAGGCTTAGAGTGAAAGGATCTGAGGGCGGGACAATACTGTCTGGGTCAGAGCAGTTGGTATTGGTGTAGAGAGCTGCTCCATCCGGGACTTTGAAAGGGTCGCGTTTTAGGTTGTTTTCTAGCTCGAAGCCGCATCCGGGGCACGTGTTATCGAAGATAAGGACTATTTTGAGGGGATGGATATCTCTCGCTGTGAGGATTAGAGCTTCATCGCATAAACCGCAGTAGTAGAGTTGCCCTTGTGCTCCTTTTTCAGGCTGGTTTATTTGCCATGTTTTTGGTGCGAGCGGTTGCCCAGTTAGCTTTGCTGCCATTCCGGGCCCAATTGAGCGTTCCTAGTCGTCTCGCTTGTTTCTCGGGGTTGCATCTTCGACTCCTTTCTCTGTAATTTGGAAGTAGTTTTCCGACTCGGGGAGGTATGGTGAGTCGATTATTTTCGCGATGCGTATTCCGCCGGAGGCTTTCTTTAGCATGACTCTGTGCGTGGAAGCGTGGGCGAGAATGTTTCCTCCTGCAGGCCGCATAGGGTCTCCAAAGAATGCTTGAGGGTTGGCTTGTACTTGGTTGGTGATGACTACTGCGAGATTGAGTGCTTGGGCGATTCGGAGGAGTTTGTGGAGGTGGCTGTTGAGGCGTTGTTGTCGTTCGGCGAGGCTTTCTCGGCCGATGTATTCGCCTCTGAAGTGGCTTAGGATTGAGTCGACTACCATGAGTTTTACGTTCTCTTCTTTGCAGATTTTGAAGGAATGGTCTACTGTGAGAATTTGATGGTCGCTATTGTAG
>Ga0066710_100000567_pt1 | contig 23125 bp, 13 predicted proteins | sample GraSoiAngelo_159_FD_79666 | JGI IMG/M metagenome (GOLD analysis project Ga0066710, IMG submission 79666) | Grasslands soil microbial communities from the Angelo Coastal Reserve, California, USA - 14_1009_16_40cm | ecosystem: Environmental > Terrestrial > Soil > Grasslands | place: USA...
CCCGCGCCACCGCCGGCCGCGCCGCCGCCGGCGCCCGCACCGGCACCCGCTGCGCCTGCGCCGCCGCCCGTCGTGGCCCCGGCCCCGCCGCCCGCCCCGCGTCCGGCGCCGCCGAAGGAATACGTGGCGAACGACAACCTCAAGCCGGTCCACTTTGCGTTCGACAAGGCGGACATCCGCCCGGCGGATGCGAAGATCCTCGACGCGAGTGCCAAGTGGCTCGCCGCGAACCCGAATCAAATCCTATTGATCGAGGGCCACTGCGACGAGCGCGGCACCGAGGCGTACAACCTCGCCCTCGGCGACAAACGCGCGAAGTCCGCGATGAACTATCTGGTCGCGCAGGGTGTCCAGGGCGACCGGATCACGCTCGTCTCGTTCGGCGAGGAGCGACCGGTCTGCAGGGAGCAGAATGAGGCCTGCTGGTCGAAGAACCGCCGAGACATGTTCCTCGTCAAGGAGAAGTAGACCGGCCGGTCAGGCGTCGCCGAGGGCGCGCTTGATGCCGGCGATCAACGACTCGTCATTGAAGGGCTTCGGGAGGTAGTCGACGGCGCCGGCGCGGCGCGCGCGCTCGCGCGTGACCGCATCGTCGTGGGCGGTGATGAACACCACGGGGATTCGCCGGCCGGCGGCGACGAGACGCTCCTGCAGGTCGAGCCCGCTGAGCCCACCGAGATGCACATCGAGCACGAGACAGCCGGGCGTCGCCGCCTTGGTGGACTCCAGGAATTCCTCCGCCGACGAGAACGTGCACACGCGGAAGCCGCCCGCTCCGAGCAAGCGGCGGAGCGCACGCAGGAGCGAGGCGTCGTCGTCGATCACGTACACGAGCGGCGGCGGCGGCGCGGCTAGACCCAACCGGTCCTCGCTTTCTTCTCCGGCCCTCGGACAGTCGACCTGAGGCACGGGCGGTCGCCACTATGGCCGAGTGCGACCGCGGCGCCAATGCGTTGTTGGTCGCATAGGGGCGGGCCGTTGGCTCAGTGAGCTGGAGAGCCGTTGCGCGGGGCGATGGTCTTGTCGCAGGGAAGCTCGACGTGGAGCGTAAGTCCGCGGTCCGGATTGGCAATGGCCCGGATCCGCCCACCGTGCGCTTCGACGATCGACCGGCTGATCGCCAGGCCCATCCCGAGCCCTCCGGGTTTCGTGCTCACGAATCGCTCGAACATCCGGCCGAGCTCGGGCTCTTTCACTCCGATCCCCGTGTCGCGAACGGCGATCTCGACGAGGCCCGGCGTCCGGTGCGCGGTCGCGATCGCGACCTCACGCCTGCCGCCGTCGCTGTGGGCGATCGCCTCGCTCGCGTTGACGAGGAGGTTCAGGATCACCTGCTGGAGCTGGACCGGGTCTCCGGCGACCTTGGGCACGACGGGATCGAAGACGCGCAGGACGATGATCTGCTTTCGCTGGAAATCGTGACGGAGCAGGCTCACGACGTCGTCGATCAGCTCGTTGAGATCGAGACCGGCCTGAGGCGCGTGCTCCTTGCGCGACAGCGCCCGGAGCCGCTGAATGATCGAGGAAGCCCGCCGGGCGTCGGCCGCGACGTCGGTCAGGGCCTCCGAGACGTCCGTGTGCGTCACGCCCTGGCGCTCGAGCAGGCGAATCGCCGCCTGGGCATTCGTCACGATGGCGGCGAGCGGCTGATTGATCTCGTGCGCGAGCGAGGCGCTCAGCTCGCCGAGGGTCGTGACGCGCTGGGCATGCGCGAGCTCTTCGCGCTGGCGGCGCGCCTCTTCCTCGGCGTGGCGACGGCGCGTGATGTCGATGTAGGAGATCACGGCGCCGCCCTCGGGGCGGCGGAAGGGCTCGACGGCCATCTCGAACCAGCGCTCACCGGTCTGCGATCGGCAAGCGTACTCCAGCCGGGCGTCCTCCTTCTTGCCGGTGAGGATCGCCATGACCGCCTCGTGAGCGCGGAAGGCATCGACGTCTCCGGCGGCGGCCGCCTGACGCCAGACCGCGAGACAGTTGGCGCCGGCCGCCAGCCCGCGCGCGGGATCGGCGCCGTCCTCGGCGAAGCGGGTCCACGAGTGATTGACGGCGATGATGACGCCGTCGCGGTCGATCGCGGCGACCTGGCCGTACAGCGAACCGAAGATGGCGCTCCGGAGCGCATTGCTCTCGAGCACCGCCTGCAGGGCCGTGTTTAGCGCGGTGATGTCGATGACGGAGCCGACGTAGCCGACGAACGCGCCGTCCTCACCGACCCGCGGGACGCCGTGATCGAGAATCCACCGGTCCTCGCCGTCCCGGCGCCGCAGCCGGTAGTCGATCGTGAAGGTCCTCCGCTCGGCGACCGCCTGGTGGTAGGCCTCGTGGGCGGCCTTGCGGTCGTCGGGGTTCACGCTGTCGATCCAGCCGTCGGCCAGATCTTCGCCGGAGCGCCGGCCGGTCATGTCGAGCCAGCGCCGATTGAAGTACGTGCGCCGGCCATCGGGCTCGGACATCCAGATCATCAGCGGCGCGGTGTCGGCCAGCAGCCGGAAGCGATCCTCGCTCTCGCGCGCCGCGAGCGCGGCGCGGCGCCGCGCGAGCGCGTTGGCGAAGATCTCGGCGAGGAGCCGCAGGCGCTGGGCCAGCTCGTCGGGCCACTCGCGCTCCACGCGGATCGAGCTGAACGAGAGGGCGCCTCCGACGACGCCTTCGATGATCAGCGGCACCGCCACGAACGACCGGGTGCCCAGCGCGACCAGACTGCGCCGGTCGGTCTCGGCCGAGTCGGGCAGGTCGTCCAGTCGCGCTGCGGCCACGACGTGCCCGGCCTGCAGACGCGACGCCACCCACGGAAACGCTTTCTTCTCCACGGGCCCGGCGATGCTCCCGACGCCGTCGCGGGTCCAGGAATACGTCACCTCGATCAGATCCTCGCGCCGGTCGTCGAGCTCGGCGAGGACCGCGCGGTCCAGGTCGAGCTGCTCCACGATGTGCGCGAGCGCCTTCTCGATCCGCCCCGACACCTCGCGGGCGGGTAAGGCGATGAAGGCGGCCGAGACCTGGGAGACGAGCCTCTCGAAGCGCAGGCGCTCGGCGAGGGCCCGCTGAGCCCGCCGGCGCTGGCGCCGGTTCACGAGCAGGCCGACGATGAGGACGGCCTGGAGCGCGACCACGGCGACGCCACCCAACACCGGCCACTTGTGGAGCTCCCACGGCGATGGCTCCCGGAAGCGCACCTCGCTCCCGGTCGGAAGCCGCCTCTCGTCGAATCCCCATCGCCGGAGCTGGCGCCAGTCGAACACGTAGAGATTCGACGCTGCGTCGGCGGGTCCGGGTCGATCTCCGCTGAGCACGCGCGCCGCCAGCTCGGCGGCTCGCACGCCCTGGGCCTGGAAGCTCACGACGTGTCCGCCGACGATACCGCCGCCGATGTACGTTTCGCTTGATCCGTACACCGGCACGCGCGAGCTCGCGGCGACGCGCCGAACGACTTCCGTGCCGAGCACGTTTTGACTGGTGGCGTCGCGCGAGAAGCCTCCGAACAGCACGATCGTGCCCTTCGAGAACGTGGCCACGCGCTTGAGCACCTGGTCGACGGAAAGATCGGTCAGGTAGTCGATTCCGACTCGCCCCCGATAGCGGTCGGTTTCGAGCTGACGCTTGGCCGCGGCCTGCCAGACCTGATCCGTCGCTGAGGTCCCGCTGATCACCACGACGCGGTGCGTGTCGGGCTGGAGACGAAGCGCGGCGTCGAGGGTCCCCGCCCAGTCGACATTCATCCAGATACCGATGACGTCGTCGTCGAGCGCGAACTCGCCGAGCGCGACCCGGTCGACGGCGGCGAATACGACCGGCGCGCCCGTGAAGAGATCGGCGCGATTCTGGACTGCGAACCGCAGCGCACGGCTGGCCATCGCGACGACCAGGTCGAGCTTGACGTCGCGATACTTCTGCTCGAGCAGCGCCCGGAGCTCCGGCCGCGGCTCGTCGCCCTGGAACAGGGTCAGGTCGAGGTACTCGGTGTAGAAGTAGACGGGAGCCGACAGCCGCGAGGTCAGGGTGGATCGAAACGCTTCATCGATGACGATCTGAGCGGGAGTCAGTCTCGGCGCGGCGAAGAGCAGGAGCACGTTGACCGGGCGCTCGGTCTCGTCGATCGCCGGGACCACACCGTCGGCCGCCATTGCCGGTGTGGAGATCGCGAGTGTCAGGAGCAAGGGCCACAGCGCGAGCGTCGCGCGCGCAACGCCGCGGGAGAGCCTCCCGACGAACGGGCCATCGGACGAGCGATTCATCACGCTCTTTTTGCCAACCATCGGGTCAGGGTACTGCGGCTCGTCGATCCGGGACGGAGCCCGTCGCGCTCGACTGGAGCCCTATCGTTCCGGAGCCCGTATGGTACACGACCCGGACGTATCGACCCGGTGCTACTTCGAGCGGCGGACCCACCCCAGGTAACAAGGTTGGATCGCCTCGTCATACTGGACTTTCGTCCCATCGTCCTCATCGATTGACGTCACTTCGGCCCGGCGAGCCGACGTCCAGGCCCTCGCTGATCGCCCGGGCGGTCCCGAACCCCCCGAAGAGGAGGATCAGACCGAAAACGACGATTGCGCCTGCACATTTCCGCGTTGGTCGTGGAGCGCCGGGATGGAAGGTCATAGAGCGGCTCTTGCGTTGGCGCCGTCTCGACCGTACAGTTCGGTCGGACTTTTGGCCGGAGTGCTCCGTCGGCTCGACTCTGGCACCTCCGCTCGAACCGCATGCGAACAACCGCAATCGTCGCCGGCAGCTTGATCCTGCTCGCGGCCGGCGCCATGGTCGCCTGGCGGTACTTCGGGCCCTGGCCTGCAAACCTGACGGGCCCGTCGCGGACCGGGAACGATGAGCCCACCGCGACCTACGTCGGCGCTCGGGCGTGTGCCGGCTGCCACGCGCAAGAGCACGCCGCCTGGGCCAACTCCGATCACGCGCGGGCGATGCAGGTCGCGAGCGAGACCACCGTGCTCGGCGATTTCGCGGACCGCCGCTTCGCCTACGGCGCGATCACGTCCACGTTCTTTCGGCGCGAGGGCCGCTACATGGTCCGGACCGGCGGGCCGGACGGCAAGCTCGCCGATTTCGAGATCAAGTACACGTTCGGCGTGCGGCCGCTCCAGCAATACCTGATCGAGCTGCCGGGCGGTCGCCTCCAGGCGCTGTCGATCGCCTGGGATGCGCGCCCGCGCGAGGCGGGCGGCCAGCGCTGGTTTCATCTCTACCCGAACGAGAAAATCGACTTCCGCGACGAGCTCCACTGGACACGCCGGCAGCAGAACTGGAACTACATGTGCGCGGACTGCCACTCGACGAACGTCCGCAAGAACTACGATTCCACCGCCGGCCGATACGCCACCACGTGGTCCGAGATCAGCGTGGCGTGCGAGGCGTGCCACGGTCCTGGCTCGCGGCACGTCGCCTGGGCCGGAGCGACGCGTCCCGGCCAGAAGTACGACGCGAAGGAGAGCAAAGGGCTGACAGTTCTGTTACGCGAGCGGCGTGGCGTTCAGTGGGCGATCGATCCTGGCTCGAGCAATGCCAAACGGAGTGCGCCACGAACCACCGCGCTCGAGCTGGGCGTGTGCGCTCAGTGTCACGCGCGCAGGAGCCAGATTTCCTCCGACTATGCCGCAGGTCTGCCGTTCCTCGAACACTACCTGCCGGCCTTGCTCACTCCGCCGCTCTACTGGTCCGACGGACAGCAGCGGGACGAAGTCTACAGCTGGGGATCGTTCCTCGAGAGTCGGATGCACGCCGCCGGCGTCACCTGCAGCGACTGCCACGAGCCCCACGGCCAGAAGCTGCGCGCGCCCGGCAACCAGGTCTGCGCCCAGTGCCACGCGCCGGCGAAGTACGACGTCGCGACGCATCACTTTCACCGTGCCGGCGGTCGGGGCGCCGAATGCGCCGGCTGCCACATGCCGGCGACTCGCTACATGCTCGTCGACCCGCGCCACGACCACAGCTTGCGGGTGCCGCGACCCGACCAGTCGCTCGCGCTCGGCGTGCCCAATGCTTGCACGCGCTGTCACGCCGATCGCAAGCCGGAGTGGGCGGCGGCGAAGATGCAGACCTGGTACGGACATGATGCGGCCGGCTATCAGCGATTCGCCGAGGCGTTCCACGCCGCGGAGGCCGGCGCGGGCGCCGCCGCCCGCCAGCTGGCCGCGATCTCACGCGATCCACTCCAGCCGGCCATCGTGCGAGCGTCGGCTCTGGCGCAATTCCCTCGCGAGCTCGCGCGGTCGCCCGCAGGGGTGGACGCGGTGAAGCAGGCTCTGGGCGATCCGGATTCGCTCGTCCGCCGCGCCGCGGTGACCGCGCTCGAGTCGCTGCCGCCCGAACAGCGGAGCGCGCTCGCCGCGGCGCTTCTGAGCGACCCGGCCCGACTCGTCAGGATCGAGGCCGCTCGCGTGCTGGCGGTAGTTCGGCCCGAGACGCTCGATCAAGCCGCTCGCGCCGCCTACGAGCGAGCCGCCGCGGAATTCGTCGCCGTCCAGCGCACGAACGACGATCGGCCCGAATCCCGGACCAACCTCGGTACCTACTTCGCCGCCAGGGGACGGGTGACCGCGGCGGAGACCGAATTCCGCGCGGCGCTCGCGCTCGACCCCACGTTCGTGCCCGCGTACGTCAACCTGGCCGACCTCTATCGCGCCGAGCAGCGTGAGCCCGACGTCCGTCGCGTGCTCGCGGAAGGATTGACCGCCGTGCCCGACGACGCGTCACTGCACTACGCGCTCGGGCTCGCGCTCGTGCGCGCGCAGCGGACGGCCGAGGGGTTCACGCACATCGAGCGGGCGGCCGCCCGCGCGCCGGACAACATGCGCTTCGTCTACACCTACGCGGTCAGCCTGCACTCGGCCGGCAAAGCTCGAGAGGCCATTGCCGTGCTGGAGAAAGCCCTGCGGCGCCGTCCAAACGACCGCGACCTGCTCATCGCGCTGGCCACGTTCAACCGCGATCAGGGCGCGCTCGAGCCGGCCCTGCGCTACGCCGAGCGAATGGCCGCGCAGTATCCGGACGACCCCGAGGCGCAGCGGCTGGTCGCACAGCTGCGCGCGCGATCCCCGCACTGACACCAGCGCCACTAGACCTTCGTCCCAGTGGCCCCGACCGCGACCTGGCGAATAGGTCGTTGGTCCGATTGACGGCCCGCGCGCTGCCGGTCTATCCTCCCGCGCGCGAAAGGGAGGCGCCGACACGAGCTCTGCGACGACTCGACGCCGGCCCCGGAGCGAAGAAGGAAGATGTACGCTGTCTTTTCGGCGTCGGCCGGGCGTTCTGACCGGTGGCGCCCGGACTGGGAGGATGCTCGATGAAGATGCTGATCGCGGTGCTCAGCGTGGCCGCGGTGCTCGCGGTGCAGTCGTGCAAGTCGACGAGCACGCCGAGCGCCGAGGAGGCTCCGGCTCTGAGCGGGCTGGTGGGCGAGGCCACCATGGTGACGATCCGCGGATGGATCGACGCCGTCGACAAGACCAACCGCACCGTGACCTTGAAGGGCCCCCGAGGCGGCACGGTGACGCTCGACGTGAAGGACCCGAATAAGCTCGATGCGGTCGCCGTCGGCGATCCGGTCGTCGCCGCCTTCATCGAGGCGCTGGCGCTCCAGGTCAAGAAGGTGCCCGGCGCGACACCCGGCGTGACCGTGACGGAGGTCAGGACGACCTCTCAGCCCGGGGAGACGCCATCGGGCGCGGTCGGCCGCGAGGTCGTCGTCACCGCGACGATCACCGCGGTCGACCGAAGGGCGCAGACCGTGACCATCAAAGGCCCTCGTGGGAACACGGAGACCATCAAGGTGAGAGACGCGACGAACATCAAGGGAGTCGAGGCGGGCGACGTGGCAGAGCTGACCTACACCCAGGCGCTAGCGGTCACGCTCGACCGGGCCGGCCAATGAGCGCGTCGGGTCGGATCCTGGCGGCCGCGGTGCTCGCGCTCTTGCTCCCGGGTTGGGCGCTCGCGCAGGACCTTCAGGGGACCTTGAAGAAGATCAAGGACAGCGGAACCATCGCGATCGGATACCGCGAGCAGTCGGTGCCCTTCTCGTTCCGCGGCAACGATGGCAAGCCCGCCGGCTATTCGATCGACCTCTGCCAGCGGATCGTGACGGGCGTTCAGCAGCAGCTCAAGCTGCCGAAGCTCGACGTGAAGTGGGTGGCGGTGACGCCCGAGACGCGGATCGCCTCGGTGGTCACCGGCACGATCGACCTCGAGTGTGGCTCGACGACGAACTCGCTCTCGCGTCAGGAGCAGGTCGACTTCAGCCACATGACCTTCGTCGACGGCGGCAGCCTGCTCGTCAGGGCGACGGACAAGATGGCCGCGTTCCAGGACCTCAGTGGCAAGAAGATCGCCGTCATTCCGGGGACGACGACCGACACGGCGGTGCGCGCCGCGCTCCAGAAGGCCTTCGTGACGGCGCAGATCGTTCCGGTGAAGGATCATCGGGAAGGGCTCACCGCGCTCGAAGGTGGCAATGTCGACGCCTACGCCTCGGACCGCGTCATCCTCATCGGGCTCGCGGTGACGGCCAAGGATCCGGCGCAATTCGCCATCTCGGAGCAGTACCTGTCCTATGAGCCCTACGGCCTCATGCTGCGGCGTGGCGACGCGCCCTTCAGGCTGGCCGTGAATCGAGTGCTCTCCAGCCTCTACCGTTCGCGCGAGATCATGCAGATCTACGCCCGCTGGTTCGGCAAGCTCGGCGAGCCCGGCAATCTCCTGATCGCGATGTACGCGCTGCACGCGCTGCCCGAATAGGTTCGCGCACGCTCCGCGCAGAGCCTGCCTCGCGGATCGGCGGTGGGGCCGCGCTGATATGCTAAGCGCGCCATGAGCGAGAGCTCCCCGAGGCGTGCTCGGCTCTGGCGCTATCTCGGCTACACCGCGGGCGCCCTGCTGGTCTTCGTGCTCTTCCTCGTCGTCGGGTCGTGGCTCGCCGTCCGCGTCTGGGGGCCGGAGTTTTCGCGCGAGCGCCTCGAGACCGCGCTCACCTCCGCGCTCGACCGCCCGACGCGCGTCGAGCACGTTTCCGTCCAGCCCTGGCTCGGACGCGTGGTCATCGGGAACGTCACCGCTGGCGCGCGGCCGGGCGAGCCGGGTCCACACTACCTCAAGCTGGCACGGCTCGAGGTCAATCTGGGCGTGAGCAGCCTGTGGCGGCGCCGGCTGGTCTTGCGCTCGATCCGGCTCGACGACCTCGACCTCGCGATCCGGGCCGGGGGAGGGCCCGCGCTGCGCGAGATCCCGATGCTCCCGGAGGTCGTCCGGGCCGGGCCCGTGGAAGTCGAGCTCGGGACGGTGGAGCTCCGCCGGGCACGGCTCGTCTACGACGACCCGGCCAACGGCATGCGGATCCGGATGCATGGCATGACAGCGAGCCTGCGGCCGGGTCGCGATGCGATGAGCGCGACCGTCACCTTGCCGGAGCTCGGGCTCGACGCCGAAAAGCTCCACGAGCGCGTCGAGCGGCTCGAAGCCGAGGTGCGCATCGGGCCCACGCGGCTCGACGTCCGCCGTCTGGCGGGTACGTGGGAGAAGAGCCGTGTCACCGTCGCCGGCCGCGTCGACGGGCCGTTCGATCAGACCCGCGTCGATTTGACGGCACGCGGCGACGTCGAGGTGGCTGGCGTCGGCCGGCGGGCGGGTGCGACCGTCCTGCTGGCCGGTGTGCTGCGCGTCGACGCGCGGCTCGAAGGGCCGGCCACGGCGCCGCGAGTGACGGGCGACGTCGCGTTCGACGAGCTCACGGCCGGTCCCGTGAAGGCGCGCGCCGGCAGGGCCCACGTCGCTCTCGTCGACCGCGTGCTCTCCGTCACGAAGCTCGACGCGCGGGCGTTCGAGGGCGCCGTGAACGGCTCGCTCGTCCTCGATCTCCAGCACATGGACCGTGCGCACGCGGTGCTCGGCGCGCGCGGCGTCTCGGTCGCCGCGCTCGAGTCGCTCGCGGGAGCGAAGAGCGGCGTCAGCGGTCGTCTCGACGCTGACGTCGACACGCGCGGCGATTTGCGCGACCCCGGGCGCATGCAAGGTCGCGTCCGTGTCCTGGCGCGCGAGCTCCGACTGCCCGGGCAGCTCGCGTCGCTCGGATCCGGCACCGTCGACGCCGAGGCGCAGGGCCAGCAGGGCACGTTCGCGCTCTCTTACGGCGTCGCGAGCTGGCCGGGCCTCAGGGTGGAGGCGCAGGGCCAGGCGACCGCCGAGGGGCCGAAGACTCTTCGGCTGACCGCGACCGGCGAGCTCGCCAAGCTGGGCTCACTGATCGGGCGGAGCTCGGCGTCGGGCGACGGCGTGCTGGTCGCGGATCTCACGGGGCGCTGGCGCGATCCCGTGCTCACCGGCAAGCTCGAGCTGCGCTCGCCCGCCGTCGCCGACCTGCGCGCAGACCAGATCGTGCTGCCCTTCGAGCTCACGCAGCGCTCGCTGCGCCTCACGGCGGCCAGCGCGCGCCTCGGTCGCGCGCGAATCGTCGCCTCGGGCAGCCTCGCGTGGCCGCAGGACGCTTCGCCCGCGATCCCATCGACCGATGCCGTCCGGATGGATCTGCAGGCGCAGACGGAGGAGGCGCGCCTGGAGGATGCGTGGCCCTGGCTTCCGCCGGTGGCTCGTGGCAGCGGACCGGTGCGGGCGAACGTTTTGGTGAAGGGCACGCTCGGCGCATGGCGGATGACGGGGCAGGTCGAATCGAGCAGCCTGACCTGGCCGACGATCCCGGCGGCGCGCGATCTGAACGCGACGTTCGAGGCGACACCCGATCGCCTCGAGGTCGCCGCGTTCAAGGCCGTGGTGCTGGATGCGCCGCTGACCGTGCGCGGCCGGTGGCGGTGGGTTGGCGCCGGCGAGGTCGAGGCGAGCACCGGCCTGGTCGATCTCGCGCGGCTGCCGGGAATGTCGGCTCGGCTGCGCGTCGAAGGCCGCGCGCGTGCAAACGTCACCGCGAGCCTGCGCGATGGCCGTGTCAACGGCTCGGTCAAGGCGATCGGTGAGCGCCTGGCGGTCGCCGGCTGGGTGCTTGGACCGGGCACCGTCGACGTCTCCCTGGACCACAACGTGCTCCAGGGCGACGTCGCCCTGCCCGAGGCCCGGATCGTGGCCAGCGCCCAGGGCCGGCTGGACGGCGTGATCGCGACGCGTTTCACGGCGACCGACTTCGAGCTCGGGCCGATTCTCCGCCAGCTCCGCCCGGATCTCTTCGGCGATGCCGCCGGGCGGCTCTCGGCCGTGGCCACGCTCGACGTGCCGGTGCGAGACCCGCGCGCGGCGCGTGGGCTCGTGCGTCTCGAGCCCGTCCGCTTCGAGATGGCGGGGGAGAGCTTGGACGCGCAAGGGCCCATCATCGTCCGCCGCGAGCCCGGCCGGCTCACCATCGACCGCCTCGACGTCGCCGGCCGCCTTGGGACCGCCACGGCCACGGGCTGGCTCGACGATTCCGGCGCGCTCGAGGGAGGGCTCCGCGGTCACGTGCCGCTCGCGCTGCTGGCCGTCCTGCGCAAGGAGGTTCGCGACGCATCCGGAAAGCTCGAGCTCGACGTGCGCATCGCCGGGACGATGGCGAAGCCGACTGTTCTTGGCCGCGGCACGATCAGCGGGGGGCTGATCGCCGTTCGTGATCTGCCGTTCGTGGTCCGTGACATGGAAGGTCGGCTGGTGCTCTCGCCGGCGCGGCTCCGCATCGAGGAGCTGAAGGCCGCGATCGGCACGGGCAGCGTGCGCGCGACCGGTGAAGTCGCGCTCGACGGCGGAGCCGTCGGCGCCTATCAGGTCGCGCTCAGCGCGCAGCGGGTCGGCCTCACCCCGGTCGAGGGCCTCGAGACCGTCTGGAACTCCGAGCTCGCGCTGGTGGGCCGCGGCGCGCGCGGGCTCGTGCGAGGCGAAGCGCACCTGGTGCGCGGCACCTACACGCGCGATCTCTCGATCCTGCCGCTCCTGCTCAAGACCGGCGGGCGGGCGGAGCCGGCCGAATGGGGCCGCGAGCTCGCGCTGCAGGTCCAGGTCCACCTGGACGACAACCTGGTCGTTCGCTCGCCGCAGGCGCAGGTCCGAGGCGGCGGCACGCTCGCGCTGCGCGGCACAGTGGCGCAGCCGACGATCCTGGGCACGGTCGAGACGCAGGAAGGACGCGTCACGTTCCGCCGCAACCGATTCGTCCTCGAAAACGCCGTCGTGCGGTTCGACGACCCGGGGCGGATCAACCCGTACCTCGATCTGCGAGCCACCACCCGGATCCGGACATACGACGTGACCATGTGGCTCTCGGGCCGCGCCGACGACCTGACGATCCGGCTCGCGTCCGAGCCGCCAATGTCGCAGGAAGATCTGCTCGCTCTGGTCACGGTCGGCGCGACGAAGTCCGAGCTCGGCAGCTCGGGAGGCGGCACGGTCTTCGCCACCGAGGCGGCCCAGCTCATCTCCAAGGAGCTGCTCGGCGGCGAGCTCAACGCGCCGACCGTCGACATCCTCGAGTTCGGGAAGAACGAAGCAGGCCAGAGCGAGTTCCGCGTCGGTAAGCGCCTCAACGACCGCACGCTGGTGACGTATTCGGGAAGCTTCGCCGAGGGCGGCAAGCAGAAGCTCCGTGTCGAGTATCAGCTGTTCGGGCCCGTGCTCGTCGCGGGCGAGCAGGCGTTCAGCGGCGGCGTCGGAGGCGATGTGATCTTGCGCTTCAGATTTCGATGACCCGCCGCCTCGTGGGGGCCCTCACGGTGGCCGTCACAGTATTGTTGTCCTCGATCGCCGGGGCCAGTCAGGCGCCGCCGGCTCCCACGGTGACGGCCGTCGAGGTCGTCTCGCGCCATCGACTCACCGGGCCTGCGCCCGAACAGTTCCTCACGAGCCTGGCCGGCCAGCCGTTCTCTCGCGCGCGGGTGCGCGAGAGCCTCGATCGGCTGTGGGCCCTCGGCATCTTCGACAGCGTCGAGGTCGAGTCGGTCGACGAGCCCGGAGGGGTCCGGCTCCGCTTTCGCGTCTCGCGGCGTCCGTTCCTCGAGAGCCTGGACTGGACCGGCAAGCTCGGTCTCGACGCCGCCGACCTCGCCGCCACCGCGGCACTCGCGCTCGGAGGGCCGGCCGATCCCGAGCGCCTCGAGCGCGCGCGAGACGACGTCCTCACCCGGCTGCGTCGCGAGGGCTATCTCGCGGCCACCGCGCGGCTCGACGTGCGCGAGAATCCCGCCACCAATGGGCGAGCGGTGACGATCGCCGTCGAGGCCGGGAAGGAAGCGCGGGTCGGCCGTGTCGAGATCACAGGGCTCACGCGCGCCGAGGAGCAGCCCCTTCGCAAGGCGCTCGACCTCGATGAGGGTGACAAGTTCAAGGACCGCCGCTTTCGCGACGGCGTGCGCGCGCTCGAGGGCGCCCTGCACGCCCAGGGCTTCTTCGAGTCGCGCGTGACGACGCTCGAGCCTGCCTTCGACCCCGCGACGAACACGGTCGACCTCAGTCTGCAGATCGCCGAGGGCCCGCTGACCCGTGTGCAGTTCGTGGGGCGGGAGGCGCTCGCCGAGGCCGTACTTCGCGAGCGGCTGGTCTTTGCCGACGACCGGATCGTCGACGAGGTCGAGGTGCGGGCGAGCGCCGATCAGATCGAGCGGAGCTATCACGAGGCGGGTTACCACTTCGTGAAGGTGGCCGGAACGCTCGGCGGCGACGCCAGCGAGCGCGTCGTGAAGTTCGAGATCGCCGAGGGCCCGCGCGTCGTCGTCGAGCGCATCACCTTCGAAGGGCTCGCGACGCTCTCCGCCAAGCAGCTGGCCGAGCAGATGCAAACGCGGCCCGCCGGGCTGATCCCGATCGGCATCTTCCGCGGTCTCTTCGTCGAGGAGCGCCTCGAGCAGGACGTGCGTCTGCTTCGCCAGTATTACCGCACGCAGGGGTTCCCGTCGGCGGAGGTCGGCCCCCCGGGCGTGACCTTCAGCGACGACCGCACCCACGCGCGGATCGTCATCCCGGTCGTCGAGGGCGCGCGGCGAATGGTCTCCGCGGTCACCGTCACCGGCAACCGCATCCTCGACGCCGAGACGATTCACAAGACGATCGGATTCCGTGCGGGCGATCCCTGGGACGCGACCCGTGCCGAGGAGTCGCGGCACAAGGTGGAGCAGCTCTATCAACGGCGCGGATACCGAGGTACGACGGTGGGCCTGAGCACGGCCGACAAGGACGGGGCGGTCTCGGCGAGCTATGCCGTGCAGGAAGGCGAGCTCACGCGGATCGGCCAGATCATGGTCTCGGGCCTGACGGCCACCAAGCCGTACGTCGTGGAGCGCGAGCTTCAATTCGCGCCGGGCGATCCGCTCACGGCCGTCTCGCTCTCCGAAGCCCGCCGCCGCCTCGATGCCACGCGCCTCTTCGACCGCGTGGACGTCGAGCCGCTCGGTGACCCGACCGCGCCCATCCGGGACGTCCAGGTGATCGTGCGCGAGGCGAAGCCCTGGCGCTTCGAGCTCGGCGCCGGCTACGCCACCGAGGAAGGCTTTCGCGGCTTCGTCACGCTCGGCTATGACAATCTGTTCGGCACCGGCCGAAGCGCCTCGATTCGACAGCGCATCAGCGAGAGGGGAGATCGCTCCGAGCTCGACTATCGCGAGCCCTGGGTCTTCGGCTCGAACTGGCAAGGCGAGGCCATCGTGTTCCGGGAGCGGAAGCAGGAGCTCGGCTACCTCAGCGACAGGCTCGGCTCGACGCTCACCATCGAGCGCGATCTTTTAACCAGTCTCTTCCGACCCCTGGAGCCGACCGATCATCCCAAGAGCCTGCGCGGCGGGTTCCGGTACCGGATCGAGGAGTTCCGGCGCGACGACATCGATCCCGACCTCATCGCAGATGGCAGCATCCGGGAGCGAGACGATCTCGTCACGAGTGTGCAATCGTTTCTTTCGCTCGAGCTCCGCGACCTGCCGGCCGATCCCCGGCAGGGGAGCTATCACTTCACCGCGGTCGAGATCGGCAGCGCGGCGCTCGGCGGCAACGTCAACTTCGTCAAGTTCCGGCTCGAGGATTCCTGGGTTTTTCCCTGGCCGCCCCGGACCGTGCTGGCGGTCTCGACCCGCCTCGGCGTCGCCGGGCCCTATGGGGACACCGCGGACCTCGTGATCGAGGACCGCTTCAAGGCCGGCGGCAGCACGACCGTGCGCGGGTACAAAGAGGATCACGTCGGCCCGCTGGACGTGGACGGCAACCCGCAAGGAGGCGATCTGCGGATCCTGATGAACCTCGAGTGGCGCTTCCCGCTCTATCGCTGGCTCGGCGGTGTGGTCTTCTTCGACGTGGGTATGGTCACCCCGAGCGTGCCCGACTTCGCGTGGTCCGCCTTCTACCCGGGCGTCGGCAGCGGGCTGCGGATCACCACGCCGATCGGGCCCATCCGGCTCGACGTCGGCTATGGGCTCCGCCAGGTCCGCAACGACGACCGGTTTCAGGTCTACCTCACGGTTGGCCAAGCCTTCTGATGCGCGTCGGCGGCCGGCGCCGAGTGAGCTCCGCCGACCGGGTCTCGCGGCGGTCGCGGTGCTCGCCGTGCTGCTGTACGTCTCGCTCGCGCCGGCCGAGCTGGTCGACACGTTGCTCGCTCAAGTCGGCGCGCGAACCATCTCGGCGAGCGATGTCGCGCTGGCGCGGGCGCTCGGCGTGTTCGGCTTCGCACCGTCGGCCTCGCCGATCGAGCGATCCGACGTCGATCGATATGTCGATGTCCTCCTGATGCTCGACGAGGCCGGGCGGATCGGCATCGAGGTCGAGCCGGCCGCGGTCGAGGCGGCGTGGGTCGCCGTCGGCATCCGGGCCGGCGGCGAGGCGGCGCTCGAGCGCTGGCTCGACAAGAACGCGATCGATCGCAACTGGGCCCGCCGCCTGGTCGGGGAAGACATCGTGAAGTCGAAGTTCCTCGATGCGCGATTCGCCGCCTTCGTGTTCCCCGACGACGAGGCGGTCACTCGCGAGCTCGGCCCGGGCCAGCACGACGAGCCCGCGCGCGAACAGGCGCGCGAGCGCCTGGTACGGCAGGCCGCGTCCGAGACACAGGCGACTTGGCTCGCCGACGCTCGTCGGCGCGCTTCCATCAGGATCTTGCTCCCGGCTGGGTCGTCGGTCGCGCCACCTTTCACTTTGCCGTGAGCGACCTATCGGGCGGGCTGGGGCCTGGGTCAGGGAGGGGTGCCTGCGACCACGCGGCACGCGTGCTTGGGACGTGTCGGGGTTTAGCGGGGGTGGGGTGGGGTGGTTTCGGCGGTGATGGTGGGTTCGGGTTTGGATCCTTGGCGGATGGCGATGTCGAGGGCGCGGAGCATTGCGAGAATGTAGGTGTCTTCTCGCCAGCGGGCGAAGAGGTGGTCGGCGCCGAGGGCGACGACGTTGACGCCGCCAGGCCACACCGTATCGGCGAGGAGCACCACGCCGTCGTTGGCACCGTGGGAGCTGAGTACCTGATACCCTGGGTAGACTTGGTAGCCCACGCTGCCCGAGACGGGCACCGCGACGACGTTGAGGACCGTGACCGTCTCCGGCAACCGCAACGTTTCGAAACGCCGCCGGCTTCGTTCGGTCTCGAGAGATTCCAGCGCGTCCCAGCTCCAGCCGCTCAGAAAGAAAATTCCGCGAGCCAGCCACCTCACTGGCAGGCGCAGGGCCGAGTCGGCCAACGGTGTCCCGCGGAGCGCGCCGGCGATGTTGATCCAGGCGGTGACGCAAGCGGCTTCCTCCGCCGTCAAGCTGGATAGCGCCATGGCCGCCTCGGCGCCCGACTTGCTTGCGCTGACCAGGACGATAGAGCCGCCCTCGCAGCCCGCGTCGCGGATCGCCCGTACGATCACGGCCGCGTTGTCCTCGACCGAATCGCTTTCTCCGGACTCGACCAGGAGATTGCGCACGCCGAGCGTCCGGAGGATCCGGCGCTGGTTCGCGAAGTCGGAGCCATTCTCGGGATGGCTCTTGTAGAGCCACGACGGCGCGAAGAGGAGCGTGTAGGGGAAGGCGCGTGGACGTCGCAGCGCATCCGCCGAGCGATCCGGTCCCTCCCGTAGGAAGCGGTCGAATGCCGCCTGCACCGAGCGGCTCCGCGGCTCGGCGGCGAGCGCGCGCGCGAAGACGAGCGCGGAGAAGTCCATCGACGTCCTTTTCGCGAGCTTCTTCAGGAACGCCTGGTCCGGGAGCCGGACGTCGACACCGGCGCCTCCGAGCTGAGGCTCGCTGGAGGCGAGATCGGTCAGGCGAGCGCTTCCCGCGGCGGCCGGGAACCGGGCATCAGCCGAGCGTCGGGCCAGTATATCGGCGAGCAGGCGTCGCGCCATGTCGGAGTCCACCAGGGCCGCCAGCTCCGAGTCCGGTGAGTCGCTGTTCACCAGATCGATCGGGCGCGCGCAACCGAGCGTCAAGGTCAGCGCGAGCGCGGCGTTCGCCGCCAGCCACGAGTGACGGAACACGAAGCATCCTCCGATGCTGGAATCGATCGGCGTCACGGCTATTATAGGCAGGCTTCCGCGAAGCTCGGGCGAGTCTCGGCGAAGAGCGGCGCTCAACCCGCTGCGGGTCGGGCGATTTCGTGCAGGTACCACTCCGTATAGCGGATCACATTATATTCACGCTTCGTCGAGTAGGGACCCGGCGTGAAGGCCGATGAGCTCACGCCGGCCTGATTCTTCTCGCAGAGGGCCCAGTCCTGCTCGCTGGTGAGCTCCCAGAACGGGAGCAGCGCGTCCAGCGCGTAGTCCTTTCCCTCGACGGCGTTCTCGGCGACGAGCCACTGGACCTGCACGAGCGTCTTCTGCGGCCCGGCCGGCGAGAGCCGCGTCGACACGGAGTGATCGCCGCTCGAGTGGTTCCAGAAGTTCGGCATGGTCCGGATCCGGAGCGTGCCAACGTCGCGCGTCCGATAGGCCCCCATCAGCGGCGCGACCGGCCGCCCGTCGATCGACTCGCTGACCCAGCCGGGCACCAGCGGCGTGCGGTTGATCGACCACCAGCAGTCGGGAGACGGAAAGCGCACCAGGCCCGCTTCCTCGTAGTCGATGCGCAGGCCGTCGGCCGCGAGGCGATTCGAGGTCGCCCGGGCCTGGGTCTCGATCTCGAGCCTGAGCGCCGCGTCGTCGATCGGCGCGTTGTCGTAGTTGGCCTTGATGTACTGCGGGTGGTTCACGTTGCAGTGCCAGCACTCGCGGTTGTTTTCCCACACGAGCTTCCAGTTCGCGCGCACCTCGTAGCTCCGCGTCGCCGCGACCTTGGCGCGCGCGAGCCCCTGCGGGCGTAGCAGCGCGCCCAGCGCCTCCCCGGCGCCCTCGAACGCGGGCGGCGCGCCGGCCAGGCAGATGAAGATCAGCCCGCCGACCTCGCGCAGGTGTACCCGGTGCAGCCCGTAGTCGCGCCGGTCGAGATCACCGTCTTTGTCCATCCCGCCGCATGCCATCAGCTCGCCGTTTCGCGCGTAGGACCACTGGTGATACGGGCAGACGATCCGCGCGACGTGACCGGACTCGGCCTGACAGACCTTCATCCCGCGATGGCGGCAGGTGTTGTGGAGCGCGTGAATTCGCTCGTCGTCGCCGCGGATGACGATGATCGAGTCCGTGTCGACGTCGAGCACAAAGTAGTCGCCGGGCTGCTTGACCTGACACGTGTGGCCGGCGAAAAGCCAGCCGCGGCGCCAGATACGCTCGAGGTCGAGCTGATAGATGCCCGGATCGGTCTGGAACTCACGCTGGAGCGCGTGGCCGGGCTTGTGCTCGGCGATCAGACGGTCGAGGAGCGTGGAGGCGTCGGCGAGCTGAGCGGCGGTCAGGAACGTGCCCGACATCGCCTCATATTATAGGCGCCATATGGGCGCCGTCGGCTATGGGCGGGTCACTACCAGGGTATGCGTATCTCGACGAAGACCCCGCCCCGTCGCGGAACACCGACTCGAATGTCGGATTTGATCCCCATCAGGCTCTCCGCCAGATAGTTCAGCGCGCCGATCGGGTCGGTCGCGATCAGGATGACGTGGTCGTACCACTTGAGCTCGGGCTTGTGCCTGACCCAGTTGCGGATGGGCTCGAAGACGAATCCGCCGAGCAGCGCGCCCCCGACCGGGGTGACGATCAAGTCCTGGTAAGAAGGCCGCTCGAAGAGCGCCTCCGTCCCGAACTCGTAGAGCGCCGAGGCGACTGCCGAATACAGGAACGAGTCGATTCGGTCGAAGCCCCGCTCGCGCGCGCGTATGTAGTAGACGGCCCCGAAGTACGAGTGGCCGAGGTAGTTCACGGCCCAGTTGTCGTGGTCCCACCCTGGATTCTGAACGTTGTTCCACCATCTCTCGAAGCTGAGGTTGTTCTTTGCGGTGTCGGACCAGTTCGACACGCTCTCCGGGAGCAAGTAGAGAATACCGACGCCGACGATCTGGTAGCTGACGACCAATGCGGTGTCCCGGGCGAGGCCCACCCAGTCTCGAGGCTCCTCCGAGCTGTCGGGAAGCAGATGAAACTTCTCTGGCGCGTTCTCGGCGGCGGCTTGCACCCACCACGCGCGCGAGTCGGGAGTGCTCGAGTCGACGGGTTCGTCGCCCAGCGCCGGTGTGGTCGCCAGGCAGAGGGAGGTGACAACGAGGAATACCGCGGCTGCGCGAAGCAAGCGCAAAAACCATACCCGGATGACCCGGCCAAGTCCATCGGTAGTTGGTCCCAAGCCGCCGGGCATCGTTCGGGTTCGATTCGAGGTCGCGCCCTACTGGCGGAGCCTGACGCCGGCGGGGTCGTAGAGCACGTCGGGCGCGACCCCCGCGGCGAAGCGCGCGCCGAAGGCCTCCACCTCGACCGGCGTGCCGATCGCCGAGAGCGCCGGCGGCAGATAGACGAAGCCGATGTGCTTCCCGACCGTGTAGCCCCAGCCCGCGCTCCGCAGACGGCCCACGACGCGGCCGCCGGCGTACACGGCCTCGCCGGCGTAGAGGTCGGACTCGTCGGACATCGGCGCCGCCAGCACGATCGTGCACAGCTTGCGCTGAACTCCCTCGGCGTTGATCCGGAGCAGCGCCTCGCGCCCGACGAACTCGCTCTTCTGCAGGCGCACGCAGAACCCGAGCCCCGCTTCGTACGGGTTCTCGGCCGGCGTGAGATCGGTGCTCCAGTACCGGTAGCCCTTCTCGAGCCTCAACGAGTCGACGGCCTTGTAGCCGACGGGCTCGATCCCGAGCGGCCGGCCGGCGGCCAGCAGCGCGTCCCACACGCTGACCGCATGCTGGTTGTCGACGTACAGCTCCCAGCCGAGCTCGCCGACGTACGTCACCCGCTGAGCGCCGACCGCGACGCCGGCGATCTCGACCTGTCGCGCCGACATATAAGGAAACGCGGCGTTCGACACGTCGCTCGGGGTTACGGCCTGGAGCACGCGCCGCGCGTCGGGACCCCAGATGCCGATGCAGGCGAACTGGTCGGTCACGTCGCGCACGTCCACGCTCCCGTCGGATGGCAGGTGCATCAGGATCCAGCCGAGATCGCTCGCGACGAAGTTGCTGCCGGTCGTCACGCGGAAGCGATCGGGGCCCCAGCGCGTGACGGTCAGGTCGCTCTCGATCCCGCCGCGCGGGTTGAGGAGCTGCGTGTAGATCACGCTCCCGACCGGACGGTCCATCTCGTTGTCGGCCAGACGCTGCAGGAGCGCCAACGCACCGGGCCCGCTCACGTCGAGCTTGCCGAACGAGGTGAAGTCGAAGAGCCCGACCCGCTCGCGGACCGCTCGATGCTCGACGCCGACGCGCTCGAAGAAGGCCGCCCGTGACCAGCCCCACCCGCGCTGGTCCGCGCCGGCGCGGCGTCCGGGTCGACCGGGCATGAAATAGTTGGCGCGCTCCCAGCCGTTCTTCTCGCCGAACACCGCGCCCGCCTCGCCGAGCCGAGCGTCGAGCGGGCTCAGCCGGCGCGCGCGGGCCCACTCGTTCTCGTCGTGGGGATAGCGGAGCATGTAGTAGTACTTGTACGACTCGCGCGCGCGCTCCGCGGCGTACGCGCGGTCCTCGTACACCGGCCCGAAGCGCCGCACGTTCAGCTCCGTCACGTCGTGCGGCGGTTCGCCGTCCACGAGCCAGTCGGCGACGATGTGGCCGATCGCGCCGCCGGCGCCGAAGCCCGTGTGCGAGAGGCCTGCCGCGACCCAGAACCCGGGCACGCTCGGTACCGGACCGAGCAGGGGACGGCTGTCGGGGGTGATGCCCTCGGGGCCGTTCACCAGATGCGCCAGCTCGGCCTTCGCCAGGACGGGCACTCTTCGGATGGCGCCCTCGAGGATCTCGTTGAACAGCTCCCAGTCCGATGGCAGGAGCTGTTGCGTGAAGTCCCACGGCACGCCGCCGACCGACCACGCGACCGGGCTTCGCTCGAAGCCACCGATGAGAAATCCGCCGACCTCTTGACGCATGTAGACGAGGTTCTCCGGATCGCGCAGGCACGGAGTCGCGCGCGCGAGCTCGCTGCCCGGAATCGGCTTCGTCGCCAGGTGCTGGTGGACGAGCGGCGTGATCGGCAGGCTCACGCCGACCATCGCCGCGATCTGCCCGGCCCACATGCCGCCGGCGTTGACGATGGTCTCCGTCCGGATGACGCCGTGGTCGGTTTCGACGGCCGCGACCGCGCCCCGCGCCGTCCGCGCGATCCCGGTGACGCGCACGCCCGTGCGGATCTCGACGCCCAGCCGGCGCGCGTGCGCGGCCAGCTCCATCGTCGCCCCGCTCGGATCGAGCCACCCATCGCCCGGCAGGTACATCGCGCCGTGGAGGTGCTCGCCGGACATGAGGGGAAAGATGCGGAGCGACTCCGCCGGAGAGATCGTGTCGACGTCCAGGCCGATCGCGCGCGCCATGCCGACCTGGCGCTGGAGGAACCGGAGCTGATCGTGGCTCGACGCCACGCGGAGGCTCCCGACCTCGTGCCAGTGCTCCGCCGCGCCCGGCTCCGCCTGCAGGCTTCGATAGAGCCGAATGCTGTACTGCCGCATCCGCATGAGCGTCGGCGAGGTGTGGAAATGCGTCACCATCCCCGCGGCGTGCCAGGTGGACCCGCTCGTCAGCTCGCCTTTGTCCACGAGCACCACGTCGGTCCAACCCTTCTGTGCCAGGTGATACGCGACGCTGCACCCCGCGATGCCGCCGCCGACGATGACGACCCGCGCCTGCTCCTTCATAAGCCGCACCGCGGTCTCATCTGCTCCGCACGAAGAAAGCCCAGCCGTCGTGGGGCAACGCACGCGTACCGCGTGGTCCGGCGACCTCTCCGCACCCGCCCGCCCACCGACCCCCGGCGCCCAGCGTCGAAGCCGAGGGTGAGGCGGCTACCGACGGCGCCACGCCTGGGTCCGGCGCTCGAGCCATCGAGCAAGGAGCAGGTGGAGCATGCGCGCCCCCACGTTGGTGTAGAAGATCATCATCGCCATCGCGGCCGCCGAGGCGATCTCGCCGGTGTCGTCCATGTTGAGAACGGAGATCGACGCGAGCTCGGTCTTCGGCCCGTAGATGAAGACGACGCCAGAGACGGTCGTCATCGCGTTGACGAACATGTAGATGACGATGTCGAGCGTCGACGGCAGGCACACCGGGACCGTCACGCGCCAGAAGGTCCGATAGAACGGTTGCTTGAGCGACGCGGACACCGTCTCGAACTCGGGATCCATCTGACGCAGCGCCGTGAGCGCCGTCAGGTGCCCCACGGTGTAGAAGTGCACGATCGTGTTGACGACCAAGATCGTCATCGTGCGGTAGAGCACGTTGAGCGGATTCGCCGGCGCGTTGAAGAAGAAGATGTAGGCGAGCCCGAGGACCAGGCCGGGCACCGCCATCGGCAGCATCGCCAGGAAGTGGAAGATCCCTCGGCCCAGGGCGAAGCCGCGGGCCTTCTCGACGAGATAGGCCCCGGCGAACACGACGACGGTCCCGACGACGCCGGTCAGGAGCGCCAGCCGGATCGAGTTGTAGTACGAGGCCCAGCCTCCGCCGCCCTTCTGATCGAAGTCGTAGTGGGCCCAGGTCAGAGTGAGATTGTAGGAAAAGAACTTCACGACGTCCGCGAACCGCGAGATCGCAACGATGCACAGGATGGCGAGCCCCATCACGACGCACTAGGCCAGCATCAGGAGGCCAAACAGCCGCTGTGGCTTCGGCGCGTACGGCACCGCACGCGCGGACAGG
>Ga0066710_100000568_pt1 | contig 23106 bp, 22 predicted proteins | sample GraSoiAngelo_159_FD_79666 | JGI IMG/M metagenome (GOLD analysis project Ga0066710, IMG submission 79666) | Grasslands soil microbial communities from the Angelo Coastal Reserve, California, USA - 14_1009_16_40cm | ecosystem: Environmental > Terrestrial > Soil > Grasslands | place: USA...
CCCCAGTCGAGCGCGTTCGAGCCCTTCAGGAAGAACGCCTCTTTGCGCGGCGGGACGTCGAGGTAGTAGTTCTTCGTGTCCTTCGCGTCGGTGTCTGGCACGGCCGTCTCCTCTTCGTTCCGTTCGTGAAGTCCTCGGAATCTCGAGGGCGAGTCTAGCACGCTGCTAGACTCTGACTTCCAGGGAGGACGCTGACGTGACGGAGCTCACAGGCGGAGAACTTGTGGCCCGCGCGCTGAAGAATGCGGGAGTCGGCCACGTGTTCACGCTCTGCGGAGGGCACGTGCTGCCGATCTACGACGGATGCCTCAGCGAGGGAATCCGTCTGGTCGACGTGCGGCACGAGCAGGCGGCCGCGCATGCGGCGGATGCGTACGCGCGGCTCACGCGCGGGATCGGCGTCGTCATCGTCGCGCCCGGCCCGGGCGTGACCGATGCGGTGACCGGCATCGCGAACGCGCATGCCGCGCGCAGTCCGGTGCTCCTGATCGGCGGCGCCGCGCCGCTCGGGCTGCGCGGTCTCGGCGCGCTCCAGGAAATGGAGCAGGTCGCGCTGCTCCGGCCGATCACGAAAGGCGCGTGGTCGGTGGCGGAGACGCGCCAGATTCCCGAAGTGCTGACGACCGCGATTCGCACCGCGCTGTCCGGCCGGCCGGGGCCGGTCTTCGTGGAGATCCCGGTCGATCTCCTGCTGAACCGCATCGAGCTCCGGCTCGCGCCGATTCCCGAGCGCTACGTCCATCGCTCCGCGATGCCGGGCGATCCGGATCTCGTCGTCAAGCTCGGCCATCTCCTGTCTCGCGCCGAGCGCCCCGTGGTCATCGCCGGAAGCGGCGTGTGGTGGGACGACGCGGTGAAGCCGCTCGGTTCGTTCGCCGACGCGACCGGTGTGCCGACCTTCATGAACGGCGCCGGCCGCGGGAGTCTCCCGCACGATCATCCGCTCGCGTTCGCGCAGGCGCGCGGCTTCGCGCTCGCGAACGCCGATTTCGTCCTTGTCCTGGGAGCGCCGCTCGATTTCCGACTCGGTTACGGCCGGACGCCGACATTCGCGGAGGACGCGCTCGTCGCAATGGTCGATTGCGACCCGGTCGAGCTCGGACGTAACCGTCCGCTCGAGGTCGGGATCACGGGGCACATCGGTCGCGTGCTCGAGCAGCTCGTCGACGTGCTGCCGGCGGCGCTGCCCGCGCGCTGGGAGGAGTGGCGGCGACGCGTCGACGTCCGGGAGCGGGAGGCGCGCGCGAAGCTCGACGCGCTCTGCGTCGCTGACGACGTCCCGATCTCGCATTACCGCTGGGCCGCGGAGATCGCGTCCGCCATCACGCCGGACACGATCGTCGTCGGTGACGGCGGCGATGTCGTCGGCTGCGCGTCGAAGATCGTGCGCCTCTCGCGCGCTGGCCAGTGGCTCGATCCCGGCCCGTTCGGATGCCTCGGCATCGGGCCCTCGTTCGCGATCGCCGCCAAGCTGCTCCATCCGGATCAGCGCGTCCTGCTCATCGCCGGCGACGGCGCCTTCGGACTGAACGGCATGGAGATGGAGACCGCGGTGCGCTTCGGGCTGCCGCTCACGTGCATCGTCGGGAACGACGGCGGGTGGGGGCAGATCCGCAATCCGCAGCTCTCGTTCTGGGGCAGCGAGCGCGCGGTCGCGACGTCCTTGCCGACGACCCGCTACGACCTGATGGTGGAGGCGCTCGGCGGCCGCGGCCTCTTCGTCACGGATCCGCGCGAGATCGGACCCGCGCTCGAACGGGCGCTCGGGTCGAGCGACGTCTGGTGCATCAACGTCGCGCTCGATCCGGAGGCGTATCGCCGGACGGGTCAGGTCTCGATGGCGATTTGAAGATCACGGTCCTCTGTCCGCACCTGCGCATCGCGGGCGGCGTTCGAGCGATCCTCACCTACGCCGATCGTCTTGCCGGTCGCGGCCACGATGTCGAGCTCGTCGTGCCCGCAAAACACACGATCGCCCTGTGGCAGCCGAGTCGACGAGCAGCGCCGACCTGGTTTGGACCGTTCCGGCCGCGCCTCAGCTGGGTCAGTCGGTGGCGCGCCGACCGGTTGCCGGCCGCCGATGTTCTGCTGGCGACCGCGTGGCAATCCGCGCCCGTCGTCGCGGAGGCGCCGCCGTCGTGCGGAGCGAAGTTCTACCTGATCCAGCACGACGAGAGCCTCTATCACGGACAGCCGGACGCCGTGAACGCCACGTACCGGTTGCCGCTCCGGAAGATCGTGATCTCGACGTGGCTGCGCGAGATCATGCGCGACCGTTTCGCCAGCGACGCGGAACTGCTCGTGACGCCGGTGGACCCGGCGCTGTTCCATCCGGTCGACGTTCAGGTCGGGACGCCGCGTCCACGCGTGCTGATGCTGCATCACCACTACGCCTGGAAGGGTGTCGCCGACGGTCTCGAGGCGGTCCGCCGCGTGAAGCAACGCCGGGCGACGCTCCATCTGGTCGGGTTCGGGCTCGACGCGCCGCGCGCCGGTGAACCCTACGACGAGTTCCATCCGGATCTTCCGCAGACGGGTCTCGCGAGGCTCTACTCGAGCTGCGACGTGTATCTTTGCCCGTCCTGGGACGAAGGGCTCGGCATGCCGCCGATGGAGGCGATGGCGTGCGGCGCCTCGCTGGTCACGTACGACAACGGCGGTTGCCGTGATTATGCGAAGGATGGCGAGACCGCGCTGGTCGCGCGACGCCGGGACGTCGGCGACCTCTGCGACAAGCTCGAGCGAATCGCGACCGACGAGCCGCTTCGTGCGAAGATCGCGAGGGCCGGTCAGGAATTCGTCCGGACGGCGTTCGACTGGGAGCGCGCGGTGAACCGGATGGAACAGCTCTTCACGGAGGCGCGCCCCCGAAGGAGGCCATCATGAGAGTGGGATTCATCGGGCTCGGAACGATGGGCGGCAGCATGGCGCTGAACCTGATCCGCGGCGGTCACCAGCTCACCGTGAACGACATCCGGCGGGAGATGGCCGATCGTCACCTGGCCGCCGGCGCGAAGTGGGCGGACACGCCGCGCGACGTCGCGCAGGCCAGCGACGTCGTCTTCACGTCGCTGCCGGGACCAAAGGAGATGGAACAGGTCGCGCTCGGCGACGCCGGGCTCTTCGCCGGGATGCGCCAGGATACGGTCTACTTCGATCTGACGACCAATGACCCGGCGCTCGTGCGCCGCGTGCATGCGCAGTTCGCCACTCGAGGCATTCACGTGCTCGACGCGCCGGTGAGCGGCGGCCCGAAGGGCGCCGCGTCACGCAAGCTCGCGCTCTGGGTCGGTGGCGACGAGAAGATCTTCACAAGGGAGAAAGCCGCGCTCGACGCGATCGGCGATCAGCCCTACTACGTCGGGCCGATCGGATCCGGCTCGGTGGCGAAGCTCGTCCACAACTGCACCGGCTACGTCTTGCAGACCGCGCTCGCCGAGGTGTTCACGATGGGCGTGAAGGCCGGCGTCGATCCACTCGCGATCTTCAAGGCGGTGCGGCAGGGGGCCCTCGGGCGCCGGCGCACGTTCGACGGGCTCGTCGACCAGTTCCTGCCGGGGACGTTCGACCCTCCGGCGTTCGCGCTCCGGCTCGCGAAAAAAGACGTGACGCTCGCGACGGCGCTGGGCCGCGAGGTCGGCGTGCCGATGCGGCTGGCCAACCTCGCGCTGGAGGAATTGACGGAGGCGCTGAACCGAGGCTGGGGCGACCGCGACTCGCGAGTCGCGATGCTCCTGCAAGAAGAGCGCGCCGGCGTCGAGATCCGCCTCCCGGCCGCGGAGGTGCGCGCGGCGCTCTCGGAAGGGGGTGACTGACCCCCGGGGCTTCACGCGAGCGCGGGACCCGCGTGCTAAAATTTGCGGCGATGCCGATTTACGAATACGAATGCGGGGATTGCCGGCGACGGGTGAGCTTGCTCGTGCTCCGGCCGTCGACGGCGCCGGCCCCGACGTGCCCGCGCTGCGGCGGCACCGCGCTCCACCGTCTGATGTCCCGCTTCGCCACCGTGAAGTCGGAGGAGGCGCGGCTCGAGTCACTCGCGGACTCGCCCGACATGGGCGATTTCGACGAGAACGACCCCTCGAGCGTCGCCCGGTTCATGAAGAAGATGGGCAAGGAATTCGGCGACGAGCTGGGCGACGACTTCGACTCCGCGGTCGACGAGGCGATGGCCGAAGGTGCGGACGACGAACCCGCGGCGTCGGGTTCCTCATCTGATCTCTCAGAGGAGCTGTGACCCGAGCGTCGTGAAAGTCGAAACCCTGGACCGGCTGGAGGCGGTCGGCGCGGCCGCCTGGCGTGATCTGCACGCCGCCTCTCATCTCCGCTCCCCATTTCTCTCCTTCACATGGCAGCGGGAATGGGCCCGCGCATTCGCATCGACCCGGCGAGTCGAAGTCCGGACGGTGAAGGACGACACGGGTCACCTGATCGCCGTGCTGCCCCTCTACGAAGCGGAGCCGGGCCTTCTGCGCCTGGTCGGCGGCACCGACGTCTCGGATTATCTCGACCTCGTCGTGGCGGCGGGACGCGAGGAGGACGCGTGGGGCGCGCTCCTCCAGGCGCTGGCCGGGGGGACAGGTGTCTGGGACCTGCACGTGGTCCCGGCCGCGTCGGCGACGGCGACCACCGTTCCGGCCCTGGCGCGCGCGCTCGGACTGACGGCGACCGTGACACCGGAGGAACGATGTCCGGTGCTCGCATTGCCGCGCTCCTGGGAGCACTACCTCGAGCGGCTTCCCTCGAAGCACCGGCACGAGATGCAGCGAAAGATCCGACGATTCCAGCGCGAGCTTCCCGAAGCCCGCGTCGCGTGCGCCGACCGGCCCGCCGAGGTCGAGACGCGCTTCGGAGATTTCCTCGACCTGCATCGGCGCTCGCACGTCGGCAAGGCCCGGTTCATGGACGCGCGAATGGAAGGATTCTTCCGCCGCGTGATCGCCGCGCTCGCGACCGACGGGATGGCGCGCCTCTGGTTCCTCGATACGCCGAGTGGACCGATCGCGTCGTTCATCTGCGTCGAATGGGACGGGACGGTCGGCCTCTACAATTCCGGATTTCATCCGGCGAGCGCCGCGCTCTCCCCGGGGCTGGTGCTCTTGGCGCACCTGATCGAGGACGCCATTCTGCGGGGCAAGCGGACGTTCGACTTCCTGCGCGGCGAAGAGCGATACAAGTACGAGTTCGGCCCCGTCGTCGCCGAGGAGCTCGTCACCGTGCGGATGGAGTCGCCGTCGGGAGTGACCACCGCATGAACCTCCGCGTCGCGATGCTCAGCGTTCACACCTGTCCGCTCGCCGCGCTCGGCGGCAAGGAGACGGGCGGCATGAACGTGTACGTGCGCGAGGTCGGCCGCGAGCTCGGCCGCATGGGCGTCGAGGTCGACGTGTTCACGCGCTCGCAGAACTGCGACACGCCGGCGGTGGTGTCGATGGGGCCGGGCGTGCGCGTGATTCATCTGCCGGCTGGTCCCGAGGCGCCGATGCCGCGCGAGCACGTGTGGCAGCACCTCGACGAGTTCGTCGATCACCTCGATGCCTGGCGCCTGACGCGCGGCGGTGACTACGACCTGCTGCACGCCCACTACTGGCTGTCGGGCGTCGCGGCGCTCGCGCTGCGCGAACGGTGGAGCGTGCCCGTCGTGCAGATGTTCCACACGCTGGGGCGGCTCAAGAACGGCGTCGCGCGAAGCGGCGCGGAGCTCGAGCCGGATCTGCGCATCGCCGAGGAGACGCGCATCGTCGCCGAGGTCGATCGGATCGTGGCGGCGAGAGACGTCCAGCGCACCGAGCTCGTGCGCCAGTACCGCGCGTCGTCCGGACGCGTCACCGTCATTCCACGCCGCGTCGACACCGCGCCCTTCACGCCCGGCCATCGCGACGCCGCGCGCGCCGCGCTCGGTCTCGACGCCGGACCGGTGCTGCTCTACGTGGGCCGGCTGTCGCCGATCAAGGGGCTCGAGACTCTGCTGGACGCGCTTGCCCTGGTGCGGGAGCGCGGGACGCCCGCGCGGCTGCTCGTGGTCGGCGGCGACACCGACGAGCCGCTGGACGGGCACCAGAGTCGCTTGCGCGAGCGCACCGAGCGACTCGGGCTCGGTCCGCACGTCGCCTTCCTCGGCGCGCAGCCGCAACCGTCGCTCCGCACGTACTACGTCGCCGCCGACGCGACGGTGATGCCGTCCTATTACGAATCGTTCGGCATGGTGGCGCTCGAAGCGATGGCGTGCGGCAGTCCGGTGATCGCGTCCCGCGTCGGCGGGCTCGCGACGACGGTGCGCGACCGCGTCACCGGCTTCCTCGTGCCGGAAGGCGACGTGGCGGCGCTGGCCGACCGGATCGCCGAGGTGCTCGGCGATCCCGATCTCGGCGTGCGCCTCGGCCTCGAAGGCGTGCGCTGGGCCGCGCAGCACCGGTGGCCGTGCGTGGCGGAAGCCGTGTGCCGGACGTACGCGTCGCTCGAGCCGAGCGCGGGCCATCACCTGGCCTCCGCGCGCTGCCACGAATAGCGCTACACTCCCGCCCACATGGGCGTGCTGTTGTCCGTGCAATCCCTCGTCACCCAGTTCTCGACCTCGAGCGGGATCGTGCGCGCCGTCGACGGCGTCTCGTGGGACGTCGACGAAGGCGAGACGGTGGCGCTCGTCGGCGAATCCGGCTGCGGCAAGAGCGTGACGGCGCTGTCGATCATGAGGCTCGTCGCCCAGCCCGCGGGCCGGATCGTGTCGGGACACGTGGTCTTCAAGGGTCGCGATCTCTTGACGCTGTCCGAGGAAGAGATGCGGCGCGTGCGCGGACGCGAGATCGGCATGATCTTCCAGGAGCCGATGACCTCGCTCAATCCCGTCCTGACCGTCGGCCGCCAGCTCACCGAAGGCCTCGAGATCCACCTCGCGATGCGCCAGACCGATGCGCGCGCTCGCGCGGTGGAGCTCCTCGGCATGGTCGGCATCCCGGATCCCGCGCGCCGACTGACGCAGTATCCGCACCAGTTCAGCGGCGGGATGAGGCAGCGCATCGTGATCGCGATGGCGCTCGCCTGCAACCCGCCGCTCGTGCTGGCCGACGAGCCGACGACCGCGCTGGACGTCACCATCCAGGCGCAGATCCTCGAGCTGATGAAGGCCCTGTCCCGCCGGCTCGGCGTGGCGATGCTGATCATCACGCACAACCTGGGCGTCGTGGCGCGCTATGCCGACCGCGTCAACGTGATGTACGCGGGCCGCATCGTGGAGCGCGCGAGCGCGCGCGAGCTGTACCGGAATCCCCGGCATCCGTACACGCACGGCCTCTTGCGCTCGGTTCCGCGCCTCGACGAGCCGCGGCGGGCGCGACTTCAGCCGATCGAGGGCCAGCCTCCGGATCTCACGCGGTTGCCGACGGGCTGCTCGTTCCGGCCGCGGTGCGCGTTCCGCGTGGAGTACTGCGCCACCGAGGAGCCCCCGCTGCGCGAGGTGCCGGATGCGACGCACGTCAGCGCGTGCTGGGAGGCCGAGCGCGTCGGATCGTCAAATGGGGGGCCCCGAAATGGCCCCCCAAGCCCCCCAGCGCTCGGAAGCACCCCGGCCCAGCCGGGGCGCTCCTCGAGGCACGGTGAGTAAAGTTCTCGCGACAAGCGAGCCGCCGATCCTCGAGGTGAAGAACCTCGTGAAGCATTTCCACGTCGGCGGTGGGCTCTTCGGCGGCAAGGCCGGCGTCGTCCGCGCCGTCGACGGCGTCAGCTTTTTCATCCAGCGTGGCGAGACGCTCGGGCTCGTGGGCGAATCCGGCTGCGGCAAGACCACGACGGGTCGCTGCATCCTGCAGCTCGAGCGGCCGACCAGCGGCAGCGTCATCTTCGAGGGCGCGGACCTCACGACGGTGTCGCCGGACGATCTTCGTCGCGTGCGCCGGCGGATCCAGGTGATCTTCCAGGACCCGTACAGCTCGCTGAATCCGCGGATGACCGTCGGGCAGATCATCGCCGAGCCGATGGCGGTGCACCGGATCGTCACGGATGCCCGGGCGCGGGCCGCACGCGTGCGAGACCTGCTCGAACGCGTGGGGCTCTTGCCCCGGCACGCCGACCGCTACCCGCACGAGATGTCGGGAGGTCAGCGCCAGCGGGTCGGTGTCGCCAGAGCGCTCGCGATGGAGCCGTCGCTGATCATCTGCGACGAGCCGGTCTCCGCGCTGGACGTCTCGATCCAGGCGCAGATCATCAACCTGCTCGAGGATCTCCAGGCGGATCTCGGGCTGACCTATCTCTTCATCGCGCACGACCTCGCGGTGGTGCGCCACATTTCCGACCGCGTCGCCGTCATGTACCTCGGCAAGGTCGTCGAGATCGCGGATCGCAAGGCGCTCTACGACGATCCGCTTCACCCCTACACGCAGGCGCTCCTCGCCGCCGTCCCGATCCCGGATCCGGAGCTCGAGGCGCGCCGCGAGCACGCGATCGTGCTCGGCGAAGTGCCGAGCCCTCTCAATCCGCCGTCGGGCTGTGTCTTCCATCCCCGATGTCCGATCGCGATCGAACGCTGTCGCGTCGACATTCCCGAGCTCCGCGAGGTGAAGCCGGGACACTGGGCGGCCTGTCACTTGGCGTGACGTCGGCGATTTGACGGCACCGGTGCGGGTCGCTACGCTGCGCCGCACAGTTCCGGGATCGTCTGTCTCAGCAGTCGTCGGCTTTTGTTCACGGTGCCCGACCCGCCGGGGGAGGTGCTCGATGCGTCACTCGTTGGCCTCGCGCTGGCTCAGCCTCGTCGTGCTCGCCTCACTGTCCTGTGCGCTGGTCGGGTGGCTCGCCGCCCGGTCATTCGCGCAGGACAAGCCACGGTCGGGTGGGGAGCTGATCTTCGTCGTGCCGTCAGAGCCGCCCTCGTACGACGCCCATCGGGAAGAGACGTTCGGCGTCATTCACCCCCTGGCGCCGCACTACAACACGCTGCTCCGGACGGATCCGTTCGATCGCACCGGTACCAAGCCGGTCGGCGACCTCGCGGAGTCGTGGACCGTCTCGAAGGACGGCCGGACCTACACGTTCAAGATCCGGAAGGGCGTCAAGTTCCACGACGGCAGCGAGCTCACCGCGAAGGACGTGAAGGCGTCGTACGACAAGATCGTCTTCCCGCCGCAGGGCGTGGCCTCCGATCGGCAGGGGCAGTACACCAACGTCGAGGCGGTGCAGGCGCTTGATCCGAACACCGTGGTGTTCCGGCTGAAGTTCCCGCAGGGCTCGTTCCTCTCGTCCGTCGCGTCGCCGTGGAACTGGATCTACAAGGCCGACATCCTGGCGAAGGACCCGCGCTGGTACGAGACGCACGTGATGGGGACGGGGCCGTTCACGTTCGTCGAGCACGTCAAGGGCTCGCACTGGGTCGGCAAGAAGAATCCGAACTACTGGGACAAGGGCAAGCCGTACCTCGACGGGTACCGCGCGATCTTCGTGAAGGATTCCGCGGCGCAGGTGGCGGCCGTGCGCGGCGACCGCGCGCACATCCAGTTCCGCGGCTTCTCGCCCGCCGAGCGGGACAGTCTGGTCCAGGCGCTCGGCCCGAAGATCACCGTGCAGGAGAGCCCCTGGGACTGCGTGCTGCTGGTCGCGCTGAATCACGAGAAGAAGCCGTTCGACGACAAGCGCGTGCGTCGGGCGCTCACGCTGGCGCTCGATCGGTACCAGGGCTCGCAGGCGCTCTCGAAGATCGCGATCGTGAAAGAGGTCGCCGGCGTCGTGGTGCCGGGCACGCCCTTCGCGACGCCGCCCGCGGAGCTCGAGAAGCTGGCCGGATATTCACGTGACATCGCGAAATCACGAGCGGAGGCGAAACGGCTCCTGAAGGAGGCGGGCGTTCCGGACGGATTCTCGTTCACCTTCAAGAACCGCGGCATCCCGATGCCGTACGAGCCGGTCGGCGTCTGGCTGATCGACCAGTGGCGGCAGATCGGCGTCAACGTCAGGCAGGAGGTCGTGGAGGCGGCGGCGTACTACGGCCAGGTTCTCCGGCCCGGAAACTACGAGGCCGCCATGGACTTCCAGTGCGGCTACATCGTGGAGCCCGACCTCGACGTCTACAAGTTCCAGTCGAAAGAGATCAGCCCGGCGAACTACAGCCGCTACACGGACAAGACGCTCGACGACCTCTTCACGAAGCAGAGCCGCGCACAGGACGCGGAGGAGCGGAAGAAGTTCATCCGGGACTTCGAGAAGAGGCTGCTGGACGACGAGGCGCATTACCTCTACACGCTGCAGTGGCACCGGATCATCCCGCACAGCGCCAGGGTCAAGGGGTGGACGATCACGCCGAGCCACTATCTCAACAACCAGCTCGATACCGTGTGGTTGACCCAGTGATCCGATGACGGCCGCATGACGAAGTACGTCGTCAAGCGCCTGCTGCTCATGATCCCGACCCTCGTCGGGGTCGCCGTGCTCGTGTTCTTCCTGATGCGCGTCGTGCCGGGCGACGTCGTGGAGCTGCGCTTCGCGGGCGAGAGCTCGTTCGCCTCGAAGGAGAACCTCGACAAGGAGCGCGCGCGCCTGGGGCTCGACAAGCCGCTCTGGAAGCAGTTCGTCGACTGGATGGGCGGCATCGCCCGGCTCGATTTCGGCGTGTCCATGTGGACGGGCGCGCCGATCATCGAGGAGATCCGGCTCCGGTTCGCGCTGAGCCTGCAGCTCGCGATCATGTCGACCTTGATCGCGGTGCTGCTCGCGATTCCCCTCGGCGTGCTGGCCGCGCTCAAGCAGGACACGTGGGTCGACTACGCCGTGCGGATCTTCTCCATCGCGGGACTCGCGACGCCCTCGTTCTGGCTTGGCATCGTCTTCATTCTGATGCTCCTCATCGTGTTCAAGTGGCTGCCGCCGATGGTGTACACGCCGTTCTGGGTCAATCCGGTCCAGAACCTGGCCCAGCTCATCTGGCCGGCGCTCGCGGTCGGGTACCGGTACTCGGCGGTGGCGATGCGCATGACCCGCTCGGCCATGCTCGAGGTGCTGCGCGAGGACTACATCCGCACCGCGCGCGCGAAGGGCCTCTGGGAGAAGCTCATCCTGTCCCGGCACGCGCTGAAGAACGCGATGCTCCCCGTCCTCACCGTGATCGCCCTCGAGTTCGCGTTCCTGATGGGCGGCCTCGTCGTGACCGAACAGGTCTTCAACCTGAACGGCCTCGGGCTCCTCTTCGTCGAGTCGGTCGCGCACCGCGACTACACGCTGACGCAAGCCCTCGTGCTGCTGGTCGCGGCCGTCTTCATCTTCGTCAACTTCCTGGTCGAGCTCGCGTACGCGTGGATCGACCCGCGGATCAAGTTCCGATGAGCAGTGTTCCTCGACGGATCGACGACGTCGCGGAGCTTGGCACCGACGAAGCCCGGCGCTCGTGGCTCGCGACCGTGTGGGAATTCTCGCGACGCCGGCCGCTCGGCGCGATCGGCGGCGCCATCGTGCTGCTGAACCTGATCGTGGCCGTCGGCGCCAACGTGCTCGCGCCCTACGACCCGGTCGCGACCGATTACGGCGCGATGCTGGCGCGCCCATCGGCCGCGCACTGGCTTGGCACGGACGCCTACGGCCGCGACGTGCTGTCGCGGATTGTCTACGGCTCGCGGACGGCGATGCTCGTGGGCTTCTCGTGCGCGGTGCTCGGCGCCACGATCGGGGCGGTGATCGGAGTCGGCAGCGCCTATTTCGGCGGCCGGGTCGACCTGATCGTGCAGCGCGTGATGGACATCTTTCTCGCGTTCCCGCTCATCATCCTGGCGCTCGCCGTCGTGTCGATCCTGGGCGCCGGGATCTGGAACGTGATCCTCGCGATCACGGTGCCGATGATTCCGCGCGCCGCGCTCGTCAGCCGCTCGAGCGCGCTCGCGATCCGCGAGATGCCGTACGTCGACGCGGCGCGCGCGGCGGGGTTCCGCCACGTCCGGATCATCCTCCGGCACATGCTGCCGAACGTCATGGCGCCTTATCTGATCATGCTGACCGCGTACCTGGGGCAGGCGATCCTGCTCGAGGCGTCGCTCTCGTTCCTCGGGCTCGGCGTCGCGGAGCCGACGGCGGCGTGGGGACTCATGCTTCGCGGCGCGGCGGTGCAATTCGCCGAGTCGGCGCCGTGGATGGCGATCTTTCCCGGGCTGGCGATCAGCCTGGCGGTCTTCGCGTTCAATCTGTTCGGCGATTCCCTGCGCGACGCGCTCGACCCGCGCCTTCGCACGCAGTAGCGCGAAGCGTCACACCCCGAGGTAGTACTTCTTCACCAGCTCGTGCTCGCGGAGCTCCGCCGTCGCGCCCGAAAACGCGATCTGGCCGTGCACGATGATGTAGCCGCGGTCCGCGATCTTCGTCGCCTGGTTGAAGTTCTGCTCGGCCATCAGCACCGTCAGCCGGTAGCGATCTTTCAACTCCTTGATCTTCGCGATCACCCGGTTCACCAGCACCGGCGCCAGCCCCACGGACGGTTCGTCGACGAGCAGGATCGTCGGCGCCGCCATCAGCGCGCGCCCGATGGCGAGCATCTGCTGCTCGCCGCCCGACATGTTGCCGGCGAGCTGCTTGCGCCGGCTCTGGAGCACGGGAAACGCCTCGAAGCAGAACGCCAGATTTCTCGGTATGTCGCGGCGGGCGCCGTCGCGGAACGCGCCCAGCAACAGATTCTCCTCAACCGTGAGCTTCGGAAAGAGCCGCCGGCCTTCGGGCACCAGCGTGATGCCGAGATGCACGATCTCCTCGGGCGCGCGTCCGATCAGCTCCACGCGCTGGCCGTCACGCTCGAGCGTGATCTCGCCGGCGTCGGGCCGCACGATGCCCATGATGCAGTTGATCAGCGTGCTCTTGCCGTTGCCGTTCGTGCCGAGCAGCGCGACGGTCTCACCCTCGCGCACTTCGAGCGACACGCCGTGCAGGACGCGGACGGCGCCGTAGCCGGCGTCGACGTCGCGGATCACGAGCCGGCTCGCCATCGTCACTCGCCGAGATAGGCGCGCTCGACCCGCGGGTCCGCCAGGATCGCGTCCGGCTGCCCCTCGGCGATCTTCTCGCCCGCGTCGAGCACCGCGATGCGCTCCGAGAAGCGCATCACCGCGCGCATGATGTGCTCGATCATGATGATCGTGATGCCTCGCTGATTCAGCTCGAAGAGGATCGCCAGGATGTCGTCCACCTCGCTCGCCGAGAGCCCGGCCATCGCTTCGTCCGAGACCAGGAGCTTCGGGCCGGCGGCCATCGCGCGCGCCAGCTCGAGCTTCCGCATCTCGATCTGCGTGAGCGCGCCGGAGCGCACCCGGGCCTTCGGGGCCAACCCCACGAGGGTGAGGATCGACATCGCGTGCTCGACCGCCCCGTCCGTCCTCTCGTGGCCGCTGTACTCGAGCGGGATCAGGAGGTTGTCGAGGACGGTCATGCTGACGAACGGCTTCGGGATCTGAAAGCTGCGCGCGATGCCGAGCCGCGTCCGTCGATGCGCCGGCAGCGTGGTCACGTCCTGGCCGGCGAACACGATCCGGCCGCCGTCGGCGCGCAGCGTGCCGCTGATGCAATTGATCAGCGTCGTCTTGCCCGAGCCATTCGGGCCGATCAGTCCGAAGCGCTCGCCCTGCCGGATCGACAGGCTGACCGCCGACAGCGCCTGGAAGCCGCCGAAGCGCTTGGTGACCTGCTGCACGTCGAGGAACGCGCCGCTCGTCACGTGGCTTTTCCGTGCGCCAGCCGCACGTCCCCCTCGCGGCGTCGCGCGAGCCGCTGGATCAAGCCGACGATGCCTTCGGGAGCGAGAATCACGAACGCCACCAGGATGACGCCGACGATCAGGAGGTTCAGCGCCGACGAGATCGTCACGGTGGCGACCTGCTGGGCCGTGCCGAGCAGGACCGCGCCGATGATGGGCCCGACCCACGTGGTGCTGCCGCCAATCATCGGCATGGCGAGACTGTTCACCGCGTAGTTCAGATCGAACACGCTTCCGGGCTCCACGAACGTCACGAAGTAGGGAAATGGCGCGCCGGCCAGTCCCATCAGCGCGCCGCTGACCGGCGTGGCGACGAGCTTCAGCCTGAGCGTCGGCACCCCCATGCATTCCGCCGCTTCCTCGTTGTCCCGGATGGCCGCGAGCCCGCGTCCGATCCACGAGTGCTCGATCCATGCGGCGACGCCGACGGCGAAGAGTGCCAGGATCAGCATCACCTCGAAGAGGAACTGGACGTAGTGGCCGAAGAGCGGCGCGGTGGCCGGGCGGATGAGCGAGAGCCCGCGCGCGCCGCCCGTGTATTCCCAGTTGACGAACAGGGTCTGGAGCACGACGGCGAGCGCGAGCGTGGCGATGGAAAAGAACACGCCGCGCAGGCGCAGCGTCAGGTAGCCGATGCCGAGGCCGAGCAGTCCGGCGACGGCCGCGCCGCCGACGAGCTGGAGTCCGAGCGGCGCGTTCATCATCTTGATCAGCACGACCGACGTGTAGGCGCCGAGGGCGAAGAACGCCGGGGTGCCGAAGTTCACGTAGCCCGTGTAGCCCCCGAGGATGTTCCACGCGGTCGCCAGCACGACGTACTGGAGGATCACGTAGGCGGCGAAGTAGTAGTACTGGTTCGTCAGCACGCGGCTCACCAGGAACCCGGCGACGACGACCAGTGCGGCGACCGCGAGGAAGGCCCGCTGCGACACGCGCTACCTGCCGAAGAGTCCGGATGGCCGGACGGCGAGCGCCAGCAGCAGCACGCCGAAGGAGACCGCGACGCCCCACGCCGGCCCGTAGAACGTCGCCGTCAGACTTTCAGCGACGCCGAGCATCAGCGCGGCGACGAGCGTCCCGCCGATCGATCCCATCCCGCCGAGCACCGTCACCGCGAACGCGCGACCGATGTACTCGCGATTCATCGCCGGCTCGACGGGCCCGATCATGATCAGCAACGCTCCCGCGACGCTCGCCGTCGCGCTCGCCAGCGCGAACGCGAGCCGTTTGACCTTGAACGGGTTCGCCCCCATCAGCCGCAGCGCGAACGCGTCCTGCGCCACGCCCTGGATCGCGCGGCCGTAGAACGTTCGCGACAGGAAGAGGTAGAGCAGCGCGGTCAGCGACACGCCGGCCACGCAGGGAATCAGCAGCCGGAACGGAAGGCCGACGGGCCCCAGGTGAAGGCTCTCGCCGATGTATCGCGCCTCCACGAGCCGGTAATCGACGCCGAACTGGAGCAGGAGCCCGACCTCGACGATGAAGAGGATGCCGAAGAAGAAGACGAGCCCGCGGAGCGACTCGGCGCCTTTGCGCTCGAAGCTCGCGTAGTAGAGCTGGTAGAGCAGCGCGCCGAGCACGAAGAAGAGCGGCGTGAACAGGACCCCCGCGAGGATCGGATCCATGCCGAAGCGGCTGTTCATCGTGTAGACGAGGTACGCGCCGAACATCACGAAGACCGGATGCGCCAGGTTTGCGATGTCGAGGAGGCCGAAGGAGACCGCGATGCCGAGACTGACGGCGGCGTAGAAGCCGCCGAGCAGGACGCCGGCGGCGAGGGCGTTGAGGAAGAGGTCGAGCGAGAACACGGCCCTCGCGCCGGCGCCGTGCGTCGACTACTTCACTTTCGAGTACGGATAGATCAGCGTGCCCGACCTGTACTTGTCGGGCGCCACGATCGGACGCTTGCCCGGCTTCTTGAACTGCTCGAGGTCCGAGGTCTCGATCCCCTGGTACTGGACCATCAGCACGCGGGACGTCTCCCACTCGCCGTTCTTGCCGAACTTCACCTTGCCGACGATCGTGTCGTGCTCGTTCTTCCGGATGTAGTCGGCCAGCTTCTGCTGGTCGAGGCTCTTCGTCCCGTTGATCGCGTGCTCGAGGACCTGACAGTACGCGTAGGCCCACGGCGGGAGGTAATGCCCGAGCGGATCGACGCCCTCCTTCTCGGCGCGGGCCTGGTAGCGCTTCAAGAAGTCCTCGATGCCCGGGAACTTCAAGGTGGGCTCCGGGACCCAGTAGTCGTAGTTCACGATCCCGTTCATCTTCGGCCCGAGCTTCGTCAAGAGGGCGGTGAACTGCAGACCCACCATGCCGCCCCCGAACAGCTTCGGCTTGAGCCCGACTTCGTGGGCCGCCTGGACCATCAGCGCGGAGTCCGGCGGATAGGATGCGACGAAGACGATGTCCGGATCGAGCGCCTTGATCGCGCGCGCGACCGAGGTGAGGTCCGTGGTGTTGGGCGGGTAGGTCGCATCGTAGACGATCTTCAAGCCGTACTTCTTGATGACCTCGCGTGCGCCGGCGAGTGCGTTGTGCGGATATTCGGCGTCCGCGCCGACGATGGCGACGGTCTGCGGCTTCGGCGTCTGCTTGACCGCCAGCTCCCAGAACGGCAGCGAGACCTCGACCGCGGGGTTCTGTCCCGCGGGCAGGATCTGGAAATAGTTCGGGTACTGGAACTTCTCGTTGTTGGCCAGGCCGAAGAGCCCGAGGAAGAGAAGCTTCCGATCGATGACGATCGGCATTGCCGGCGCGATCATGTTCGTGCCGTAGCCCGACATGACGATGTCGACCTTGTCCACGTCGAGGAGCTTCGAGTAGATGGCCGGCACCGTCGCCGGCTTGGTCTGGTCGTCGTAGTAGATGAGCTGGACTTGCCGGCCGAGCAACCCGCCCTTCTTGTTCACGTCCTCGGCCCACATCTGCATCGCCATGAGCGCGGGCTTGCCGTTGGCCGCGAGGCCGCCGGTCAGCGCCATGCCGAGGCCGATCTTGATCGGGTCCGCCGCCCGCGCGATCGACGCCCACGGTCCGGCGCCGACGGCGATGGCGAGGAGAACGACGATCGAGATCCACGCTCGAGTTCCGGGAGCGCGCTTCGACGTCATGACTGTCCTCCGGGATGAGTGAGGCTTCGCGTCCACGGTGCCCTGCGTATCATAGCCGCGGCGGCGCGCGAAGCGGATTCTGTCGGCGGCGGATCGCCGCGCCATCAGAGACACGTGTGCGCGGAGGCCCGGCCGCGGAGCTTTTCCATGCCCGCGAGCATCCCCGGGATGTCCATCGGCTGATCCAGCTGGTCCTCGAATTCCTGGTAGCACCGCATGACGTTCGGCAGGATGCGCTCCGCCTCGCGCCACGACGCGAACACGCCGAGCTTGATGTCCCGCGCGGCGGCCTCGGCGGGCATTCCCGCGTCGAACCGTTTCTTCGATTCCCGGCGGACGAGCGCCAGGTAATCGCGCAGGTGTCTGAGGTCGGTCTTCGTCCCGACGGGACCGTGACCCGGGACGATGACGTCAGCGTCGAACTGAAGCAACCGATCCGCGGCCTTGATCCAGTGGCCGACGTGCCCCTGGAACGCGAGCGGCGTGACGTAGTGAAACCCGAGGTCACCGGCGAACAGCACGCGCTCTTTCGGAAGGAACACGGCCGCATCGCCGGACGTGTGGGCGGCGGTGCCGGGATGCCAGAGCTGGATCTCGCGCTCGCCGTCGTGGATCACCATCCGGTCCTGGAACGTCACGGTCGGCAGCACGACCCTGAGCTTCGGAAATTCCGCGGCGAACGCCGGCATGAAGCGCTGGAGCAGCGGCACCGGCGGGAACCCCGGCCGGAGCTCCTCGCGGCATTTCTCGGTGGCGATGATCGCCGCACCTTTGAAGAACGTGTTGCCGCCGGTGTGATCCAGGTGGTGGTGCGTGTTGACGAGCTGCGCGATCGGTCGCCGCGTCGTCTTCTTGATCGCGGCAACGAGCTTCCTCGTCATCGACGGCACCATCAGCGCGTCGACCGCGACGCACGCCTCCCGGCCGACGATCAGACCGGAGTTCGAAATCCCGGTCTCGCCCGTCGCCTGCACGTACGTGAAGACTTTCGGACCGACCTCGATCATCCCGGTCTTCCAGCTGGCGGGAACGGTGTGTCGCGCCATCGGTGACGGTCCTTTCAGGGTGGCTCTACGCTCGCTGCGCGTCCCCGAGCAACCGGCGTCGCGCGGCCTCGGCGTCGTCCAGCATCCCGCCCAGGCTTTCGAGCGCCCGGTGAAGCGAATCGGCGATGCCCTCGGCGCCGACCTTCACGCCGTCCGGATACATCATCAGGCGCACGACGGGAGCGCTGCCGGGCATCGCGACCGCGGCGATGGTCAAGATCCCGTCCGTCGCGAGCATCTCGAGCGCGACGAGGGCGCTGGCCTCGACCGGGACGAGCGCGAGCGATACCGGCCGTCCCGCGATCTCGCGTCCGACGTCGAGTGCGTCTTCGCCGGTCATGGAGACCCCGGGTCCGCCGAGGTACACGCGGCGCTCGCCGTACCGGCGCTCCACGATCCGCAAGAGATCCTTCGCCAGCTCGCCGGCCTCGGCGATCGGCTTCGGATCGAAATCTCGCAGCGCATTCATGACGCCGACGTACTGACTCGCCTGGGCCTCGAGGCCCAGCTCGTAGGCGAGCGAGCGGAGCGCCGTGATCAGGTCTTTCCGGCCGACCAGGACGCCGGCTCGCGGCCCGGCGACGTGCTTGTCGGATGAACAGACCGCGAGATCGATCGGGCCGACCTCGAACGTGCGCGGCTCGCCGAAGAATCCCACGCGCGACGCCATGTGGGCGTCGTCGACGTAGACCAGGGTGTCGCTTCCGCGCGGCAGATCGAGCGCGCGCTGGAAGGCGTCGAGCGTCAGATGGCGCTTGGATGCGCTGATCGGCGTCAGGATCAAGAGGCGCGGCGGAGCGAATCGCCACGCGGCGGCCAGCGAGTCGATCGCGTGATGCTGGTCCAGCACCGCGCCCGCCATCGCGATGGGCCGCACCACCGAGGGATGGGTGACGCCTCCCGGCGGAGCGAGCGCCAGCACGCGATCGCCGGTCCGGAGCAGGGTGGTCAGCGCGAGAAAGTTCGCCGCCGAGACGCGGTTCAGGACGAGCGCGTCGTGGCGGCCGGGGTCGGCGCCCATGTGTCGAAGAGCCAGCGGCTCGGCTTCGCCTTCGAATGCCGCGAAGAACGGCACGTGACTGTCCAGGTGGGCCAGATCGGAGGCGCGGAGCCCGGCGCCCCGATTCATCCCGGACAGATCGACGATCTTCTCGCGACCGCGGGCGGCGGTCAGCGCGCGCACGATCCGGCGCGCGTGGAGCGTCTTGGCGACTTCTTCAGCGGTGGAGCGAAGCACCGGCCCGCGCGCATACCCGACCGTCGGGTCGATCGGGTTGCCGAAGCGGTCTGTCGAATCGGTCATCGAAGACCTCCTGCGGGAAACTCGTCGAGACGTGCCCGGCTTCGCCGGAGCACTCTACGTCACCTGCTCCACCCGCGCCACCTCGCAACTCGGCAACTCCATCGGCGCGCTGCGACGTTCGGGCTCCGGTGGCCGGCTGGCGAGGCGCCGTTGAAAGGTGGTTGGCTTGACAGTTGCCGCCGCGTCGGGGTTAAATTCCGTGATTCGGACGGAGATCGACACATCATCCCGGAGGCGTGAATGCCGTACATCATCGCGGAGCCCTGCATCAACGTGAAGGACAAGGCCTGCGTCGAGGTCTGCCCCGTGGACTGCATCTACGAGGGCGAGACGATGCTCTACATCCATCCGGACGAGTGCATCGATTGCGGGGCCTGCGAACCGGTGTGTCCGGTGAAGGCGATCTTCGCCGAGGACGAGACGCCCGACCAGTGGAAGCAGTACATCGAGATGAACAAGCAGTTCTTCAAGGACCATCCGGGCGTCCAGCCGGCGACGAAATCGTAGGCCTGACGACTCCGATGTCAGCAGAAGGGCCCTTTCGCGGGCCCTTCTTTTTTGCACCGCGGGCGTGGCACGCCGCCCTCTTCGCTGGGCAGCCGGCGACGCCGGCGGCCACCGATCGAAGGCCAAACGCCGGTCGCGGCCGTGGCACATGCGTTGCCGTAGCGTGGCTTCATGGCGACGATGCCTCCGCTCACCGCTCCGTCCCCGCCGAGGCCGGTCGGATATCACGGCGCGGTGTCAGAGTTCAAGCGCCGCCTGATCGAGGCAACACTCCACCAGGTGCGAGGGAATCGGACGCACGCCGCGCGTGCGCTCGGATTGCAGCGGACGTACCTCTTGCGCCTCATCCGGGAGCTTGGTGTCGCGGCGCCTCCACCGCCCCCGCCGCGCCGAGCGGCCATCGACCCGACCTCGGGCTGATCGGCCCGGCGCTCCGCGACCGCGCCCGTTGACCTGCCGCACCACGCCCGGCAAGCTGTCTCACGCCCATGCGTGACGTGTGGATTTCCGGCGCTGGCATGACCGCGATCGGACGGCGAACCGAGCCGCTGCAATCGTTGATGGCGGAGGCGGCGCTGTCCGCGCTCCTGATGGCCGAACGTGAGCGTCCCGACGCGATCGTCGTCGCCGCGATGAATCCGGAGGAATTCGTCGGCGACGGCAACTTCGCGTCCAACGTCGCGACGCACATGGGGTTCGCCGAAGTGCCGACGGTGCGGATCGAGACCGCGACGTCGTCGGGCGCGGCCGCGCTCTACGCGGGGTTCGCGGAGGTGGCCGCGGGACTCCACCGCACGGTCCTGGTCGTGGGCGGCGAGAAGATGACGCATCTCGCGACACCGCGCGTCTCCGAGCTGATCGGCCGCTCCATCGACCCGTACGAACGGCTGTACGGCGCGACGATGCCGGCGCTCGCCGGGCTCATCACGCGGGCGTTGATGGCACGCAACGCGGTCGGACTGCGGGAGATCGCGCAGGTCGCGGTGAAGAATCATGCGAACGCGGCGAAGAACCCTTACGCGCACTACCGCCAGCCGATCACGATCGAAGACGTGATGACGAGCCGGATGGTGGCCGATCCGCTACGCCTGCTCCACTGCTGTCCGATCTCCGACGGCGGCGCCGCCGTGGTGCTGACCAGCGATCGGATCGGCGTGCGCATCGCCGGCATCGGGCAGGGGACCGACACGCTGGCGGTGCGGCACCGCCAGAACCTGACCAGCTTTCGCGCGACGCAAGTCGCCGCGCGCGTCGCGTTCGCGATGGCGGGCTTCGGCCCCGAGCGGGTGGACTTCGCCGAGCTGCACGACGCGTTCACCCCCTTCGAGCTGATCGCGCTCGAAGACATCGGGCTGATCCCCGTCGGGAAGGCCAGTCGCGCGACACTCGACGGCGAGACGGCGCTCGATGGCCGCCTCCCGATCAATCCGTCCGGCGGTCTCAAGGCGCGCGGTCATCCGCTCGCGGCCACGGGCCTGGCGCAGGTCGTGGAGTGCGTGTGGCAACTCCTCGGGCGCGCCGAGGGCCGCCAGCTCGAAGGTCACACCGCGCTCGCGCACTCGATCGGCGGGCTCGCGACCAACAACTGGGTGACGGTGCTGGAGCGGCTGTGACGCGATGATCGAAACCATCCAAGCCTCGCGATGTCCGCGGTGCGACATGATCGTCGCGCCGCCCGCGTCCTACTGTCCGCGGCATCCCGCGCGCATGCTGCCGACGGAGCTCCCCGGCGCCGGCGAGATCGTGTCGTTCACGACGCTCCACTCACCGCCGGAAGGCTTCAAGTCACCGCTCCACATCGCGATCGTCGAGCTGGAGGGTGGGGCGCGCTTCGTCTGTCACGGCGCCGAGACGCGCGGGCTCAAGATCGGGTCCACCGTGGCGATCGAGGCGGTCAACAACGTCTACTACTTCTCGAGCCTGGGCGCCCTCGACCGCGCGCGGATCTTCTGGCGCCGCGCCGGCCGCGCCGGCGACCGGGTCAACAGCATCGCCCAGAGCCTGATGAAGCGGGTATGGAAAGGGAAAGACCGTGCCGGTCTCTAGGAAGCCTCTTGCGGGCGTACGGGTCGTCGATCTCACCCGGGTCCTCGCCGGACCGTTCTGCTCGATGATCCTCGCGGACATGGGGGCCGAGGTCATCAAGGTCGAGGAGCCCGGCAAGGGCGACGACACGCGGTCCTGGCCGCCCTACAAGGGCGGAGAGTCGACGTACTTCATGTCGGTCAACCGAGGAAAGCTCTCGCTGACGCTCGATCTGAAGTCGACCGCCGGGCCGGACATTCTCAAGAAGCTGATCGCGAAGAGCGACGTCGTGCTCGAGAACTTCCGGCCCGGCACGATGGAGCGCCTGGGCTTCGGGTACGAGACGCTCAAGAAAAAGCACCCGAAGCTCATCTACTGCGCGATCTCCGGATTCGGCGAGTCCGGACCGGAGGCCGGGCGCGCGGGCTACGACCTCGTGGTGCAGGCGGAGTCCGGCGTCATGGATCTGACCGGGTTTCCAGACGGCCCACCCGTCAAAGTCGGGACGTCGGTCGCGGACCTGGTGGCCGGGATGTCAGCCGCGCAGGGGATCACGCTGGCGCTGCTGGCGCGCCATCGCACGCGGCGCGGGCAGAAGGTCGAGATCTCGATGCTCGACGTGATGGCGTCCCTGCTCACGTACCAGGCCGGCATTTACTTCGGCACGGGAGCGCGTCCGGCGCGGCGCGGCAACGCGCATCCATCGATCGTGCCGTACGAAGTCTTCAAGGCGGCGGACGCGTACCTGGTGCTCGGCGTCGCGAACAACTCGCTGTGGGCGCGCTGCTGCACCGCGCTCGACCGGCCGGACCTGGTGCGCGATCCGCGCTTCGACACCGAAGCCAGGCGGGTCGAGCAGCGCGACACGCTGGTTCCGCTGCTCAACGAGATCATGGGCGCGCGGAGCGCCGCCGAATGGTTGAAGAGATTCGAGGCCGCCGGCGTCCCGGCCGGGCGGATCAAGACCGTGCCGGAAGTGTGCGAGAGCGATCACCTGAAAGCGCGTGGGATGATCGTCAAGCTTCCGCATCCCTCGGCGGGCGAAGTCACGGTGATGGGCGTTCCCGTGCGGTTGCACGCCACCCCGGGCGCCGCAGCGACAGCTCCTCCGCTACTCGGCCAGCACACCGAGCACGTCCTCCGGAAAGTCCTCGGCATCCCGCCGAAGGAGATCGCTCGCCTGCGCGAGCACCACGCGGTCTGAGCGGGCGCGTCAGGACCGGCGCGCCGAGAGTGCGATCAAGATCGCACTGACGCCGCGACCAGGACGACGCCTCCGACCAGCGCCAGCGCTCCCAGCACCGGCGGCAGCGGAATCGTCTTCTCCTTCTTCGCGTCCACCTTCAGGGGACCCAGATCCACGACGTGCTCGGTGGTCGTGTAGCTGATGCCCTGGTACACCAGCGC
>Ga0066710_100000569_pt1 | contig 23089 bp, 19 predicted proteins | sample GraSoiAngelo_159_FD_79666 | JGI IMG/M metagenome (GOLD analysis project Ga0066710, IMG submission 79666) | Grasslands soil microbial communities from the Angelo Coastal Reserve, California, USA - 14_1009_16_40cm | ecosystem: Environmental > Terrestrial > Soil > Grasslands | place: USA...
GTCGCATTATGAGTCTGGCCGAGAATTTCAGGGACGATCTTCCGGTTCGCCTGACGCCAATGGCCAGTGTCGATGTCCCGGATTATCCACAGATCCCGGTTGTCGTCCTTTCGTCTGATGCCGGCAGCCAGCTTGTGGCGGAACTCCGAAAGCCGCAAGCGAATGTCACCGCCATGCTCACAGTTGATGTCGAGCGGAGATTGCGCGAGACGCAGAATGTCCTGGGCTTGATCGAAGGCTCCAATCCCACGCTTGGAAGCGAGGTCGTGATCGTCGGCGCGCACTACGACCACGACGGGGAAGCCTTCGGACAGATTTGGTACGGCGCAGATGACAATGGCTCCGGAACAGCCGCGCTTCTCGAGCTGGCGGAAGCTTTTGCCCAAGGCGGGCCGCGGCCCGCGCGAAGCGTTCTGCTGAGCGCGTGGGCCGGGGAAGAGAAGGGTTTGCTGGGCAGCCGCTACTATGTCAGCCATCCTCGCTTTCCCCTGGATCGCACGGTCGCGATGTTTCAGATGGATATGATCGGCCGCAACGAAGAACATCCGGCAAATCGGGCGCAACAAGTTCCGGAAGAGCATGCGTCCGAAAACACGAATTCATTAAACGTCCTCGGGACTGCCTTCAGTCCCGATTTGAAAACAATTATTTCACGCGCGAATAATCAGGCCGGTTTGACGCTCCACTTCCGGTACGATTTCGGGGCTGAAGATTTAATGCGCCGCAGCGACCAGTGGTCTTTTCTTCAAAAAGGCATTCCTGCGCTCTTCTTCTTCGCGGGCCTTCATCCGGATTACCACACACCGCGGGATACCGCCGAGAAGATCAACTACCCGAAGTTGGAAAGGGCCGCCAGACTGGTTTACCTGGCCACGTACCAGCTCGCCACGGCCCAAAGTAAGCCGCAGTTCATCAAAGCCACAGCGGCCGCCCAGAAACCCTATTGACACTTTCGGACCTCACTTCTTAGAATTAGCACTCGGTTAGAGTGAGTGCTAACAGATCTAGGTAATCCTATAAAAGAAAAGGCAAAAGGAGAGCAGACCATGAAAGTAAGACCATTGCATGATCGTGTTCTGATTAAGAGAGTCGAGGAGCAGGAAACCGTTCGTGGTGGAATCATTATTCCGGACACGGCCAAAGAGAAGCCACAGGAGGGCGAAGTTGTGGCTGTGGGAACTGGAAAGCGGCTGGAGAACGGCACAGTGATTCCGCTGGAAGTGAAAGACGGAGATCGGGTTCTTTTTGGAAAGTACTCCGGAACGGAAATCAAGGTCGACGATATCGATTACTTGATTCTGCGCGAAGACGAAATCCTGGGCATTTTGGCGACAACCGGCAGAGCAGCCGGTAAGAAATAGGAGGAGCGATGGCAAAGCAGATTGTCCACGGGGAAGATTCACGGCAAGCGATCCTGCGGGGCGTAAATATGCTTGCGGACGCAGTCAAGATTACGCTTGGACCGAAGGGGCGCAATGTTGTGCTCGACAAGAAATTCGGATCGCCGACGATCACCAAAGACGGAGTGACTGTCGCAAAAGAAATCGAATTGAAAGACCCGATGGAAAACATGGGTGCGCAGATGGTGAAGGAGGTCGCTTCGAAAACCAGCGATGTTGCCGGCGACGGCACGACCACTGCGACCGTACTGGCTCAGGCCATTTTCCGTGAGGGCGTCAAGACTGTGGCGGCGGGTGCGAATCCGATGGCTGTGAAGCGCGGTATCGAGCGGGCCGTTGAGGTTGCAGTTGAGGAGATAAAGAAACTCGCGAAGCCGGTGAAGGGTGACATGATCGCGCAGGTAGCGACGGTGTCTGCCAACAATGATGCAACGATCGGAAACATTATTGCCGAAGCGATGAAGAAAGTCGGCAAGGACGGCGTTATCACCGTTGAAGAAGCCAAGGCGATTGAGACCACACTCGATGTCGTCGAAGGCATGCAGTTCGATCGAGGGTACCTGTCACCGTATTTCGTGACGGATCCCGATCGCATGGAATGCGTCCTCGAGAACGCATTGATTCTCATTCACGAAAAGAAAATCAGCACGATGAAAGACCTGCTTCCCCTTCTGGAACAGGTTGCCAAGATGGGCCGCCCGCTGCTGATCATCGCAGAAGACGTCGAAGGCGAGGCGCTCGCCACTCTGGTGGTAAACAAGCTCCGCGGCACGCTGCAGGCCTCTGCCGTTAAGGCTCCGGGATTCGGCGATCGGCGGAAAGCGATGCTGGAAGATATCGCGATCCTCACCGGCGGCAAATCGCTGACGGAAGATCTAGGTATTAAACTGGAGCACGTCCAGGTTGAAGATCTCGGTAAGGCGAAGAAGATCGTCGTCGACAAAGACAACACCACTATTGTTGAAGGCGCCGGCAAGCAGACTGGGATCGAAGGCCGCGTGAAGCAGCTCCGGACTCAGGTCGAAGAAACGACATCCGACTACGATCGCGAGAAGCTGCAAGAGCGTCTGGCGAAACTGGTCGGTGGCGTCGCCGTGATCAAAGTGGGCGCGGCGACCGAGACCGAAATGAAGGAAAAGAAGGCGCGCGTCGAAGATGCGATGCATGCGACCCGCGCCGCTGTCGAGGAAGGGATTGTTGCAGGCGGTGGCGTGGCTTTCATCCGCGCATTTCCTGCTTTGGAAAAGCTGAAGCTGGAAGCCGACGAGCAGATCGGCGTAAACATCGTGAAGCGTGCGCTCGAGGAGCCGCTACGCATGATTGCGTCCAACGCCGGCCATGAAGGCGCTGTCGTTCTCGGCAAGGTCAGAGAGTCGAAGGAAACGAACTTTGGTTTCGACGCTTCCACCGACGAATACACCGACATGATCTCGGCTGGTATTCTTGATCCCGCTAAGGTCTCGCGTACGGCGCTTCAGAACGCTGCATCTATCGCCGCGCTGATGCTGACTACCGAAGCTCTCGTCTCCGAGATTCCGGAAGAAGACAGAGCTCCGGCTGGCCCGCCTCCCGGTGGACCGGGCATGTACTAAAGCCCACGATAATCGCAAACGCGGGCTAAAGCCACGCGACTACATACTTGTGACAAACGTTCAGGCAGGTATGTAGTCCCGCGGCTTTAGCCCACGTTCGTTTTATGTGTCGGTATAATCGTTAGGACATGACGTGCTTTGAAGAACTGCGCCAGAAGTATCCCGTCTTCCGGTACGACCACTTTCAAATCGACAAAACTTCGTCACGCGTCACTGCCCGATTCCACTTCTCGATCCCACCGGACATTTCCTTTACTCCCGAGGTTCACTTCGAACCCGTCAACGAGGGTTGGTACTCCGTTTCCGACGAATTCCTGAATAATGCCGTTTTCCATCTGGGGCTCATCGAAGCATTCAGCTACTGGAAGTCGACCGCGTCGCCGGCCATCGAGGTTCGTGCGGGCAATCTCAGCGCGGAGCAGGTTCATTGGTGGGAAGATCTGCTGATCAACGGCATGGGCGAGTTCTTTTACCGCAATGATATTGATTTTACCGCTGAAGGTTTTGTCAGGATGATTCCAGCAGCCGGGGCCGCCTCGGTTGCATACACCAGCACGTTGCCTCAGCGGAGCCTGCTCACCATCGGCGGAGGCCGCGATTCCGCGCTCGCCGCCGGTTTGCTCCGGGATTCCGGCCATCGATTCACATGCATGATGCTGAACCCTTCATCGGCAGCACGGAACATCGCCTCGCATGCAACCACAGCGGACGCTGTGGTCATCCGGCGCGCGATCTGTCCGGGGCTACTCGAGCTGAACCGGCGCGGCTTTCTCAACGGCCACACTCCCTTCTCCGCATATTTGGCGTTTCTGGGAGCAGTCTGCATGCTGCTCTATGGCTATTCCAGCGTGATTGTTGCAAACGAGCGGAGTTCGGACGAAGCGAATGTGCGTTACCGAGGGAAGGATATCAATCATCAGTACTCTAAGAGTTTTCGATTCGAACGGCTGTTCGATGAATACTTGCAGAAGTATCTCGTCACGAATGGACGATACTTCAGCTATGTGCGTCCACTGTTCGAATTCCAGATCGGCAAGTTATTTTCGATGTTCCCCGTGTTCTTCAGCCTGTTCAAAAGTTGCAATCGCAATCGATCGGATTCCTGGTGTGGGCAGTGCCCGAAATGCCTGTCAGTTTTCCTCACGATGTACCCGTTTGTTCCGCGTTCCACGTTAACGACCATATTCGGAAGCGATCTGTTCGACCGGGTAGAAAACGTTTCGATACTCCGCGAGCTTGCCGGTTTTGAAATGAAACCGTTTGAATGTGTCGCAACGACTGCGGAGGTGATCGGAGCGTTAGCGCTCTCAGCGGCGAAGGTGAAGGCTTCGGGACAGCCGCTTCCGGCTGTTCTCCAATGGGCTTCCCAAAACATCGCGAGCGTTGCGGACACCAGGATCGCGACATCGATTCTGGTTTCCTACGGCCCTCATCGAATCCCTCAAGAATTGGAAAGCTTCCTGACGAAAGCCTTAAATAGATCTCCGCGCTCTCTGTAATCTTTGAAGATGCCGAAGCTTGGCGATGCCGGCGAAAGCAGACATATCTTGCCCGGTTCAGTGCGCTGGTAGGCGATTTTCACGGCCTGCTCCATATCGCCCACAAAGAACGCTTCAGGAAGCGCCGGATTTTTGGAATGCGTTTCGATCGCGCTCCAGATTCGAACGCCGGTGGGTGGAAAGAGAATGACGGTTTTGATGTTTGCGGGCAACTGCTCGGCCAGTTGAATGAAATCGAGATTGCGCTCGTGGCCGCCCAAAAGCACGGTTTCAACCGAGGATCCAAGCGCCTCGAAAGCGGCCAACGCCGCTTCAGGGACAGTCGCAATCGAATCATCGTAGAAGGTGATCCCGTTGTACGTTCCGACGGGCTCGAGCCGGTGGGGAAGCGCTCTGAAGGTTCGAATCGCATCCCGAATAGCCGGGGGTTGTACTCCGCATAACTGCGCTGTAGTAACTGCCGCGAGCACATTTTGCAGATTGAATTTGCCGGGGAGTGGTATCTCGCGTACATCGACAATGTGCTCTACCGGGTCTTTGATACTGAAAGGCTTCAACACCGCTTTGCTTGTTTGGGCGATGGCGGTAGGAGCTGGATAGTCCGCGGCAAAAATCAGGAAATCGTCAGCCGTCTGGAACTTCGTAATATTTTCTTTAGCTGCCACGTACTCCTCGAAGGTCGCGTAGTAATCCAGATGCTCCGGAACGATGTTCAGCAAGACCGCAATGTGAGGACTGGTCTCGATCTCCGCCAATTGATGACTCGAGAACTCATGAACAAAATACGTCTCGCTTGACACGGCATCCATACGCGTTAATGGCGGCTGCCCGATATTGCCGACCAATTCTGCTGGAATGCCGGCGCTTTGGAGAATGTGGTGAATGAGTGAGGCCGTCGTGCTTTTGCCCTTCGTGCCGGTGATGCCGATTACCTTTTCCCGAGGATAGTTGCTTAAAAAAATCTGCGAATGAGAGGTCAATGTGCAGCCGGCTTTGCGCGCTCGGACAATCGCATCAATCGAAGCTGGTATTCCCGGTGTCTTGATGATGACCTCGCAGTTGTAACCATCGGCGGAATCCAGATAACGCGCGCCGAAATTCAAACGAACGGCCGGGTCATCGTGAATTCGGCTGGCGATATCTTCGGAGAAATCGCTGAGATCCCGGCGGTCCGCGATCGAAAGCGGCTTCGATGGCCATCGCCGGCGAAGGAAATCATATGTTGCTTGCCCTTCTGTGCCGAATCCCAAGATGAGAATCGATTTGTTTTCGAGCTCCTCTAACGTCACTGTTTCACTTCAACAGGCTTTCCACTTTTGCGACTCCGGCTTTCGCGCAAGCTTCATCCATTTCCTGGGTCGAGCCGGAACTGCCGACGCCGCCGATAGTGTCGTTCCCGGCCTGGATCGGCACGCCGCCGCCAAGCGCGAGAATGTCGGCGATATCGCGTTGGGCGGAGTATTTCGGATCCATGGTGCGTTTCTGAAACTCCAATGTTGTCGTTCGGAACATCCGCGCTGTGTAAGCCTTGCGGCGTGCCATTTCCACCAGCTGGGCTGTCGCCTGCTCATCGCGCAAGATGACCATAACCTGGCCGGCGCGGTCCACGACCGCGGCTGCTGTGTTGAAGCCTTTCGATTTGCATTCCGCAATAGTGGCTTCGGCAATCGTCTTCGCCATTGCCAGCGACAGATTGCGCTGCATCACCAATCCTTGCGCTCCCGCGCCCCCAGACAAAATGCCGGTGACTCCGATGAGCACGAGCGCTCTTGCCGTGTAATACATGTACCCTCCTTTCATTCCGGACACGATTCTACTCCCGAACAAGCAGGCCGTCGTCTATTTGCAGTGGTGGTCAGGTCCAAGGACCTGTCTTGTCCCTCGGTTGATCAGACTGAATCGTATGCGCGACCTGTCCCACGATGCACCGCTCTCATTGTTTGATGCGCCGCCGCCGGCCACTTATCTGCATGCGAAAGAATTTGTGCGCTGGTGTTGTAGCTTCGGGCCGGGCTTTAGAAACAGTCCAGACCTGCCGAACCTTCGTTATTGGGCGCACAAAAACAAAACGAAAATAAGCGAACGTGATCAAACCGAGATTTTAGACGCCGCTCGTCCACTTTTTTTGAGGCGTATCGAACAAGCCATCCGGAAGTCGGAACGGGCGGAAAAGAACCAGCTAAATTGACTTCATCTCGCAGCGCAAGCTAATCTCCGCGAATGCGCATACGAACCAAGCTCCTGCTTTGTCTGCTAGTTGTTGCGGCGTGTAGTCGACCTCCAGCCAGGGAAAAACCGGCGGTATCGGCAATTGACGGCGATGCCGTAAAGAGCCATATCCAAAAGCTCGCATCCGATGACATGGAAGGACGGGCGCCCGGCGGAAAAGGTGAAGAGCTAGCTACGGCATACATTGCCGACTTCTATAAATCCATCGGGTTGAAGACGCAGTTTCAGCCGGTGCCGATGGTAGGCATCACGTCTACGGTTTCGCCGATGAGACTCACCGGAAAGGGCGGAAACAAGATGCTGAAGTACGGCGACGAATTCGTGGCCTGGTCCAAGCGTGAACAGGACAAGATCTCTGCGGAAGCCGATCTTGTCTTCTGCGGCTATGGTGTGACCGCCCCAGAGTACCAGTGGAACGATTTTAAAGACAACGTGAAGGGAAAGATCATTATCGTCCTGATTAATGACCCGCAGCTGGAAGACCAATCGAAATTCGGCGGCAAAGCGATGACCTACTACGGCCGCTGGACATACAAATTCGAGGAGGCTGCCAGACAAGGCGCGGCCGGCGCTCTGATTGTTCACGAGACGCCGTATGCCGGATATCCATGGGAAGTGGTCCGCGGCTCGTGGTCTGGCGAGCAATTCGATATCGTGCGACCGGACAAGGGCGCCTCAACGGTGCCTCTTCAGGGTTGGATTACTCGCGACATCGCAGCGGCGCTGTTCAAGTCTGCCGGTATGGATTTTGATGAATTGAAGAAAAGGGCCCTTCAGCAGGATTTCAGACCCATCCCTCTAGATATCCGGGCGTCCGTCGACGTGAACAACCAAATGCGCCGCGTCGATTCCAAGAACGTGATCGGTGTGCTGGAAGGATCGGAAAAGCGGGATGAGTATATCGTCCTCACGGCGCATTGGGATCATCTCGGAATCGGTGAACCGCAGAACGGTGACAAGATCTACAACGGCGCCGTGGACAATGCTTCAGGCGTCGCCATGGTGATGGAAATGGCGCGCGCTGCGACGAAGATTCAGCCCAAACCGAAGCGATCAATGGTATTTCTGGCGGTTACGGGAGAGGAGCAAGGACTGTTAGGGTCGGCTTATTACGCGGATAATCCTGTCTTTCCACTGACCAAAACGCTCGCGAATATCAACATTGACGAGGGCAACGTTTTTGGCCGTAACAACAATCAAATCGAAGTAATTGGGTTCGGCTACACCGACCTGGAGGACATTCTGAGAGATGTCGTCGCTTCGCAAGGCCGGATGGTTACAGCCGATGCGGAACCGGAGAAGGGGTTCTATTTCAGGTCAGACCAATTCAGTTTTGCGAAAAAGGGAGTTCCGGCGCTCTATACGAAGAGTGTTACTGTTGAAGATGAGCGCGAGTTTACGGAAAAGCGTTATCACAAGCCTTCCGACGAGTTTGATCCCAATTGGGACATGAAAGCTGCTGTCGCCGACGCTGACGCCTTGCTTCAAGTCGCCGTCCGCGTAGCGAACGGACAGAAGTGGCCGGAATGGAAGCCGGGTACGGAGTTTCGAGCGGTTCGGGAACAGTCATTGAGAAAGTAGTTTGTAGACGGCGCACCGCGGAGCGGTGCTAGGAAATTAGCCAGGAGTACGCGTTTTTTGCGTACCCCCATCCGCACCCTGAAAGGGTGTCGAGCACACTCCTCGCACCCTTTCCAGGGTGCGGCTGTTTTTGCTTTCAGACAACCGGGGGTTGCGCTCGCTCCGGCTCGCTTAACCCCGGCTAATTTCCTGACACGCCTCCGGCGTTTGCAAAGCTAAAGCAGTGAGGAGCAATCTAACGTCGGCCATCCAGCGCATTGAAGAACTGCGAAAGCAAATTCGTGAACATGAATACCGGTATTACGTTCTAGACCAGCCCGTCATATCCGATTATGAGTTCGATCAGTTGGTGCGCGAGCTGAAGACGCTCGAAGAGCAGCATCCGGAGCTGATCACACCTGATTCACCGACCCAACGCGTGGGCGGCCAGCCCGCGAAAGAGTTTCCGACTCACACGTTCTCGAGGTCGATGCTGAGTCTCGAGAACGCATATTCCGAGCAGGAGTTCCAGGACTGGTCGCGGCGGGTAGTCCAACTGGCAGGTACTGAATCTGTGGATTACGTGACCGAGCTGAAGATAGACGGTCTCAGCATGGCGTTGATTTACCAGAATAGCCTGCTCGAAAAAGCCGTCACGCGCGGCGATGGACGTACCGGTGAGGTCGTGACGGCAAACGTGCGGACGATCCGTTCCGTTCCACTTCGATTACATGAAGATGTGTCGGTCGAGATTCGCGGGGAGGTGTTTCTCAGCCTGAAAGCATTCCGTCAGCTGAATGAAGAGCGAGAACAGGCGGGCGAACCGCGGTTTGCGAATCCGCGGAACGCGGCTGCGGGATCGTTGCGGCAACTGGATCCGGCAATTACGGCGAAGCGACAGCTGGATTTTTACGGGTACTGGATCCATCCGACGAAGCGGCTTCAATCGGAAAACCTGAAGTGGATGATGCAGCTTGGTCTCAAGGTCAATCCGCATCGGAAGCTGTGTCATTCGCTGGATGAGGTCATCGACTTTTGCCGGTATTGGGAAGAACGGCGGGACGAGCTCGATTATGAGATTGACGGGGTCGTCGTGAAAGTCAACTCCGTCGATCTTCACGAACGGCTTGGCAGCACCTCGAAATCGCCGCGCTGGGCCGTCGCCGTAAAATTCCGCGCGCGACAGGCAACAACGAAGTTGTTGAATATTCGTGTGCAAGTCGGACGCACGGGCGCGCTGACGCCCGTTGCCGAGCTGGAACCGGTCCAACTTGGCGGTACGACCATTCGCAATGCGACGCTTCATAACGAAGACGAGATTGTGCGCTTGGGCGTACAGATTAATGACCGCGTGTTACTCGAACGTGGTGGTGATGTGATTCCGAAAGTTGTCAGCGTCGTGGAACAAGCGCCGGACGGCATTGCTTTCGAAATGCCGTCACGGTGTCCGGTGTGCGGCGGACAGGTTTTTCGTGAGGAAGGCGAGGCCGTTCGCCGATGCCTGTCACAGACGTGTCCAGCGAAAGTGAAAGAGTCTTTGCTCCACTGGTCGAGCCGGAAGGCGATGAAGATCGATGGCTTGGGAGAACGGCTCGTTGATCAGCTCGTCGAAAAGAGTCTGGTCCGCGACGTCTCGGATCTGTATCGGCTGACGAGAGAACAGCTGCAGGATCTGGAACGCATGGGCCCGAAATCGGCGGAGAACCTCGTGAAGGAAATTGACGCAAGCCGGTCGGTCGAGTTCTGGCGCTTGCTTTTCGGGATCGGTATCCGCCACGTCGGTGAACGCACGGCCCAGATTCTCGCGCGCCGCTTTGGGTCGATCGATCGTCTGGAGCAGGCTTCGAAGGAAGAGTTGGAGCAGGTACATGAGATCGGACCAATCGTGGCTGAAAGCATCTATCAGTTCCTCCGCCAGCCGGAGAATCGCGCGCTCATCGAAAGACTGCGGGCCGCGGGCTTACCGATGAAATCGTACGATGTCGAACAACCGCAGCTTGGACACATCTTTGCCGGAAAGACATTCGTTTTGACGGGAACACTCGATACGATGACCCGCGAAGAAGCCACCTCCCTGATTGTCCAGCGCGGCGGCCGGGTGAGCTCATCTGTCAGCAAGAAGACTGATTTCGTGCTTGCTGGCCGCGATGCGGGTTCCAAACTCGATAAAGCGCAGCAGTTGGGCGTGCGCATCTTGGATGAGCGTGAATTTCGCGCAATGCTATAATCTTTGGTTTATGAAAAGGGTTTTTATCGGTCTACTGCTGGTTCTCACGGTATCTAGCCTCGTCACCGCGCAACGCCAGCAAGAGACCGTGCCTCCCACGCCGGCCGCTCCCGCGGCTTCTCCGGCCAAGCCGCGGGACGATCAAACGATTTCAATCGATGTCAATCTCGTTAACATCCTTTTCACCGTTGCGGACAGAAAGGGCAAGTTCGTCACGAACCTGAAGAAAGAGGACTTCAAGGTTTTTGAAGACGAAAGAGCCCAGACGATCACAAACTTCAGCAGTGAAAGTAATTTGCCGCTGACGATCGCGCTTCTCGTCGATACAAGTGGAAGTATCCGCGACAAATTGCGATTTGAGGAAGAAGCCGCAATCGAATTCTTCTATTCAACGCTACAGCGCGGCAAAGATAAAGCGCTGGTCATCAGTTTTGATTCGGGTGTCGACCTGCTTCAAGACTTTACGGATGATGCGGAAAAGCTGGCCGATAAGATTCGCAGGATCCGCGCCGGTGGCGGCACTTCGCTGTATGACGCTATTTACCTCGCAGTCAACCAAAAGCTTGCAGGCCAGAACGGACGGCGCATTGTCATTCTCATCACCGACGGCGATGACAATTCCAGCCGCATCTCAATGACCGAAACGCTCGAAGCGGCACAACAAAACGTAGTCACGATTTACGCCATCAGCACAAACTCGACTGCGTTCTTCGGCTCGAAAGAACAGGAACGCGGCGACAAGACTCTCAAGAGACTTTCTGAAGAAACCGGCGGTAAGGCATTTTTCCCACTGAAGGTGCAGGACCTCGCCAGCAGTTTCCTCGATATTCACGACGAACTGCGATCCCAGTATCAAATCGGCTACAGGCCGACTAACGCAAAACTGGATGGAACTTTCCGCAGAATCCGCGTTGACATCGGCGATAAGCGATACAAAGCCAGAGCACGCTCCGGTTACTACATGCCAAAAACTGCTGCTACATCCCAGAAGTAAACGTCTTTATCGTTTCGCACCGCTCCTTGTTTGCGGCCCGATGCCAAAGCCACTCGGAAATCGCGACGCTCGATGCCGAGCGGACGATCGAATAAACAATCAGCCGGAAATTGGCGGATTCGCTTCCGCATGAAAGGAGGCGTATATGCATGTGATGTTAAATGTACGGACAAAGAATTTATGCGCAGGATAATACCGCTCCGATCGTTAGTGGCGCCGGCTGTTTCGGCTGCGGTTCCGGACGAACCGAGCCGCTGGTTTGACTAGGCCTTCAATGCAGCAGTCATGAAGACCGCCCTAAAGAAGATGGTCTCGTTGCAAACGCCCAATCCGCTCCACCGGCACACGTCTGATTTTGTATTACACATGTGTTACAATCCTGGCAATGGAAAAGACGCTCACGATACGTCTCACCAAGGACCAGGATCGGTCGCTCACACGGCGTGCTAGGGCGCTGGGGAAGACGCGCTCCGAAGTCGTTCGTGAGCTGATCGAAAAGGGACTTGACGAAGAGCGTCTTGGGCGGAAAATCGCGCATCTGAAAGGTATATTGAGCATCTCCAATCCTGAGGATCCGGTGCGGCGCCGTATAAAAGAACGCAACTGGCGATGAGGACTTGCCTCGTCGATACTGGACCATTCGTTTCTTATCTCGATCGCAAAGATACTGCGCACGTCGATGTCGCGGACTTCCTGAACAATTTCAAGGGCCGGCTCACAACAACCGGAGCCGTTATTGGCGAGGTAATGTACTTCATCTCGGAACTGCCTAACGGCCCCGTCTCGTTTGCCGAATTCCTCATCGCCTCCCAAACGCATATCGTGCCACTCACGGCCTCACGTGAGGTTCTAAGCGCAGCAGAATTGATGCACCGCTACAGAGACACCCCAATGGATTTCGCCGATGCAACTCTTGTGTTGCTATCGGAGCAAACGGGGACAACCGAAATCCTGACTCTCGATCGCCGCGGATTCTCCACCTACCGGACTGCAAAGGGCAAGGCCTTCAGTTTGGTATTGCGATAGCGGAACCTTGATGCCGATGAAGACATCGCCTTCGCCGTACTGACCCGGCCCGGTTTTGAAAAACCACTCAAGGACCTTCGCGGTTTCGGGGCTGGCCAGCATGCGGAGACGTGTTTTGATCTGAGACGCCTTCATTGTCTGCAATGGATGGCCTCAGGAGTGCACTTTCAGTTTCCGTATAAACACACCGGCTTCTTGGAACAAACGGAAGGCGCTTTGGTTGAGCGGGTAATCCATGTTGTAGATAACTTCGCGGATGCCGGAGTTGATGATCATCTTTGCGCATTGCAGGCACGGCGCGAAGGTGGAGTAGATGATGGCATCTTTCAGCGAGACTCCGTGATAGGAGGCCTGAACAATTGCATTCTCTTCGCCATGCGAACAAAGACATTCGTCCAAGGCGGTTCCGGATACCGCTAGACTGTTGCATCTGGGGCATCCACCCTCGTTGCAATTGCGGGTGCCACGGGGTGTACCGTTGTAGCCGGTGGAGATGACGCGCTTGTCGCTGACAATAATGGCGGCCACTTTCCGCTTCATGCAATTGGATCGCGACGCGACGACCTTCGCGATATTCATGAAGTATTCATCCCAGCTTGGTCTCTGGATTTCTTTCAACAGTTGTGGAAGCAATTCGTCGACTTGGGCATAAAGCTTCTCGAGCGAACCATCGTTGACCAGCGGGTAATCCGCCATCAATTCCACTTTCACCAGGTTCTGCGATGTGTCGTCGCCTTCGGCCTCGCGATTTTCCAGTGCCACGAATTCTTCATACGTTCTTGGATCGCTTTCGCGGTGGCGGCTAAGGATGCGGTGGAAACGCACTTCTGGCGGAGCTTCGACTCGAAGTAGCTTGAAATGTTTGGCAGCGCGGAACGCGTCGACTTCGGCCGGATTTCGGATCGAGTCGATGACGTAATGTTTGTCATCTTCGATCTTCGCGAGGATACGCTCGGCAAGGACGTGAGCTCCATACCTCTGACGCAGCTCGTTGCCCACAATGATCAGCCGTTCGCGTGTGGGGTTCTCGCCTCGCGAGCGGATCTCTTCTCGAATCGCATCGGACAGCGAGTAGTAATAAAAACTTTTACTTTGAAGGTATCGAGCGACTTCGCCTTTACCGGCCGCATTTCTCCCAGTAAGCCCTATCAACATTTTGAGGGCTACGATACTATGATTCCTTTTCACTGGGAAGGACCGGCATGTTTGACAACAAGAGGATTGCTGTATTGGGCGCGGGCAAACTCGGCGAAGCTCTGATCACCGGCATGCTCGACGCCGGCATTGCTTCAAAGAAACAATTCATTGCTACCGCCGCCCACCAGGAACGCCTCGAGATTTTGAAGAAAAAACTCGGAATCGAGACGACGCTTTCCAATAGCGAGGCCGTGCGCAAATCACACCTCGTCCTGCTGTGTGTAAAACCACAGACCGTCGAAGACGTACTTCGGCAAGTCTCGGATGACCTGACCGTGGACCATGTCGTCATTTCCGTCGCGGCAAGCGTCACGAGTCAGTTCATCGAGAATATTCTGACCAAGCCCGTTCCCGTGCTCAGGACCATGCCGAACACTCCGTGTTTCATCAAGAAAGGCATGACCGCAATTGCTCCCGGCAAGCACGCGACGCCCGAGCATGTCGCGCAAGCTCAAAAAATTTTCGATGGGATCGGCCGCACGTTGATTCTCGATGAAAAGCACATGGATGCCGTCACAGGTCTGAGCGCGAGCGGTCCCGCCTTTGTATACATCATCATCGAGTCATTCATTGAAGCTGGTGTAAAGGTCGGGTTGCCCCGGGAAGCTGCAACGCAATTGGCTGCGCAAATGGTGCTCGGTGCCTCGAGCATGGTGTTGGAAACCGGTGAACATCCAGCGAAACTGAAGGACATCGTCACTACACCCGCCGGCTGCACCATCGATGGGATTCTCGAATTGGAAGACGGCGGTTTGCGAGTGACCTTGATCAAAGCGGTTGTCCGGGCGACGCACCGAGCGAAGGAGTTGGTCAACGGATAAGCCGCGCAAGTTTGCGCACGCCGGAGGCGTGTCAGGAAATTAGCCCGGGGTTAAGCGAGCGAGAGCGAGCGCAACCCCCGGTTGTTTGAAACCAATAACAGCCGCACCCTGGAAGGGGTGCGAGGAGTCCTCGACACCCCTTCAGGGTGCGGATTCCTAAGTTGTCGACGTAGACCAGGGGTACGCAAAAGACGCGTACCCCTGGCTAATTTCCCAGCACCGCTCCGCGGTGCGCCGCCGCTTATTGGAAGAGATGACATCGTTGAACGTCGTGATGGTGGCGGCCGAGTGCGTACCATTTGCCAAAGTCGGGGGATTGGCCGACGTCATTGGTGCCCTTCCAGCCGCGCTGGAAAAGCTTGGAATTGCGGTTAGTATCGCCATTCCGCGGCATCGCGTCATTAATCTCGAGAAGTTCGGTTTCGAACCGTATCCCGTCCCAGGGAATGCGCGGGTTCCTGTCGGTTTTGAGAGCATTCCATACGATGTGCATCGCGGGAAATTACCGAACTCGTCGGTCGATGTATTTCTCCTCGGCAACGACCGGTTTTTCGATCGGCCCGGAATATATGTTGATCCGGCAACGGCCAAAGATTATCCGGACCAGGCCGACCGCTGGATTTTTTTCCAGCGTGCCGTTATGGAATTTTTGAAATCCGGCTCGCCGTCGCCCGATATCCTACATTGTCACGATCATCAGACCGGCTTGATTCCAGCGTACCTGGACAGGATCTATCGCACCGGCTACGCGTATACCCAAACACGCTCAATCTTCACCATCCATAACATGGGTTATCAGGGCTTGTTCCCGCGCGATGTCATGACTCGAAGTGGCTTCAACGATGCAGAATTCTATCCGGCCAGTCCCTTTGAGTTTTACGGAATGGTGAACTTCATGAAACTTGGCATTACATACGCCGACCTCATCACTACTGTAAGCCCCACTTATGCTCGCGAGATTCAGGGGAGCGATGAGTTTGGATATGGTCTTCAGGGTGTGCTCAGAAACCGTTCCGACAGGTTGATAGGCATTTTGAATGGTATCGATGATGAAGTTTGGAATCCGGCGAAAGACCCGTTGATTCCTGCAACCTACACGGCCTCCAACCTCTCGGGGAAGCTCGAGAACAAAAGGGCTCTGCTTAAAAAATTTGGAATCGACCCTTCTCATCTGAATTGGCCCCTGGTGGCTATGATTTCGCGCATCGACGTCCAAAAAGGCTTTGATCTTGTGGTTAGCATCTTGGATTATCTGCTCGCGAAAGATCTGTACTTCGTACTACTCGGCAGCGGAAACAAAGAAACCGAGGGCTATCTGCGAACGGTTATCGAGCGCCATCCCGGTAAAGCCGGAATTCGTTTCGAATTCGATAATGGCAGCGCTCATCTGACGGAGGCAGGTGCCGACATTTTCCTCATGCCATCGAAGTATGAGCCGTGTGGGCTGAACCAAATGTACAGCCTTCGTTACGGCACGGTTCCCGTTGTACGAAGGACCGGGGGGCTGGCTGACACTGTTCAGGAGTTCGATCCGTCGACTGGTACTGGCACCGGCTTTGTGTTCACCGCGTATCAGCCGGAACAATTGAAGATGGCAGTGGACCGGGCGCTGGCACTCTGGCCCGACAAAACGGCCTGGCGGGTCGTGATGCTGAATGGCATGCGGCAGGAGTTGAGTTGGACGACTTCGGCGAAAAAATACGTTGAAGCTTATGAACGCGTCCGAAAACTGTAAATTCGCTTCAAATTTCTGAAGTTCGCCATCATTCACTTAGCTAACTCATTGATTTCCAGCGACGGTTCAGTGGCCCCATTCTTGCAAACGGCTTATCGTGTTCCTAAGTTTCCGGGGCACGGCACAGTCTCGTTCTCACAGGGGGTGAGGGGAGAGAAGGATCGCCGATGTCCTGGAATTCCGCCGCGAATTACGGCAGTGCATCAGCGTAATTCGCGGCGTTTTTTATTGAATGGGAACTGCGATTTTGCGCACGCGACTCGTAATGATCAGGCGCTTTTCGAAATGAATCTCGAGGCTGAAGCCGACGTAGATGCCGCGCAGCTTGAGGAAGCTGCCGCCAAGAGAACTGCCGGCGAGTCTGGCTGGAGTGAATTCAGGGAAGAAACGGCCACCGCGAACCAGAATCTCTCCAGTCCGGCCGGAGATAACGGTGATTTCGTACGTGCTATTTTCGGTGCGGACCGTAAGTGTCTCCATATCCTGCATTGTCTCAAGTTGAACACCTTCGGACCAGTCATGAGAGGACCAAGTGTCGAGAAGCGCGCTAGCGGAGCATCTTACGGTACTGTCCATACGTTACCTTTGTATCATGCTGACCGATACTGTCAAACTCTTTCGACGAGGATGAGAGTAATATCATCCGTCGGAGACCGGCCCGCCGTGAAATTCTGAATAGTGGAGAGCAATTTCTGTTCCAGCTGCTGGGAGCCCGACGCCGCTTCAGCAAGAATGATGTTTTTCACAGCCTCTTCGCCAAGCATTTCGCCTTGCAGATTTTCGGCTTCGGTAAGACCGTCCGAGTAGGCCAATAGGACATCCCCGGGATTCAAGTTTAGGGGTGCCGCTTCGTAAGTCACAAACTGGAAGGCGCCGACAATCATATTGTTCGATGTCAACTCCTCGATCTCACGTGTAGCCGCACGGAAAAGATACGCAGGATTGTGACCTGCGCTGATGTATCTTCCGTATCCATCCGAGTTGAGTGTAAACGAAAACATTGTCGCGAAGCGGCTCGAGGAGGATTTTTCGCAAAGAAACCGATTCAGCCGATTCAATGCTTCATGCAGAGCGAGGCCGGCCCGCACCTGCATCTGAAGGCAACCAAGAAGCATGGAACTGAGCAGGGACGCCGAGACCCCTTTTCCCGAGACATCGGCGATCACGCCAAACAACTCGCCGGATTCCAACTCCACAAAATCATAAAAGTCACCGCCGACATAACGCGTCGGTTTCGAAAACGCATGGATGTTGAGATTGGGAATCGTCGGAAGTGCTTGCGGAAGAAGAGATCGTTGAGTCTCTTCGGCGAGCGTCAGTTCTTGCTCCAGTCTCTTCCGCTGCTCGATGCTTTTGATCATTTCCACCCGTTCCAGAACATTTCCCGCTTCGACACCGAGCCGGTTCAGGATTCGCTGGTCCAATCCCGACAGCGAATGCATCTTTTTCGTGCTGTCCAGGTACAGGATGCCGAGAATCGATGGCGTGTCCGCCTGAGACGGTATTCCCATCAACGGCATACATGCTACGGCGCGCAAATTCATTGCAACAATGCTGGCTTGCTCTTTGTACCGGTTATCCAGTCCCTCAACCATGAAGACAGGAGCGCCTTTCTGGACCACATCCCCGACGACCGTGTGGCTGGTTTTGAAATGGGAGAGAGACAGATTTCGTCCCTGACCATCCATACCGGCGGCGTAGCCGAAATTCTCACCTTCCCGCACCAAAATGAATCCACGTTCGGCGCCGCTGATTTTCAGTGACGATTCCAGGATCTTTTGGAACGCTGCATCGGGCGTAAAAAATTGTTCCCACTGGTATTGGAAATCGAGAATGCAGGAAATTTTTTCAAGATCGGAAGAGCCAGAAGGGAGCACGACGCCCAAGTCCATCATGGAGCGTTCGAAGATTTGTGTCGTGTCCGATTTCGTTTTCAGCGGCTTTGGTTCCCCGATGAAATAGTGGAGATCAATGCGATCCTTTCCGAGTGAAATCTTGTCGCCATGTTGCAGAACATAGCGCTCCACTCGCGATTCGTTGACGAACGTACCGTGCGTACTTCCGAGGTCTTGAAGCAGATACCCTTCAGCCGTTTTGACAAGTTTCGCGTGGTGCCGCGACACATGCTGATTGTTCAACACAACGTGAGCATCGCCCTTGCGGCCTATCAGAATTTCAGAGGCTACGAGCGGGAGGATATTCTCTTGTCCGTCGGGTCCTAACCAATACAGTTGCGGAGTCGACATGGGCTTTACCGTGGCCTGCTCGGGGAGATACTAGTACAATTTCAAGAACTTATTAATGGGATTTCTCTATGCCATCGATTAGGACAGTCTTTGTTCTAGTTGCTATCACAGTCCTCCTCACGATCCCAAAGGCAGCTGTTCCTGGCGCCGAGATTCCGGAAGATCGCGGGGCCATGGGACTCTCTCAGGCCTTGCAACGCCTCGACGTTGTCGGAAGCGTGCTGCATACTGGCGCCCATCCCGACGACGAAAATAGCGCGCTTTTGGCGTGGCTTGCGAGGGGGCAAGGCGTCCGTACCGCCTATCTATCCGCGACGCGAGGCGAAGGCGGCGTCAATCTTGTCGGCAGTGAGTTGTTCGAGGCTCTCGGCGTGATTCGAACCGAAGAGCTGTATGGGGCCCGCAGGCTTGATCATGCGCAGCAGTTCTTCACTCCAAATTACGAATTCGGATTCTCAAAGAGCGCCGACGACACATTCACGAAATGGCCGCATGACCAGGTGCTCGGAGATTTCGTACGCGTCATTCGCTATTTTCGGCCGGAAATCATCATTTCGCGGTTCACAGGCACACCACGCGATGGGCATGGCCATCACCAGGTCGCTGGGATCATCACACAGGAAGCTTTCAAGGCGGCGGCGGATCCTGCGCGGTTTCCCGAATATGGAAAGCCGTGGCAGGCGAAAAAACTGTATCTGAACGGGATGGGTAATGAGCAAAACGGCCAGGCAGCTCCGGCACAACCTCCACCATCTGGACCAACTGCACCATCTGCAGGTCTAACCATCAACGTCGGAGAATTCGACCCGGATTTGGGACGTTCTTATAGCCAGATCGCGTCGGAAGGTCGCAGCCTGCATCGCTCGCAAGCACAGGGCAGCGCGCAAGACGCCGGTCCTCGCCAGACACGGCTTCAACTCGTTCAGAAAACGGTTAATGCCGCGGATGATGGACCGCTTTTTGCGGGAGTTCTGTACAAGCTGCCCGATTTGGCGCAGGTCGATGCCGCGCTGGCGCCCAGTCTTGCCGATCTCGAGCAGCGAATCACCTCTATCCGGCAAAAAGTGAATCTGCTGCGGCCCCAAGACATTGTTCCAGATCTGGCGTCGGCTCTGACGTCGTTGCAAAACATAAAAGCAAAGACGTCCAGCGAGCACGTCCAGTTCTTGCTTCAACAAAAGGAGGACGACTTCTACGAAGCGCTTCGACTAGCAGCGGGATTGGTTTTCGATGTCCTCGTTTCAGACGACACAGTCGTGCGTGGCCAGGAATTCAATTTCACGATCAGTGTGACTAACGGAGGCCCATATAGTTTTGCACGGCTTCAAGCTGTCACCGACCTGCCGCCAGGCTGGAATATGACTCCCGATGGTTCGAGTGGCTCTCTACAACCGGGACAACGGTTGGATCAAAAGTACAAGGTAAAAGTCCCGCTCGATACGGATTTCACGCAACCATACTGGCTCCGGCAGCCGCGGCAAGCGGACCGGTTCGTTTGGCCTAATGTCCCGGCCGGCGCATTGCCGGCGGACGAGGTCTTGCTCTCGACGGGGGCGGAAGTGGACTTTCAGGGTACGGCGATCGTGATGAAGAAGCGTGCCGAATTCAGGCGCGTCGATCGCATGTTTGGCGAGCAGCGAACGGCTTTGAAGATCGTTCCTTCGCTCTCCGTGGTGGTTTCTCCGGATATTGCCATCGTTCCTTTGAAAGGCGTCCGGCAGAAGGATTTCACGGTGACAGTCGAGAACCAGAATCCCGGAGCAGTGAATGGCGAAGTCCGGCTGGTATTGCCCGCTGGATGGAGTGTTGCGCCTTCATCGCGTCCTCTGAGCTTCACGCAACAAGGCGAGAAAGCAGCGCTGCAATTTACCGTTTCTGTAGCGGCCGCGGCTGGCGATTACGTCATCCAAGCCGTAGCAAAGTCGGGAGATCAGGAATTCAAGAGCGGGTATACGACCATCGCATACCCGCATATCGAGACCCGATACGTTTACTCGCCGGCCCAATCCACAGTCGAAGTTCTGGATGTCGCGACCACGATCTCGTCGGCTGGGTATGTCGAAGGAACCGGCGACGCAATACCGGACGGGCTACGGCAACTCGGAATCAATGTGACGATGCTTTCCCCGAAGGACATTGCGACTGCAGACCTTTCTAAGTTTCCCGTCATCGTACTGGGTGTGCGTGCTTATGCCGTGCGTGACGATCTCCGGGCGTATAACAAGCGGCTTCTCGATTACGTTTCCAACGGCGGCACGCTGATCGCGCAGTACAACCGCGCGAATGAGGTGGGTAACATTCAGATTGCGCCGTATCCGATTACTATGGCCAATGTGAATCAGAACAACACGGAACGCGTGACTCACGAAGATGCTCCGGTCAAGATCGTCGATCCCGCAAACCCGATTTTGAACGTTCCGAACAAGATCACTGCCACAGACTTCAATGGCTGGGTCGACGAGCGCGGAACCTTCTTTTTGCGGTCGTGGGATTCCCGATATGCTGCGCCGCTTGAGACTTCCGATCCCGGAGAACCCGGCCGTGCCGGTGGTCTTGTCATTGGAAAGTACGGAAAGGGAACTTACATCTACACGGGCTACTCCTTTTTCCGGCAATTGCCGGCTGGGGTAAAGGGGGCATACCGGCTATTCGCCAATATGGTGAGTGTAGAGAATTAAATCCCCCCGTCTCGGTGGTAAACTTTCTCTCATGAAGTACCGTAGTTTTTTTGTCGGTCTCATCGGCGTCTGTTTTTCTTTGCCGCTGTCAGCGCAGATTTCCCGCGACGCGAAATATGACATCCTTCGCACCGTCATTGCAGATCAGGCGTCAGCGCGAATCGGCCTGCCTTTTGGCACTGATGGTGTTGAGTTGTCGGATGCGGGCGAGATCAATCAGAGCAAGCTGGAAAAGGATCTGAAAAAGAATGGCCAATCCATTGAACCCGGAAGGGTCGTAACCGTTACCGATATCGCGTTTGACGACGACAAGATCGAGATCGAACTGGATGGCGGCGGTAAGAACAAGAAAAACTTTTTAGACCGAATTCAGGTCGGAGTTGGTGTGGGAGATAGAACCGCGCCGGTTGGCCGGGAAGATAAGACGGCAAAAGCCAAGGGGTCCAAGGTCATTGTAAAGTTTGCAAAGAAAGTTCCAGGCGCCCTAACGCCGGATCAGCTGAAAGAAATTCTCAAGCCGCTGTTGGATTTTAATAAGCACAATTTCATGAAAACGGGAATCGATGCGCTTCCACCGGAATTCCAAGAAGCCGTGAAAGCCAAAGAAGCCCGGATCGGCATGGATCGCAGCACCGTGATTATGGCCCTGGGCCGCCCCGACAATAAATTCCGCGAGACGAAGAACGGCGTCTACACCGAGCAGTGGCTATACAACCAGCGCGGTTTGCGCGCGCTGTTCATCACGTTCGAGGATAACGTCGTCGTCGAAATCAAGCAGTATTAGTGAAAAGACTGGTCATTGAATACTGGACTCCGCTCATTCTTTGGCTCGTCGTCATTTTCTATTTTTCAACGGATTCCTTCGCTGCGGGCGAGACGTCCCGTATCATCGTGCCCTTGCTGAGGTTCTTTTTCCCTTCGTTGGCGCCTCAGGAACTCGATTTCTGGCATGGAGTCATTCGGAAATTCGGTCACATCTCGGAATATTTCGTTCTCGCCGTTTTTACCTATCGAAGTCTGAAACAGGAACCGGTCAATATCACGCAAGCCAAACTGCGCACGCTATCGTTTGTAGTACTGGCCGCAAGCTTCGACGAACTCCACCAGCGGTTCACGTTTTTCCGAACCGCGTCGCCCATTGATGTAGGCTACGATTGCCTTGGAGCGGTTTCGGCGCTCTGGCTTATTACGGCATATGAAACCTGGCGTTTACGTACATATCCCGTTCTGTGAGCAACGCTGTTACTACTGCGCATTCACAGTGGCTGTAGCGCCCCAGCGGGCTTACGAGCCGTACGTGCGGCGCCTTCTCCATGAGATTGAGCTTTCTGAATTTCGCCAGGAGCCGGAGACGATATTCTTCGGTGGCGGTACGCCTTCCATCATCAATGGCGAGTTGATTGAAAACATCATTGCGGCCTTTCCGAGAGGCGCCGCCGAAATCAGCATTGAGGTAAATCCCGGCACTCTCGATGACGAAAAGATCGAGCGGTATTCCAGTGCGGGTGTAAATCGGATTAGTCTCGGCGCACAGTCTTTTCATGATGAAGACCTGAAGAACGCGGGCCGGCTGCACAACGCCGTCGACGTATTGCACGATATTGATCGGCTGCGTCAGCGTGGGTTCCGCAACATCAGTATCGATCTGATCGCTGGATTGCCAAACCAACGGCGGGAGGTTTGGAACAAGAATTTGGATTATATCGAGAGGCTTCTTCCCGAACACATCTCTATATACATGCTCGACGTTGAAGAGCGTAGCGCGTGGGGTCAGCATCGCAATGACGTTCCGGGCGATGATGTCTTTGCGACGTTTTACATGGATGCGGCCGAGCGGCTGGCGAAAGCAGGCTATATACATTATGAAATTTCCAACTGGGCTCGA